>Ga0310811_10000895_pt1 | contig 38471 bp, 27 predicted proteins | sample YCmetagenome_FD_207642 | JGI IMG/M metagenome (GOLD analysis project Ga0310811, IMG submission 207642) | Soil microbial communities from experimental microcosm in Duke University, North Carolina, United States - YC | ecosystem: Engineered > Artificial ecosystem > Soil microcosm > Unclassified ... | reverse complement strand
CTGAGGACTGGATGATCGCGTTCAGTTCCGTCTTCTGCTCTGTAGACAAGGTGGAAGAGCTGTTCACAATAGATTGGAGAACGGAGATGATAATGTTCTGACGATTCGCTTCGGAGGTCTGGATACCAGAGTACACAATCGCTACGGCGTCGTACACATAGATTGGCCAGTTGGATACACTGATTGCTCCATTGGCTGTACCCAAAATCTGGGATGCTATTTGAACGATCAGCTGTCCTTGTTGGGACGTGCTCAGTACACCAGTGGAGGTAGAGGTGGTAGACATAGGTAGTTTTTGTGAGGGAGTAGCTCTATTTTGACTTTCTCAAGAGTCTCTGCTGTTGACGCTTGGCCTGGAGTTTCTGCTTGGCTGACAGGTGGTTGAGGGATGAATTGGGAGGTGGAACGGGATGAGTTAACTCAGAGGATGGAACAGGTGTGGATGAGACGTCTGCATTGTGGATGGACGTGTTGACCACGGGTGGCGCCACCTCTGTATCCGGCCAGTTCATGTCCCCGTGATACCAACACCGTTCATACGCTCCTATGTCTGGACAACTCTTGATGAGCTTGTTCAGTGTCTTCTCATCTTCCCACTTCTTTACATTGTGTGGGCTGACAGACAGGTACACCTTGATGTTCTTGTAGTCTGCATCGTTCTTGTTCGCTCGGTAGGCCACCACTGAGTACCACCCACCAAGGATGAATTGACCGACATACAGACCAACTCTGCCCATCCAGTGATACCGTAAGTACTTGTACGCCGTCGCATCCACAAACAGGTTCATTTGGACGGGGTACGGTTCCTCCATGATGCTCTTCAGCAATTGGAATGCCTGTACAAACTCCTTCCTAGAGTCATAGATCCTGACCAACAACATGATAGGCTCCAACAACACTCGTCCGTTGTAGAACTGCATGCTGAACTCCATCGCGCGCCAGTAGTGTCGTTCCGCGATTGTGCTGTCCATACCCATCCGTTCGGCCAGTTTGCCTAGTCTCATGTGAGCATGAAGCGACTCTTCGGTGAAGCCCTTCAATTCTCGAGATGGGTCGACACGCTTCTGATACCATAGGTAGCCACGCTGTGGATCACCCATGTGATCATACGTCTGTCCCAGGTAAAACAGTGTGCGCGTCTCTTCTGGATCAGACACCCAATCGTCGTACAACATGATAGCGTCACGTTGGAACCTGTGCAGTGTTTTGGTGTTGTCAAGCATACGGTTCTGGAAGATGACAAACCCCGTCAATGGTGGTGTGCCCTCTGGATTGTTCGTGGCTTCTGGACGTTCGTCAAACTTGGTGTCCACTCCGATCGTGTCGAGTTCACCATTGAAACCTGGTCTCATGAGCATCTCGTGCACCCGACACTTGTAACGGTAACCATGCCCTGACATCATGAGTCGTAGGTTACGGAACCGAATAGATGTACCTCCCATGTACCATTGTTGAAAGATCATGAACGAGGTGGGTTGGGGTTTGGGATTAGGGGTGGGGGTGGAGGTTGGGGTAGGTGTCAACACTGGTTCTCTCTTGGGAACAGGTTGTCCGTTGTTGTAGGAACGAACGAACTGCTTGAGGTTGTCTCCACCTAGGAGGATGTCTGCCGAATCCAGGTGCAATTGGAACATACAATACTGCTCGGCGAACTCGACCAGCACATTGCGACTGGTGGAGAAGTCCACAAAGGTACCTGTGGTCAGGTAGAATGGCAGGTGGTGGAGCTCACAATAGTCTCGAACGATCTCGATCGTGTTGTCCGTACTACCCGTGTCGTAGCAGACCACGCAATCAACCACACCCACCACGCTCTTGAGAGTCAACAAGATGGTCTCTGACTCGTTCTTCATCATGATCACGGCACCCAACCGGTGTGGGTAAGGAGACGGAGACATTGTCTGATATAGATGCACCGTTTTATTTCACCATAGGGAAATCAGCTTCGAACAACCTGATTTCCAGGTAAGAGATTGTACCACATGACCAGCTTATCTAGGTCGGGTTCCTCTAGTGAGCATAGCCATCTCCACAATCCATCGTGTTTCGTTCTTTTGTGCTCTGACCAGCTCTCAATGACATCCCTGTTCAGCTCAAGAACAGATTGGATCTCGTGCAATCCAATCTGACACCTGACCGTTCTCAAGAAGCTGTACATAGGCTGGAACCATGGCTTGGCTGAGTCTATCTTCATTGTCTGCAACACCACCGAGCGAGTGACAGGGTCAAGTTTACTCAGGATATCAAGGATGTCCGAGTGTTCCTTGAAATACCGCTTGGCATGGTTCTTGAGGTGCTCCCCGGCTCTATCCAAACCCTGCTGGAGAGTGGAGGCGTTCAGCTGGTAGATTGCGTGGAACTCGAGCCAATTGGCTGTCAGATCAAGTCTGGTGAGAACAAACCGATCAGTCAGTGTAGATGCATTCAGGCAGTCTTGGAGCTCTTCACTACCCAGCCTTATGTCGTGCAATTTCCTGGTGATGGACAGTTCGTTCTCATATACCTGATCTCGTAACGACTGAGCCTCTCTGAGCTGACTGTCATATATACGATGCAGAACGAAGGTGTTAGGCGACCTCTCTTGTTCAGTCGTTCTGACCTGTTCGATCAATGTGCTCAACTGATCGAGAGCGTGTTGCACGTGTTCCACACGTATCTGAGCTAGACGGCACTGTCGACGAGCGTCAGTTTGTTGGATCTCGAGCTTACGCGCCTCCGTTCCGAGTCTGGACAACTCATGTAACCAGAAGTGTAGTGGAGCGGATTGGACTGGAACAGATGACATTGGAGGTAGGGGAGGGAGAGAATGGAGTTCATTCATACAGAATTGCCTTGTGAAATGCTGTATGGTGATTGGGATAAGGATATTCCATGCGCTCACTTCTTCTGTTTGTCCTTCTGGTCTCTTCCATAGTTCGGGAAGTACCAGCACATCACACACAACGGCCGAGTGGCAGACATCGATGCTTCTGTTCCGCACAAACTACATGGAGTGGGGTACATGGGGAAAAACAACCACCTCTACACCAGGATCGCAGAGTAGCGCGCTTCCTGTCGCTCTTTGAACTTAGTGAGGAACGCCTGTTTCTTGGGATCTACCACCACTGCCACATGGTTCTGCTCGGGCTGGTGGTGTACGGTATCAGGCACTACGGCTGGTGGGGCTTGTGCCTTGCGTTCAGCTTGCATCCGCTTCATACGTTCGAGAAACTCTTGACGGGTGGGTGGTGGTGCTACCGTTTCTACAACCGGCTCCACGACTGGAATCGGAGCTGGTTCCAACTCCAAGGCCTGTTTTTCCGCCACGGATTGACGGATGGAACTGAACGCATCTCGAAGGCTGACAGGAGTAGTGGTGACCTTCTTGATGACGGATGGCTCGACATTGGAACTGGTCTGGTTCTGAACGACTCGACCTGCTCCACGGGGCAGGCTCTGGAGGAGTTGAGTGGTGGCGTTCGAACTGATGGGAACAGCCGAACTGCTGTGGTGTGAATTGGAAGGCGTCATCATCCTGCTCTGAGCTGTTGGTACGGGGATGGGTACAGGGGTGGGAATCGTGTTTACATGCTTTCTTTGGTTGACCAATCGCTGGTTCAACTGAGCACGCTGTTCATCCTTCTGACGAGCATCTTGAAGTGCCAGCGCCCGTATCGACTCGTCCATCTGCTGTTTCATACTTCTTAGACGTTCGCGTTGCTCATCATAGACCTTCTTGTAGAACGCATTCACCTTGTCGATCTGGTTCTGGATAGCCAAGCCAACGTGTTCTGGATCTTCCGTTTCCATCTCGGCCAGGTGACGATACAGGTTGTCAAACACGTCAAACATGTGGTTGTCTGTGAGCTGTTTCATGGCCTCCTCATCGAACGAATTGTGTTTCGCCTGGCACAGTGTCTTGGTGGATGAGATGCGGTACTTCATCTCCTTGAGCTTCTCAAAGTACGGGTGATCGTGGGGGGCATGGCCGACCTTGTCTTGGTACGCTCGATTGATCAGGTCAAAGATGGGCGCTTCATGGTACGAGTCGACACGCAGGGCTTTGAGGACGGGTGGTGGCAGGGTGGAATACTCCACGTCCAACGGTTCAATGACAAACAGTGACGCCAATGTGGTTAGCGGGTATTCCAACAATGTGATGTCCTCACTGTTGCTCTGTGAACTGGGACTGGGCACGGGGATGTCCACGGAGACGTCTTTGGCCTCCTGTAAAACTCGCCTGTACAACCGTGGTGTCATCAGGGGGATCTGGCTGTGAACATCCATAGTCTGACCATCGTTAGATTGAACGGACAGCTTGACGAGGAACGCATGGTTCACGTTGGGGGGAGTTTGATGGATCGACAGCGTGGACATGAAGAGAGTGGTGTCTTTTCATGTCTCTCTGTGAACGGACAGGAGAGCCAGAGAGCCGAGATCCGATCGATTCCTCGGCTCGATCTCAGTAGAATGCGGTTGGGTACGCCAAAAGAGAGCGGAACGTCTGATCGAACCATAGGTATATGGGAGAGTGATTGGGAGCCCGGATGGGTTCCATCCACAATCGTTCCACAATCTCGTCATCATCATACATAGGGAGGGAGATGTAATCGTCAAACACGACTGCTGGTTCCTCTCCCTGGTCACGAGGATTGTCGAGTGACTGATCTTGTTCGGAATCTTCTGGTTCTGTATTATCTTGTCCTTGGGATGAGATATGCACGTGCACGTTCTTCATAGCGCGTTTGCGATTCGTCACCTCCACCGGTTTCCAGCTTGGCCTTTCAGAACGACAGGTTGGGCAAGAGGGAACGTCTTTGCCTTGAGTCCATTGCATCAGACAGATACCATGGAAGTAGTGTCCGCACTGTAGTGGTCTGACCTTGTACGGAATAAGCACTTCTAGGCAGATACTACAGTGACTTGGGCGTTCCAGTTTATAGTGGCTGGCGTAGATCTTGTGGGGTTCACAGAACTTGTTGGCCAGTCTATGTCTCTCCGAATCTATTCGACTCCCAGAGTCCGTGGACACGATCCTCTTGACCGCTCGATTCTTGCACCTGTGCATGTGTACGCCTTTCCCAGCCACAGCTCTGCACTGACGTGGAGGGGTCATCTAGTCGCTTTTTCTCTTGTCTGGGTTGAGATCGAGTTTGGGACCACTCATTTTGGATACAGGAGTTGGGGTGGGGAGCATGACTGGTGGGCCTTCCATAGTGAGGTTAGCCGAGGGGTTGATCCCACTTTGACCTGGTCCATGAACGCCGTATCCGGAATCATTCACAGGGATGGGGTTCGTGCCAAAACTGGAGAATGAAGATGACATTGATGGTGGAGGTGACATGGTGGGTGGAGCAGGGCTGTTCCCACCACCTGTGGGTCGAGATGGATTGGAGGATCCGGTGCTCCCCATATTGTTGAACATGTTCTGCATATTGCCTGCCAGTTTGTTCATCAGCATGTTACCACCAATGAAGACGGCGCTTTCGAACAAGACCATGCCTGCCAAACGCCAGTGCACAGGCCAACTGCTGGGTCCTGAATTGTACTGCTGATCAGACAGTTCCATCAACAGCTCGTTATACTTCTCTGCCGTTCTCATGTGGTGCTCGGCCAACCCACGTGCCGTCTTCATCTTGATGAGGTTCACCAGGATGTACTCCAACGCCATGTGTGCCATGGCGCTCCATTGCTTGTATTGCTCGGTGTCTTTGTTCACGTGCAACTTCCTTCGAGTCTGCTCAAAGATCTTTCTCAGTGTGTCTGTGTCGGTCGTCTCCGAGTACGGCGGGATATCTCCGTCTGGGAATGCCATCTTCAAGCGGTACAGCTTCATGAGCAGGTTGGTGCGCTCCTTCTCCGTGTTCTGCTCTTTCGATTGCTCCTGTTCCACACGACGCGCATGACTCGAGTGTTGACTATCTTGGATTTGAGATAGGGATGGGAGGGACGGTAACTCTCTAGAAGAAGAGGAGGTACTACCACCAACACCAACCGATCCAAACGACTCTGAACGATGATGATGAGATGGGGAGGACGAGGACGAAGTTGAACTTCGATGTCGATCATACACAATCCGAGGTGCCAAATTGGAACGATCACCCCCTTGCATGACATAGCGGCTGAAACGACTGGATGAACTGGATGAACCGTGTACGCCACCCTCCATCATGCGACTCATGCGAGAGGCTGATGAACGTTCCTCTCTCGAGTGATCAGACCGCTGTGCCGAACGATCTGATTCCGTTCCAGAGTCGTCCGAATTGGACTCATGCTTGTACTGTTCCCTGCGAATACGCTCTCGCTCTCGTCGTTCACGATCTTGTTCGATGAGCTCATCGCGATAACCCTTGTGTACACGCTTGTGGTACTCATCCAGTGAGCTGTCTGATCGAACGGAACGTACAGATACCACTGACCGATCGCTCCTGTCTGACCTATCGGATCGGGTGGAACGATTACTCCTATCACTCCTGTCTGACCTATCGGATCTGGTGGAACGATCTGATTTGCGAGAGTGATCGCTCCTTGCTGATGCAGGTTCGTCACTATCGGATTGGTGTTTGGGGATGTGCAAGCGCGAGCTCACATCAGTGGTGGTGATCAACCTCGACGAGGACGAACGTGCACCTGGTTTCTGCCGGTGAAGAGAAGAACGGTCTCTCCTCACGCCTTCTTTGGGAGGGTTGGGATGAACGATGAGATCCACGTCGTAGTCTTGATCACGCAGGGCATCCTTGACACGTTCCTTATTCTCCAGCAGTTCCAGGTAGGGTGGCTTGATCCTTCCAAAGTCGGCTTCTGGGACTTCCGGCGTGTACCCTAGCGGTACTTTGACGATGATCAGTCGCTTCGGCGCCCGACTGTTACTTGACGATTCATTCTCAGTCATCACTTTGAGGAAGAGGCGTCAGGGTTTTGGATTTATCCTCGGATTCTCTGAACGGCACTCACACACTTTTCACGAATGTCCTCTCGAAAGACGACTGCACACTCGGGTCAGTTACTGGAAGCGGTCAATGAGACGTTCCTCCTTAAAGCGACCGAGGATCACCTGTGTCAGAGGATCGAGCAGGCCGTTCATGATTACACTGAAGCCAAGGGTGGATCCACCGTTCTGACCGATGAGCAGTATGACCAGTTGGTGGACACTGTACGGAAGAGGTTCCCGCACCGTTCAGAATGGCTGGAGTCGATACAGGTGTGCAAGGATAACAATGTTGAGGAGCCTCATCCCACGATACACTGCCCGATGGTGTCTCTGAACAAGGCGCACACGAACGACGATTTGATGGCGTTCCTTAAACGAGGACAATCACACTCTTCCAATGTCCGTTCCCGATTGTCCATCCAGCCCAAGTTGGATGGACAATCGGTGCAGTTGGTCTACGAGTCACCCACCAAGGTTCATCTGTACACCCGTATGAAACCACGTGGTCGAGACATCAGTTACTTGCTCGAGTTCTTGATGACCCAGATCCTCAAGGTCAAGATACCCGCGTACTCCGTCTCACTACGTGGAGAGCTTATCCTCCCCAAGGACAAGTTTGAACACGCTCGGAAAACGTTTGAGCCTGAAGCAGTGAATGCCCGTACTATGCTGACCGGAGCGGTGAATGGCTCCATTGCACATCACCAGAAGGGTGAATCATGGACAGATAAGGAGAGGTACTTGTTTGAGAACATGGTCTTGGTGTTGTATGCCGTTCTGCACCCTGCCGAGTTAGAGTATGGTCGTCAGACAGAACTACTCAGGCAGTGGGTGGAGACGGGTGTGGAACCATTGAGTCGTGTGCGTGTGGTGCCTGAAGTCATCCATCCAATGGACTTCCTCTCCAGTGACCGTGTACAAGAACGGTTGGTCGAACATCTCCACAAATTACGCACCTCCCTGCCGTTCCTGCTCGACGGTCTTGTGTTGAAGTGGGTGGATGTGAAAGAGGTCTTGGAACAAGCGATGGATGGCGAGTGGCGCAGTCCCAAGTACTCCATCGCGTTCAAGGTGTACGAACAAGGTGTGGACGGGACGGTGGATCTGATTGAGTGGAACCTGACTCGACACAATATGCTGTTCCCACGTGTCAAGTTACTGAACCCCATCTCTGTAGGCAACGTAACGGTGACATGGGTGACCGGTGTGAACGCGTCCTTTGTGTACCACAACAAGATTATGCCAGGCGCTGTGCTGGAGATCATTCACTCGGGTGACACCATCCCGCGAATCATGAAGGTGAAGAGAGTGCCTGAGGACGGGGATGTCTTAAAACACTCTTTCCCACCACACGGAACATGGGTGTGGGATGAGAACGAAGTACACATCTCCAGGGTGATCAACCCGAGTTCGAATCCCGATCAAATCAACCCGGATCAGCTGGTTGAACAGCTGACGTTCATCTGTAAGCTGTTTGATCTCAAGGATCTGGGTGGCAAGACCCTCCAGTCCCTAGTCAATCAACAGGTCATTAAGCGCATGCATCACCTGTTTGAACTCCGAGATAACCAACAGGACAAGACTCGATTGCAAGCCGTGGACAGCATAGGCATCAAGAAGGCGTGCAACATTATCGAACGTGTCAGGGAAGTACGATCAGGGATGACGAATTGGAATCAACTGACTCGCATGGAACGAATAATGTACCTGAGCAAATTGATGGTCGGGTCAGCGGTGTTTGGACGCGGGTTTGGGGTTAAGCAAGCTGTCAGTGTGCTGACCAAGGCGCATGAGTTATCCGTTCCGCCACCCTGGACATCTGACTGGCTCAAGACCAATGTGGAGATGTTTGGTGCTCAGCGCAGTGAACAGCTGTCTGCACACTGGACAGACTTTGTTCATTGGCTCAAGCACGAGTTCGTGTGGATTGGGGTGGAACAAGATCTGAGCGTGCTGTGGAACGGCAGTGATGGTAGTACTAGTAGTAGTGGTGATAATAATGGGGTAGTATCCAGTTCATCCAGTTCATCTAGTTCCTCCTCTGTGAATCCCACATCCGCCACTGTTCTCCCCAATCCTGTCTTGGTCGTTCTCACCCTGTCTGGCCTCCGAGACAAGAACGGGGAACGAACCAATGTGTGGATGAACGCTCTTCGAGACAATAATGTGTATCATGTTCAGATCGTGACTCAAGACACGATCACCACTAAGACTAACGCTGTGGTGGTCGTTAACGACGAAGGCATGGGTTCCACCAAGGCACGCAAGGCCGAGGAGAAGGGCATTCCCGTGTTGACTGTCGATCAGGTGGTCAAGTGGCTGTCCACACTGTAAGGAAAATGAATCCTACGTTCCAATTCAACACTCTAGTGCTGTCGGGTGGTGGCGTTCGGGGTGTCATGACGCTGAGTGCGCTTCAACAGCTGTATCCGTACTGGTCAGGGTCGGTACGAACAGTGGTGGGCACGTCTGTGGGTGGTCTTATTGGGCTGTTGCTGATTCTGGGTTATGAACCGTGTGAGATAGATCAGAGGTTCCTCACAGCTGACGTGTTGAGTCATTTCAAGCGTGAACGCATCGTGTGGGCAGATGCTCTCAAACAGCGTTCACTATTCAGCTGGACACTGCTCGAGAACCTCTTGCGATTTGCCTGTCTGGAGAAGCTATTCTTCGTTCCAACCCTCAGTGAACTGCAAAGGAGTACAGGGAAACGCTTGATTGTTAGTACATGGAACCTTACACAGGAAGAGCTCGAATACCTGACACCCGAATCGCACCCCGACATGTGTGTGATCCAAGCATTGAGAATGACGAGCGCCATCTGGTTTGTGTTTGAGAAGGTCATATACAATGGATATCAGTATGTGGATGGGTCGGTGGGCGATCACTGCCCCTGGAGGTACTTGGTCACGGGGAAGAACGAACCACACACAGACTCGGACGACTGTCTAACCACACTGATTGTCAATTTGCCCAGTCCACCACCACAGATTGGGTCGACATTGCTGAAGTTGATACTCGCTTCTATCCATGTCAACCAACAACAGAACGAAGTCATGTGCATGTCCTTGTTGACCCCGGCATATACATGCTGGGTGGATGTGAAGGAGGAGGAGGTGGGTGAATCTGACCCGTCGTCTTCTGGAATGGATGGAGTGCTGTCGATGAGTACAGAGTCTCACCATGAGCAATGGACAAGTGGTGGTCGAACCGCTCAACGCATATTCACCTCATTCATAGAAGCGAACGCACATGCATGGAGGAGGAGGGAGGAGTCAGAGTGTATGGACACGTCACCTCCACTTCACGGAACAACACTAAGGGTACGACAACTTAACGAATGAGATGAAGGAAGGCTATCTATTTCACTCACTATTTAGGAGTGAAATACAAGAGGAACGGAGAGGGAATGAAATGGAATGGAACAGAACGGAACGAATCGGGTTTAGGCATAGATACTGTATGTTCCGGTCACACCACTGGTGCTGGCATTCACAGCCGTCACATTGAGATAGAAGTTGGTGGCGTGAGAACCGAAGACGGTTCCAGTACCGGCAGGGCTACCACCCGGACCAGTTACACCGCTTCCGTAAGCAATGACGGCAGAACCATCTCCACCAGTGGGACTGGACAAGACATATGCAGCAATGGCGGACTGGTTAATGACAGTCAGAGGGATCTGGTTTCCCACAGCCAAGTTGGCCTGGCCAGTGGTGATGTTGAACCCGTACTCAGTCAAGATCTCGTTGGCAGGTGGGAGTGTATAGGTCTGGTTAGCAGTGGTGGGGCTGATCAAGAATGCCTTGGAGTACAGGGCGGAAGGAGGGACAGCTGTTCCAGTGTTTCCAAGGATGGCAGGGAGGATGCGACCAGTCAGTAGGGGGTTGCTATGAGAGAACTCGATGCTGGGTGAGTTCACGGACACGCCGAACCCTCTAGTAGTGTTGGACAGATTGCTGAAACCGGACATTGTTCAAGAGATTCAGGGAAGAGCAAAAATTGGAGAGACGAGAGAAGTGCTTTTTCATGAACCATCACACTTCCCCAGAACGACAACCGCCAAGACCCACAAGAGGATGATGATCACACCGCCCAAGTACGAACGAACGCGCAGGATAGCTCGTTGTTCTGAACCGGTTAGGCTTGCCCACTCATCTGCCGAGTAACCACGTAGTCTCATGTAGGACAATTGCATGGCCACCAACATGATCGTGGTGCCAACCCAGAGAGGCCAGCTCGTGTAGATCGGGTGCATACGACCGAATTTCTTTTTATCAGCTTGAACAGTAGCCTGCCGAGTCAGGTTCATCTCCACTGGTACAGGTTGCACTACTGGATGACCCGTCTCTCGTGATGAACGCCCCCATTAACAGGTACAGCACCGCCCACAACAGGATAGACAAGCAGAACGAGGCCTTAACCCAGCGCACGTAGTCGAACTTGCGCATCAGGATGCCTCCACCCGGCACGGTGTACCCCATGCCGTACTGTCCGTAGCTGTTGTATGGAGGCAAGGTCATCTTGGTGACGAAGGAGGGTTTGCTCCACATCAAGTAGATGCTGACCACCACAAACACGATCACGAACGAATACAGTGGCTTGCGCACCGACATCTGGATTTGATTCTGAACGACCTTCTGCGTCTGTTCGATCTTATCTGGTGGTGGCGTGGTGGTCAATGCCCTGGACTTTTGAAGGAACCTGTCAAACTCTCGATCCATGATGATTGAGTTGTTCAGCCAGTCTTTTTTGCACACTAAAAAAGAGTCGAGTCCTGTAATGTTCCAACCCGAGTTCCAGATGATGATGGAGCCGTACGGAAACACACGAGCCACCACCAGTAACGGAGGTGGAGGAGCATACGGTGAAATATTGGCTCCTGTCTATGAATACCAGCAACCTCCACCCTCTCCATCTCCGTACACCCCTTCGTACACCCCTTCGTACAATCCACAGTACGGGTATCCGCCACCCCAACAACCACTCCCACCCCCTCAACAACCGTACTACCCTCCTGCACCACAAATGATGTATGAGTATCCACCCCAAGTGACCATTCAGTACAACAACAGTCCACCACCTCAATTTGACACGCTTATCCCGAATGTGCCCTCCGTTCCAGCGAGCATGGCTCAACCCGTTCAGAGACGAGGGTTGCTGAACACAAGCATGCCAGGTGGGTCTGGAGTGTCTGGGACATCGGGTTCCAATGTCAAACCCCATCAACACTCACACTCCCATTCCTCCTCTCCTTCTACATGTGAGTTCTGTGGAACGACCAAACCGGGTTCCAAACCTAACCATTCATCCGGTTGCCTGTCCATTTGGCAACACATCAAATCATGCCCCGTCTGTTCCGCACACGTTCACAAGCATGGTAACAATCGCTTCCTGTGGTGGGTGATCTTGTTCCTCGTCTTGATCGTTCTCATTCTATGGTTCCGATTGAGGAGTATGGGTGGAGGGAGAGTGGGTGGAACAGGAGGTGGAACAGGAGGGTTTACAGGTCGGCGCAGACAGCCCTACGTGGAGGCCGGCAAACTGGGTCGATTGTTCCAGGAGTGAGAACAGACACACAATCAAAAAGGTTGTGAACAAACTCAAACTCACCAATCATGAGTGCACCTGTGTATATGAATCCCGCTGTTGGGCAACACAAGCTCAGTGATAGGAAGCTGAGCATTGCGCCAATCATTGCACCGCGTGCTCTGGATCGAGAGGTCTGGGCATTCCCCTCGGTCAAAGGACCAATTGGTGCCAACACCAAAGGTCAACCGTTCGATGTCACCCAGCAATTCGAACCTATGCCCGAGCAGTACGAGACGTTCCGTCCTGACACGTTCACCAATTTCAGCCTTGAGAGCATCCCCCAGGCGTGTTCGGCTATCTCCAAGGATTCAGCGGGAAACATTGTCGTTCAACCCGACCCTAACACGAGACCCACACACCCCAAGGTGATTCACCCATTCAGCTATAGCGACGAGGGTAACTACCAGACCTTCCCCACCACACCCGATGACTATGTGGCGATCAGCAGTATCCCCAATGGACAGATCCCTCTGTCTGCTTACCGTACGGATTTGGCGGACTCCCCACAAACCATGTCCAGTACGCCGTGGTCAGGGAATCCAGAGTTTGTCAGTCAAGGAACCACAGATGCCAGCACCTACTTGGCTCAGAACGCGGCTATCACAGGGACAGGTGGACCATTTGGGAATGGATCCGCGGTGGAAGGCTTCAGCATGAAACTGCCTCGCTGGCTAGGTAGTGTCGGGTTGGGTTCTCCTGGAACTCCAGTAGACAAGAACGGACAGAACGCCGGATCTCCGGGTACACCCATGAAGAGTGGAAATGGTGGGAATGATACGTTCACCACACCCTCAGGTCAAGTGTACCCAGTTCCTCAGTACATGCCTCCAGATTCGAGCGCTGGGTATGGGGTACCTACGGGACCCGCACAGAACCTACCCAGTGGACCACCCACAGACTTCTTGATTCCCCAAACAGTGAACAGCATCTACGGACCCAATGCCGTCACACCGGAGGAGAGGGTCAAGTATCTGACCACGATCGAACCCAGTAGCTACAACTATGCCGACACGGCCGTTCCTATCAATGCCAACCTGGGTATCAGCTACAACCCCGATCTGCCTCCGTTGGTGAGGGATCAGGTGGCCACCCCATACAAGGGATACCCACTGTATCACAGGATTGATCCTCAGTTGGTGCGAGATGCTGGCTTACCAGCTGGACGTTTGGCTGAGATGCCCACACGTGGTGGATGGTCATCCAGGTATGGTAACTTCCAGGCGCAACCGAGTGTGAACCCGGAAGACATCTATGATCCAAGGTTCAATTCGTATGGAGATGGTCAAAGGAGCTATTACGATACAGAGAGTGGTTCGATTTTGTACTATTATGCAGATACCGAAGTTTATCGCAACCCGTTGTTCCAGGGAAACGTGCGATCTTCGGTTGATCACGTTCTGTACACAGACCCAATGGGGACAGTGTCACCGGAGTATGCCAGAAATGTGGGTCTTAGTGACGTACGAGATGCGGTTGAAGGGACTTGGCTGGCCGACTCGTCGTTCCATAGAGCCAATTTGATGGAGGCTCAAATGCGTAAGGCAAACGCACGTGTATGGCAGTATCGTTACGCTCCATTGCGTCAACAGGGAGCCAACAGACACCATTCCAGTTCCGCCAACGCCTAAGACAACTTCAATCGACTTCTATAGAAATCAGTATCGGTTCACACAGATATTATGAATGCTTCATGCATTCATAATTCAACTGGCAACACGTTCAAAAGAAACGCATTGTCTGCAAACAGATTACACGTTCAACAAAAGCCTACTGCATCAGTCGCATCGATTATCGAGTCAATCATGGTTGTCATTGATTACACCAAGGGGGTAATATACGAACTGGTTCATGTTCCGACAGGTAGAATATATATTGGGAGCACGACAGCACCACTGTGGTCGCGACGCTGTCAACATATCCAGTGTGGAATGAAACGGAATAAATCATCCAAGCTGTACGTATTCATGAGAGAACAGGCCAAGAACGATGACAAGGTAGCTCGTCGAGATTGGATCATTCGATACAACAGGGTGTCGCCTGGATGTACGAGCGAGTCTGAGTTGCTGACACGAGAGAAGGAAGCCACTATCGAGTATCGATCTCAGAACAAGACTGAACTCCTCAACGATAAGAACGTGTACACTATGGTGTATCACAAGGGAGACTTTCGAATGGGTTGGGCGGAATCACGAGAACAATGGCAGGTATTTCGCAAGGGTGTCCGCAAACCAGTCCGTGAGTTTGGTATATGGTCAACCAAACACAAAGAACGGGTGCATCAGCTGGCCATGAGATTGGTGATCGAATTGGCATCTAAGCCACCACCACTGTCTCCGATCGGCACTGGTAACATGCCACCTGAATTGTCTGAACGGTATAAGTGGGAACACCTTTGGATCAACCGCGGAGCAGACCAAGACAAGCATCCATATCGTACCGACTTCTACTACGTGTGCTGGTGGACAAGAGGCAAGGCTGGGCTGTACTCGGTGTACGACAGAATGAACAACTGCGTAGCTAATGCCAACGTCAACCTCAGTGACGTACCAAGATGGAGACGAACACGAGATGAAGCTCTTCAGATCGCCATTCAACGAACAAATGAGCTGACCGCGGAACACATTAAGACAGTGTCACGAGATGTGCTTGATCTAAATGCCAAGATGCACATACCACTGACAGAGGAGGAACTCGAGTCTGATCTCCCATCAGCTGATCCTGTACCTGAAGAGAAGACTCCCGAGTCCAAATATCTCCAAGGCAAGATATACCAGCTTGTTCACACTCCTACTCAGCACACCTACATTGGAAGTACAACAGCTCCACTGTCCCATCGGAAAGGATCGCACCTCACCTATGGTTTCAAGATCAAGCTGACCTCGGGTAAGCTATACCCGTTCATGGCTCAGACAAAGTCTCGTTCTGATTGGACTATCAGTGAGATCAAGTCATTCCCATGTAAGTCCAAGTTGGAATTAGAGACCGAGGAACGCAATGTGATCCAGCAGTTCCAACACAAGAATCTATTGCTCAATGCACAGCCAGGTGTACTGACACGTGCTCCTGAATCTGTAGAGAAGGCCAAGAAATCATCTCTCTCAGTGGAATTGGGTGGTACCAAGACAAAGGAGCAGTACCAATCCACAATTGAGGAACGAAAACAGTCGCTTCGAAAGACACTTGGTACTGTCCAGTATGACAAGCACGGATACTACGTCGCATTAAGCAAGGATGAAACCAAGGTGTCTGTTCGCAAACAAACTGCTCAGTTCAAGGCGTTCTCCACATTCAACGGTAGGTTCAAAGACGAAGCGATCCAACTGGCCAAGGAGATGGTGGATGAGCTGTCTAAGCTGGCTCCCAATACACATGGAAGCAAGGTCGAGCTATCTAACGAACGTCGTGTGTGGTATTCGTATGAGCTGGATCGCAGATGGCGGGTGAAACAGGGTTTGAAGCTACTCCCGTTTAACCCGAACATGCGTTTGAATTGACCACAATGAGTGGTGTGGTGTCTTGACTCAAGCGTTCATTGATCCCACTTGTATATCCGTCCCCCCTGAATTGTCACCTTGATCTATCCTAACGAGTCAACACCACACGTTTCACACCTCAAACTAAGGTGTGAAACCACACAACCACACACGGAACAAACGTGGTCTGTTCCCCACTCCAACCCGAGTCTAATAAAACACGTCTCTCCTTCTCCCAACTCTGTTCCAATGGCGGCCGGTAAAGTAATCGCCATTATATTCATCGTGTTGATTCTGATAGGTGGTCTGATCGTCGGTATTTTGGCTGCTACAGGTAAGCTGTCCAGTTCTAGTACGCCATCACCCACTCCCAGTCCTACTCCATCTGTCTCACCCTCTCCTGCACCTGTTCCCAGTCCAACGCCTTCCCCATCTCCTACTCCTGCACCCACCCCTTCTCCTGCACCGGCTCCCGCTCCAGTCATCACACCTGCATCGTCTGGTGTAACAGTGAGCGTCACTGACCCTAACAATTACACAGTGAACGGTACTGAAGTCGCTCAGGATGTTCTCACCGGGACACCCACCACTGGATCTGTCAACAGCTCTGATCTCTGGAATCCCTCTGTTCAAACAGCGGCCGGAGCGACGTATCGCCTGTTGTTCACATTCAACCAGCCTGTGTTGGTGTCATCGATCACGTTCGCCAGTTATGGTGATTCCAATCACGACCCGAAACAGCTCAATGTGTTCACCTCGTTCAGTAGTCCCATGATCCAGACCTTCCCCACCAAAGTAGGGTATGGCAACTGGCAGACGTTCACACTGACGACTCCTGTGACGACCAGCACTATTGGACTGGAGTTCGTTCCTAACTACCAACCCAATGAGGTGGCCATTCATCATGTGAGCTTTGCCTGAGAAACTGGAGTAGGAATAGTGGAATTGATACAGAGATTATTCATACGTAGAACCTGTATGAATGATGTTCACAATAACTGATTATACAATGTGTTCGGTTTGAAAAATGTGAGTCTTATGCGTACAGCTGGCAGTTTCGTCTCTCGTTCGTTGTGTTGAAGAAGCATGAGACTTCATTCGCCTCGGCGATTTGAGAGTTCTGAGGTCCTGGGAAAGCAGACTGCAGAGAGCTGTACTTGACCTGAGGTTGCATCTGCCATCTGGGCAATTGCTGTCCATACTGTCTGGAATTACCCCAACGAGTGTCATAGGGTAACTGGTTGTTGGCAGCAATGTTGCCAAGTGGTGCGGCAGATTCGAGGTCAAGGTCACCAACACCAGGCGTCGATATAGAATCGGCGTTCAAATATACAGCATACCTGGGTCGCAGAGCGTTCTCCACAGTAATCCTGTCCAAGGGAGAATAACACCCGTTGAATTGACCATAGGTGTCAATGCTGTCACGAGCCACACCCACTACACCACTGTCACTGACATTGGCACGGGTTGGACAGACTTGAGCAGAAGGATCCCAGAGGCGCATAGAGTGATACTCGACCGCATTTCCAGTGTTGACTTTAGCGGTACGGAGCGCAGCGGTCAATGAGAGGTTAGACATGATCAAGCAACTCTCGAGAGACTAATTGATGGAACGGATGTTCTGTTTTGTATATTGGGTAGGCGACAAGCTCCGTTCAGGATTTGTGAACCACTGGTCACAAATCCTATCCAAACTCACACATGGTTTACTCTGTACATACCTGAGTTTTACAGGTGTCCTACGAATGGGGAAGTAGGGGTGGCTGCACCAAGAGCAGGAGAGGGTGCAATGTCAGGGATGATGTAATCGAAGCTGGTAAAGCCCTCTCGTTGCCTCTGGTATGCGTTTGCGTTCTTGGCGCTAGGAATCTCCGAGGAGTTCTTGTACACGAATCCTTCTCCACCCCTGGACTTGGCCATCTGGCGTGCAGTCAGGATCTTGTTCACAGCTGAACCAGGTGCTGGGTTCTTGGAAGCATACGCTAGTCCTTCGGAAGAGTAGGTGTCGTTACTCATGGTGTCATCGAACGCACCTAATTGGCACCCTTCGTAAGCCAGGGCGAATCCACGACTCCATGAACGGGCAGCAATCCAAGAAACCAGGATGATCAGAATGATGATCGCGAGTACGAGTCCGCAGGGTTGGAGGCTGACCATCTTGGAAATCGAGTTTGTGTTGAAAAAGAGTTGCTATTTTTTCATGAGCAGTACACAGAATGCATCAGGGCAGGCACCTGCGCCAGCGTCGAGACACCTGTCTGATCCGATTTCGTACCCACCCGTGTACGGAACCAGTCAATGGACACATTCAGCAGTGGGTGTGAACACGCTACGTGAATCTAGTGCACCACGAGACAACTCTGATCCATCACAGTTTGAGACCATCAAGACATACAATGATGCGATCAAGACAGCACCATCTATCGGACGGAGCAACTTGAGGTGGGCGATTGCACCGGGTTCATTGAAACACATGGATCGCGTGTTGGATTCGGCTCAGTTACAACCACAAGTAGGTTCAAATGGACAGACATTACTGGGTCCCAATGGTCAAGGTGGACCAGGGTACAACACCCAACTGCCGTTGATGTCTGTGCCGAACGGTGCAGCGATTCAGGGTGACTATGGCATCATTGGACCAAACACCAATGCACCGAACGGCATACCGGACTGGCTCTGGACACGCAAAGTGGTGGGCATCAACCAGCAATTACTTGACATTCCATATGGTAGTATACTCAGAGGGGCGTTCCAAAATGTCCCCAATCGACCACAGGCTCTGAATTGGAACGTCCAACAACCCGGTCAACCCTGGGTGCCCAGTGCAGCCGCTGCTAACTACGCCACGCTTCCCAGGTGAAACTTGACCCGTATATGACCTAAAAAACAGTACCTCTCGCATATCCATTTCTGCGTTCTCGGATCAAATAAACGATGTCAGCGTACGCCACTTACCGTGACACTACGTCATATGTCTCGAACGGCAATGACAGCCTCGGGTTTACCACCCTTGGTGCATACCAAACAGCAGGGACAAGTAATGTCCCTCAATCCTCATTGCTATTGTTGACAGTAGCACCCTCCAACCAGAAGTACTTCGATCCCTCTCCCAAGTACCAGCAACGCCTGGACAATTACCGCATCCCTCCCTCCACCCAGGTAGCCGTGAACCTCACTACGGATTACAATGACTATCCAGGTGGAGCTGACTCCTGGACTCCACCCCCCTCCTCTACCCCCATGCCTGCATCTGCACCCATTCCTATTCCCGCACCCACCACCAGCATGACACCCCTCTCTACCCGTCATTCATCCTATGCACAGATGGGCACTCAGGCATACAAGATGGGTCATGGCAGACGCTAACCAGATAACACCTCCACATCACACTCACATCTGCCTCCATCCGTTCAGTCATACACTTATCGTATGCCTGAACTGTCGCGGTCTCTTCCCTTTCATCTGGAGATTGGGGGACTGACCTCCCTATTAAAAACTCATCTCTCGTTGATCAGTAATTTCTTCTCGGAGAACCACTGCACCAGACCATGACCACTCACAACACTGCCGCCCAGGCTGCCGCGCGTACTGCACGAGCAGCTGCCCGAGCTCTTAAAGCTCATCACATGGAGAGCCTGGCCAAACAGGCCACAGCTGTTGCTACTGTCGCCTCTGGACACTCTGTCTCTGCTTCTGTAGCTAACGCCGCTACCAAGAAGATCGTGAGCAAGGCATCCAAGAAGCGTTCAGGTTCCAAGAAATCATCCAAGAAGCGTTCAGCTTCCAAGAAATCATCCAAGAAATCATCCAAGAGATCCTCTAAGCGTTCATCCAAGAAGCGTTCAGCTTCCAAGAAATCATCCAAGAGATCCTCTAAGCGTTCATCCAAGAAGCACTCCAAGAAGCTCTACCTGAACAGACACCTTCTCCAAACTGGCAAGCACTCGGTCAAGGAGCCAGAGGTCTACCAGAGACAGTGCGAGAAGGCATCCATTCGTAAACTCAGGAAGTGGGCACGCAGTCACAAGTATGTCATTGGTGCCAAGGCGACGAACAAGGCTACGATCTGTAAGAGGTTGTACACCAGCACTCACCCTAGCTCACTCAAGAAGAGGGTCAAGAGGCATGCAACTGGGAAGAGACGTTCTAAGTCTGGTGTGAATCCAGTTCACTTTGACATGAGGAACAAGCACTGGCAAGATCTGTCCAGTTCCAGACTCGTTCGACCCAAGAACTTCCGTAAACACTGCAACATGCTTGGTAAGAAGAGCGTCCTTAAATACGCTCGTGGTAACGCACTCCGTGTGAGTGCTAAACTCTCCAAGAGACGCATATGCAGGAGCCTCTCTCGCACCAAGAAGACAAGGTCAAGATCGTCTAAGCGCTCTTCCAAGAGACATTCCAAGAAGTCATCCAAGAAGAGCTCCAAGAGACATTCCAAGAAGTCATCCAAGAAGAGCTCCAAGAGACATTCCAAGAAGTCATCCAAGAAGAGCTCCAAGAGACATTCCAAGAAGAGCTCCAAACCCTAAACCCAACACACGCCACTCTGATTCCTATGTTGCCCTCCGCCGTACCCTACACCAGCGAAATCAAAACCGTCTCGCGTATTGATTTCGCACTCCTATCATCAGATGAGGTCAAACGTAGTGCCGTGGTGACCGTCACAAGTTCTCGTCTCGTTCAGCCCACTACATCCACCTCGACTGTCGGAACGAGTAACCCGATTCTCACCTCCAACCCGCCTCCTCCAGTAGTTCAACCCACAGGGTTGACCGGTACACTGTATGATCCACGCTTTGGAACAATCGAACGGATCAGCAAATGTGCGCACTGTGGTTTGAATGAGACGGAATGCACCGGGCATCGTGGTGTCATTCTACTCGACGAGCCTATCTACTACCCACCTACCGTGGCCACGAGTGAAATCCTCAGGGTGCTCCGTACTCTGTGTTTCGTGTGCCGAGAAACGCTGTTCGATGACAACTGGATCCACCTCCACTGTCTGAATGAACAGAGCGGGTTGAGGCGCTGGAACAGCCTGTCAGTCATGCTGAAAGAGAACCCGATCCGATGTCGGCACTGTCAAACGCCCCAACTGGATTTCCGTATTGAGGAGTACCGTATCTTTGCCTACGCTCAAGAGAAGCGCTTCCGTGTGACGGTGCCCCGAAAGACCCGAGTGAAACCAGGATCAGACAAGTCCGCATCTAGCTCCATCCCTGCACCATCTGGTCCATCCGTTGTACCGGAAACGTCCTCGTTCAAGCAGGAGATCAGTGCTCGCCAGATCTTGGAGATGTTTGGAGTCATGAACAGCACGGATCATACACAAACCATGGATACGACACGAGCCAAACAGTGGCAAGCTCTGACGGGCTGTCCGGAATCACCACTGAATATGATTATGACAGCTGTGGTGGTGCTCGAGCTTCGACACAGGCCATACATTGTCATGAACAATGGGTTGACTCACGACGATCTGACATTCAAGTACACCGAGATTTTCAAGACGAACGAGAAGATCCGCAAGATGCTAGGTAAGCCACCTACCACCAGTTCATCCAAGAGAACGTCTGAGCCACCAACCCCATCCACCCCCTCCTCCTCTCCCTCTCCATCTGTTCAATCACACCATGCACGCGATCTACTCCGTGATCTCACGGCTCAGCTATTTGGTCATGTTAGAACCTTGTTCCACAATAAGAACCGCCAGTCCAAGAACCCTCACACCCAGACACCCACCAAGGACATTCAGAAGCGGTTGGACACCAAGTCCGGACGAGTCCGAGGTAATCTCTCGGGCAAACGTGTCAACTTCAGCTCGCGTGCACCCATCTCTCCCGACAGTTCATTAGATGCCGATATTGTTCGCATGTCACCGGCCATTGCACGAGTAATCACGTTCCCTATGCATGTCACTCGTCAGAACATGGTTCGAGCGATCGAATATATGGAACGGGGGAAAGTCAATACCGTGATCCGGAAGGCGGTTACCCACACGAATCCTACTAGCACTGCTGTCTCTCATACCACCATCAGTCATCCGGAGAATGTGATCCCGCCTCCACCCAAGTGGTTCGACATCCAAGCCATCCGCCGACCACGCTACACTCGAGTCGTGAGCAAGGAACGACTGCGTACTGAACTACAAGTGGGGGATGTCGTTCACAGCCAATCTGCTCGAACGTTCGTGCTCCAGACAGACATTGACATCCAGTCGTACATCGATCAGACATTCAACCCATCAACTGATCGCATCGTGCGCAAACACACCCTGGTGTACCCTGAGGATCTGATCCCACCACGTGAAGAGAAGGAACAGTGGACGAACGCTCTCCCCAACACCACGTTCTACTCCAAAGAACTGAACACAGTTGTGAGAAGAGAGCCTCCACGCAAGTTTGCTCTGAAGGTGGGGGATATCATTGAACGACAGTACGAGACCGGTATGTCCATCTACTTCAATCGTCAACCCACGTTGCACATTGGTTCTATGTTGGAGCGCAAAGTGGTGGTCGATGAGAACGACCCCTGGATGACGTTCCGGTTCAACCTCTCTGGAACAGACTCGTTCAATGCAGACATGGATGGGGATGAGATGAGCGCGTGGTTGCCCGGGTCGTGGGCGAGTGTGGCTGAATTGGTCGAATGTGCAGGGACGGAGGCTGTGGTCAAGACGAGCGAGGATGGCCGATTGATCCAGGTGCTAAAACAGGATGCACTGACCGGTGGGTACATGCTCACTGTAGGACACGCCCACGGTAAACCATTGGATCGTGGTGATTTTTACCAGTGTTGTATGTTGATGAAATCGTGGACACTGGACTGGATCCTGTATCGACTGGTGTGTTACGGACGAGAAGTGCTCCGGTTAAATGTGGATGAGATCGAGTCGTTCCGAGACTTGCCTGATGAGGTGTTCACTGGACACTCTCTGCTCAGCCTGTTGTTCCCGCCGACGTTCTGTTTTGATTCCTTCAAGTCAGATGCCCCACCGCCTCTCGTCATTAAGCGCGGTCTGATTCACTCGGGCGTGTTCAACAAGTCCGTGCTAAGCGAACACCGCGGTGGTATGCTTCACCTGTATGAATCCATCTATGGCGCACGCGCTGTCATTGAATGGATCAGTGCCTATCAAATCCTGGTCGTGCAGAGGTTGAGTCAGTTTGGATTCAGTATCGGTATGAAGGACACGGAATTGGTCGGTGCAGAGGTGGAGTCGGTGATTGAGCGGGATAAACGAACGAGCTGGATCGAGGCTCGTGAAGCCTGGATGACCAATGACCGCATGAGCGAAGTGCGTGTCAGCACGGCTCTTAACAACATCAAGGCGCTTGGTGAAAAGGTGACCAAGCAGTTTCTCAATCAGATGGACTCCATCAGTGTGGGCTCCAATGGTATCATCACCGCCATCGCTTCGGGCGCCAAAGGTAGCTACGCCAACGTTGCTAGTATGACGGTCATGGTCGGTCAGCAGAACCTGGAGGGCAAACGCATGCCCATGATATTTGGCGGGGAATTGGGCGCACGCACCCTACCATGTTATTTAGGCGAGGAGATGTATCGAGAACGGATCAACGAGTCGGACAACATATTTGACCGTGTCCTGGAAAGCCGGGGACGTGTGGTCAGCCCATATCGTAACGGCCTTACACCACAGGAATACTTTTTCTGCGCGATGGCAGGGAGGGAAGGCATGATCGACACCGTTTGTTCAGCACACACATTGTGAACAAACAATCAATGATGTACAAAACCCCTTATCTCACCTATTCTGTGTGTCATTTGTGTGTGTATCTAGGCCATCAAAAGTCTGGCATACGAGTGTGAAATTGTAGTGTCCGACTCCACCTCTGTCAGACGTGTGGCGATAGGGGAATGGGTGGACGAACAAATGGAACGACTCACAGCCAACATACAGGTCATACCAGATCAGGCAAACATGGAGTATGTAGAATTGCCTCACATTGTTCACATTGAAACCATGGATTCAAACGGTGTCATGTCATGGGGTCGTATATCGGCTGTGACAAGGCATGATCCAACTCCTTTCATGTACAAAGTATGTACTAAATCAGGTCGATCCGTAACGGTGGTCGATTCAGAATCTCTGTTGGTGTGGTCAGACATCACTAAGTCGTTCCAACCTCAGATGACCAGTGCGATCAGGATTGGGGATTGTTTACCCGTCTCTGCTCTGACATTCTGGAATCCAAACGGACAAGCGGAGTCCGAAACCCCGGCACAGGTTCATGATGTTGTCCTTGATCCAGTGGTGAGCATCGAAAAGTTCGTCTCCAGTCAATACACGTGTAAATATCCGAAGGTATACGATCTCACCATACCTGGTACCTTTAACTTCGGCCTAGCCAATGGTCTGCAAGTTCGGGATACGGGTAAGTCTGGTTACTTGCAACGTCGCCTTGTGAAGAAGCACGAGGATGTCCATATTGGAACGACCGGGTGCCTTACCAACGCTCATGGTGAGATCGTGTCTTTCCTACACCTCGATGGTTGGAATCCCGCACTGATCGAGCAAATTCCGATTCAAGGTACAGACACGACTGTGCGGTCGGGAGTAGACATCCGACGTCTGTTTCAGCAACAGGTAGCACAGTGGCAATATGCGGACAATGACCGAGAATTGTCCGCGTCGGTGTTTGGGACGTGTGTGTAAGAGAAGAATAGAACTACACACCCTTCATCAATTCCAGCCCTTCTCCTGCGGTTCACTCTTCAATTCCCACCCTAAAACTACGTCTGGTATCTGCTCCATGTCTGTTCCCCTCACCACCACTATCCGAGTGATTCACCCTCACTATGGTGAATCTGACCTGATCCTCCACTCAGAGGACACTGGAGGTAACGACCGTTCGTGTATACGGTTGCTAGATTCGTTCCATAACCCCGTGGTCAACATGATGGAGGGCTCGGTGCAGTACAGCATGTTCCCCACATCGAACGCTGAGCAATTCACGTACCTGGGCAAGGATCCGCTGTCTTCAGCAGTGATGAAGCAGATCATGAGGAGGGAGGAAGAACCCACCCTTGGAACGATCAAACATCTACAGGCCGAACTGTCTTCTCAGCACCCGCTGATCCTTGACAACATCCCCTACATCCTGCGCATGGAGTTTTACACTTTGCTCACGGGGTGCATGACCTTGATCCCCATCAAGGCCAGGACGGTATTGAATCCTATTGGTGAACGTCAGCATATGGTCAAGGAACTAGTTGAATCTGTGTACCAGCGAAAGCCATTCGTTCCATCGGTTCTGAAATCGAACGAATCTCGGGTTCGGTTATATGAACCTAGGCCAACGCCTTCTCGAGACAAGATGATGAACGGAGTTTTGGAGATGTTTCGAGCAGATTGCTCGGTGGGATTTGTTGGGTATCGTTCTTTGATTCTCTTGGTGTGGTTGCTCTGTCATCAACCTCACATTCCTCCTCCTCATGGTACGCACACCCCTCTTAGTACCATAACCGTTGATCTGCACCAGTCCGATGTGTTGTGGTCGTTTTACTCGCACCCATCCCATTGGACAATCGAGTACTACCGCTCATTGGTCAGTGATCCGGATCGATCGTCCGATGCGCACCGTGCTCTTCTGTTCAGACAATCCGCTCTCAATGTCGGCCGAGCTGTCATACTGGGTATGGTCGAGAAACCCAACACCTGTGTGATCAGTGTCTTGTCCATGCATCGAACATGCACTGTTCGGGTGGATATGAAGACCCATCAACCTACCGTACCGTACTCTAGTGAAGAGCTGGACTTGGTAATAGACACTACAGGCTTGGAGTCACACCAGTTCCTGCATATTGTGAGAGGCTGGACGAACGAAGTGGGGTTTGTTGGCTTGCATATCGTTCATCCTTCTGTTGAGGTGTCTCATCGCACCACTGTCCATGTGTTGTCTACCGCCTATGCGCACGAGTTGCCCTGCACTATTGCAGTCCGACCTCGACCTAGACATGGTAGTGATGTAACGTTATCTGTGATTCATACCGGATTGCGCGGACTCAAGTCTCAACTGTCTGTGTACAAGGAACGGCTGGAGGGCTCCATCATCCTGGGTAAGTGGAAGGATGCCTCTCAATCATCTCTGTTGCACACTCTACTCGACATCTCCAACCGTGACGGCATTGCTCTACCCATAGAATCGATGAACGTACCTATGTCATCGATTCCAAAGAACGGGTATCTTTTGGCGTACTCTCATGAACAGTTGATGAAGAGATCGTGCTCGATGATGGAGGCCAGTATGGTGTGGAAAGAGATGTTCCACGCACTCACTCCTAGTGCGTCGGAGTAAGGAGATGTTTATACTTGTGCCGTTGTATATCTCCCAATAGAACGAAATCGCTACGCTGAATGTCTGTGTCTTCTTGGTTGTTGACGTGTGCGGTTACGGCGCTGACCAACGGCATTGAGTACGCATAGGTGTTGGGTGTGATGCCTTGCTTGGTCATATCACTCACATGGTAGTCGATGGGGTGTATGCACTTCTTGGACAACAGCTGTTGCGCACCTTGTGGAGAGATGAAGTACGCGAACGCTCCACCACCGAACGAACCAAATCCCCAGTTGTCATGACCAACGTCAGCATGAAGCCGATCACGGTGCAAATCACTGAGCTTGATCCAGTGAGCAGTGTTGCGGTTGGTCTCGTAGTTGCGATCAGGTGAGGACGCCTTGTACCAACCAATACATGCCCACTCCCAATGATCGGGTAACCGGCTGAACGCACTCCATAGCTGATCCCAGAACGTCAGGGTGGAGAGATCCACATCCCCACTTCCAAACATGACATCATCTTCAAAGACCAAGCACGCACGGTTGGTCTGAATGACTTCCTGCCAGATACGGCAGTGGCTAGAGATCACACCCACTTCACCCACTCGCAACACACGGGCATTCTCCGCATCAATGTACTGTGGCCAGTCGTTCCTGTTCACACCTTCCGTGGCCTCAAACCACTCGTACTGGGTTGGACAGAGCCCCACCTGTTGAGCACGCTGTTGGAACAGTTGTCGACGGTCTGTGCGCCTAGGTAAGTTCAGTACAACGATTCGTGGGTCAATCGTCTTCCATAGAACGACATCTCGCACACGGCATTGCAGAGACCATCGAGTGAGGAGCTGTTGTCGTGTGCGCTGGATGGCTGGTAAGTGGAGGGTGTGGAACTGGTTAGCTCGAACGACCTGGGACATCTGTTCCAAGGCACGATCATGATTGGCATCGAGCTGGATGACGGCATGCGGTTCGACCCAGGGTGACACATCTGGTCCATAGTAGAAGCACAATGTGTCGGTCATCAGAGCATCCCACAGCTTCTCTGTGACGTAGTTGCTTCGGACACAGTTCTCACACGCAAACGTGTACTGGTATTCAGACAACGCCAACGTCTTGTCATGCGTCTGTAGCACTCCGCGGTACACACGAGGCATGCCGAGGTCTCCATCTCTACCCCACAAATGTAATGGGGGTAGAGGGGAACCAGAAGACGAGCTGTGAGGAGAGTTGGGGTCGGTACGATCGTACCACTTGCGCATGAACTCCAAACGCCACTTGTGTCCGTCCATGAACGACTTGGATGAACAGATAGCCGAGACAGGGTGCAACAACCCGTCTGTCTGTGCTGGTAGACGTTCCTTCTTCCAGTCCTTGATCAGCAACTCCTCCAATGAGATGTTCAGGTGCCACTCGATCGTATTCAGGTGGTGGTGGTTGTCTCCCCAGAACGCAAACGTCGATTTGATCGAACGGTCATACCCTCCATTCCTATTGGGGAAATAGCGTCCAAGCCAGCCTTCCCAATACACATCTTCAGGCAAATCACACTCGGGTTCCATTCTCAACACAATCGTCTTGGAAGGGTCAAACACCGTGCGCATGTCATCCACGTGAGGGGTGTTGATCAAGACTGTCCAGCCAGAAAGCAGTGGATCTCGAAGGAAGGTAGGTGAGAACAACTTGGTGAACATGGTGGTAATCTCTTGATCCGAGATGTTGTGGCACCTGAACGTCAATAGAGATGAGGTAGGGGATGAAGAGATAGGGGACAGATGGGCAGGGGTCATGATAGGTGTGGACTGTGGGGCTGGGTCGTCTCTTGTTAATTCGGAATCCAGTATCTTCTCTACCGCGTCTCGGATCTGGCTCCACGGCGTGGTGTCAATATCAATATCGAACCCCACCCCGTTCGTCACCAGCCGAACTTTGGACGTTCCTTGATTGACCACCTGTTGAAGCGTGTGCCTCCACCATTCTGTTCGATTCTGATCCTGAACAGTTGATGGTACAAGTGACTGTACAGATACAGATGCCCCCTTGGAGTCTCGGTTCGGGAAACGGTTATGGCTGACTATTACGGTGGACATGGAGATTAAAAAGTTGTCCAGAAATGTCTAGAACGACGCCCTTTCGTTTAAGACAGACAATTGACAGTCGGGCGGATCCGAGCGCCGTTACGGGGTTAATCAACAGCTGGCATGGTCATCACGGTGGAACGGATCTTCAAGCCACTCGCCAGACTCGACATGTCGTTCAGAGCAGTTGCAAGATTACTAACCATGGAACGACGTTGGTCGACTCCACCTTGAGGGACATCGAACTGTTCCTAGGGAATGGAACGAGTGATGGTCAACCCAAAAGGATTGCACTGACCAGCTCCAGCCACACCGCGTCTAGCCACAAGATTTTGTTGCATACTCATCGTGGCAGTTGCTACATCACCAAGACAACTGATTTGATGTTCACACGAGATGCATGGGATGCAGTTGATGGGACGAACCTGTGTTGGTTCACCACCAGGCAGAGTGGTGGCAAGCTAGTGGGCGTTGGTGTGGTCAGTCCGTATGAGCCTACCGCTGACCCGTTTCACAAGTTGGTAAACGCTATTATGGAGCAGAAGAAGGTCATGCCAAGGAGAAGGCAGATTGGACAGGGGACGAGCGTCGCCATGTCAGCCGATGGCAACACGGTGCTGGTGGGTGCATGCAACGACGACTATCATCACGGCGGGGCGATCGGAGCGTGCTGGGTGTACGTTCGCACACCGCAAGCGTTACATTCGGATCTCGTTCAGTCCATTGCACGAGGACAAGGCTCTTCAGCCTCGACTCCAGCCGAAGCGCGTGCGTTCAACCGGTTGTACCAATCTCAACAGCTCGTACCCAGTCCCGAAGACATCCCCCTAGGAGAGACGCTCATGGACAAGCATTTACCCATCTCTGGAGGACAATGGTTGCAAGTTGGTAAGTTGGTGGGAACGGGAGTCATTGACTTCAGCTCGTCACAGGGGTTCTCTGTGTCGTTGAGCGGAGACGGACGAACCGCTCTTGTAGGTGCACCCAATCAGAACACAAGCATGGGTGGATTGTGGTGGTTCTCAGCCAATGAAATGGATGGGTGGTTCGAGTCGGGCATGTGGATCAACCCCAGCCCTTCCCTAAAAGCAGATGAGATGGCACATGAGGTGTCAGACACTACTGAACGGAAGAACGAACGTGTGGGCATCTCGGTGAGTTTACAGGTGCATGGTCCATACTCAGTAGCCGGTGGGTATGGGGTAGTGTGCCTGTTTGAGTTCAACAAGTATGTGATGAGTATTCGACTACCAGAATGGACAGGACATCCTCTGTCAGTCAGCACCAATTACTTGCACGTCTTTGTTGGGTGCGCTGACCTCGACAAGGTGTGGGTGTTTGAATGGGCAGTGCTGTTAGAGAATCAGCTCTCTCCGACCACCACCGTTCCACCTGTTCTGCAGGTGCTGTCCTGTCCACATCCGGGTCAATTGGTCAAGAACAACAATAGTGGTGTCGACTCCAACGCGTTTGGGTGTGCAGTGTCGAGCACGTGGAAGCCCCATCAGGTTGTGGTGGGAGCGTTCAAATGGAACTACCTGAATGGAGCGTCGTTCTGTTTCGCCTGGTCAAAGACGGACAAGAAGTACATGTACAGCCAGTTGCTGTCCGATACGAACTCAACAGAGGGCTCCATCCAAGGACAAGGCTCAGCCGTGTGCATCTCATCCGAGAACGGCAGTCTAGTGTGTGTGGGTGGGATGCTGAGCGGAGATTCAAGGGGTGGAGTCCTGCAGTATGCGTGGGATGACGAATCGGGGAAGTTTGTGCTCATCCCTAAATTGCTCGTGCCTAGGAATGTCGGAGCAGGTGCATTGTGTGGATCGAGTGTAAGCTGTAGTGGACGTGGTGACAGCCTAGTGATGGGCAACTGTGGAGACTCTGATCACGGTTCGGTGAGTGTGTTTCAGTAAACACAACTAGGTGTGAGAAGAAGAGGACAGTATTCGATTGATATCTCCAATCGAATATTCCCCATTCAACCCATGATAGACATCCAGACACACTCCACCCCTGTTTCTCATTCCTGATATACAGATGACTTCTTTCTCAGACCTGTTGTTCATGTTGATGGTGGTGACAGGTCTGAGTACGTTTGTGCTGTTGACTATAGGGTGTATTGTGTATGTTCTTGAGATCGAATGTCATCAAGGTCTACATCTGAGTGACTGCATGCAAGGAGAAGGACTGATATGGATGTGGGGTGCGAGTGCGATGTGTATCGTGTTTGTAGTGCTGACTCTGTGTGGGATGAGGATCAAGCACGTGACATTCACAGATCGTGAGTGGGACGAGCTGTTGTGAAGATTGGTGTACTGTACACACAAAGGTGAAGCGATGGTTAGTTGGAGACTAGAGCTTCATGAGCTTCACATGTGAATGACTTGAGAGAGGTCTAATCGTAGTGCTTATGATACCTGATGTGTAGGGTATAATACAATATCACTGATCAATACACTCAATTTGAGATATGGCCAGATTTTGCTCTCATCCGAACTGTACGATTCGAGCATCATACGCTCCCCAAGGCAGTAAGGCAATGCATTGTAGATCGCATCAACAAACAGGTGAGGTGGATGTGTCTCACAAGAGTTGTTCTCACCCAAACTGTGATACTCGGCCAACCTTTGCTTCACCAGGACAGAAGCCAGCTCGATGTTCTGAACACAAGCAACCAGCCGATACGGACGTGGTCAGTAGACGTTGTTTTCATCCAAACTGTGATACTCACCCAGTCTTTGCTCCACCAGGACAGAAGCCAGCTCGATGTTCTGAACACAAGCAACCTGGAGATGTGGATGTGTCTCACAAGAGTTGTTCTCACCCAAACTGTGTCACTAGGCCAACATTTGCTCTACCAGGACGGAAGAAACCGATTAGATGTTCTGAACACAAACAACCTGGAGATGTGGATGTGTCTCACAAGAGTTGTTCTCACCCAAACTGTGTCACTAGGCCGACCTTTGCTCCACCAGGACAGAAGAAGCCGGTTAGATGTTCTGAACACAAGCAACCTGGAGATGTGGATGTGTCTCACAAGAGTTGTTCTCACCCAAACTGTGTCACTAGACCAACCTTTGCTCCACCAGGACAGAAGCCAGCTAGATGTTCTGAACACAAGCAACCAGCTGATACGGACGTGGTTAGTAGACGCTGTTCTCATCCAAACTGTGACACTCAGCCAACCTTTGCTTCACCAGGACAGAAGCCAGCTAGATGTTCTGAACACAAGCAACCAACTGATGTGGATGTGGTCAGCAAGCGATGTTCACAACCGAACTGCGAGACTCAGCCCAGTTACGCTGAACCAGGACAGAAGCCAGTTCGATGTGCAGAACACAAACAACTAGGAGATGTGCAGACAAGGAATAAGCAGTGTGCTCACTCCGAATGCACCACAAGAGCGCGTTTTGGTATGATTTTCCATTCGGTCTCCAAGTGCTCTAAGCACAAATCACCAAACATGTACCCCACCAATATGCTCAATCCAAGGTGCACCCACGACCAGTGTATCAACAGACCTTGCTACACAGATCAATCGAACAACTACCCACTCAGGTGTGAGGAACACAAGCTCGACACTGACAAGAACGTGATCGAACGTGAATGTACACAGTGTAAGCTCATGGACTTCATCAAGGAAGGCAATATGTGCAACTCATGTCGCGACTACGAGCTCATCAAACGGGAGAAGAAGAAGGAATTGGCCGTCAAAACACTACTAAAATCCAAGCAGATCCAATTCGTGCACGACACGATACCACCTGATGGATGTGGACGCGCAAGGCCTGATTTCACTATGGACTGTGGCACACACGTTGTCCTGGTGGAAGTTGATGAGTTCCAGCACCGTCGTTCCAACTACCCGTGTGAGTGTGAGCAAGTGCGTACGATCAACTTGTTCCAGGAGTTTGGAGGGATGAAGGTTGTGTTCATTCGGTATAATCCAGATTCGTACACAGACAAGTCAGGTAAGAAACAGCGAGGCAACAGCCAGCGCAATACGGATCGATTGATCAGACTAATTGAACACACCATGAAGAACATTCCAGATCCCATGTTGTGTACACGGTATATCTGTTTCGATGGAGATGATGGGACGTATGAGGATATAGCGATCGAGTATGAAACACACATCACTAGAGAGATGGCTAGTGTGAGCTTGGGTGAGAATTGAGTACAAGAGAGTGGAGTACACCATCGCTAGATATTCGATCGTTATCTTAATCGAATATTCCTGACTACTTTATAATAGACAACCCATGTCATTCGACCATCTCAGGTCGCTAACAACCGTACCACCACCGTACCTGTTGGACTGCTCATGTTAGACAACACGAGTGAGAGAGAACCTGGTGTCGTGCTACTCAACTGCACAACCGCATTGATCGTGAAGAACATCGATTGAGACGAGCCAGCAATGTTGAATACACTGTATGGAGTGGCTCCGATAACCGTCACATTTGTCGACCCTCCACTGAATGAGAACGTGGCAGTTGCACCAGCATTGACCGTACCCTGAACTGTCACTTGCACAGAGAACAAGGTCGTGTTGGCCGTACCTGGCAAGGTGATGACGGTGTTGTTGGTTCCACCTATGGAAAATCCTGTACTTGTGGCTACTCCGGTCATTGATAGTACACCACCTGTGACGGAGGTGAACGACGCCACACAGATCGAGTTGTACGACAGGTTGTTCCCGTTGGGAGTGGGTGGTACAGGCAAAGTGAGATTCTGTCCCGTACCGTTCGTGATGATGTTGTTGTTCACTGTTAGGTTGTTGGCTACTGAGACATTCCCGGTAGGAAACACCTTGAACACTCCGCTCGTATCTGAATTACATGTCAGTCCAAGGAAGTTGTTGGTGGTATCACCAGCCGCATTATAGAACATGAACACTGTTCCATCGTTCGCTACCCCTCCTGCCCCACAGGATACTCTTAATCCAGTTTGGAAGTTGTTGGTTGCTAGATTTGGAGCTTGAGAGACATACCCTGCGAAGTTGGATGATGTACCGGTGTAGTTGAGTGTAACTGTGTTGGTGTTATTGACCTGCAATCCATTGCTGGTAACTTTGCCCCCCACACTCATGTTACCACTCCCATCGTCTACAGTGGTATGTAGTGTGGATACTAGTCCAGTGTTAGAAACGCGGAGTGCTGTCGTACCACTTGCACCGCCTCCGGTTATCACGTTAAACGCATCCACAACGCCACTAAGTGGCGTTCCTACAATTAGACCAGCGCGTCGTCCGTTGATATCGGAAGCACTGCCGACTTGAATACCATTAAAGGACGAATTGGTTGGAAACGGGACTGTTAAGGTGTTGTTCGCATTCGAGAGAGTCAGGTTGCCCACCACACTCATGTTACCACTCCCGTCGTCCAGATTGGATCCGGCCTGTGTGGTGATCTTGTTTCCACCCGTGATAGTCAGTGCCTGGTTACCAATCACACCGAGACGAATGAAATTGGTGGATGAACCTACACCACCAGGGTTACCATACTGGATGAATGCCGCGTTGTTGGTCGAATTGAGTTGACCCAGGAAGACAGTGGAGAAGGTATTGGTCGCCATGGATGCATTCAATATCGAGAGAGGTGTCTGTGATGTCCCTGTAATAGTCATGTTGCCTGAACCGTCGTCCAGGATCGATCCGGCGGGTGTGGTCACCTTACCTGCACCATTGACCGAAAGAGATGTACTCATACCTCGCATGCTCAACCCCACACTATTGCTCGTGGAACCCGAGCCAACATAGTTGAACGCCAAGACACCTGTATTGTTGGGTGCTAAACTCACACCAAGCTGAATGTCGTTCAGATTACCAGTGGAGAGAGTCGGTTGGAGATAGGTTGCTAGTGCTGATGAAGCGGTTCCTGCACCACTTAAGGCGAATGTGCCATTCACGGTCATGTTACCGGAACTGTCATCCAATACGTTCAATCGGCTACGGAGTGCACCACCTGTAGCGTTCAACCACAAGGTCTGTGCATTCGTGGCTGTATTACCAGTACTCTGTAAGAAACAACCCGTGGTTCCTTGACCTACAAACTGGAGTTGTTGATTGGTCGATACTTGGAAGGTCATGTTGTTCCCCGAGGTGGTAGTCAATGATACCGCACTACCTGTCACTCCTGGCTGAACGGACAGTTGGTTGGACAATGACATTCGACCAGATCCATCGTCCAGGGTGTTCAGAGCCGTGGTCAATCCACCACTGAACGCAATACTCGTTCCAGCTCCGTTCGCTTGGATGGTCTGAAACACAGGGAACGTGGTAGCCGAATTGGCGCTGTTACCCAGGAACAGTGTGCCGTTCACTCCCATGTTTGCATCATTGTAGAACGAGAATCCACCCACACCTGTGAGTGATGATGCGCTGAACGGTATGTTCGATGTGGGATTGGGAGTGATGATGAAGTTCGATTGAAAGTGCTGACTACTACCATTCTGCGACCATTGGAACACCATCGGAGCTTGGAAGATGGTAGGTCCACCGATACTGTTGATCAGTGTGGAACAGAACGGTGAACCGGTTGCTCCATTCGAGGTGAACACGAGCTGTCCGGCATTATTGGAATTGGACGTGAATCCCAGTTTGGTGACACTGCCCGATTGCAAGGTTGTTCCACTCTGCATGGTCAGATTACCTGAACCGTCGTCAACCGTGGTATGGGGTGTGTACGCGGCACCACCGATTTGGATGGGCAAGAATGTACCACCATTTTGAGCTGTGAGAAATCCACCCGTGGTTCCTGGATTCGATAATGTGGCTACACCGATATGGGCATAGACACCGGATGGAGGAGCACTGCCTGAACCAGTGGCATACAGAGACCCTACCGTCATGTTACCCGATCCGTCATCCAAGATCGTGTTTTGAGTGTGCACTGAACCTCCAACTGGATTAATATTTAGTCTACTAACTGCTCCGCTACCTGTTGTGGCCTGAATGTACGCGTTCACAGAGGAGCTCCCCCCAAGATTCACAGCGAAGTTGCCGAACGCGGTGCTATTCCCACCCACGGATAAGCCTCCTGTTGCATTGATTTGGCCACTTACGATCATGTTACCGTTCCCGTCGTCCACGGTGGTGTGGGTGGTCGATAGTACTCCATCGACATACAGGTACGAGTTTGCCGTTGTCGCTCGTGCATAGACTGAACCTGCCCCTGTAGTGGTTGCATTCGATCCAGAAGTAATGATTACACTTCCATTGGTTCCATTGAACGAGTTGATCGGGAAGACGGTTGGATTGAAACTGACTGCAGAAGTCTCACTCACAATTGTGTTGTAACCGTGGCCGTTGCCACCCGATGGAAACGCGGTGATGTTCAGGAACTCCGTACCGCTTGCTACTGTGTTTGTATTGGTACTCACCCACAACTGAGAGCCACCAATCACAGACGTCCCTGATATCGTCATGTTACCGTTACCATCGTCCATGGTGTTCCGGCTTGCCCCACTCGGAGTTGTTGTGCTCAATGCGCCTGCTCCACTGAGTATCATAGCCGATCCCGTACCACCAAACCACTGGAATTGAGTCGCATTCGTTGGGACAGATGACCACAGGGTGTTGTTCGCTATACCAAGTGCATAATCAGCAGTTGTCCCTGAGAGTTGAGGAAACATGACGAGTTTCGTTCCTGCTGATCGTGTGGTCAGAGTAGGAGGATTGACACCCACGTTATTGAAGATGATGGTGTTGCTAGTCGTTCCACACATTCCATGTACGGAAGAACTCACACCTTGGCCGATGAACATGTTACCCGATCCGTCATCCACGATCACGTGTGGGGTGGAGATTTTGGATCCCCCGACTGCTGTGTTGTTCAGCACAGTAAGTACAGCTGTGCCTGCAGTACTGAAGATGTTCCACCCATTGCTTGAGGTCGCCGTGCTCTTGAAATTGATGTTCAGGTTAGAGGCATCCAAGAAGACACCACTCGACTGGCTGGACACTAGACCGGTAGTTGAGCTGACATCGGACAGGGTCAACGAACCACTCACGATCATGTTACCGTTACCATCGTCCATGGTGCTGTGTATCGTAGAGACAGCCGATGACCCTGAGATCGTGATTCCTGTTCCTGTAAATGCGGAAAGGCTGACGCTATCAGTAGTCCCAGTAGCACTCACATTGTACGATAGACTCCCTGCTCTTGCACCCGTTAGTCCAAACAAGACACTGTAGTTAGATCCATTAGGTACATTGGGGTTGAACATCTGAACGTATCCCGAACCTGCGTTCAAGGTGGAGTTGACGGTCAGTGCTATCGCATTCGAACCGGCATTGATGGTTTCCTTGCCTCCCACGATCATGTTGCCTGATCCGTCATCGAGGGTCGTCACTACCGTTCCATTAATGCGTGCAGTAGTGAGACCAGTGTTCAACAGCTTGAGCGATGATATTGCACCTGCCGACCCTCCAAATATGGCTGGAACACCCTGATAGTTCCCAAGCACCACACTTGCTGGAGTGGGAAACGTGGTGACCGTACCTTCTGCCCATATTTGGCCTAGAAACGCACCCGTTCCCGCTATTATGAGATTACCCAGCCCGTCATCCAGGATCTGGTTTTGGGTTGCCACCTTACCGTTTGCTGTAAGATTGAGGTGAGCGGTTCCAATCGATAGTGATCCAACGTTGGAGGTCGAACCAACCCCAGTTGCATTGATGAACTGAACGCTCAAGAAGTCATCCGCATTACCGGAATCAAGACCCAGTGCAAACACAACACCATTATTGGAGGTCAAATTGGGAGCGAGAGCTTGGATGAGATTCGTATTCGTAGTGACGGTTGGATTGTTGAGGTTCAGAATGCCACTCAAATTGAGAGACGTGCCTGTGAGCGTAGTTGCGTTCAGGGTTCCAATCGTGGCGTTAGTGTACTGCAGTGATGTACCAGATAAATTGGTGAGAACGGCGTGCGTTCCGGTCAATGTGCTGATCACTCCATTGGTATATTGAGCTGATGCACCCGAAAGATTAGTGATCACAGCTGTTGTTCCAGTAAGATTACCAGCTATCATGTTCGTGTATTGGAGTGAACTACCTGAGAGGTTAGTGATCACAGCTGTTGTTCCAGTCAGGTTGTTCGCGATCATGTTCGTGTATTGGAGTGAACTACCTGAGAGGTTAGTAATCACAGAATTGGTGTACTGAAGAGACGTTCCAGAAAGGTTAGTAACAACAGCTGTTGTTCCAGTTAGATTACCGGCGATCATGTTCGTGTATTGGAGTGAAGTGCCTGAGAGGTTAGTGATCACAGCTGTCGTTCCGGTTAGATTACCAGCGATCATGTTCGTGTATTGAGCTGATGCACCCGAAAGATTAGTGATCACAGCTGTTGTTCCAGTCAGGTTGTTCGCGATCATGTTCGTGTATTGAGCCGATGCACCCGAAAGATTAGTGATCACAGCTGTTGTTCCAGTCAGGTTGTTCGCGATCATGTTCGTGTATTGAGCCGATGCACCCGAAAGATTAGTGATCACAGAATTGGTATACTGAAGAGACGTTCCGGAAAGGTTAGTGATCACAGCTGTTGTTCCAGTCATATTTCCAGCAATCACATTGGTATACTGGAGTGAACTACCTGAGAGGTTAGTGATCACAGCTGTTGTTCCAGTCAGGTTGTTCGCAATCATGTTCGTGTATTGGAGTGAACTACCTGAGAGGTTAGTGATCACAGCTGTTGTTCCAGTCATATTTCCAGCAATCACATTGGTATACTGGAGTGAACTACCTGAGAGGTTAGTGATCACAGAATTGGTGTACTGAAGAGACGTTCCTGAAAGGTTAGTGATCACAGCTGTTGTTCCAGTCATATTTCCAGCGATCATGTTCGTGTATTGGAGTGAACTACCTGAGAGGTTAGTGATCACAGCTGTTGTTCCAGTCATATTTCCAGCAATCACATTGGTATACTGGAGTGAACTACCCGAGAGGTTAGTGATCACAGAATTGGTGTACTGAAGAGACGTTCCAGAAAGGTTAGTGATCACAGCTGTCGTTCCGGTTAGATTACCAGCGATCATGTTCGTGTATTGAGCTGATGCACCCGAAAGATTAGTGATCACAGCTGTTGTTCCAGTCAGGTTGTTCGCGATCATGTTCG
>Ga0310811_10000894_pt1 | contig 38476 bp, 33 predicted proteins | sample YCmetagenome_FD_207642 | JGI IMG/M metagenome (GOLD analysis project Ga0310811, IMG submission 207642) | Soil microbial communities from experimental microcosm in Duke University, North Carolina, United States - YC | ecosystem: Engineered > Artificial ecosystem > Soil microcosm > Unclassified ... | reverse complement strand
CCTGTTCGGCGGCGCCGGCGTGGGCAAGACCGTGCTGATTCAGGAACTGATCAACAACATCGCCAAGGGCCATGGCGGCGTGTCGGTGTTCGCCGGCGTCGGCGAGCGCACCCGCGAAGGCAACGACCTGTATCATGAAATGGTCGATGCCGGCGTCATCAAGCTGGGTGAGAACACCACCGAAGGCTCCAAAGTGGCGCTGGTCTACGGCCAGATGAACGAGCCGCCGGGCGCCCGCGCCCGCGTCGCCCTCTCCGGCGTGACGATGGCCGAATATTTCCGCGACCAGGAAGGCCAGGACGTGCTGTTCTTCGTGGACAACATCTTCCGTTTCACTCAGGCGGGCGCCGAAATGTCGGCGCTGCTCGGCCGCATCCCCTCCGCGGTGGGCTACCAGCCGACCCTGGCGACGGATATGGGCGCGCTGCAGGAACGCATCACCTCCACCAAGAAGGGCTCCATCACCTCGGTGCAGGCGATTTACGTGCCGGCCGACGACCTGACCGACCCGGCGCCCGCCACCTCCTTCGCCCATCTCGACGCGACCACGGTGCTGAACCGCGCGATCTCGGAAAAAGGCATCTACCCGGCGGTGGACCCGCTGGACTCCACCTCGCGCTCACTCGACCCGCGCATCGTCGGCGAGGAGCATTACAAGGTGGCCCGCGACGTGCAGCGCATCCTGCAGACCTACAAGTCGCTGCAGGACATCATCGCCATTCTCGGCATGGACGAGCTGTCGGAAGACGACAAGCTCATCGTCGCACGCGCCCGCAAGATCGAGCGCTTCCTGTCGCAGCCTTTCCACGTCGCGGAAGTCTTCACCGGCTCCCCGGGCGTGTTCGTGAAGGTCGAAGACACGATCCGCTCCTTCAAGGGCATCGTCGCCGGCGAATATGACCATCTGCCGGAAGCCGCCTTCTACATGGTCGGCACCATCGAGGACGCCTTGAAGAAGGCCGAAGCCATGGCCGCGAAGGCCTAAGGAAGCATCATGCCTCTCGCGCTGGAAATCATCGGTCCGGAAAAGCTCCTGCTGGCGCGCGCCGTCGATATGGTCGTGATCCCGGGCACCGAGGGCAATATCGGCGTCCTGCCCGGCCATTCCAAGATGATCACCAGCCTGCGCGGCGGGCTGGTGGATATCTATGAGGGCGACAAGATCACCGACCGCTTCTTCGTCTCCGGCGGCTTCGCCGAGATCACCGAAACGCAATGCGCGGTGCTGGCGGATTCCATCACCCGCCAGTCCGAACTCGACCCGGCCAAGGCGCAAGCCGCTCTGACCGAAGCCAAGGCCGCGTTCGACGCCGTCAACATGTCCGACCGCGACGCCTATCGCGAGGCCTCGGACCGGCTGATCTCCGCCCAGGCGATGGTCGACAGCCTGACGCCGGAGCATCATCACTAACGTTTAAAAACCCGCCGCAAGGCGGGTTTTTAGTAGGTAGAAAGCAGCCGCTTTTTTGAAAAAAAGCGGCGCAAAAAACTTTTGTGAGTCTGGGCCTGTGGCGGAATCTCTTGTCGTCGTGACGCTGAATAGCTGGAAGGGAGACGGCGCCTATAGGGCGCGCCTTCGGCTGATGACCGAGGAAATCCGCCGACTGGATGCGGATATTCTGCTCCTGCAGGAATGCTTCGCCGCGCCCGAACTTGGCTGCGACACCGCCGCCGCCCTTGCCGGTGCGGCAGGCTTCCATACAGCGCGGTGGGACGGCCGCAGGAAACTCCGCCTTTGCGAGAGCAGTGAAGCGATGAGCACGTCGGGACTCGCCGTGCTGTCCCGTTATCCGATCGTTAAAGATTGGACGGTGGAGCTGCCGAGCGACCCCAGGGACGGGGACCGCGCCGCCTTGTTCGCCGCAATCGACCATCCGGCGGGCATTGTTCTCGCGGTCTCCCTACACCTGACCCATTTGCGCGACGCCCAGGCGCTCCGCCGCCGGCAATTCGAAACGGTGATGACAGAGCTGGCCGGAACACCGAAGGCTACGCTTGAGCTCGTCGGCGGCGATTTCAACGCCGCGCCCGACGCCGAGGAGCTCGCCAGTACAGTCCTGGTCGATTGCCGGCACCTAGCCGGCCTGCCGCCGGCAGCGACCTGCGGCGAGGCCTGCATCGACCATATTCTGCTGCTGGTGTCACCGGACATGGAGGAGCGGCAGGTGGCCGGCGTGTCGACCGTTTTCGATCGGCCGGATCCGCAAACCGGGCTGCTGGCGAGCGACCATTTCGGCGTCAAAGCCTCGATTATGCTGCGCGCCGCCCCGCTTATGTAGCCGGGGGCGGCCCAACTCACCCAAACAGCATTTTGCTGCCGACCACCGCCAGAATAATCCCCAGCGTCGTCTTGAGGACCGTGTTCGGCGCGTAGCGGGCGGCGTAGCTACCGACGATGATGCCGGGGATAGACCCCAGAAGCAGCGAGTCCAGAAGGTGAAAATTCACCGTGCCGAGATACCAATGGCCGACCCCGGCCAGCAGGGTCAGCGGCACCGCATGGGCGATGTCGGACCCGACGATGGTGACCACCGGCAGACGGGGGTAGAGAATGATCAGCGCCACGGTGCCCAGCGCCCCTGCCCCCACCGATGAGAGTGAGACCAGGATGCCGAGCATGAAACCAACAATGATCGTGTATTTATGCGACGCCTCGGTGCCGAAAGCGGGATAGCGGCGGCTGATAAAGTCCACGATCTGATTTTTGAACACCAGGCTCGCCGCGCTGAGCAGGAGCGCCGCGCCTAATGTGAGCGAGATCGCATCAGTCACGCCTTTGCTGGCCACACCGAAATAAGCGATGCCGGCCAGGCAGAGAATCGTCGCCGGCACCGAGCCACAGGCGAGCCGCCCGACGATCCGCCAATCGACCGATTTGCCGGCGCTATGGATCGTCGTTCCCACGGTCTTGGTGGCGGCCGCGAACAACAGATCTGTGCCAACCGCCGTGGTGGGGTGGAAGCCGAACACCAGCATGAGGAGCGGTGTCATCAGCGAGCCGCCGCCCACCCCGGTGAGACCAACGAGGAGGCCAACCAGGAGCCCTGACATAACAAAAGCCGGCTGAATTATTAGTAACCCTATATGTATCATCAGGATATTTTTGCCCCATTTGAATGAAAAGGCAATGCGAGCCCGATTATGGACAATTTGCGTGCGCACGAAAGAAAGAAGCCGCTTTTTGAAAAAAGCGGCGCAAAACTTTTTGTTGATGTTGGGCCACGGGCGGCGTTGTCGCCGACACAGCCCATGACCCGGCATAATAAAGTTTTTTGCTACTTTTTGTTCACAAAAAGTAGCCTTTCTTGTTCACCCTTCCCGCCGCGCCGCCCTTGGATGGGCCTTCTGCCAAACCTCCATCAGCCGCACGGTCTCAACATCGGTGTAACGCTGCGTGGTGGAAAGGCTGGCATGGCCGAGCAATTCCTGGATCGACCGCAGATCCGCCCCCCCTTCCAGCAGATGCGTGGCGAAGGAGTGCCTCAGCGCGTGCGGCGTGGCATGCTCCGGCAACCCGTTCAAGCGCCGGAAGTCGCGCAGGGTTTTCTGCACCACCCCGGCATTCAGCCTCTTGCCCTGCACGCCCAGAAACAGCGGCGAATCCGGCACGCGGTTGGGGTGCAACCGCAGCCAGGCGGCGAGCGCGGCACGGATCACCGGCAGCAGCGGCACGATGCGCTGCTTGTTGCCTTTGCCGGTCACGCGCAGCGCGTCATCTTCCGCCGGCAGGTCACCGACATTGAGCGAGAGCGCCTCGTTGATGCGCAGGCCGGCGCCATAGAGCAGGCACATCAGCGCCTCATCGCGCGCCTGGGTCTGCGCCATGTCGGTCGCTTCGCCGATCTCCTGAACGATTTGCGTCGCATCGCGAGGATTCAAGGCGCGCGGCAAAGGCCGCTTCGCGCGCGGCCGCCCGACCAGCGCCAGCGCGGTGGTCTCGATCCCGTGTCGCTTTTGCAGAAAGCGATAAAATGTCCTGACCGCCGAGAGCTTCCGGGCGCGCGTCGCATTGCCCGTCCCCGCCGCCGCGTCGGCCGCAAGCCAGGCGCGGATATCGGCCGCCCGCAACCCGCCCAAAGCCGCCGCATCCGGCTCGGCGCCGATATGCGCCTGGCAGAACGCCAGAAAGGCCAGTATGTCGCGGCCATAGGTCTCGACCGTCTTGGCGGCCACACGGCGTTCGCCGCTCAGCCAGCCAAGGAACTCACCCGCCAGGGTTTGGTCGTTCATAGGAAGTAAGAAAGCGGCCGCTTTTTGAAAAAAGCGGCGCAAAAACTTTTGCTATGCTGGGCCTGAGACTGCGTCGCCGACAACGCCCATGGCCCAGAGTAAATAAAGTTTTTTTGCTTCTTTTTGTTCACAAAAAGAAGCCTTCCTATCTTAGGCAATGCTCTGCCCGGTCTTCGCCCAGTCCGCCAGGAACGCGGCGAGGCCCTTGTCGGTGAGCGGGTGGCTGTAGAGCTGGCGAATCACCGCAGGGGGGATGGTCGCGACATCGGCGCCCATTTTCGCCGCCTCGATCAGATGGATCGGGTTGCGGATCGAGGCCACCAGCACCTCGGTCCTGATCGCCGGGTAATTATTGTAGATCTGCGTGATGTCAGAGATCAGATCCATGCCGTTCTGGCCGATATCGTCGAGCCGGCCGACGAACGGCGAAATGAAGGCGGCGCCGGCCTTGGCCGCGAGCAGCGCCTGGGCGGCGGAGAAGCACAGAGTCACGTTCACCATCACGCCGCCTTGGCTCAAACTGTGACAGGCGCGCAATCCATCCTGGGTCAACGGCACCTTGATGACAACGTTCGGGGCGATGCGCGAGAGCACCGCCGCCTCTTTCATCATCTGCCCGTATTCGGTGGCCGCCACCTCGGCGCTCACCGGGCCGGGCACGACATCGCAGATCTCGGCGATCACTTCGGTGATTTTCCGCCCGGATTTGGCGATGAGCGACGGATTCGTCGTCACCCCGTCCAGCAGGCCGGTCGCGGCCAGTTCACGGATCTCAGAAATTTCAGCGGTGTCGACGAAGAATTTCATGCGCCCTTCCCGGTGTCAGATGGTCCGTGCCAAGCATCTAGCATGGATTCCCCAAACCCAACCACCCGCCTCAGCGTGCTGTTGCCTTATCCGTTCGACGCCGCCTTCACATACGAAGCGGCCTTGGCCGTGCCGCCCGGCACGCTGGTGCGCGTGCCGCTGGGAAAACGCATGGTCGTCGGCGCGGTGTGGGACGAAGCGCCGGACGAGAGCGTCAAAACCAAACCGGTGGCGGAAATCCTCGATTTCCCGCCTTTGCCGGCCCAGCTCATGCAGTTCATCGACTGGGTGGCGAATTACACCCTGGCCCGGCGCGGCGACGTGCTGGCGCTGGCGCTCAAGGAATCCCTGCTCGGCACGCCCTCCGCCCGGGCCAAGAAATTTGCCTTCCCCGCAGCGGACCCGGCTTTGCCCGCGCCGGAACTCTCCGCCCCCCAGGCATCCGCCGTGGCGGCCTTGCAGGAGGATGTGCGGGCGCAGAAATTCGCCGTGACATTGCTCGACGGCGTGACCGGCTCGGGCAAGACCGAGGTCTATCTGGAAGCCGTCGCGCAGGCGTTGCGCCAAGGCGGCCAGGCGCTGGTGCTGTTGCCGGAAATCGCGCTCTCCGTGCAATTTTTCCAGCGTTTCGAGCGCCGCTTCGGCGCGCCGCCGGCCGTCTGGCACTCCGACCTGACTCCGGCCTTGCGGCGGGAAACTCTGCGCGCCGTGGCGGCGCACAAAGCGCAAGTGGTGGTGGGCGCGCGCTCCGCCTTGTTCCTGCCCTTCGCAGATTTGCGCCTGATCGTCGTGGATGAGGAGCACGAAAGCGCTTTCAAGCAGGAGGACGGCGTGATGTATCACGCCCGCGACATGGCGGTGCTGCGCGCCCGCTTGGCCGCCGCGCCCTGCGTGCTGGTGAGCGCCACGCCGAGCCTGGAGAGCGTGGAGAACGCCGCCTCCGGCCGCTACAAGAAACTCGATTTGCCGACCCGCCATGGCGGCGCGTCCCTGCCCACCGTGAAGGCCATCGATCTGCGCGCGCACCCGCCGGAACGCGGCCGGTTCCTCTCCCCCGTTCTGGTGGCTGCCTTGAACGAGACCATGGCGCGCGGCGAGCAGGGCATGTTGTTCTTGAACCGGCGCGGCTACGCCCCCCTCACGTTGTGCCGCCAATGCGGCCACCGCCTCGCCTGCCCGCATTGCACCGCCTGGCTGGTCGAGCATCGCAGCCATTCGCGGCTGATCTGCCATCATTGCGGCCACAGCACCGGCGTCCCGCCGAAATGCCCTGCCTGCGAGGCGGAGGCGAGCTTCGTGCCGATTGGTCCGGGCGTGGAACGCATCGCCGAAGAGGTGGCGCAGAGTTTCCCCACCGCGCGCACGCTGGTGATGGCAAGCGACATGATCCAGGGGCCGAAACAGGCCGCCGCCGCCGCCGAGGCCATTTCCGAACGTACCGTGAACCTCATCATCGGCACCCAGATGGTGGCGAAAGGCTGGCATTTTCCGCATCTCACTTTGGTCGGCGTGGTCGATGCCGATCTCGGCCTCGGCGGCGGCGATTTGCGCGCCGGCGAGCGCACCGTGCAGATGCTGCACCAGGTGGCAGGCCGTGCCGGCCGCGCCGAGGCGCCGGGCACGGTGCTGCTGCAGAGCTTCGCGCCCGAACACCCGGTGATCGCCGCCTTGCTGTCGGGAGACCTGCCGGAATTTCTGGCGCAGGAGGCCGCACAACGCCGCCCCGGCCATTGGCCGCCTTACGGCCGGCTGGCGGCGCTGATCGTCAGCGCCACGGACGAAAAACTTGCCGACGCCACCGCCCGTGCCCTGGCCCGCAGCGCGCCCAGGGAGCCGGGCACGGAAATCCTCGGCCCCGCCCCCGCCCCGTTCGCGCTGCTGCGCGGGCGCTTCCGTCGCCGGCTGCTGCTGAAAGCCGCCCGCCACGTGCCGGTGCAAAAACTCATGCGCGACTGGCTGGCCCGCACCGACATCCCGAAAAACGTGCGGGTGGATGTCGATATCGACCCGGTCTCCTTCATGTAGGCGGCACGCATGGCCTGAATTTTTCACTGGCCAAATGACCTAACGCCCACAACATTCTCCAGGACCGAGATTTTTTTGTCCGGGCCGTTCCCCCGCGCCCGTCGGGCAAGCCATGAAAGGAGGTACGGTCGCATGCTTCATGATGCGTTGAACCGCACCAATCAGTTCATCGACTTTCTCTCCCGCTGGATGCCGAACTGGCTGTTGGGCCTGTTGATGCTGCTGGTCGCCGGCGGCATCGCGGCCTTGCTCTGCCGCTGGGCCGTGCACCGCCTCGACCGTCTCATCGCACGGTTCGGCATTGTGCCGGCGCTTCTGTTCAACCGCAGCCAAGGGCCCAGCAGCGCTCTGCTGGTGCTGTTCGTACTCGGCGCCGTCCTGCCGTTCGCGCCTTTCAGTAACGCGGCCACCCTGGCCACCGGCCATCTTCTGCTCGCTGCCAGCATCATCGTGATCGGCTGGGCCGCGCTCAACACCATGGACATGCTCTCCGAGCTGTATCTGCAACGGGTGCGCCTGGACGTGGAAGACAATCTGACGGCGCGCAAGCACGTCACGCAGGTACGCATTCTCCGCGGCGCCGCGCGCGTGCTGATCGTCCTGCTCACGGCCGGCATCGCGCTGATGACCAGCGCCTCCGTACGGCAATATGGCGTCAGCCTGTTCGCCTCGGCGGGCGCCGCCGGCCTGGTCGTCGGCCTTGCCGCGCGGCCGCTGCTGAGCAACCTGCTCGCCGGAATCCAGATCGCGATGACCCAGCCGATCCGGCTCGAAGACGCGGTGGTGGTCGAAGGTGAGTGGGGCTGGATCGAGAAAATCGCCAGCACCTATGTGGTGGTGCGCATCTGGGACCTGCGCCGGCTGATCCTGCCGCTGACCTATTTCATCGAGCAACCCTTTCAGAATTGGACGCATCAAAGCGCCGATCTGCTCGGCACCGTTATGCTCAATGTCGATTATTCCGTGCCGGTGGACCGCATCCGCGAAACATTGCAGGCGGTGGTCAAGAATAACGCCAACTGGGACGGCAGGGCCGCGGTGGTTCAGGTCACCGACCTGCCCGGCACCATGGTCCAGGTGCGGCTGCTGGTCAGCGCGCGCAACTCCAGTCTGCTGTTCAACCTGCGCTGCGACGTGCGCGAGGCGATGATCACCTGGCTCTATGCCGAATATCCGCACGCTTTGCCGCGCCAGCGCACCGAACTTTCCGGCGGCACGGTGGAAATGATGCAAAACCAGGCCATGCCGGAGCGCCGGATGACCGAGATGCCGGCACGCCGTCAGGCACAGGCATAGGAGACGCGATGGGCGCCGCCGGAGGCATCCGGCCCCGGCAATCCAGCCTTTCCCTCGCCTTGCCTTGCTTTTCCTTTAGCTTTACCTCAGCGTCCGGTTTTCAATTCGGAGTTTTCGCCATGTCTTTCAGGGTTGCGGTTGTCGGTGCCACCGGTGCGGTCGGACGCGAGATCCTCAAAACCCTCGCCGAACGGAATTTCCCGGTCTCCGAGGTTGCCGCCCTGGCCTCCGGCCGTTCCGCCGGCCAGCAGGTTTCCTTCGGCGAAGACAAGATCCTCACGGTCCAGAACCTCGAGACGTTCGACTTCACCGGCTGGGATATCGGCCTGTTCTCCCCCGGCGCCTCGATCTCGGCAGTGCATGCGCCGCGCGCCGGCGCCGCGGGCTGCGTCGTCATCGACAACACCTCGCAGTTCCGCATGGACCCGGACGTGCCGCTGGTGGTGCCTGAGGTGAATCCCGGGGCAATCGCCCAGTTCAGGAAGCGCAACATCATCGCCAACCCGAACTGCTCGACCATCCAGATGGTCGTGGCGCTGAAGCCGCTGCACGACAAGTTCAAGGTCAAGCGCGTCGTCGTCGCCACTTACCAGTCGGTTTCCGGCGCCGGCAAGGAAGGCATGGACGAGCTGTACGCCAACACCAAGGTGCACTTCGTCAACGACCGCAACCAACCGCAACTGTTCCAGAAAGACATCGCCTTCAACGTGATCCCGCAGATCGACGTTTTCATGGAAGACGGTTCCACCAAGGAAGAATGGAAAATGGCGGTCGAGACCAAGAAGATTCTCGACCCGAACATCGCGGTCATCGCCACCTGCGTGCGCGTGCCGGTGTTCATCGGCCATGCCGAGGCGGTGCACGTCGAATTCGAGACCCCGATCACGGTGAACGAGGCCCGCGCCGCCCTGCGCAACGCCCCCGGCGTGGTGCTGCAGGACCAGCGGACCGATGGCGGCTATATCACCCCGATCGAATGCAAGGGCGACGATGCGGTGTATGTCTCGCGCATCCGCAAGGACCCGACGGTGGAAAACGGCCTGGCCTTCTGGTGCGTCTCGGACAATCTGCGCAAGGGCGCGGCGCTGAACGCCGTGCAGATCGCCGAAGTGCTGGTGGCGCAGAACATGCTGCGCGCCCGCGCGGCATAAACAGGTAAGAAAGCGGCCGCTTTTTGAAAAAAGCGGCGCAAAAACTTCTACTATGCTGGGCCATGGGCGATGTCAGCGACAACGCCCATGGCCCAGCATAACAAAGTTTTTTTGCTACTTTTTGTTCACAAAAAGTAGCGCTTTCTTTCGCTATCGCGCTACACTCCCGGCCTCTTTTATTGAGGGAGCGTCAAATGGAGCTGGTGTTCTATACCAACCCGATGTCGCGTGGCCGCATCGTCCGCTGGATGCTGGAGGAGATCGGGTACCCCTACCGCACGGAACTTCTGGATTTCAGTGCCGGCGCCACCAGGACGCCGGAATTTTTGGCGATCAACCCGATGGGCAAGGTCCCGGCGATTCGCTACGGCACCATGGTGGTGACGGAGACCGCAGCCATCGTCGCCTTCCTAGCCGACATATTTCCCGAGGCCGGGCTCGCCCCGCAGGTCACCGACCCGCAACGCGGCGCCTATTTCCGCTGGCTGTTCTTCGCCGCCGGCCCGCTCGAGGCCGCGATCACGAACAAACGCTTCGGCTTCACCATTCCGCCGGAGCAGACCGGGTTCTGCGGCTATGGCGACTACAAGGCGGTGATGGACACGATGGAATATGCGGTGACGCAATCGCCCTACCTCGCCGGCGAGCATTTCACCGCCGCGGATGTTTATGGCGGCGCGATGATCGGCTTTGGCCTACGCTTCGAGCTGGTCGAAAAACGCCCGGCCTTCGAAAAATACTGGGCCCATATCAGCGCCCGCCCTGCCGCGCTGCGCGCCGCCGGGATCGACGACGCGCTGCTGCCCAAGGCGGCTTGACCTGACGCCGCTCTTCGACCTCGAACGGTTCGTCACCGCGCAAGCGCCGGTGCGCGCCACCGTGCAGGCGGAACTCGCCGCCGGCGCCAAGCGCACGCATTGGATGTGGTTCATCTTTCCTCAGCTCGCCGGGCTGGGGACGAGCCTGATGTCGCGGACCTATGCCATTTCCGGCCGCACCGAAGCCGCCGCCTATCTCGCGCACCCGCAGCTCGGCCCGTTTCTGCTGGACTGCACAAGGCTGGTCCTGGCGGTGCCGGACAAATCCGCCACGGAAATTTTCGGCCCCGTCGACGCCGCGAAATTCCGCTCCTGCATGACGCTGTTCGCAAACGTGTCCGAGGCCCCGGAATTTTCCGCGGCGCTGCAAAAATATTTCGCCGGCAACGCCGACCCGGCGACGCTGGCGCGGCTGTAAAGCGACAGGAAGCGCTACTTTTTGTGAACAAAAAGTAGCAAAAAAACTTTGTTATGCTGGGTCATGGGCTGTGTCGGCGACAACGCCCATGACCCAGCATAACAAAAGTTTTTGCTCCGCTTTTTTCAAAAAGCGGCTTCTTCCTTACTCCTGAACGCTGACGATTTTCACCTTCTTGCCCTGGGCGGACAGCGCGATCTCGCCGCGGATGAGCCGCAGCGCATCCTCGCCGAACATCTCGCGCCGCCAGCCTTGCAGCGCCGGGTTCTCGGCGGTTTCGTCCAGCGCCAGCGCCTCGACGTCCTCGGAACTCGCCACCAGCCTGGGGGCGACATTGTTCTGCTCGGCCACCGCGTTCAGCAGCACTTTCAACAGCGCTACCAGCGCCGGGCTCGCCCGCGCCGTGTCGCGCTGGCGTTCGGAGCGGGGCAGTTGCTCGTCGGAGATCGCCTTCGCCGCGGCGATTGCCGCCAGCAGCGACTGGCCGGACTTGCCTTGGGCAAACCCGGCGGTGATTCCCCGCACCTTGGCCAGTGCCTCGGCGTTGTCGGGCGCCAGCGCCGCGATTTCCGGCACCTGCTCGTCGCGCACCAGGCGCTGGCGGGGAATGTTGACGCGCTGGGCTTCGCGTTCGCGCCAGGCGGCGATGGCCTGGACGATGGCGAGCTGCCGCCGGTTATTGGTGCGCAGCTTCAGCCGCTCCCAGGCGCGCTCCGGCTCCACCCGGTAGCTGGCGGGGTCGGCCAGGGCCGCCATTTCCTGGGCCACCCAGTCCAGCCTGCCATCGACGCGCAGCCGTGCCGTCAGCTTCTCATAGACCGCGCGCAGATGCGTCACGTCGGCCGCGGCATAATCCACCTGCGCCTTGGTCAGCGGCCGCGCCGACCAGTCGGAGAAGCGGTGCGCCTTGTCGATATGCCCGCCGGTCAACGCCGAAACCAGCGCGTCATAGCCCACCTGGTCGCCGAACCCGGCGACCATCGCCGCCACCTGGGTGTCGAACAGGTTTTCCGGCACCGCGCCGAAGCGGAGCAGAAAAATTTCCACATCCTGGCGGCAGGCATGGAACACTTTCACCACGTCCGGCTTGGCCAGCAGCGCGCCCAAAGGCGCCAGGTCGATGCCTTTCGCCTGCGCGTCCACCACCGCGACATCCTCCTCCCCGGCCAGCTGCACCAGGCAGAGTTCCGGGTAATAGGTTTTTTCGCGCATGAATTCGGTGTCGACGGTGACAAATTCCTCGTGGCCGAGCCGCTCGCACAAGGCGGCGAGTTCGGCGGTGGTGGTGATCAAATTAGTATCGATGACGGTCATTCCCTCCCTTAATCATCCCCTGGCTTGACAGGGAAGAGGGCGCGGTTTCTTTCCGCCTCATGGAAACACTTCACGCCTATCGCTCGCATCACTGCGCCGCCCTGAACACCGCCCATATCGGCCAGACCGTCCGGCTGTCCGGCTGGGTCCACGCCAAGCGCGACCATGGCGGTCTGCTGTTCATCGACCTGCGGGACCATTTCGGCCTGACCCAGTGCGTGTTCGCCAGCGGCTCCGCCGCCTTCGCGGCGGCCGACGCGCTGCGCGTCGAGTCGGTGATCACCGTGACCGGTATTGTGGTCGAGCGGGCGCCCGGCACCAGCAACCCGAAGCTGCCGACCGGCGCGGTCGAGCTCAAGGTGGAGCATCTGGCGTTGCAGTCCGGCGCCGACGTGCTGCCGATCCAGGTCGCAGGCCATGAGCATTACCCCGACGAGCTGCGCCTCAAATACCGGTTCCTGGATCTGCGGCGCGAGCAGGTGCACAAGAACATCATGCTGCGCGCGGGCGTGATCGCCTCTTTCCGGCGGCGCATGATCGAATCCGGCTTCACCGAATTCCAGACGCCGATCCTCACCGCCTCCTCGCCTGAGGGCGCGCGCGACTTCCTCGTCCCGGCACGCAACCATCCGGGCAAGTTCTATGCGCTGCCGCAGGCGCCGCAGCAATTCAAGCAGCTGCTCATGGTCTCCGGCTTCGACCGCTATTTCCAGATCGCCCCCTGCTTCCGTGACGAAGCCTCCCGCGCCGACCGTTCGCCCGGCGAATTCTACCAACTCGATTTCGAGATGAGCTTCGTGACGCAGGAAGATGTGTTCAACACCATCGAGCCCATCATCGCCGGCGTGTTCGAGGAATTCGCCAATGGCCGGTTCGTGACCAAGCCGCCTTTCGTGCGCATTCCTTATGATGAATCGCTGCTGAAATACGGCTCCGACAAGCCGGACCTGCGCAACCCGATCATCATTTCCGACGTGACTGAAGCCTTCCGAGGTTCGGGGTTCGGGCTGTTCGCCCGCATCATCGAGGGCGGCGGCATCGTCCGCGCCATCCCCGCCCCCGGCGCGGGCGCCAATCCCCGCTCCTTCTTCGACAAGCTCAACGAATGGGCGCGCGCCGAGGGCGCCGGCGGGCTCGGCTACATCACCTTCTCGGAAGCCGGCCCGCAGGGGCCGATCGCCAAGAATCTCGACCCCGAACGCGCCGAACAAATCCGCGTGACCTGCGGGCTGAAGGCCGGCGACGCCGTGTTCTTCGCCGCCGGCAAGGAGCTGGAGGCCGCGAAATTCGCCGGCACCGTGCGCACCCGGCTCGGCAACGATCTCGGGCTCATCAATGCCGGGGATTTCCGCTTCTGCTGGATCGTCGACTTCCCGATGTATGAGTATGACGAGGAGCTGAAGCAGATCGTCTTCTCGCACAACCCGTTCTCGATGCCGCAAGGCGGGCTCGAAGCGCTGCTGACCCAGGACCCGCTGACGATCAAGGCGTTCCAGTACGACATCGTCTGCAACGGCATCGAGCTGTCCTCCGGCGCGATCCGCAACCACCGCCCGGACATCATGCTGAAGGCCTTCGAGATCGCGGGCTACGGGCCGGAAGAGGTGGAAGCCCGCTTCGGCGGCATGCTCAATGCCTTCCGCTATGGCGCCCCCCCGCATGGCGGCTCCGCGCCGGGCATCGACCGCATCGTCATGCTGCTGGCCGACGAACCGAACATCCGCGAGGTCATCGCCTTCCCCCTCAACCAGCAGGGCGAGGATCTGATGATGGGCGCGCCAGCCCCGGTGCCGGCGAACCGCCTCAAGGAACTGTCCCTCGCGCTGGCTTTACCGCCGAAAGTGGTGAAAGGCTGATACGGTTTTTGAATGTTCCGCCCCTGAAATTCGTCACCGGATTTCAGGGAGACGCGGGCCGCCCACGCGCCGAACCCGACCGGGCCGCGCGACTCCGCCATGGACATGGCCCCGAGTCTGGTGTTGATAGTAGTGGCTTGCGCAATGACCCGCACACGCCTGACGAAATAGTTTTACGGCGTGGTGTCGCCCAACAAACATCGTGCTGTCATCAAAGCTTCAATAAATCGTCATCGTACTTTCACGCAACCCGCCTAAGGAAGCGCCATGGAATTAGCGAATCGCCCGATGCATGAAACGGCAGCTTCCAACACATATCCCGCTGCCCCTCCAAGCAATGTGCGGGTCGCCATCCGCAATCTGGATTTCTATTACGGGGCGACGCACGCGCTGAAGGGCGTTTCGATCGATTATATCGACCGGCAGACGACGGCGATGATCGGTCCCTCCGGCTGCGGCAAGTCCACGCTGCTGCGCGTGCTCAACCGCATGTACGATCTCTATCCCGGCCAGCGCGCCGAGGGCGAGGTGCTGATCGGCGGCGAGAACATCATCGGCGCCGACCAGAACCTCACCCAGCTGCGCCGCCGTGTCGGCATGGTGTTCCAGAAACCCACCCCCTTCCCGAAATCGATTTATGAGAACGTGGTGTTCGGCGTGCGCCTGCACGAGAAGCTCTCGAAGGCGGACATGGACGAGCGCGTGGAGTGGTCGCTGACCCGCGCGGCGCTGTGGAACGAAGTGAAAGACCGGCTGCATACCTCCGCGCTCGGCCTCTCCGGCGGCCAGCAGCAGCGCCTCTGCATCGCCCGCTCGATCGCCGTGCGCCCGGAAGTGCTGCTGCTCGACGAGCCGACCAGCGCGCTCGACCCGATCAGCACGCTCAAGATCGAGGAACTGATCGACGAGCTGAAGCGGGATTTCACCATCATCATCGTCACCCACAACATGCAGCAGGCCGGCCGCTGCGCCGACCAGGTGGCGTTCTTCTACCTCGGCGAACTGGTTGAAGTCGGCCCTTCCAGCCAGATTTTCACCGCCCCGCGCGAACGCCGCACGCAGGAATACATTACCGGCCGCTTCGGCTGAAAACGGTTGAGGGGTAACTAAACCATGGCCGATGAAACCAAACATATCGTCACGAGCTTCGGCAGCGACCTGAAAAAGCTGCATGATATGATCGCCGTGATGGGCGGGCTGGTGGAGCGCGCCCTGGCCGACGCCAGCGCCGCCTTGCTTGAACGCGACGCCGAGCTGGCGGCCCGGGTCGTGGAGATGGACCCGAAGATCGACGCCGAAGAGCGCGCGGTGGAGCAGTTCGCGGTGCGGCTGCTGGCGCTGCGCCAACCGGTGGCCGATGATCTGCGCCAGGTGATCCAGGCCCTGAAAGTCGTCACCGACCTCGAGCGCATCGGCGATTACTCGGCGAACATCGCCAAACGCAGCCTCGTCCTCAACCAGACGGGAAGCAGCTTCTCGCTCTCCGGCCTGGGGCAGATGGCCATGCTGGTGCAGCAGAACCTCAAATCCATCATCGACGCGGTGGGCGACGCCGACACGCAAAAGGCCATCGCCGTATGGCGCGCCGACCAGATGGTGGACGACCTTTACAACACCATCTTCCGCGAACTGATCACTTATATGATGGAGGATGCGCGCAGCATCACGGCCTGCACGCATCTGCTGTTCATCGCCAAGAACCTGGAACGGATCGGCGACCACACCACCAACATCGCCGAACAGACCTATTACGCGGTCACCGGCCAGGCGCTGCCGGATTTCCGGCCGAAAGGCGACCAGACCGCCGCCTATCTCCCCACTAACAAACGCGACAATGGCTAAGCGATGAGCGACCCGAACAAGCCCTATATCCTGATCGTCGAAGACGAAGTGCCCCTGGTCACCCTGCTCCGCTACAATCTGGAAAAGCAGGGCTTTCGGGTTGAAGATGTGGGCGATGGCGGCGAGGCCCTGACGCGGATCGCCGAAGCCACGCCGGACCTGTTGCTGCTGGACTGGATGCTGCCGACCATGTCCGGCATCGAAGTGTGCCGCCAGCTGCGCCGCCGCCCGACGACACGCTCCCTGCCGATCATCATGCTGACCGCCCGCGCCGACGAGCAGGATTCGGTGCGCGGTTTGGATACCGGCGCGGACGATTACATCACCAAGCCGTTCTCGACCGAGGCGCTGATTGCCCGTGTCCGCGCCTTGCTGCGCCGCGCGGGCGCCGTGCCGACCAAGCTCAAGCTCTCCTTCCACGATATTTCACTGGATCCGGCCTCCCACCGCGTGTTGCGCAACGGCCGCGCGCTGCATCTCGGCCCCACGGAATTCCGCCTGCTGGAATTCTTCCTCCGCCATCCGCGCCGGGTGTTCTCGCGCGAGGACGTGCTGAACGCGGTCTGGGGGCGCGACATCCATGTCGAGCCGCGTACCGTGGACGTGCATATCCGCCGCCTGCGCAAGGCCATCAACGGCCCCGGCGAGCAGGACATCGTGCGCACCGTCCGCGCCGCCGGCTATGCGCTCGACCTCGAAACCGCCATCGTCGAGTAAGCAAGAAAGCAGGCGCTTTTTGAAAAAAGCGCCGCAAAAACTTCTTTTATGCTGGGCCGGGGCGGTGAAACCGCATTGGCCCAATTTATAAAAAGTTTTTTGCTTCTTTTTTTCAAAAAAGAAGTGCTTCCCTTTCTTTCACACCTCGTTTCACAATTTTGCCGTTCCCGGTCTATACGGGAAGCATGACAAGCCGCACGATTCCCGTCTCCCCGTTTGTCCTCGTTGTTTTTGGCGCCACCGGCGATCTCGCCCGGCGCAAACTCCTTCCCGCCATGTTCCACCGCGACATTGCCGGCCAGTTGCCGGAAGCGGCGAACATCATCGGCGTGTCGCGCGGCGCCCTGGAGCATGACTTCACCGCCCAGGCGCGCCAGGCGATCCTCGACCATGTGCCGAAAGCCGAGGTGACGGAGCCGGCGCTCGACTCCTTCCTCAAGCGCGTCAGCTATGTGCAGGCCGAGGCCGACAGCGACAAAGGCTGGGCCCAGTTGGCCGAGCGGCTTGCCGCCTATCCCGACCGCATCCACGTCTTCTACCTCGCCACCGCGCCGGCTTTGTTCGGCGCTATTTGTGAGCGGCTCGGCCGCTTCGGCCTGGCGGGGGAAAATGCCCGCGTGGTGGTGGAAAAGCCGATCGGTAAAGACCTCGCTTCCGCCCGGGCGGTGAACGAGGCGGTGGGTAAGGTGTTCCCTGAGGAGCGTGTTTACCGCATCGACCATTATCTCGGCAAAGAGGCGGTGCAGAACCTGCTGGCCCTGCGCTTCGCCAACGCTTTGTTCGAACCGCTCTGGAACGCCGCGCATATCGACCACGTGCAGATCACGGTCGCCGAGAGCCTGGGCGTGGAGGGGCGCGCCGATTATTACGACAATGCCGGGGCGCTGCGCGACATGGTGCAGAACCATATATTGCAGTTGCTCTGCCTGGTGGCGATGGAACCGCCCGCGAAGCTCGATGCCGACGCCGTGCGCGACGAAAAACTCAAAGTGCTGCGCTCGCTCACCCCCCTGAATACCGACGCCCTCTGCGCCCTCAACACCGTGCGCGGCCAGTACCGGGCGGGCGCCTCCGCCGGTGGCGCGGTGTCGGGCTATCTGGAGGATCTCGGCGCGGACGAGAGCAGCACGGAAACCTTCGTGGCGCTGAAGGCGGAAATCGGCAACTGGCGCTGGGCCGGCGTGCCCTTCTATTTGCGCACCGGCAAGCGCCTGCCGACGCGCGTCTCGGAAATCGTCATCACCTTCCGGCCGATCCCGCATTCGGTGTTCGACCGCGCCGCCGGGACGATCGAGCCGAACCGGCTGGTGATCCGCCTGCAGCCCGATGAAGGCGTGCGGCTGTTCGTGATGAGCAAGGATCCCGGCCCGGGCGGCATGCGCCTGCGGCTGGTGCCGCTGGATATGAGTTTCGCCGCCGCTTTCCGCGTGCGCAATCCCGACGCCTATGAACGGCTGGTGCTGGACGTGGTGCGCGGCAACCAGACCTTGTTCATGCGGCGCGACGAGGTCGAGGCGGCCTGGAACTGGATCGACCCGATCCTGCAGGTCTGGGCCACCACCAGCGAGCCGCCGAAATCCTACACCGCCGGCACCTGGGGGCCGAGCGCCGCCATCGCGCTGATCGAGCGGGACGGCCGCACCTGGGTCGAAACGGTTGCGTGAATTCACAACCCGCGTCGCGCTGGCGTCAGCCCTGGCGGCAGCGGTCCGGGATGCGTTGCAAACCCGCCTGGCCCGTGACGGAAAAGCGTCTTTGGCGGTTTCCGGCGGCACCACCCCGGCGCTGTTCCTCGATCATCTGGCGCGGGAAAAATTGGATTGGGCGCGCGTCACCATCACGCTGGTGGACGATCGTTGCGTGCCGGAATCATCCGACCGCAGCAATGTCCGGCTGGTCAAGGAACATTTGCTGCAACACGAAGCCGCCGCGGCGCGCTTCGTGCCCCTGGCCGCCGGCCAGGACCAGGCCATCGCCCCCCTCCTCCCCTTCGCCGCGGTGCTGCTGGGCATGGGGCACGATGGGCACACCGCCTCGCTCTTTCCAGGCGGCGACAATCTGGCGGCTTCCCTGGCCGGCCCCCGTCTGATCGAGACGATGCACGCTTCCGGTGCCCCTGAGCCACGCGTGACGCTTACTTTGCCGACATTCCTGCAAACCGATTTTCTCGCCTTGCATATCGAAGGTGCTGCAAAGCGCGCGGTTCTCGCCACCGCCGAAACGGCGGGACCCGTGGAGCAGATGCCCATCCGCGCGGTTCTGGCGCATCGGCCTCGCGCGCAAATCTTTTGGTGTCCGTGAAGAGGAAACCTCAAAATGGTCAATAAAATTCTCGCCGACGTCACGGCGCAGATCACCGCCCGCAGCGCCGCGAAACGCTCTCTCTATCTGCGCCGGATCGAGGCGGCGGCGAGCCAGAAGCCGCAGCGCCGAGCGCTGGGATGCGCCAACCAGGCGCACGGCTTCGCCGCCTGCGCGCCGGGTGACAAAGCCATGCTGCGCGCCGGCGACGGCGCCAGCCTCGCCATCGTCACCGCCTATAACGACATGCTTTCCGCCCACCAGCCTTATGAACGTTTTCCCGACCTGATCCGCGCCGCGGCGCGCGAGGCCGGCGGCGTGGCCATGGTGGCGGGCGGCGTGCCGGCCATGTGCGACGGTATCACCCAGGGCGAGGCCGGCATGGACCTCTCGCTGTTCTCGCGCGACGTGATCGCCCTCTCCACCGCCGTCGCCCTTTCGCACCAGACTTTCGACGCCGCGGTGTATCTCGGCATCTGCGACAAGATCGTGCCGGGGCTGGTGATCGGCGCGCTCGCTTTCGGGCATCTGCCGGCCGTCTTCGTTCCCGCCGGGCCGATGGTTTCGGGCCTGCCGAACGCCGAAAAATCGCGCATCCGCCAGCTTTATGCCGAAGGCAAGGTCAGCCGCGACGCGCTGCTGGAAGCGGAAGCGAAATCCTATCACGCCCCCGGTACCTGCACCTTCTACGGCACCGCCAACACCAACCAGATGATGATGGAGATCATGGGCCTGCATCTGCCGGGTGCGGCCTTCGTCAATCCTAACACGCCGTTGCGCGACGCGCTGACGCATGAGGCGGCGAAGCGGGCGATGGCGATCACCGCTTTGGGCAACGAATACACGCCGATCGGCAAGATCCTCGATGAACGGGCCTTCGCCAACGCCATTGTCGCCCTGCACGCCACCGGCGGCTCCACCAACCATACGCTGCATCTGGTGGCGATGGCGGCGGCCGGCGGCATCACTTTGACCTGGGACGATTTTGCCGCGCTCGCCACCGTCACGCCGCTGCTGTGCCACATCTATCCCAGCGGCAAAGCGGACGTGAACCATTTCCACGCCGCCGGCGGCACGGGCTTTGTCATCCGCGAACTGCTGGAAGACGGGCTGCTGCATGAGGATGTGCAGACCGTCATGGGTACCGGACTCGCCGCCTACGCCAACGAGCCGCGGCTGAACGCCGACAAAACCGTAAGCTGGGTGCCGGGCGCCGAAGCCAGCGGCGATGAGGCCGTGCTGCGCGGACGGCAAAACCCCTTCCAGCCGACCGGTGGGCTGGTGGTGCTGGACGGCGTGCTCGGCCGCGCGGTGATGAAGATTTCCGCGGTCGCGCCGGAGCGGCATATCATCGAGGCCCCGGCCAAGATTTTTCACAGCCAGGAGGAGGTGCAGGCCGCTTTCAAGGCCGGCGCGCTCAACCAGGATTTCGTCGCCGTGGTGCGCTTTCAGGGCCCGAAGGCGATCGGCATGCCGGAACTGCACAAGCTGATGCCGCCGCTCGGCGTGCTGCAGGATAAAGGCTTCCGGGTCGCCCTGGTCACGGATGGCCGCCTCTCCGGCGCGTCCGGCAAGGTCCCGTCGGCCATCCATGTCACGCCCGAGGCCGCCGATGGCGGCGCCATCGCGCTGATCCAGGAAGGCGACATCATCCGCCTGGACGCGGTGGCCGGCACGCTGGAAGTGAAAGTGCCGCCGGACATCTGGGCGCTGCGCCTGCCTGCCGTGGCGGACCTTAGCCTCGCGCATAGCGGCGTCGGCCGCGAACTGTTTTCCGCCTTCCGTCACACCGTCAGCCCGGCCGATGCCGGCGCGAGCATTTTCCTGGGAGCCCCTGCATGAACCTCGCCGAGATTCTCCGCCTCGCCCCGGTCATCCCCGTCCTGACGATCGCCGAGGTGAAAGACGCCGTGCCGCTCGCCCGCGCGCTGGTGAAAGGCGGGCTACCCGTGATCGAGGTGACGCTGCGCACCGGCGCCGGGCTGCAGGCAATCCGCGCCATCGCCGACGAGATGCCGGAAGCGGTGGTCGGCGCCGGCACGGTTCTGACCGAGGCGCAATTCGACAAAGCCGTGGCCGCGGGCGCGCAGTTCGCGGTGTCGCCCGGCGCCACCGGCCACCTGCTGGATGCGGTCTCCGGCCGCGACGTGCAATTGCTGCCCGGCATCGCCACGGCGTCGGAAGCGATGGCGCTGATCGAGCGCGGCTATGAGTTCGCGAAATTGTTTCCCGCCGAGGCGGCCGGCGGCGCGGCACTGCTCTCCGCCCTGGCCGGGCCGCTGCCGCAGGTGAAATTCTGCCCGACCGGCGGGGTGACGCTGGAAAACGCGCACAAATATCTGAAACTGCCGAACGTGGTCTGCGTCGGCGGCTCCTGGATGGTGTCCCGCGCCACCATCGAGGCCGGCGACTGGGACGCCATCGCTATGGCCGCCTCCGCCGCCGCCGCTTTGCACGTGCACCGCACGCCTTAACAAGAAAGCAAGCAGCCGCTTTTTTGAAAAAAAGCGGCGCAAAAAACTTCTTTTACGCTGGGCCTGGGGCGGGGAAACCAGCACGGCCCAGGTTTAAAGAAGTTTTTTGCTTCTTTTTTTCAAAAAAGAAGCGCTTCCTTCATCTTTCCTGTGTGAACCGGCAACGATCCGGCTTGAGGTCGATCAGCGGCGTGCCGTCCAGGCAATCCAGCCCCTGGACGCGCAGGATGTTTCCCTCGATGCCGAGCAGCCGCGCTTTTGACACGCCGATCGGGTTCGGCCGCACCGGCGAGCGGATCGCGAAGGTGCCGCGCAGCGTGCCGTCCTTGGGGCTTTGCAGCAGCAGGTCACGCCGCGACAGATGCAGCCAGTACAGCACGTCCACGAACGCGAACGCCTCCAAGCCTTGCAGCGCCGGCACCCAGAGCGGCAGGATTTCGATCCGGCAAACCGGCCCGTCGAGACTCCCCTGACGCGGCGTTTCGCTTCGCGACGTCCAGGGCGTGCGGATGCGGCCGATAAAGGTCAGTCCCGCATCATTGGCCTCGGGCGGCGTGACGGCACGCTCGCCGTCGCGCAATTCCTGTTCGTGATCCATGAAGGCAGGGTAAAAGCCGCAAAGCGTGGCAGCAACCAGAAGCAAAAAACTTTGTTTACTTTGGGCCCGTGCCGGTTTCACCGCCCCCGCCCCAGCATAACAAAAGTTTTTGCGCCGCTTTTTTCAAAAAGCGGCCACTTCCTTATAAAGCTCCTCATGGCAAGCAAAAAATCCGCTGCTCCCGGTAAGTCCGGATCAGCCACGAATGTCGTCGCGATGCGGCCGAGCCGTTCCAGCGGCATTGATGCTTACGAGCTTTTGCTCGCGGGCATCGAAAACGGCGAACTGCCGGCGGGCACAAGGCTGCGTGAAACCGACTTGGCGCAACGTTTTTCGCTCAGCCGCACGCCGATCCGCGAGGCCCTGAAGCGACTGGAGCAGCAGGGGCTGATCACCCACGAGCCGCACCATGGCGTCGTCGTGACATCGCTGAACTATGGCCAGATCGCCGAGCTGTATTTGCTGCGCGAGGTGCTGGAGGGAACGGCCGCGCACCTCGCCGCACAGCACGCCTCCGACATCGAAATCGGCCTGTTGCAAGAGATGGTCGAGAAAGACCGCGCTTTGACCGATCAGCCCGCGCTTCTGGCCAAGACCAACCGCGCCTTTCACCAGCAGTTGCGCGATGCCGGGCGCAACAGCTTTTTATCGCAGGCGCTGGAAAATCTGCACCTGTCGCTGGCGCTGCTCTCCGGCACCACGCTGGGCGTGCCGGGCCGCGGCGCCGCCTCGGTCCAGGACCATGCGGAGATCGTCGCCCGCATCGCCGCACGCGACCCGAGGGGCGCGGAAGAAGCGGCCCGCCAACATATCCGCAATGCCTTCAAGACCCGCATCCAGATGCTCCAGCAACGCTTCACGGACTGATCACAGTTTCGCCAGAAACGGTTGACAGTGCCTGGCCTCCGATAGATGTATACCGCTGCATACAATTGGAGCCAGGGATGGAAAATCGGGCCTGCGCCTACGACATCGTCGTCATCGGCGGCGGCAATGCGGCGCTTACCGCAGCCATAACAGCACGGGAGGCCGGCGCCTCTGTGCTGGTGCTCGAGCACGCGCCCCAGACCATGCGCGGCGGCAATTCACGCCACACCCGCAACATCCGCGCGATGCATCTTGAGCCGACCTCGGTGCTGACCGAGAGCTATGGTGAGGATGAATATTGGGACGATCTGCTGCGCGTGACCGGCGGCAAGACCGATGAACCGCTGGCCCGGCTGACCATCCGCTCCACCCAGCAGGCCTTGCCCTTCATGGCAAGATGCGGCGTAAAATTTCAGCCCTCTTTGACGGGCACGCTCAACCTCTCCCGCACCAACGCGTTCTTCCTGGGCGGCGGCAAGGCGCTGCTGAATGCCTATTACGCCACGGCGGAACGGCTGGGCATCGATGTCCTTTATAATACCGAAGTCACGGAGATCACGATCGAGAAGCGGCGCGTGCAGCGCCTGAAGGTTGTCAGCAAAGGCTTCCCGTTCGAAGTGACCTGCAAGGCCGTGATCGCCTCCGCCGGGGGGTTTCAGGCGAATATCGAATGGCTGAAGGAAGGCTGGGGACCGGCGGCGGAAAATTTCCTCATCCGCGGCACGCCCTATGCGCAAGGCCGTGTGTTGCGCAACCTGCTGGAGCAGGGCGTGGCGTCCGTCGGCGACCCCACGCAATGCCATGCCGTGGCCATCGACGGCCGTGCGCCGAAATTCGATGGCGGCATCGCCACGCGGCTGGACTGCGTGCCGTTTTCCATCGTCGTCAACCGCGACGGCCAGCGATTTTACGACGAGGGCCAGGATGTCTGGCCGAAACGCTATGCCATCTGGGGCCGGCTTGTCGCCCAGCAGCCGGGACAGATCGCCTACAGCATCATCGACAGCCGCGCCGAAAAGCTCTTCATGCCGTCCGTGTTCCCGGCGATCAAGGCGCAGACCATTCCGGAACTGGCACAGAAACTCGGGCTCGATCCGCAGGCGCTGGACATGACGGTACGCCAATTCAATGAAGCCTGCGTGAAGGGCGATTTCAACGGCGCACAATTGGATGGCGTGCATACCGAGGGTCTGGAGCCGCCCAAGACGAACTGGGCGCGGCCGATCCTGGAACCGCCTTTCATCGGCTACCCGCTGCGTCCCGGCATCACCTTCACCTATCTCGGCGTCAAGGTGAATGAGCGCGCCGAAGTCGTCATGCAGGATGGCGGCATTGTCGAAAATCTTTTCGCTTCCGGTGAAATCATGGCGGGCAGCATTCTCGGCCAGGGTTATCTGGCCGGCTTCGGCATGGCGATCGGGACTGTTTTCGGATGCATCGCCGGAAAGGAGGCCGCACGCCGTGTCCAGCACTGAACTTAACATGATGCCTGAAAGCCCGGCGCCGCAGGCGCCCGAAAGTCAGGCGACGCAGGATGCGCGCCGCGCCATGGAAGTGTGCAATGCCTGCCGCTATTGCGAGGGATTCTGCGCCGTGTTCCCGGCCATGGAGCTGCACCGGGACTTCGCCAAGGCGGACCTCTCCTACCTCGCCAATCTCTGCCATGGCTGCAAAGGCTGCTATTATGCGTGCCAATACGCGCCGCCGCATGAATTCGGCATCAACGTCGCCAAATCGCTCGCGGAGCTGCGGCAGGAAAGCTACGGGCACTATGCCTGGCCGCAGGCTTTGTCCGGCGCGTTCGAGCGCAACGGCCTGATCACCGCGCTGGCCATGTCGGGCGGCATCGCCGCCGTGTTGCTGCTCACTTTGCTGTTGCAACAATCGGCGAACATGTTCGGCGTTCTGCCCATGACACCCGGCGCCGGTTTCTATCTGATCATTCCCAAAGCGGTCATGACCTTAACGGCGCTCGCCGCGTTTGCCTTCGCGCTGCTGGCGCTGGCGGTCGGGTTCCGTAATTTCTGGAAGGAATCCGGCCCGGCAAAGGTAAGCTTCGGCGACATCCATCAGGCCCTCAAGGATGCCGCGAGCCTGCGTTATCTCGGCGGCGCCGGGCATGGCTGCAACGATAAGGACGGCGCATTTTCCAACCAGCGCCGTTATCTTCATCATCTGATGGCCTACGGGTTCCTGTTCTGCTTCGCCGCGACCAGCGTCGGCGCCGTGTATGATCTCTTGCTCGGCTGGCCGGCACCTTACCCTCTGGCGAGTCTGCCGGTGCTTCTGGGCATGATTGGCGGCGCGGGCATCATCGTGGGCTGCGCCGGGTTGCTTTGGCTGAAGATGGCGGCGGACCGGGACCCGCAGGCCCCGTCTCTTCTCGGCGCTGACACAGGGTTGCTTCTGCTGCTGCTGCTCATCGCCATCACCGGCCTGTTGCTTCTGGGGCTGCGTTCGACCAGCGCCCTGGGCGTCGCGCTGTGCATTCACCTCGGACTCGTGCTCAGCTTCTTTCTAACCATGCCCTACAGCAAGTTCGTCCATGGGCTGTACAGATTCGGCGCCCTGATCCGTTACGCGGCGAACCAGCGCCCGCATCAGTAATTCGCCGACCGTATCGGACGAGTCCGGCGCCAAGCCGGAATCGTCCGAACGTGCGACATCTGCATGAAACGCTTTGTCCTTGAAGACTGAGGCCCCGCAGGATCGGCGTGAATCCTTGCGGCTCCATTCAGAACCGACTATCGCAGTATCGATCATCCAAAGGGGAGGAACATGGAAGCAAGCCTAGCAGGGCCGAGTGCGGCACAAATTCGTAAAGTCGCGATTGCAAGTCTGGTCGGCTCTGTCATCGAGCAATATGACTTCCTGGTTACCGGCATCATCGCCGCAACGGTCTGGGGCGGGCTCTTCTTCAAGCTGCCGGGCCTGGCGGCCGCGGCGGCGGCCATCGGCGTCTACGGGCTCGGCATCATCATCCGTCCTGTCGGCGCTTTCATTTTCGGCAACATCGCGGACAAGTTCGGCCGAAAGGACGCGCTGGTCTGGGCTCTCGTGCTCATGGGCGTGTCCACGCTGGCGATCGGCCTGACGCCGACCTATGCGACGATCGGCGCGGCCGCGCCGGTGATGCTGGTTCTCTTCCGGCTCCTGCAGGGGATCAGCTTCGGTGCGGAATTCGGCACCGCCTCCACCTGGGTTGTCGAGCAGGCGGCCAACACCAAGCACCGCGCCTTCTGGGGCGCCTGGGTCGGCTTCGCGATTCCCCTTGGCCTTCTGCTAGGCTTCTCCTCGGTTATTTTCGTCAAGTCGCTGATGAGCGAAGCCGCGTTCACGGCCTGGGGCTGGCGCATCTTCTTCTTCATCGGGTTTCTCGTGGCGATCGTCGGCATCGTGATCCGCGTCGGCACCACCGATAGCTTCCTGTTCGACAAGCTCCGCGAGCAGCGTCACGTTCTGAACTTTCCAGCGGCGCAGGTCTGGAAGGAAATGCCGATGCGCATCATCCGCACCTCCTTCGTCAACGCCATGTTCAGCAGCGCCTTCTTCCTCTCCTTCGTGTTCGGCACCAGCTACATGAAGGCGGTCGGCTTCACCGCCACGCAGGCGGAAGTCGCCGGGTTGATTTCCGCCGCCTTCATGCTCGGCTTCATGATCATCGGCTCCTTGCTGGCCGATAAGCTGAACCGTCGCACGGTGCTGCTGACCTCTGCCGTCGTCTTCCTGGTCTTCACGATCCCCTATTTCTATCTGATCAATACGCACAGCTTCATTCTGGCGATCATCGCGCAAGTCGTCGGGTTCGGGTTCGTCTTCGGCTTCGGCTATGGGGCGATTCCCAGCTTCTATTCTGAGAATTTTCCCACCCGCTACCGCGCTTCCGGTGCCAGCGCAGGCTATCAGCTCAGCCAGGTTTACGGCGGCGGCCTGCTGCCGATCATTGCCGGGCAGATTCTCAAGGATCTGGGCATCCACCGCGCTTATATCTATATCGGCTGCCTCGTGATGGTTTATGCCACCGCGGCGATCATCGCGATCCTGATGACGCCGGATACGACCAAGCTGGATATGAACGCCGACATCTGATCTGAGGCAGCTTGGGCGCGGGGATTTCGCAAAGGCGCGTCTCGCCTCGCCCAACCGTCACCGTCAAGGTTTTTCCCCGCGAAACAAAAGGAGCCTTCATCATCGCGATGAAGGCTCTTTTTTATTGCGCGTGATTCCGGACGGGCGCCGCCGGTTCCGCCCGCACCCGCCGGCGCCGCACCAGGTTGCGGATGATCGCATACAGGCTGGCCGAGGACCAGAAGATCTCGATGAAGAACGAGGGCGTATTGAAATGGTACAGCAAGGAAAAGGAGATCAGCAGACAACCGATGATGTTGAACAGCGGATAGAGCAGCCCTTGCGTATCGAGCTTGCCTTGCACGGCCAGAAGATATTGCAGCACAACGATGCCCGAGCCGAACAGCCCGACGAAGTCGGGCCAGCGCAACGCAACGATGCCCGATACCACCGTGGCCAGAAATCCGTGATCCATCATCTTCCTCATCAGCCTCCCGCCTGGGGAGGCCCCCTCTGCAACAGCCCGTGCGGCAGGGCCTGCCATAGGCCCGGGCGTGCGCGAAGGGAAGCACCGGACCCGGCGCCCACGAGGATGAGGAAATCAGCCGGCGCGAAAACGCATCGGATCGATCGCGGGGATGATCGCGCCGGCCGGCCCGGGATCCTCGCCTTTGATCATCGCCGCCACCAGGGCGCCGGCCGCAGGGGCCGTCTGGATGCCATAGCCCCCCTGGCCGACGCACCAGAAGAAGCCCGGAACGGTCTTCTCCCAGCCGAAGGCCAGGCTGCGGTCGGGTGAGAATGTGCGCAGGCCGGCCCAGCTATGCTCGACCCGGCGCACCTGGATATCCAACGCCTGCTGCATGCGGTCGATGCCGATCGCCACGTCCAGCTCGTCCGGCTGCACGTCGTGCGGGGTCATCGGCGTCTCGTCGCAGGGCGTGACCATCAACCTGGTCCGCGCCTCGGTGCGGACATACCAGTCATGTGCGGCAGACTGCACCATCGGCCAGTGCTCGACCTGATAGGGCGCCGGATCGATGATCGCCGCGGTGCGCCGGCAGGGCACCAAGCCAAGCGGTGCCAGACCGGCGATCCGCGCCACCTCGTCACCCCAGGCCCCGGCCGCATTCACCACCAAAGGGGCCGAAATGACCATGCCGCCCGAGGTCTCCACCTCCCAGACCGCGCCTTTGCGCTCGATACGCCCCGCCCGGTTGCGCAGGAACAAGGCACCGCCCGCCTGCCGCGCCCGACGCAGGTAGAATTGGTGCAAAGCCGCGACATCCATGTCGAAGGAATCGGATTCCACCCCGGCGCGCACGGCGTACCCCGCGATCAGCGCCGGCACCATCGCCTGCACTTCGGTCAGGGAAATCTCTTCGATGCCGAGTTTCTGGCCGATCAGCGCATCCAGCGCGCCCGTCTGCTCGGGTGGCGCCAGGTAGATCACCTTGCGCCCGACCGCGAGATGGTCGGTGCCGATATCCGCCGGCGGATTCAGAAAAAAATCCCGGGCGAGACCGGTCAGCACGCGCACATCAGGGGGACCGTAATTGCGGATCCAGATGGCGGCGGAGCGCCCGGTGGTGTGGTAGCCCGCCTGCTCCTCCGCCTCGACCAGCGCCACACGATGCGTGGCGCCGAGATTGGCGGCTACCGTGGCGCCGGCAATGCCCGCACCGATCACGACCACATCGAACATGTCGCTCATAGGCTTAAGAATCCTTTCAGGCTGGCGATGACCTGCTGCGGCTTGTCGGCGTGCAGCCAATGGCTGGCCCCCGCCACCGTCTCGCGCACGGCATGGGGAAACAAGCGCGCGATCGCCGCGTCCGCCTCAGGCCGCACATAATGCGAGTCTCCGCCGCGCAGAAACAAGGTCGGGCCGGTATAGGGAGCCATGCGAGGCGGGTCGTCCCAGCGCACAAGGTCCGGCATGGCGGCGGCGATTTCCTCCAGCCCGATGCGCCAATGCGGCGCCTCCCCCAGCACCAGATTGTTGAGCAGGAAGGCGCGCATCGGCGGCGCTTCCACCACCCCGGCCAAAGCCCGATCCGCCTCATGACGGGCCAGGCCCGGATGCAACGAGATCGCCCGCATCGCCGCCACATAGTCGGCATAGTCATGGCTGTAATTCACCGGGGCGATGTCCATCACCACCAACCGTTCGACCCGTTGCGGCTGCGTCAGCGCCAGCGCCATCGCCGTCTTGCCGCCGAGGGAATGGCCGACAACGGAAGCCCGCGCCAGCCCCAGGCTTTGCATCGTCTCCGCCACATCCGCCGCCATGGTGGCAAAATCCATGGCCGCGCCATGCGGGCTGTCGCCATGGTTGCGCAAATCCAGGGAAATCACCCGCGCCGTCGCGCTCAGGCCCCGGGCGATGACCCCGAGATTGCGCGCGGCGCCGAACAGGCCATGCAGCAGGACCACATCCGGCCCCTCGCCGGTCACGATGGAGTTCAAGATCATGGGCGATAACATCGCGACTTAACGCAAAAATCTCAAGCAGCGCCATTTTGATTCGTATATGAAACGAATCATGCTGGCCACATTGCTGATTCCGGCGGGGATTTGCGCCTTCGTGCTCACCTGCCGCCTTCCCACCCTGGCCTGCGCCCTCTGGGTGCTGGTGCTGGAAACCTCGCCCGATTTCTGGCTCGACAGGCTGATCGGCCACCATGAGGCCATCATCGCCGCGATGAAGGCGTTCGGCCTGCTGCTGGCGGCGGTGCTGGCGCTACGCGCCGGGCTGAGGGCGGATCGCTACAACCCCGCTTGGGCGTTTTTCCTGATCTTCTGCACCGGGCTGATGCACGGGCTGTATCCGGGCCTGTCGCTGCCAGGCTCGGCGCGGTCGCTGCTCGGTTCGGCGGCACCGTTTCTGTTCGGGTTCCTGCGCCTACCCGCGCCGGTCGTGCGGGCCGTGAAATGCTGCGCCATCCTGGCGCCGGCGGCCACGGTCGGCTTCGGCCTGGCGCTGGCGCTCGCCGGGTGCGATCAAATGTATGAGTTCGAACAGGGCGCCTTGCGGCTCGGCGCGTCCGGGGAGCCGCCCTTTCTCGCCGGCTTTGCCCTGATCGGCGTCTATGCCGGGCTCCTGGAGTTTCTGGCGGGCGGCGCGACCCTGTATCTTGGCGTCACCGGCCTCAACCTCGTCATCATCCTGTGCACCGGGGCGCGGGGACCGCTGCTGCTGGGTCTGGCAGTCACCATCGCGGTGCTGGCACGGCAAGGCCGCCTCCGGCTCCTGGCGGCTTTGGGGGCCCTGCTCAGCCTGACGGTGATGTTTGCGCCCGATCTCACCTTGTTCCGGGTGATCGACCTGGCGCGGCTTGGCGAGGCGGAGTCTCTCTCCAACCGCGCTCTGGTCTGGCCGTATTTCCAGCACGCTTTCGCTGCCTCGCCATTCTTCGGCTGGGGCATCGGCGCCGGAAAAGTGATCATCCCCCTCACCTCGCCGCTCGCCGCGGAGCTCGGCACCAATGCGGCGCACAACGAATATCTGCGCATCGGCGCGGAAGGCGGGGCGCTGGGCCTTGGCACCCTGCTGCTGTCTCTCTGGCTCTGGGTGAAGCGCGGCAGCGCCGCCCTGGCGCCCGAGCCCCGCTGGTTCATGCGCCTCGTCTTTTGTGCTTTCGCCCTGCATTCCGTCACTGACAATACTTTGATCGCGACAACCAGCTCTGTTTTCTTTCTCTGGGTCAGCGCCGTCTTCGCAACCGCATCATATCCGACTAAACCCGCGACATGATCACCCGCCGCACCGCCCTCGGCCTGCCCCTGGCCCTCCTCGCCCCCCGCGCCTTCGCCGCCGACGCGCCGCCGCTGGCCATCGTCATGAACTCCGCCGGCGCCTCGATCAGCGTCATCGACATGACCACAAGGAAGGTGGTGGACACCTGGCCGGCCTATCGCGAGCCCAGCCACTGGGCGCTCACGCCGGACCGCAAGACGCTCTATGTCTCGGATGCCAGCGGCAATGCGCTGTTCGCCTTCGACCCGGTCACCGCCGCCCCGCGCGGCCATATCCGCATGGGCGACCCCTACCAGCTCGGCTACACGCCGGACCAGAAATACCTGGTGGTGAACGCGCTGCGCCTCGACCATGTGGACATTTACGACGGCCAGACGCTCAAGCTGGTGAAGCGTTTCTCACCCGGCTCGATGCCGAGCCATCTCGATTTTTCGCCGGACAGCCGCTGGAGCTTCAACTCCATGCAGGGCGGCGACACGCTCGTCTCCTTCGACCTCACCACCATGACCATGCGCTGGAAGGTGCGCGTCGGCGACACGCCGGCCGGCGTGCTCTGGCATAATGGAAGGGTCCTGGTCGCGGTGATGGGGGCAAGCGAGGTGGTGGAACTGGACCCGCAAACCGGTGCAATCACCCGCCGCGTGAAAACCGGCAAGGGCGCGCACAACATCTTCCTCTCCGACGACCGCTCGGTGCTCTACGTCTCCAACCGGATCGCCGGCTCGCTCAGCGCGCTCGACCCGGTCACGCTGGAAGTGCGCCGCACCTACCCCCTGCCCGGCTGCGGCCCGGACGATATGGGCATTGCCCCGGACGGGAAACTCTGGATCGCCCTGCGCTTCGCCGAGGCGGTGGCGGTGATGGACCCGGTCACCGGCGATTATGAGCAAATCCCGGTCGGCCGCTCGCCGCACGGGATCTTCCTCACCACCCAGCTGCGCAAGCACGGCGCGATTACGGCGGAGCGGCTGTAAGGCAAGGAAGGAAAGAAAGAAAGAACTACTTTTTGTGAACAAAAAGTAGCAAAAAAACTTTGTTCATTTTGGCCTATGGCGGTTTCAACGCCCGGGCCCAGTTTAATAAAAGTTTTTGCGCCGCTTTTTTCAAAAAGCGGCTACTTCCTTCATCGCCTTGCCTCTGGGGACACGCATGGGACTCGACCGTTTTTTCAGCATCATCGCGGGTTACATCGACCAGTACGCGGTGCTGCCCGTGCTCTATCATTTCGGCTGGATGACCTGGGAGGAGCTGTCGTTCGACTGGTGCCTCATCTGCGTCTACGGCATGTTCGCCGTGATCGTCACTTATGCGGTCTGCTGGCCGCTGGAGGCGCTGTTCCCGGTCGAGCGCTGGGAGAGCAAGCAAGCCGTCGTCACCGATGTGATCTACACCATCCTCTCCCGCGTCGGCGTGATCCCGGTCGTGACCTTCCTGATCTTCTACCAGTTGCAGACCGAATTCAGCGGCGCGATCGTCGATGCCGGCTTCATCCCGCCGGACCTGGAAATGGTGTTCCCGTTCCTGTTCGGTCATCCGATCCTCACCTTCCTGTGCTATGCGCTGATCCTGGATTTCGCCGAATATTGGCGCCACCGCCTCTCCCACACCTACCGCTCCTGGTACGCGCTGCATGCCTTGCACCACGCGCAACGGCAGATGAGCTTCTGGTCCGACGACCGGAACCATCTGCTGGATGAGGGCCTCTCCTTCCTGTGGTTCTTTGCCATCGGCCTCGCCATCGGCATTCCGCCGCTGCAATTCCCGCTGCTGATCCTGGCGCTGCGCTTCGTCGAGAGCCTCAGCCACGCCAACATCAAGCTGTCCTTCGGGCCGTTCGAGCCGCTGATCGTCTCGCCGCGCTTTCACCGCCGCCACCACGCCACCAAGGCGGCGGGCTATCATTCCTGCAATTACGCGGCCGTGTTCCCGATCTGGGACATCATCTTCCGCACCGCCGATTTCTCCAATGTCTGGCTGCCGACCGGCGACCCCAAGGCCACCGAGGCGCTGCATTCCGGCGGCTATTTCACCCAGCAATATACGGGCGTGAAAATGTTCGTGCGGGCGCTGACCCGGAGCAAGGCCAAGGCTTAATTAAGGCAAGAAAGCGCTACTTTTTGTGAACAAAAAGTAGCAAAAAAACTTTGTTATGCTGGGCCAAGGGCGTTGTCGGCGACACAGCCTTAGGCCCAGCGCAAACAAAAGTTTTTGCGCCGCTTTTTTCAAAAAGCGGCTGCTTTCTTCTCTTCCCTTCATGTTCTAGAAGCCGAACCATGGAACAGAGCATCAAAAAAGTCGTTCTCGCCTATTCCGGCGGGCTGGATACCTCGGTCATTCTGCGCTGGCTGCAGAACCACTATAAATGCGAGGTCGTGACCTTCACCGCCGATCTCGGCCAGGGCGAAGAGCTGGAGCCCGCCCGCAAGAAGGCCGAAATGTTCGGCATCAAGCAAATTTTCATCGAGGATCTGCGCGAGACCTTCGTCAAGGATTTCGTCTTCCCGATGTTCCGCGCCAACGCGCTGTATGAGGGCCAGTATCTGCTCGGCACCTCCATCGCCCGGCCGCTGATCGCGCAGCGCCAGATCGAGATCGCCGAGATGGTCGGCGCCGACGCCGTGGCCCATGGCGCCACCGGCAAAGGCAATGACCAGGTGCGCTTCGAGCTCGGCTATTACGCGCTGAACCCGAACATCCGCGTGATCGCACCGTGGCGCGAATGGGACCTGACCAGCCGCACCAAGCTGATCGAATACGCGGAAGCGAACCAGATCCCCATCACCAAGGACAAGCGCGGCGAAGCGCCCTTCTCGGTGGACGCGAACCTGCTCCACTCCTCCTCGGAAGGAAAATTGCTGGAAGACCCGGCGCAGGAGCCCGACGAGATCGTCTACCAGCGCACCATCTCCCCGCTCGACGCGCCGGACGTGGCCACCGAAATCTCCATCGATTTCCTGCACGGCGACGCGGTGGGCCTCAACGGCGAGAGCCTGAGCCCGGCCACCCTCCTCACCCGCCTGAACGCCTACGGCAAGGAAAACGGCATCGGCCGGCTGGACCTGGTGGAAAACCGCTTCGTCGGCATGAAGTCGCGCGGCGTGTACGAGACCCCCGGCGGCACGATTCTGCTCGCCGCCCACCGCGCCATCGAGAGCATCACGCTCGACCGCGAGGCCGCGCACCTGAAGGACAGCCTGATGCCGCGCTACGCGGAGCTGATCTATAACGGCTTCTGGTTCGCCCCGGAGCGGCGCATGCTGCAGGCGCTGATCGACACGTCGCAGGCCTCGGTCACCGGCACGGTGCGGCTGAAGCTCTATAAGGGCAACGTCATCGTCATCGGCCGCGAGAGCCCGCACTCGCTGTACTCGACCCGCATGGTCACGTTCGAGGACGATGCCGGTGCCTACAACCAGCAGGACGCGGCGGGCTTCATTAAGCTCAACGCGCTGCGCCTGCGCCTCGGCGCCACGATCGGCCGCCGCGGCGGGGCCCTGTAAGCAAAGGAAGGAAGGCTTCTTTTTGTGAACAAAAAGAAGCAAAAAAAACTTTATGACTCTGGGCCATGGGCGTCGTCAGGGACAAAGCCCATGGCCCAGCGTAAACAAAAGTTTTTGCGCCGCTTTTTTCAAAAAGCGGCCGCTTTCCTACCCTTTCCTACCTGGGAACAAACTCTGAACAAATAGTTAACAGACCCAGTTGCCATTTTGTTCTCTTCATGTCAGCACTAACCCAGCAGCGGACCAGGGATTCGCTCTGGTATCTTAAAGGAATCACGTTATGGTTGTATCGACATCGACACAAAAACGGCGTTCCTTACCCCCCGAGTCGGTGTCAGACGCTGCAGCGACCCCAACCAGCAGGAAGCCGGACATGGAAAAGAACAAAGCCCTGGATGCCGCGATGGCGCAGATCGAGCGTGCCTTCGGCAAGGGTTCCATCATGCGCATGGGCGCCAAGGACATCGCCGAACAGATCGAGGTGATCTCCTCCGGGTCGCTCGGCCTGGACCTCGCACTCGGCATCGGCGGCCTGCCGCGCGGCCGCGTGATCGAGATCTACGGCCCGGAAAGCTCGGGCAAGACCACCCTCGCTCTGCACGCCATCGCCGAGGCGCAGAAGCGCGGCGGCGTGTGCGCCTTCATCGACGCCGAACATGCGCTCGACCCCATCTATGCCCGCAAGCTCGGCGTCGATATCGATAACCTGCTGATCTCGCAGCCCGATACCGGCGAGCAGGGGCTGGAAATCGCCGACACGCTGGTGCGCTCCGGCTCGATCGACGTGCTCGTGGTCGATTCCGTCGCCGCCCTGGTGCCGCGCGCCGAACTGGAAGGCGAGATGGGCGACTCCCATGTCGGCCTGCATGCCCGCCTGATGAGCCAGGCGCTGCGCAAAATCACCGGCTCGGTGGCGCGCAGCAACACGCTGCTCATTTTCCTCAACCAGATCCGCCTGAAGATCGGCGTGATGTTCGGCAACCCGGAAACCACCACCGGCGGCAACGCGTTGAAATTCTACGCCTCGGTCCGCATGGAGATCCGCCGCACCGGGTCGATCAAGGACCGCGAAGAGGTCACCGGCAACCATACCCGCGTGAAAGTGGTGAAGAACAAGCTGGCCCCGCCCTTCCGGCAGGTCGAGTTCGACATCATGTTCGGCGAGGGCATCAGCAAGATGGGCGAGCTCGTCGATCTCGGCGTGAAGGCCGGGGTGGTGGAGAAATCCGGCGCCTGGTTCAGCCATGACAGCCAACGCATCGGCCAGGGCCGCGAGAACGCCAAGCAGTTCCTGCGCGAGAACCCGAAAATGGCGGATGCGATCGAGAAAAAAATCCGCGACCAGTCCTCGACCATCTCCGAGGCGCTGATGGTCGCCGATGGCGGCGAAGGCGAAGCCGAAGTCGACGCTGAGGCGGCAGACTAAGAAAAGAGCCGCTTTTTGAAAAAAGCGGCGCAAAAACTTCTTCTATACTGGGCCATGGGCGTTGTCGGCGACAACGCCCATGGCCCGACAAAATAAAGTTTTTTTGCTTCTTTTTGTTCACAAAAAGAAGCCTTCCCTGCCCTTGCCAGTCCAGCCCGCGGATACTTGGCGAAAAGCGCGCCAACCTGTAATGCCGCTGCATGTTCTCAAGCAATGACATCCGCGCGACGTTCCTGAATTATTTCGGCCGCAACGACCATCAGGTCGTGCCCAGCGCCCCGCTGGTGCCGCGCAACGATCCCACCTTGCTGTTCACCAATGCCGGCATGGTGCCATTCAAGAACGTGTTCACCGGCCAGGAGAAGCGCCCTTATGTGCGCGCCACCTCGTCGCAGAAATGCGTGCGCGCCGGCGGCAAGCATAACGATTTGGACAATGTCGGCTATACCGCCCGGCACCATACCTTCTTCGAAATGCTGGGGAATTTCTCCTTCGGCGACTATTTCAAGGAACAGGCGATTTTCCACGCCTGGACGCTGCTGACCAAGGATTTCGGCCTGGACAAGGAGCGGCTCCTGGTCACCGTCTACCATACCGACGATGAAGCCGCGTCGCTGTGGAAGAAAATCGCCGGCCTGCCGGATGAGAAAATCACCCGCATCGCGACGGATGATAATTTCTGGAAGATGGGCGATACCGGCCCCTGCGGCCCCTGTTCGGAAATCTTCTACGACCACGGTCCCGGCATCGCCGGCGGCCCGCCCGGTAGCCCGGATGAGGATGGCGACCGCTTCATCGAGATCTGGAACCTCGTCTTCATGCAATACGAGGAAGGCCCGCCCGGCACGCGTAACCCGTTGCCGCGCCCTTCGATCGATACCGGCATGGGGCTGGAGCGCTTCGCCGCCATCCTGCAAGGCAAGCACGACAATTACGACACCGACACGCTGCGCGCGCTGATCCTGGCCTCCGCCGAGGCCACCGGCCAGAGCCCGGACGGCGAATTCCGCATCAGCCACCGCGTCGTCGCCGACCATCTGCGCAGCACCTCCTTCCTGATCGCCGATGGCGTGCTCCCCTCCAACGAGGGCCGTGGCTATGTGCTGCGCCGGATCATGCGCCGCGCCATGCGCCACGCCCACCTGATGGGCGCGACGGAGCCGTTGATGTACCGGCTGGTCCCCGCCCTCACCCGGCAGATGGGCCAGGCCTTCCCGGAACTCACCGCCGCCGAACCGCTGATCATCGAGACTTTGAAACTTGAAGAAAATCGGTTCCGCTCGATGCTCGATCGCGGCATTTCGCTGCTGCGCGAAGAGGCCGCCAGCGTCCCCTCCGGCGGCGCGCTGCCCGGCGACATCGCCTTCAAGCTCTACGACACTTATGGCTTCCCGCTCGACCTGACCCAGGATGCGCTCCGCGAGGAGCATAAATCCGTGGATATCGATGGGTTCAACACGGCGATGGCGGAGCAGAAAAAGCGCGCCCGCGCCGCCTGGGCCGGTTCCGGCGAGGCCGCCACCGAGACCGTCTGGTTCGAGCTCAAGGAAACGCTCGGCGCCACGGAGTTCCTGGGTTACGCCACCGAAGCCGCGGAAGCCGCCATCACCGGCCTGGTGGTCGACGGCCAGCCGACAGACGAGGCGCTGCCGGGCCAGGCCGTGGCCCTGATCCTCAACCAGACGCCCTTCTACGCCGAAAGCGGCGGCCAGGTGGGCGACACCGGCATCATCACGGGCGCCGACGATCTGCGCATCCGCATCACCGACACGCAGAAAAAGCTCGGCGAGCTGTTCGTGCATCTCGGCACGGTGGAAGCCGGCACGGCCCGCCTCGGCGCGCCGGTGGTGGCCCGCGTGGATCATGACCGCCGCCGCGCCATCCGCGCGCACCACTCCGCCACGCATTTGCTGCACGAGGCCTTGCGCCGGCATCTCGGCACGCACGTGACCCAGAAAGGCTCGCTGAACGCGCCGGACCGGTTGCGCTTCGACATTTCTCAGCCCCGCCCCGTGACAGCCGACGAGCTGGCCCTGGTGGAGCGCGAGGTGAATGAGCGCATCCGCGAGAACAGCCCGGTCACCACCCGGCTGATGACGCCGGAAGAGGCGGTGAAGCTGGGCGCGATGGCCTTGTTCGGCGAAAAATACGGCGACGAAGTGCGCGTGGTGTCCATGGGCGCGGCCGAAGACGGCGGCGAAAAAGCCGCCTATTCCATCGAACTTTGCGGCGGCACCCATGTCACTCGCACCGGCGATATCGGCCTGTTCCGCATCGTCTCCGAAGGCGCGGTCTCGGCCGGCATCCGCCGCATCGAAGCGCTGGCCGGCGCTTCCGCGATTGCCGCCGTCGAGGAAAATAGCCGCCTGCTGGCGGAAGCCGCGGCGACGCTGAAGGCGCAGCCGGCGGAACTCCCGGCCCGCATCACCCAGCTGCAGGAAGACAAAAAACGCCTGGAGCGCCAGCTTTCGGACCTGCAGAAAAAGCTCGTCCTCAGCACCGCGACGGAATTTGAAATGGTCGGCGGCGTGAAACTCATCGCCCGCAATGTCGGCGAGATCCCGGCCAAGGAACTGCGCCCCATCGCCACCGACCTGCTGAAAGGGCTGGGCTCGGGCGTGGTCGCCCTGATCTCCACGGCGGAACAGAAAGCCGCCATCGCGGTCGCGGTCTCGGACGATCTCAGCGCCACCCACGGCGCCGTCGACCTGGTGCGCGCCGCGGCGGCCGCCGTGGGCGGCTCCGGCGGCGGCGGCAACAAAACCATGGCCCAGGCCGGCGGCCCGCATGGCAACCAATGGGAAGCGGCCCTGGCCGCGATCCGCAGCGCCGTCGCGGCTTAAGTTAAGCAAGCAGCCGCTTTTTGAAAAAAGCGGCGCAAAAACTTTTTTGAAACTGGGCCCGTGGCGGTGAAACCGCACGGGCCCAGAGAGGCGCACTCTCAATACAGCGTGGCTTGCGTCCGAGCGGGCATGTCACGATCATAGGCTTCGGCGTCGAACACGCCG
>Ga0310811_10000893_pt1 | contig 38488 bp, 54 predicted proteins | sample YCmetagenome_FD_207642 | JGI IMG/M metagenome (GOLD analysis project Ga0310811, IMG submission 207642) | Soil microbial communities from experimental microcosm in Duke University, North Carolina, United States - YC | ecosystem: Engineered > Artificial ecosystem > Soil microcosm > Unclassified ... | reverse complement strand
CAACTGTTACACCATGTAATCTTACTTCATACAATTTGTTCTCCTAAATTGTGGTGTTTGGCGAAGAGTTGATAGTATCTCATAGAGGGTTTCTGATGTCAAGGGTTATTTTTGTATTGTGTATCTGATTCTTGTAGACCTAAATGATTTAGTAATACTTGGTTGTAATGTTTAAGATGCTGTGCATCCCAATGGAAACGCTCACGTAAGGTTGGTGGAAATGATGTATCTTTTGCTAGATGTTCTAATTGGTTAATGGTGTTTAGATATTTCTTATACGTAAGTTGGCGTTGCTCTAAGTTATTTGATGTGAATTCTGAATGACCTAAATAGTGTATGGTGTGTAGGCTCATTTCTTAAATCCTTCTTCTATAGCAAATACATAAGTTCCATATAGCTTTCTGCCGTACAGGAATGCAGTTCTAATTGCACCATAAAGGAATCCAACTAGGATAAATGGAGAGAGCAATGCAATTTCTATCAATACTATAAGATGTTTGTATGTCATTTTAATACACTCCCCCATTCTGATCTAGCTTACCCTTAAAGAACTCAGCCTTTTCTGCCAAGCTATTACCTTTAATCCTTTGTGATGTAATACCTTTCTCAAAGCTCTCAGGCTCACAGATTACATATAGTTCTTTCTTTGCTCGGGTCACTGCTGTATAGAGAAGTTCCCGCTGTAGCATTGTGCTATGGGATTGATGAAATACTAAGAATACTTTATCCCATTCAGAGCCTTGAGATTTATGTACTGTAATCGCATAACCTAGAGATACAGCATTTAATACAGCTGCTGATGTGATCTCAAATTCAGTCTCAGAATCTGGGCGCTTGTATTTAATAATATGGGATGCCTGTTTTACACGTTCATCAGAATCACCTGCCATATTATCTAGCATCGTATCAATTTCTTCTAATGTGTGTTCAGCTTTAACTACTACACCAGAATTATATCCCCAATAATCTAGAGTTGGAGAAGCTGCTTGATATGGTTTGCCAGCATATAAAGGATTAGGGATAATAGCAGAGATAGTTGCATCTTCTTTCTCTACCAGAATCTTATCACCTACACTAAAATAATATTTCTCATAGCCTGAAATGATTTCATATGTTGGTAGATTATGAGAACGTGCAATATGATTAGCGATTTGTTTATTTACTTCATCAGTGCCAAATGCTTTGTTGAATGGGATGAGAATAATATCTGAATCTGGGTTATATGATTTGTGGTCATATGCTTGGGTGATAAATTTGGAGAATGTTAGACAAGCGGTTTCAGAGTGGAGTTTTTTCTTCCAAGGATGAAGTTTAAGTTGTTCTGGTATATTCCATTGTTCGAATTGGTCGGCAGGTATTGGTAATCCAGATAATATTCTATGCGCAAGTCTAATAATGGGAGATTCCAACGCTTGGCGATATACTTCCGTGAGTTCCACCGTCGGGAGTTCCAACATTTTATAGCCCAAGATAGCCGAACCAAACACTGGTGGGAGCTGTTGGATATCCCCAAGGAATATAAACTGGACTGCATGTGATAATGCATTTGTAATTTCCTTAAATAATTCTACAGATACCATTGATGATTCATCGATTACAATTGTGTGAATCGATTCAGGCAATGGATTGTATTGATCACGTGATGGGAGAAATGACATGGTGCGTTTCTCTTTACCAGTTTCTGGATCTTCTACAGTGTCATATACTGGCTCATATTCTAGTAATTTGTGAATGGTAATACAATTGTCTTTAAGATCATCTGAAACTGCCCGGCGAATATTTCCTGTAGCGCGGCGGGTGTATGCACAAAAGATTATACCTGGAGCACCAGACTTAAGATGCTTGTGGGTAATATCATTCATTGGTTGAATTGCACCAGATTGTATTAGGGCAGTTGCAACACCTTTCATACAAGTAGTTTTACCTGTACCAGCTGCTCCGATTAGGATACAAGATTTACCTTGAAGAGCTGTTTGGATGAACTGGTTCTGAGCATGATTGTATGAGATGGATGTACCATATTGATTGGTATGTGTATGCTCTACAACTACAGATTCAGGTAGTTTAATTTCACTTAGAGTATTGGGAACATGAGGAGCAACTAATACAGGCCGATTCTTTTTAAGTAAATCAGCTAGTCTATTTACATGGATAGTTGGTGTGGGTTCAGTCATAGATGCACCTTATAGTCTGATCTTAATGTTGCATACTTTAATACTAAGTCTTGTGCGGATTGATGTATTCTTTTGTATAAGATATCAAAATGCTCTTCATTAGCTTTATGTGCTGCTAATGATAGGGGTAAAGAATCTAGTTCTTTTTCAGTTGGTATATGTATATAGGTCATGTCAATCTCCTATTGCCTCATAACCCTCAATCATCCAATCAATCCACGCTAGTCTATAATCAGTGGCTTCTGTAGAATATGACTTGATAATGATTCCATGCATATCTTTTAACCATTCAAGAACTCCATAATTTCTATATTGATGATCAAAGATTTCGCGTAAATTTTTACGTACAGCAGTTTCTTTTGAGTCTGGAATTTTATAGTCCAAGATAGTACAAAGATATTCATAAGAGTTTTGATATAGAATAAAATTTCTAGCTAATTTTAACGCTTGGGAACTCTTCATTTCACCACCTCTTTGTTATGATATCCACATGTAGAATATGATTTAGTCTGTCTCATATTCTTAATAGTGCAGCTACCATTTTGTAGAAAATATGGATTAGATGATTGGCGCCAGTGATTACAATTAGAACATGCAGTATTTGGTTTAATTTCTGGTACAGGTGCAGCAGTTTCTGCATTGAAATAATTTAAATGTGCTTGACTATTTGGAGTATCCATTTATTAAACTCCCTTTACTAAAACAGCTGGAGATATACAAAATTCATCTTGAGCTTCTCGAAATGATAGAGCTACCTGAGTAGAGAATTTAATCTGAGAAGGTTTAGATAGCCATACTACACGATAACAAGTTCCTGCATGTGTTATAGTTCCTTCTTTAATCTGGGAAGCTAGATATTCTGGTGACCAATATAAAAGTTGATAGTGCTGGAAACAATCTTGATATTGCTTGGGGATTTTAAAGTTATATTGATTCAGGAAATCTACAGTAGATCTGGGAACAGCGAATGTTTTATATGCGCGAATAGAGGACATATTATATAGGCTCCACTTTGGCTATTGTAAATTTAGCTACTCTGTGCATTGTGTCATACTCTGATTGTTTCTGAGTCCTGAATTTCTTTACAGCTTCTTTGCTAGAAAAGTAAATATCATTTGTCTTAGGATTGGTAGCTATATAATTCCACCAAGCTGTATGAATGATAAGAATATACTGAACTTTCTTTACAGGATCTTTACCCGTAGCTAAATATGATTTAGCAGCCATTATAATATCTCCATCGCTTTATGTTGCTGTGCCATATCCCATTTAGCTTTATCCTTTAGATATGCTAGACGATTAGGATAATTAAGAGGTGAAGGCATTTCTGTAGGCGCTGTTTGAATAAGAACTAACTTATTAGCATCTTCTACAGAATCATTCTCTTGGAGAATTTTATAATTACCTAGATCACCTAGACCTAAGAAGTTTTGTTGTTTTGCGCGGCCATCTCGCAGGAGTTTAAATAGTGCATGTGCGTAGATAGAACCTGCATCAATATTATCTTCACAATGTTCTATTAGATCTTCTAAATCTACAGCTGTAATCTGGAATATAGACTCAGCGCGGGCGCATTTGCGAATAATAAGTTTCCAGTATTCTGCTAATGTCATTGGCCCAAATGGTGTGGGGATTTGATTGGAGTCTGGAAATCCACCAGCAAGAGAAGCCCATTCAGCTAGAGATGCAGCATAATGAGTTTCTTCTTTACCATCTTTAATAAGTTTTTCTAGATATGCTTCCCGCTCATATATCTTTTCTTTGCGGCGGTTAGCTGTATATCCTGATTGGAATTCTTCATAACAAGATTCCCATGCAGCAATCCAATAATGGGCAGTGTCTAGAGTCTTAGTTTCTGGGGAGATTACAAATTGTGGTAGAGCTAGGATAGTAGCTTTAATAATAGACATCTTGGATACAATTTGCACCAAGTCTTCCATGTTATTAGCTACAATTGCATCTGTAGTTGTGGTGCGATGTGCGGGTACTCTGAATTGTACTAATTCAGTGGAATTTAGTAGAGCTAGAAATAGGAGATATGAGTCTGTAGGAGTGAGCTGCGCTGCTTCCCATTTAGGATAATAAGATAGTAGCTTCTTTTGTGATAGGGAAAATATTGGATGTGAGCATTCACGGGATGTTAGGAATGCAGGGAAATGTTCACAGGTAAATTCAATACCTGAGGATGCACATAGAATCTTAGCCATTATTTGGGCTCCGGTTTAGAATAGAATTGTTATTTCTTCAGAGAATGCATTGTATATTTTTTGGTTGTCAAAGAATTGGATTGTATACATAAATTTATTATTAAATACAATTTCTCCTACTCGATTAGCTATAAGAGGACTGACTCCTAAGACTCGGGAATTTATATATATACTATAGAACCTATCTTTAACTTAGTTCTTTTGCCCATCTCATTTACTCCTATTTGGTGTGGTAATATTCTGAAATGTGATTATCTTTTTCTGTGTTATACCTACAATTAACTTGGCTGTTAGTTTCTGATCCTTATTTAGTTGAGCTAAGAATTCTAGATCATCTATTGAAGGTGGATTGATTTTTAGCAATGCGGATGCTGGAATTAATGTAGCTTCCTGTATCCTTGTCTGTGAATTCTTAGCTGTTAGTACTTTTCTAGATGAATCTTTATATTTCCAGCAATTACCTAATCTTGGAAAACTAATAGGGCGAGTGACTGTTAGTATAATACCTATATTCTTCTTTTCTATTCTATTCATAGTGGAAGAATCGTATATAATAACAGCCATATCTCCAGGTTTTAACTTATTATCAGCTGGAGTAAAATCTAATTTAGGTGTGGTCATTTTTTTGGTTCCTATCACAGAAATAATAGACCGAATAGAATAAATGTCATGTTATATATCTCCTATATATTTTGGTGGCTATAATTCAATTGTAACTCTAACTCTATATCCTGCATCTGTTTCTCTGCCCTTATCCAACTATCTCTAGCTGCAAGAATATATCCAGAATTGTCAGAATACTTTTGAGCTGCCTTGTATTCTAGATAGGACAGGTTGTATATATGCTTGTAAAACCATAGCTGTATCCGCAGGGAAATGTAACTGCTATTCATAATATACTCCTAGATTGTCTCATAGTTTTACCCCTGTGTCAAGTGTTATTTTGATATACCATATACAATCAGCCTAATACTATATATGTATATAATGCCCAGAATGCCACTCCTAATATACATACCCATACTATAATTGTATCTAGGGTGTCTTGTAATGATTTATGTGGATTGTGATTGGTGTTATATTTCATTGTGTTGGTTCCTTTAAATATAATAAGTCAGGTCAAAAAATTGGCAAACTGCCAAATGCCAAAAACCTGTACCCCCTCTAATATCCGACCCCTACAGGCTTCACCTATTATATAGTATCTGTTATGTATGAGTAGTTATATGGTAGGTGTATATAGGGTAGTTATATAATATAGGTGTGTATATATGATTGATGTCCTATTATTACCCCCTTTAAAATTTATATAAATAAAATATATACCTACTATATACTATCTACTGCATACACATAACTACTAGTATCCTATACATATAGGTTGGTAGATATAAGTATTCTACGCCATACAGGTAAGGTAGGGGGAGGCGTTTTGGCAATTGGCATTCTGCCAAAATTCCAGATTAGTTATTAGATTTAATTCACATACACACCCAGATATACCAGATGTGTATGTAAGTAAAACTATCCAGTCTTACAATCCTAACATATCAGCTTGGTTCTTAGGATTCGCTACCATATCCTGCAATCTCATTTGGAACTTATTAGCGATACTATCCCCAACGCTACCAATTTCCAACGCCTTCAATAATTTGGATGCTACATCTGGAGCGTAATATGTCTTAGCACCTGCTAGAGCTGCGAATTTATCAACATATCCTTTAACCTGAACTTCTACCTTCTGGGCCTCAATCTCTGTAGGTGTATCAGATACTCCCAAGATTTCAGCAAAGCGCATACGTAACATATCTGCCAGACCTGAATCATCTGCCCAGCGAACTACGCCTTCTTTAGTCAAGCGACCTGATACAGATTCAGCATTCAGATATTCTACACAGGCATCAACAGAAATATCTGTATCATGCACATTAGCCTTACCAGATTCATGCGCCTCTCGAATGATCTTATCCTGAGTGTCCTCAATTAGTTTAAAGATATGTGGTTGTAATGCCACAAGTTGTTCATTAGAAACCTCAGCTACAAATGGGAGAGACACACAGATACTCTTGTATACCTTTTCACCTGTCTTTGGTGTCTTATAAGTTACCTTAGCCAGACGCTGACCAGATAGCGCTTCACTCACACCACTATTGAATTCCAAAAAGCTATGGGTATTAGAAATTACTGACATAATAGAATCATCCTTAAGATATATCTGGCGCACCATTGCATCCAGTAATTATATTATAGTAGTCACCAACAAATAAATCAACACAAATAAAACTATCAACTACACCAACTTAATAGCTTACATCTTATACATACACATGGGCATAAATATGGGAGGGGGTAGGGGCCTTTTTGAAATCTGGTCGCGTGGCCTTCCTATGAAGACTCACCCATTTTACTAAAAAATTTTAAACTCATATATACCTACCATATTATAAATCCTGCGAACCCTACACACCATAAATACATATCTAGTATATAATACCTACAACTACCAGAAGGAAACCAACCATGTCTACATCCACCACAACTTCCACAGAATCTCGCGCACTAGAACTTCTTGGTAATGGTGTCGAACCTGCGCATGTAGCTAATACATTAGGTATCTCAGTTTCTCGTATATCTCAACTATTATCACAAGAAGATTTTGCGGCCAAGGTTACAGAACTTCGTTATGAGAATCTTGCTAAACATAATTCCCGCGATGCATCTCTAGATGAATTAGAAGATAAACTAATTAAAAAGATGCAAGATGTAATTCCATTCATGATGCGCCCAATGGAAATTGTCCGCGCTTTGTCCGTGGTAAATGCAGCCAAGCGTCGCGGCAGCTCTGCACCTGCACAACTTGTACAAGCACAAACTGTTATTAATCTAAATCTTCCTGCTGCTCTTATAAATAAATTCCAACTAAATATTAATAACCAAGTAACTAAAGCTGGACAACAAGACCTACTTACTATACAATCAGGTACATTATTAAACACTCTTAAGGAGTCCCAAAATGAACATCCCACCGCTGCTTTTGCAGAAAGAGTTGGCTAAATTATCACCTTCACCAGAACAGCTGGCCAAGAACAAGGCTGCAGCTGAGAAACTTCTTAACCAGATAAAGGCTCAACTAGATTCACAATATGTCTCATCAACCACAATTACCAGAAAATCTGTCTCTTGATTCCCTAGGTCTAGGATCTTCACCAGAACCTACCCAGATAGAATCAATACAAGAGGGAGCATTTAATGCGCCAGAAGTAGCAGAACTTGCAAAAGGGTCATTAGACTTTCTTGCAGGTCTTGCTATGCCTACTGTATTTAAATATATGTTTCCTCCTGTATTCATTGCTGTCTGGTCTTGGTTGGTAGAATATATAAATAAACAGCGAGATTTCTCTCAACTTGCACTAGGTCTTCCACGTGGATTTGGTAAAACAATGTTGATGAAACTATTCATCTTATATTGTATCCTATTCACTACTCGTAAATTCATTCTAGTTCTATGTGAGAATCAAACCAAGGCTAATAATCTCATATCAGATATTGTGGATATGCTAAATGAAGATAATATTATACGAACATTTGGAGATTGGAAACTAGGTGTAGAAACTGATCGTCAAGATCTTAAAAAGTTCGGATTCAGAGGTAGAAATATTATCCTCATGGCCGGTACCGTAGAAATTATTCGTGGTATCACTCTTAAAAATGAGCGCCCAGATGTGATGTTATTTGATGATATACAATCTCGGGTAGTTGCGGAGTCCCAAACTCAATCAGAAACATTAGAACGCGAAATGGTTGGCACAGCTATGAAGGCTAAATCTCCTCATGGCTGCCTATTCCTATTTGTAGGTAATATGTATCCTACCAAATGGTCTATTCTCCGCAAACTTAAAGCTAATCCAAACTGGGTTAAATTTATTGCTGGTGGAATCCTAGCAGATGGCACATCTCTCTGGGAAGATCTTCAACCAATTTCCCAGTTAATGAAAGAATTCGAAAATGACCTTAGTATGGGTCGCCCAGAAATCTTCTATGCAGAAGTTCTTAATGATGAGCACGCTTCCTCCAATAATCTTGTAGATCTTTCCAAGTTACCAGCTAAGCCATATTCCTCAGATGATATATCTGTAGGTAACTTTATTATCATCGATCCTTCAAATGATAAGGCCAATTCTGATGCAGTTTCTATAGGTCTATTCAATGTATATGAAGGATATCCAGAACTTCATAAACTTACAGAAGGTCGCTTATCTCCATCAGATACAATTCGTGAAGCTTTGCGCCTAGCTCTTACTCATAATTGCCGCCTTATAGCTGTAGAATCTAATGCATACCAATACTCTTTACTCCACTGGTTCCAAATCATATGCCAACAATTAGAAATATATGGTATAGAATTTGTACCGGTATATTCTGGAACCATGTCAAAGAATTCACGAATTCTCACTATGTTTAAATCCTATCTATCAGGTGAGATATTTGTAGCTGATGAATGTAAAACTGCAGTCCATCTACAAATATCCCAGTTTAATCCTCTTAAGCGTGATAATACTGATGGGCTTCTTGACCTTCTCACATACGCTCCTAAAGTAATGCAGGAATTTGGAGAGTTTATTAACTCCCTAAATATTCTACAAGATCAGGAGCACCAAGCATTAGAAGTTATTCTAGATAATTCTTGTTTCTAAAAGGTAAATAATATGACATCTCCTACCATACCTCAGCTTCTGGCCGCAAAATCTCAGGACGCTATTATTCAATTCCATCGCCAATGTTATGGACAACTAAATCAGCAATGGAATATTCGGGGCCAGATGCGAATGATTGATTTGGCCTACATCCGCGAGAAGGATCTTACAGAAGAGAATCAGCGCGCCAAGATTGCCAATAACTATGGTGATTCTACCAAATACCAGAATATCACAGTTCCTGTAGTTTACCCACAAGTGGAAGCTGCAGTAACTTATCAAACATCTGTGTTTTTAACTGGTACTCCAATATTTGGCGTAGTTGCTCCTCCAGCTAGTATGGATCAAGCTATGCAGATGGAAACAATTATTGATAATGCATCTGTTCGTGGTGGTTGGGTACGCGAAATTCAATTATTCCTACGTGATGGATTTAAATATAATATCTCTGCTCTTGAAGCTCCTTGGTGCCGGGAAGTTACATCTGCTCTAGATTCTACTTCTGCAGCTAAGCCACAGATGGATGCTAAAGAAGTTATCTGGGAAGGCCCAGGACTTGAGCGTTGGGATATGTATAACACATTCTTTGATTCTAGAGTTCCTATCACAGAGCATCATAAATATGGTGAGTTCTGTGGTAATACTAAACTCATGTCTCGTATTCGCCTCAAATCTTTTATCCAAGCATTGCCCACTAAAACCAATGTAAAGGAAGCATTTGAATCTGGTCTTGGTTCAATGGCTGCAGGATTTGGTACAGGAGGTATTGAATCTTTCTATGTACCCCAGCTTAATCCAGATGCTTTACTAAATCGCAATCCATTAGCCACAACCGATTGGCTTGCATGGGCGAATCTTAATACCAACAATAATCCTAATGCGATTCAGTATAAAAACATGTATGAGGTAACAACCTTATATGGTCGCATTATTCCATCAGATTTTGGTATTCGTACACCTTCAGCAAATACCCCACAAATCTGGAAGTTTATTATTGTAAATCATCAGGTAATTATTTATGCTGAGCGCCAAACTAATGCGCATAATTACATCCCAGTTCTATTTGGTGCACCTCTGGAAGATGGTTTAAATTACCAATCTAAGTCATTTGCTCAGAATGTGATTCCAATCCAAGATGTTTCTACTGCGATGCTTAATGCTAATATAGCTTCCCGTCGCCGTGCTATTAGCGATCGAGTATTATATGATCCTTCTCGTATCACTGAGCGCCAAATTAATAATCCAAATCCTTCTGCTAAAATCCCAGTTCGTCCAGCTGCCTATGGTAAGAATGTAGCAGAGGCTGTATATGCATTTCCATATCGTGATGATCAGGCAGGTCTTATTGGCCAAGAGATTGCACAGATGTCTCAGTTTGCTAATTCTATTACATTCCAGAATCCAGCCCGCCAAGGACAGTTTGTTAAGGGAAATAAAACTCTGCATGAATATGATTCAGTAATGTCTCATGCAAATGGCCCTTCACAATCTACCTCTTTACTCTTAGAAACTCAAGTATTCACTCCACTAAAAGAGATTATTAAAATCAATATTCTCCAATACCAAGGTGGTGTGTCTCTCTTTAATCGTAATCTACAACAAGAAGTAGTAATTGATCCTGTAGCTCTACGTAAAGCTGTGATGGATTTCAAGATCTCTGATGGCCTTACTCCTTCAGATAAATTAATTTCTGCAGACTCTCTTGGTATGGCTCTCCAAACTTTGGGATCTTCTCCACAACTTGGATCAGGATATAATCTAGCTCCACTATTCTCATATCTAATGAAGACTCAGGGCGCAGATCTTAAGCCATTTGAGAAGTCCCCACAACAAGTTGCATATGAACAAGCTGCTAGTCAGTGGTCACAAATTGCTCAGATTACTGCAGAGAAAGGTGGAGATATGCAAAAACTTCCACCACAACCTAAACCACAAGATTATGGCTATGATCCAGCTACTCAAGGTTCAGCTGCAGCAGCGCCACCAACACAAGTTGCAACTCGGGTGAATAACATCACCAACAATATTACTAATACAGGAGAATAATATGGCTTCCTCAGCTACCAATACTTTCACTAAGTATCAACTAACCCCGGAAGAACAACTACAAGGAGATACACTAAACATATATCAACAATATGTAATTCAAAATCATATGTCAGATATAGGAGAGCAAATCTTGGCTCTTGTATTTGATCCCCAAAATCCAGTTAAATTTGCACAGGATGATGCCTTCCTAAAAGGTCAATTAACTATGTTGCGACTTCAGCTGGAAAACTCAGAAGTAGCGTTGGCCCAATCTAAATCACAATCTCAGGAGTAATTACCATGGCAATATCCGACATTTTTAAATCATTTTCTCAAGGTGCTGCACCAGCCGCAGCTGCCCCAACTCCAACTAATCCTGGAAACATTCCTACCAACACACCTAATACTGGTGAAGCTGGTACAGGCACTGCTCCTAATGGTGTAGTTCCTCCAGGTACTGCAGCAGCAACAGAGCCTCAAGCCCCAATGGACAAGTTTGAGAAGCTGTGGGAAAATGATCCTAATGCAAAAACAACTCCAGAAAATTTATTCAATGTTGATCCGACTAAACTTATGGAGGCTGCTGGTAAAGTAGATTTTGCTAAAGTAATTAAGCCTGAAACATTAGCAGCAATTCAAGCAGGTGGCGAAGGTGGAGTAAAAGCATTCGCTGAAGCTATGAATTCTGTATCTCAAACAGTATTTGCGCAATCCGCAATGGCAACAACTAAGATCGTGGAAGAAGCAGTTCGTAAGTCTGAAACTAGATTTGCTGAACAAATTCCAGGAATCCTCAAGAAACAGAATCTCTCTGAATCTTTGAGAAATGATAACCCAGTATTCTCCCATCCGGCCGCAGCTCCAATCTTAGGAGCAATCCAGTCACAACTCGCGACCAAACATCCCACTGCAACTGTAGAAGAACTTAAGGCAATGTCAAAAGATTTTCTTGTGGCATTTGCAACGGAAGTAAATCCCCAGAAGAAAGCTGAAGATCCAGCTACTAAAGGGGAAACTGATTGGTCAACCTTTCTTGAATAACTTTATATAGGAGTCTTAAAATGACTATTGCAAAACCTCTAATTCAGGACTCGCAATTTACTCGCCAGTTGCAACGTGGTGATGTACTTGCAGGTGCTGAACAAATTGCAACTCTTACTACTGCGGGCGCTGGCACTCTGACTGCAGCTTTGTTGCTCTCAGGTATTCTTTCCCGCACTGGCCCAGGCGCTGGTTATATTGATACCACCGATACTGCACAAAATATTATTAACGCTTTGCTGGCTAATAACTATTTTGGTTCTGCAGATATGTCTTCTGCTGGTGGTGTAGAAGCTGGTACTACTGTTCGCCTAACTTACGTCAATACTGTAGCTTTTGCTATGACTTTGGCTGCCGGTGCTGGTGTAACTTTGGGCTCCAATGTGAATATCTCAGCATCTTCTGTAAAAGATTATTTGCTGACTATTACCAATGGCACTCCAACTCAAGTATATGCTGCAACTACTGCCAATGGTAGCGCAGTTATCACTGGTTTGCTACAATCACAAACTAATGATCTTAGCGTAGGTCAATCAGTAACTGGCACTGGTATTCCAGCTTCCACTACTATTATTAGTATCCAGCCAGGTGTTGGTGTAACTCTGAGTGCCAACGCAACTGCAACTGGTAGTTTGGTGGCTCTGACTTTTGGGCCTTCTGTTCGTATCGATTCGCTCGGTCAGAAACTTCTGTAATTTTAACCACTAAAAAGGACTACTAAAATGAGTACTGGTATTTTTAATTCGAATGCATTCACTCAGGACTTTGCAAAGAAATCGTTTGCAGGTATGATTACTCGGCTTATGCCGAATGGTTCTGCCCCGCTATTCGGTATGACTTCGATGCTGAGTACTGAAACTGCAGTGCAAATTGAACATGGTTTCTTCACCAAAACTATGCTCTTCCCTCAGTTTACTCTGTCAGCTAACATTGCTGCAGGTGATACTGTAATTCCTGTGGTATCTACCACTAATCTTTTGCCAGGTCAATTGCATCGTATTGATTCCACTGGTGAAAATGTTATTATCAACAGTATCATCAACGGCACTTCTATTAGCGTTGGTCGTGCAGTTGGTACTGTATCTGCACAAGCAGCTTTGTCAGGTGTAAATGGTTATCAAGTTGGTAATGCATACGAAGAAAGTTCGTTGCGTCCAGTTTCGCTAATCATCAATCCAGTTCGTATTACTAACTTTACCCAAATCTTCCGTAATACTTGGGCGATTTCAGATACTGTTCGTGCTACTCTGGTTATCGCTGGTGATTCCAATGATGCTGAGTCCCGCCAAGATTGTGCTGCTTTCCATGCAGCTGATATTGAGAAGGCTCTGTTCTTTGGTCAAAAGTCTCAAGGTACTCGCAATGGTCAACCATTCCGCACAATGGATGGTTTGATTAATATTGTTGGTAATCTTGCATACTACCCTTCCAGCTATGCAGCAGCCAATGTGTTTACTGCTGGCGCTACTACTAACTACACTCAACTTGAAGGTTTCCTAGATCCTTGCTTCAATCAAAGCACTGATCCTAAGGTTGCCAATGAGCGAGTTCTTTTTGTTGGTGGTGCAGCTAAGCGAGTTCTGAATAACATTGGTCGCTTGAATGGTACTTACTTCATCACTGATGGTCAGACTAACTGGGGCCTGCAATTTGGTACTCTGAAGACTGCTCGTGGAACTTTCCGTGTGATCGAACATCCACTTCTGAATACCAATGCAAGTTGGGCTAAGATGGCTGTGGCTGTAGATTTGTCTACTTTCAATGTTGCATACCTTGGTAATCGCAAGACCCAAAACAAGGAATTCAATGCTGATATGGATGCAAATGATAATGGTATCGATGCTGTTGGTGGTACTCTGACTACTGAACTTACTTGTGTAGTTAAGAATCCTCCAGCTAATTCGATTATCTATAACCTTACCGCTGCTGCTGCAGGTTAAGCAGAAGGAGGATTAACATGGCAACAGTTCAAGTTAATCCTCCTGGTATGACTTCTACCACTCCAGGTTATGTTTCGAGTGTTACAGTCTATACAGGAGGTTCTGCACAAGCTCTAGTTCCTAATGCTACTACAGGTCAAATTACAGTAGATTCAGTTGCAGCTACTAATCTTGTAGTTCAATGGGGCGGTTTTAAATTAATCTCTGGCTAACTCCCATAATCCTCCCTTCGGGGAGGTATCTAATCTAAGGAAATTTCAATCATGGCTACACTAAATGTTTTTAAGAATCGTCTAGGTTCTTGCAAGTATGTTTTCAGTAATGGTAAAGAAGCCAACTTTATTAATGGCACATATGCAACAGATATTGAAGATGAGATTGCTCAGTTGAATGCTGAAGTTAAAGCTCGTCATCCACATATCTATATTGATGAGAATGAAGTTACTATTGATAGTGAACTCATTGATCCAATTGAACAGATTCGTCAGAAGGCAATTGCAGATTACAAGGCTTCTATGGGTATTGTATCTACTCCAGGTGATTCAGCTCCTGCTCCAGTATCACCAGCATCTACTGCAACTATTGAACCACAGGCTGCAGGTGCACAACAAGCTAAACCAGTAGTTAATCTTCTGAAGGTATAAGAGAACATGGCCGCCTTAAATGATCTAGCAGCTGAGATTTATACAATCACAAATCGTCCTGATTTGGCAGCTGAAACTTTATCTGCTATTAAGGCGGCCACTCTCAAAGGGCATCAATCTGATTTCTATCAAAAGGATATTGTAGAAGTGGCGCTTGAGTTTCAAACAGCTGCCTATCTACAAGACTTTGATTATAAGGCCGCTATTCCACGTTGGAGAGCTGCTAAATATTTCCGTAAGTTTGATCCCACTACTGGTGATGGTATGGGATTTATTAAGATTATAACTCCAGAGGATATTCTTGATGGCTACGGAGTTAATAGAGTAAATGTAGCATACCTAGCTGGTGTGAACTACAAGATCAAATCAAATGACCTATTACAATATATGTTAGTAGGTGCATATGTAAATCCAGATATTACAGACTCAGGATACAACTCTTGGATCTCAGATGATCACAGATATTTTATTATCTACGAAGCTTGCAGACTGATATTTAAGATGATTGGTTTTGATGAGCAGTCATCTTCATACGAACGCCTAGTTGGCGAACAGATGCAACTACTTAAAACTTCTCAAGTACCTACAGTAGGGGAATAATATATGACTTCTACAAATGAATGGAATGCTGGAACTCCTGTAACTCCTGTAGCAGAATCAGCAATACAGCAATATTTCATAGCTACAGAAGATCAAACAGCTTTTACTCTTAGCTTATTTACATACACCTCTGGAACTGGATCACTATTTGTATCTAAGAATGGTGATATTTTAGTATCTGGTTTAGATTACACTGAACGAGTTGCAGGTACTGGATTTGATTTAGTTCCATCTCAGGCCGCCGAAGTTAATGATATAATCTTGGCGTGGGGATTTCCAGATGTAGCTGGTGTAGTGCCCACTAATAATGTTATCTATACCACAGTAGCAATAGCAAATAGTGCTCCTCTTATTCCTCTGCCATTTACATACACATTAGGTGGAGCATCTTTGAGATTTTTAGTAAATGGGTTAGAGTGGGTATTAGGTGTAGATTATACAGAAGCTTCAACTACGTCTGTACAATGTATTAGTTCCCTAGAAATAGGCGATCGGTTAGTATTTAGAGCTGCAATTATTTAAAGGAAAAAGATATGGTAACTAGACTAACTGATAATCAGGTATTGGTGACAGTAGGAAGGGGAATTACTGGAGTTATTCAGCGTCTCCTTCGTACTAAACTCCAAGAGATTATTTCTGTAAAAGATTTTGGTGCTGTTGGTGATGGTGCTACTGACGATACTGCGGCATTTACTGCGGCTTCTGCATCTGGTTTATATGTAGTAGTTCCTCCTGGGCAGTATTTTGTAACAGCTAATTTCCCAAGTTCTCTCTTCTTTGCTCCAGGTGGAGCTGTTACTATTAATGGTGGGGGTTCAGTTACATTCTATTCTACCCTACCAAATAATTCTGTAACAGTTGCTAAGATGCAACAGATTGCAACCCAATCTTTCTTGGGTCGTAATACTGCAGGTACTGGTAATGTAGAAGTTCTGTCAGTTGCAACTGTTCTTACAATGCTGGGCACCTTGTCTGCTTCCGTTCTTGGTGCATACAGAAATCTAGTATCTTCTGCAACTGGCTTATCTGCGAATGTGGCTATCACCTGTGATGAAATCATTCTAGAGAATAGTTCCAATGCATACCAAACTGTACGTAATGTAAGTGTAACTGTTAATACATCTACCGTAGGTGCTAATGGTTTAGATACTGGTGTATTAGCTGCAACTACTTGGTATAGCCTGTGGTTGATTTGGAATGGTACAACCACATCGGGTCTGATTTCTCTCAGTGCTACTGCTCCAACTCTTCCAGGTGGATATACTCACAAGGCCCGGATTGGTTATATTCGCACTGATGCATCTGGTAGTAAGTTTCCACTCTCGTATGTTCAAGCTGGACGTAAGTTCCAATATAAAGTAGTTACTGCATCCAATGTGCCTAATCTGCCAATCATGGCTTCTGGTACTGTAGGTTCTACAACTGTACCAACTTGGGTTGCTATTGCTACAGGCGCATTTGTTCCTCCAACCGCTGTTGCAATTAAAGTAACTCTAGGTACTGGCGGACTAAATGGTGAAGCTATGATTGCTCCTAGTAATTTATATGGAGCTAAAACTTCTACTACTAATCCTCCCTTTGCTATTCTTACAGGTGTTGCAGGGACTAACGGATCTTCACAATCCGCAGAGATGATGCTAGAAAGTACCAATATCTATTGGGCATCTGGTGTTAATTGTTATGTTTTAGCCGACGGCTGGGAGGATAATATATAATGAGCTATGCTATTACCAAAAATGATGAAGATATTGTAACCTCTTGGAGAGCTATTGAATCTCCAGAAGATATGACAGAAGATGAGATCTGGTCTGAAGAACAGCCTCCTGTAGTTACAGATCCTAAGCAACCAATCTTAGATCAGATCGCTGAACTTAAACTTCAATTCACTGATACTGTTATTATGGGCTGTGCAATTGGTATAGAAGAAGATATCCAACTTGCTACAAATCTCCACAGTCAAATCCTGGCACTAAAGGAGCAGCTATGAGCTCAGGTGGAATTAGTCTTGAAGCACTATTAATTTCCACCCTTTGCGGCTCCTTAAGTCTTCTGATTGTTATTCTTGGTTGGATTGGTTTGCGGGTTCACGCTAAACTAGATGATCTAACAGAGAAGATGGATTCAGGTCTTAAGGATATGAATAAGACTCTTTCAGGTATTGAGAAAGATTTACGTGGTGAACTCTCAGAACTTGATCGTAGAATTACTCGAATGGAAGATACTATTCCTCCATATAAGGTAAAACATCATGACATCTGAAACTAGTATAGATGAAGAGGAGTTATATAAACTTATAGCTTCCTCTTATGAGGGAAAAGAAGATCAATTGATTCCAGATATTCTAGCTTCTTTATTCCAGAAACAAGGTCAGACAATTAAACCTGGTGACCCAATCTCTACAGGCGGAACTAGAGGATAATATATGTCACAACAAGTGTACAGAGGAAATCTTTCTGCATCTAGTTTTCCTTTTGTAGCAGAGAATGAGGGACGTACAGTTATTGTACCTAGGTATGATAATACGTATGTCCCTCAAGTTGCTTCTGCTGCGGATTCAGACAAAGATAGAGGTATTCCTCAAGTATATTACATGCATAATGTAATTCCTACTGCACAGGGATTCAAATCTATTGGATACATGCAACGTGTTAGAAATGTTTCTTCTGGATTTATTGGACTTGTAAAGGTAAGAGATTCGGATAACTCTGATGCATTGCTAGGATTTACAGCTGCTGGAGCTTTCTGGGTTCTACCTTCAGGATTTACAGAATGGACATTTGTAGCTAATACTGGAGTAGCAAATCCTATAGTTACAGCTGCATTTGTATCTGGTATTACTTATATCTATATTGCAGGTCTTGGTTGCTATGAGTTTAATTTTACAACAGGAGCTCTGACTCCTGTAGTTCTAGCTGGCCTAGTTGCCGCAGATATTCTTGGTATTGTTGGCGTAGCTGGATATCTTCTTGCTTGGAGTAGAGATGCTATTGCTTGGTCTTCTACTGTAGATCCTACAGATTTTGTACCCTCAATTATTACTGGGGCAGGTGGCGGACAAGTGGAAGGTGCAAGAGGCCCATTGACTGTAGTATCTCAGATGCCATTTGGTTTTATTGTATACACCTCAGTAAATGCTGTATCTGGTACATACTCTGGCAACTCTAGATTCCCATTCAACTTCCGGGAAATTATTAATTCTGGAGGTACTACTAATTCTAACTATATTGCATCAGATGCAAATACTGGGAATAATATCACCTATACATCTTCTGGCCTACAGACAGTTTCTATTAATGGAACTCAAGCTCTTCTGCCAGAGGTGACTGATTTTATTTCAGGCAAATACTTTGAGGACTTTGATGAAGAGTCTTTATCATTTGTGCGCACCTTTCTTACAGATCCAATGACCAAACAGATCCAAGTTATCTCAGATAGATACTTGGTGATCTCTTATGGTATTACATCCCTTACACATGCTCTAGTATATGATCTCTCTACCAAGAGATTTGGTAAACTTAAAGTACCTCATGTGTATTGTTTTGAATTTCCTCCTCTTGTAGCTGGAGCTGAAACTCCTAGAGAGTCTGTAGCATTTCTTAAAGATGATGGTACAATTGTTATTGCACAGTTTGGTGTAGATATTCAACAAGGTTCTGGGGTAATGATCTTAGGCAAATTCCAATTCATTCGGGATCGCTTACTTACTATGGAATCTATTGACCTAGATAATATTCGTCCATGGTCAGAATTTGATCTGTATGATATGGTTTCAGTTGATGGTAATAATACTACAAATATCAAATGTGTAGAGAAGTATAAGAAGAATCTTACTAGAACTTATGGTGTAAGGGCAACTGGTATAAATCATTCATTACTTCTAGTAGGAGCATTTTCTATGGTATCATTTGTATTACATTTTCATATTAATGGCAGACGTTAATGGCTACTAATAATCCAATTACATTTAATATTGGTCTTGGTGTGCAGCCTGATCAACTAAAAGATTCTGATGTATTTAGAGAGATTCTTAAGCTGTATAGTGCATGTAATATCATAGCTAGAACTCTAGATTCATACACAGGAGCAATGCCCCCAGACTCTGAGATTTGGCCACAACTTACACCTTCCGCTACACTAACAGAAGGAAGACAGAATACATTTTATCCCTTATTTGGGGAAGCTGTATCTACTGGTATGATGGTGGCTTTATACAATGATGCAGGTGTATTGAAAGCTAGAAAAGCTGGTGGGCCCGCTATGGCAGGTGGAGTAACTAGAGGATTTGTAACTGGTAATCATGCTATAGGAGATTATGGCCCTGTTACATTATCTGGGTTACATACTTTAGTATCTGGTCTAACTCCTGGCGCTTTGTATTATACCTCTACTGCTGTAGCTGGTAATATTACTTCTATTAAACCTGCATCTCCTGATTCCCAAGCTATTGGATATGCACTATCTCCAACCACTATATACTTTAAACCAGACTTGGAGGCTGTATGATTTCTAAATATTTCTCTTGGGAAGAAGTTATTAGATCTGCTAAGGCAGAAAGTCTTGGTATTGATAATAGCATTCCGGAAGAATTAAAACCTAAAGCTCTATATACTGCTCAGAATATGGACATTGTTAGAGAACACCTGGGTAAGCCAATCTTAGTATCATCTTGGTATCGCTGTCTCCAACTAAATCGAGCTCTTGGGTCTAAAGATACTTCTGATCACCTCTCTGCTAAAGCTGTGGATTTTACATGCCCAGAATTTGGAACTCCTTTAGAGGTATGTAAAGCCATTATTCGAAGTGGCATTAAATTTAAGCAGTTGATATTAGAACATACTTGGGTGCATATTTCCTTCTCATCAAACCCCGAGTTACAAAATAAGTCTCAAGTGTTATCATTATTAAAAGACGGAACCTACGCATTTGGTTTAACTGATCCAAAGGGAAATAAATATGAATGATATTATCAAGGCAGTTTTACCTTGGATTGGTACAGCTCTAGCTGGCCCTGCTGGTGCAGGTGTTGCTACATGGCTGGCGCCAAAGATTGGTCTAGATTCTAATGATGTTGAATCTGTTAAATCTGCACTAACTACAGCTCTTGGTAATCCTGAGCAGGTAGTTAAGTTGCGCGAATTAGAGTTACAGTATCAACAAGCTCAAATTACTGCAGGTGTTACTCTTGCTCAGCTTGAGGCACAAATTGTTGTAGAAGTAAATAAGACCATGCAAGTAGAATCTACTGCTGATCATTGGCCTACATACTCATGGCGCCCATTTATTGGCTTCTCCTTTGGTCTGTATATTCTTTCTCTATTCTTATTGCCTCTTGTAGGTCTTAAACCTGAGCGCCTTAGTGTAGATGAGATGCTAGCAATTGGTGGAGTTCTTGGTGTAACTGCATGGTTCAGAGGTAAGATGCAAGCTGACCCACAAATTAAATCTGACAATCGAGGTTAATAAAATGGCTACATCTTCCAGAAGTGATATGGTTGGTAATATTTCCCAACTACTGGCATTATTCAAAGGATCTCCTGCACAGACAACTATACAGAGCGGCGGAGAAACTACACAGAAAACTACACTAGATGCTGATGCAGTTACAGCTATGTTGAATTCTATCCTTGGAGGTAATCAAGGTTTAGCTGCTGTATCTGGTGGACAGAAATCTGCTGGTCTATATAATTCATCTGTAAATACTCAGCTTACAAATGATTTATTGGCGAGAGCTGCTGCTGCAGTGGCTGAAAAACAATCAACTACTACAACTACTAAAGCTCCAACTACTCAGACTCAACAAACAGCAGGTCAATTGGATTTGGGAAAAACTCTTCTAACTGGCGCAGCTACCTATCTAGGAAATAAAGTTATTAAGAAATCAGGTATAGGAGATGCTGTAGATAAATCTGTAGATTCTGCTAGTAGATCTATCGGAGAAGTCTTGGGAGTTGGAGGTGGAAGTGGAGGAGATATTGGATCTGTTATCGGAAGAGGATATTCTGATAGTCTATCTGGTGCTTTGGATAATGGGAGTTCTGTATTCAATGCTGCAGACTTTATTGGAGGTTCTCCAGATTTTATCAGTTCTGCTGATAGTATTTTTGATTATGGCGGAACTACAGCCTATGACTATATTGATTCTTCCAGTTCTATAGATGATCTGGGAAGTATTTTTAATTCTGGAGGTTATACTCCAAGCGGATTTGATCTGGCATCAGCCGGCTTTGATATTGCAGGAGATGTTATTAATGGAGATACAACCCAAATTGCAGGAGATGCTTTGGGGGGTTCTGTGTTTGGAGATTTTTTAGGTGCAGCTTCTGTTATTTGTACAGAACTGCATCGCCAGGGTATTATGTCTAATGAGCTATATTCTAAAGAACTTACTAACTATGTTGGTAAAGTTCCAGCTTCTGCTGTTGTAGGATATCATTTCTGGGGCGTTCCATACGCAGCTCTTATGTCTCGCTCAGCTCTGGCTACTAAAATTGCTAAGCCATTTGCATTTGCTTGGGCTACACATCTTAATGGTGGCAAGTCTGTACTAGGTAAGATTCTTTGGCATGTAGGTGTGCCAGTATGTTCTCTGATTGGTAAGATTGTTTTAGCTAAGGACAAATCTAATGTCATCTATAACTGATCTATTTACAGCTAATACACAAGAAGCTCAGGACGCCTCTACTAAAGTATCTAATATCTTTAGTGAGATTTCAGCTGCATCTTCTGATCTCATGGATACCATTCTGGGAACTAGAGACAGTAGAGGAGATACTGCGCTATCATTAGAGACCAGAGAACTTGGTGCACTAGAAGCTCAAAATAAGAAATCTCAAACATATCTACAAGTTGGTATGGGGGGCGAAGGTTCTGCTAAGATTTCAAATCAATTAGCAGAAGTTTTACGTACCTCAGTTCTAGAACGTAATGCAGCCGCTCAAGAAGTTGCTGATAAGAAATCTGTTGGACTGTTTGATAATCCTATTGAATTCTTGGTAAATCAATTTACTCTTCCAGATTCAGAAGATAAACTTGAGGCCGCCAATGTTAAGGTTAGTGCGGCTGCTGATTCGATGGGAAAGATTAATAGCTTCCTGCAGCAAACTGCTCAGACTGAGAATGAATATGCTACTACTCGTACAGCCGCATCTATTCAATCTCAGACTTCTGCATTACAGAATGAGCTGAAGGTTAAATCGCTCTCAGCTAATATTGAAGCATTGCGCTTAAATGCTCAAGGTGTAGAGTCTGTATTTAAACTAAATTCTGTACAACTAGATAATGCTGTTAAGCAGTTTACTGTACAAGCTCAACAAGAATCTCTTGCATATCAGAGAGAAGCACGTGCTGGTATGGCTCAACAACGTCAGCTAAATACTATGCTGTTGCAAGAGAAACTAGACCAGATTCAAGATGTTAAAGAAGGTAATGCAATCAAAGCACAATATGTACAGTATGCAATGATTAAATCTGGAGTGCCAGAGGATAAGGCTATTCTAGAAGTTAATGCAAATAATGTAGATAGACTATTAAAACTACCAGGTGAAGTTGGTAAGAAGTATCAACTACTAATGGAGATGGGATCTTCTGCTGCTGCTAACCAAGGTGTAATTACTTTGGGTGATAATCCTGTAGAAGTTCTTACCTCTACTGCGCGCCTAGGTCTCCGTCGTACACCTGAACAAGAACAAGTATACAATATTGTTAAGTCTGCATATGAGCAATCAGCAGCAGTAAATAAAGACAAGAAAACTCTTCCAGCTACAGCTGAGACTCGCTTGTCTGAAATTGTAACACCAATGCTTTCTAATATTAAACCAGCAGATGGAACCAATCCTTATAATTTACCTCCACTTAAAGTTATTGCTCAGAGTCAAGGTGTACAACAAACTCCTTGGTTTAAAACAGTTGTGGCTCCTCAACTAGCTGCGGCCAATGCGTCTAACATTGATCCTTCGCATCTATTAGATCTTACACGAGCTGCGTTATCTGAGGGCAAGATTAATATCGAACAAGCTGCTCAAGGTATTAATACATACGTAGCAGCTGGAGCTCTCCTTAATAACACTAAGAAAGAATTTGTTAAATTCGGTATGCCTTCACAAACATCTTATGTAACTGAAGTCTCTAAGATTAATCCTAATACAAGAGACTATTTAATCTCTCCAGTGGGCGCTGCTGCGGGTCTAGTTGCTACAGGGAAAGTGAAGTTAAATCTTATGGATCCAATTGCTGTTAAGAAATACCTAGTTACATCAGAACTTGGTAATAGAGGTATCCTAAATGCATTCGAAGTCTACAAGGCTGGAGGCAACAAAGAATGAAATATTCCATAAATGAGCCAGATGATGCAGGTTCCACAGAGTCCTTTGGTTCCTATAATGGTGTGCCTTCTTATCTTGTAGCTTCAGATACTCATAATATTGGAAATCTAAATGATAGTTTTCTGGATAGATCTATAGATAACCTATCTAGTGTGGGTAAGTTTGTAACTACTTCCATGGTATCTGGTGTAAATCAGGTATATAATATTGTTCCATCTATTGGTAATGTTCTTGGCGGAGACTTTGAACTATCAAGTACGGCTGATGCACTGGAATCATTTGATTCAGATCTATCTTTATATTATAAACAGCACCAAGATTCAGCTGATACTGTAGGTTTTGTATTAGGTTCCATTGTTCCAGGTATGGCAGGAGTTAAGATTCTTAATGCTGGCCAGACTGCATTGAAAGGTGCAGTAGCTACTGGTCGTATTGGTGGAAACCTAGGTAAGGCTGTTGGACTATTAACTCCTTCACAGCCCACTCTTTTGAAAGAGGCTATCTCTGCAGTTGTAACTCCTAATGCTGCTATCTCTATTTGGCAACCTGCAACTATTAAAGCTATTGCTGGAGCCTTTACCCAGAATACTCTAGAATCTGCGGCTGCAACTTTGGCAGTAGAAGCTACGATGTTTAAATCTCCTGTGTTGGATAAGCAAGATGCTGGAGATATTGCATCCAATGTTTTGTATGGTTCTATTCTTGGTGGTGTAATTGGTGGAGTTGTAGGCTCTACTGGTATTATCTCCAAGATCAATAGATCTATTAGAGATGTTGGTGCGGAGGCTGCACCTTATACTGTGCGTGTACCAGTAGCAGAAACTTCTAAAGCTTCAGATAAGATTCTTTTGTATGCAGATGACGCACTACAAACTCCTAAACCTGCACCAGAACTAGAATTGGCTGCAAAGTTTTCTTCATTACGGGAATCTAAACTACGTAATATCGATGTGGATATCCGTAAAGAATATGGTGCACTAGCTGGCGGGGATGAAGAACTAGCATCTATGTGGTATAGCTGGCACAAATCTACACCTGCAGATATAGTAGAGAATAATCTGTATGGTACAAAGAATGTTGCCAGACTCTCTGAGAAGCTACCAGAAGAAAAGTTCTTGGAAAAGTTTGATCCTCTGACTGCTACACCAGAGGATATCGCTAGATATAAGAGCACATCTATCGGCTATGTGAAGAACTATGGGGAAGGTGCTGGGGCAGTAACTAATGAGGCGCCTAGAGTATTTGGTATTGCTGATACTCTTAAGAAAGGTGTTTCGTATTCTGATGCAGTAGCTTCCTATAAACAAGGATTGAAAACTATATGGAATCCAGCTGAGACTTCTCCTCTTGCAGCAGAAGCTCGCTATGTTACAGCCATGAAAACTCAGCTTAAAGGTACAGAAGTTATAGCAGCTAATGATATTCCATATCTTCAAGCTGCGTATGAGCAGGGTGTATTACCTACAGTTAAAACTGAAACTGGTGAGATTACATTCCAATCTATTGATGAGTTTAAGAACTTTGTTCTAGGTGTGAAGCAGGATGTAGCAACTGAGCTGGCTAAAACTGGTAAACTTAACAATGAAGAGATTGCTAAGATTGTTGATACTTCCCAGGAATATCTAAATGGCACTCGCAAGTTTGATGATAAGAATGCATTTGCTATGCGAGATGCAGCTGAAGAATATACCACACGACTGAAGAAAGCTGGAGTTCTTAAAGAAGATGCTCCTAGTGTATCAGTGTGGGAATTGCCTTTATACACCAAGAGTGTTAAAGATGTTTCTGGTGTGCAAGGTGTTAATGGTATGGTAGTTGATGCCATGACTCTTATCAAACAACAACAACGTCTGTACGCTCAACAGGCAGATATGGTTGCATCTAGTATCTTAGGTAACTCTGGTCATGCTCCTATCTCTGACAAAGATATTTTTAAAGCAAATGTTCAAGGCCCTGGGGGTGGATTACTAACTTCGCAGAATGGTAACTATGGCAGTCTCGGTTCCAAGGTACAATATAATGGAGCTCAGACACTAAAAGCTATTGAACTTGAGCGTGCTGGTTTCATGGATTCTGCGGCCCCAGTTACATACGCATTACGTAATTCTCCTGAAGCTGCAGTTGAGTTTTCTGTTCTTAATAATAAGCTACGTAGTATCCCAGAAGATTATGTTCTGCGGGATGGACAACTACGTCTAGCTAAGATTGTACGCTATGAAGAAGCAATTGCATCTGGAGCCGAAAATGTTAAACCTCCTGTGGTTGCCAATGATATTCCTCATTCAATTGAGATTAAGAATCCAGAAACTTATAATGCCTTCGAACTCCATGTCACCGAGAATGGTAAGAACATTGAAGGTCTATCTAAGATTAGAGCGAATCAAGGATTGCAATTCCACAGGGATGCAGAAGCTGTATATCCTATTCCAGCTAATCCAAAGGATTATAAGTTCTACGCATTTGTAGTAGATGATTCTATTAAAGGAACCTTTGGCCGCTCGAAGATGTTACATGCTACATCAGCTGAGAATCTAGAAGCTCAGATGACAGCTGTACGCCAAGCTGATCCTACCTTAAAAGTTCTTACTGGTAAAGATGCTGAAGGATATTACAAAGCTATTGGTCAGTATGACTATGAGCGCACTCTTACTGATACTTCCTTTGATGCAGCTCTACAGCGTAAAGGTGTGTCTGCTAACTATCTGCCAGCCACTGATCCAGAAAAGATTGTCAATGAATTTGAGCAATGGCATTTGGCACGCAAATCTAATCTGGTTCGTGAGGCTGTTCTACATAAGTATGAGCCTCAGGTTCAAATGTTGATGAAGCTTGGAGATGAATATTCCAAGATTTCACGCTCTCACTATACTGCTATTGATGCTCTTAGCTATGTGGAGAATGTAGAAAAGAATCCATTTGCTGACTATGTCAAGACTCTTATTGGAGTATCTACATCTAAAGAGTATCCATTCTGGTCACCCCTAAATGATCTGTTAGATCGTAAAGTGTCTGGGATATTTAATAAGGTGTATGAAGCGTTTAGTAATGCCAAGACTCCGCAGGAGCTAGAAGGTATTAATAAGATGCTAATGGATTCTGGATATCAAGGTGCCTACTATGATGCAGCAACTGTAGCTCTTGCTAATCATACAGCACCTAAAGAATATCTCACAGGATTTATCCGTAAGGCTAATAGTATTATTGCCACGCTACAGCTACGGTTAGATTCCATCAATGCTATTAACAATGTGATTGGATCCAATGTCTTATTGGGTACAGAAACTAAGAGTGTGATTCGGGCGATTGAATCTGGTAATGCAGATGCTGCTGGTGAATTAGCAGAGCTAGCTAAGATTAAGGTTCCAGGTACAGGAGAATCTATTCTGTCTCCAGGTCGCCTAATATCTAATAGCTGGAAAAACTTCTGGTCACCTGAGGGCAAAGAGTTTCGGGCTACTCTTAAAGAGCGTGGTTTAATCACATCACTTAGTGATCAGTATAATGATACTCTTTCTACTCTCGCGCTTAAAGGAAATGAATCACCAGCTGCTCTTAATAGTATTATCGACAAAGCTACCAAACTAGCTAAGACTGGTGAGAAGCTTACAGGTAATACAATAGCGGAGGAATTCAATCGATTTGTGGCGGCTGATGTTATGCGCCAAATTACTGATGTAGGAGTTAAACATGGAATACTTGAACCACAAGAAGCTTGGAGTTATATTAATACTTTTGTTAATCGTACCCAAGGTAACTTCCTTGCAGCACAGCGACCAGGATTATTCCAAGGCCCAGTTGGACAGGCAGTTGGATTATTCCAATCATACCAGTTTAATCTTTTGCAACAACTCTTCCGATATGTCGGAGAAGGTCAAGGCAAAGATGCAATATCCTTGCTCGGACTCCAAGGAACAATCTACGGTATGAACGGTCTACCAGCATTTAATGCAATCAATACTCATGTAATTGGTACAGCTTCTGGTAATACGGAGCACAGAGATGCATATGATGTAGTGTATGGTGGAACCAATAAAGAGATTGGTAACTGGCTGATGTATGGTTTGGGTTCTAATGTTTGGGGACTTATTGATCCTGACTTGGCAATGAACTTATATACCCGTGGTGATATCAATCCTAGAAATGTAACTGTGATTCCTACAGCTCTAGCTGATGTTCCATTTATTAATGCTACAGGTAAAATGTTTGGTGCAATTAAACAGACATTTGCGAATGTACAAAATGGTGGAGATGTATGGGGTTCATTCCTACAAGGCATAGAGCACTCTGGTATTAATAGGCCTCTAGCTGGTTTGGCTCAGACTCTACAAGCGACTAATAATCCATACACTAAATCATATAGTACATCATCTAAAGGTAATGTGATTGCTTCAAATGATTTGTTGTCTCTTGCTAATCTTACCAGACTTGCGGGCGCCAAACCTTTGGACGAAGCTATAGCTATTGATAGATCTTATGCTGTTGGAGTGTATCAAGCTAAAGATGCTGACGCTCGTAAGGAACTTGGACAGGCAATTAAGACTACAGTTATTGCTGGCAAGCAACCTACACGAGATCAGATTGATGGATTTGTAGATGAGTTTGTAAAGCGGGGAGGTAAGCAAACTGAATTTAATAAATTCTTTATGCAACAGTATACAGCTGCAAACACTTCACAGGCTAATAAAATTAAAGAACATCTGTCTACTCCTTACGCTCAGAGTATGCAGAGAATTATGGGCGGTTATGATTTACAAGACTTTACTAATGGAGATTCAAAATGAGACTCAAGAAATATCTAGGTTTATTGGCAGCTGTGGTTTCCTTGGGTGTGGCGGCTCAAGGTGCTACAGTAATTCGAGGTGAGATTACTCCCGGCTCATATAATCAATTTAAGACTGATAGTGCCGGTAATATCTATACCTTACCTGGAACTCCTTCAGGTGGTACAGCTGCTACAAGTTCTTCCCAGGTTAGTTTTGTATCTACAAATAATTCCTCAACATCTAACCTTGGCGCCAATGGTGTATTTACTGGCACCTCAGAAGATTGCTCTAACTTTGCTGAAATGCGAGTGTCTGTATTTGTAGACCAAGCATCTGCTACTGATGGTCTGCAAATTCAACAATCTAATAATGGCACCAACTGGGATAACTCAGATACCTATACTGTGCCAGCTTCAACTGGTAAAGCATTTGGTTCTGGCATTGGTGCTAGATTCTGTAGGATTGTATATACAAATAACAATACTACTCCAACTACTGCATTACGTATCCAAACTATTTACCACTCTGTAAGAACTAAACCATCAGCCATTCGTCCTCAAGATGGCAGATCAAATGATAATGACTTTGAAGAAACTGCATCATACATGCAAGTCTTTAATGGTACAACTTGGGATCGCGCTAAGGGAGATGCAGCTGCTGGTCAATATGTACAGCTAAGAGCTGCTACAACTGGTGGATATAGTTTTGCCCGTATGAGTACTGCAACAACTACAACTATAAAATCTGGAGCAGGCACGTTGCATTCTATTATCTTAGGTACAGTGGGAGTAGGTTCTACTCTTGTGTGCTATGATAATACTGCTGCCTCCGGAACCGTCATTATCAGCGCTGCAACGACTGCTGAAAAGGGTGGTATGCTCTTTGATCTAGCTTTTACAGTAGGCCTAACTTGTATCACCACTGGCGGCACTCCTGCAGATATTACATTCACGTATAAGTAATATTATGGAGTTATCATGGCAACACCTTATCAACCTTTTGTATATGAACCAGATGTAACTGTTACTACAACTTCCGATCGATGGGTATTAACTGCAGGCTATCCAACAGTTAGAATTACTGTCACAGATGATGTGTATATTTTATTTGGGGATAGCAATGTAGTTATTGATGGCTCACATCCTGGCCTGAGAATTCCTGGAGGATCAACAGAGTTGTTTAATATCCCTTCAGGCAAGACTCACATGGCCCACAAGACTATTACAGGTACAAGTAATATGAATGTGAATATTGGTCAGGAGACTTAATCATGGCACTAAGAAGTCCTTCTAAACCTAAAGCATCTCAGATTAAGAATGATTCTTCAGTGTCAGCGCCAGCTGGTTCAGTGGCTGAGAAGTTAGCAAATCTGATTACTTCTGTTAATCTCATCGGATTGGATGTACAGCAGAAAGTAATTACAGTAGGTCAGACAGCTATCTTTGCAGCTCATGCTACCAAGCATATCATGGGACTAATAACTCCTGGCGGTTTGTTAGCTACAGGTGGTATTCAGTTGCCAACAGCTGGATTTGATGGTCAGCAATTTGTAGTGAAGAGCACTCAGGCAATTACATTAGTAACAATGACAGCCGCAGGTGGGTTCACTGTACAGGGTGCATTGACTACGATGGCATTAAATGGGAATGCGATTTATATCTGGAGTGCAGCATTGACTACTTGGTATAGGATTGCATAAGGTGTAAGATGTAGATGTGATAAGGCCCTAGAAACCATTACGGAATCTAGGGCCTTATTTTATCCTAATGGACAATCAGTACACCAGTTCGTTTCGTATATAATCTTTCCCGTAGTGTAGTACATAATCCATCCACATCTTTTGGCCCATAGTCACCATCTAGAATTACTTCTACATATGCAGCTACTTCTGCTAGCTTTACTTCTAACTCATTCATTGGATGATTCGCTAGAAGTTCCATAAGCTTTGGATGGTGTTCAATTTCCCTGTTAAGTTGAATCAAAGATTCAGGGAACATTACTATATCAAAATCACTAAGTGCCATACCTATTCTCCTTCCACACTATCTGGAATATTCCACAAATTAATATCTGGCGATTCCATCAGAGTAAATCCTGCAGCGTTCTTATGACCTCCACCTCCAAATAGTTTGGCTAGGTTAGCTACATTACACTCCTCTCCGATACTACGAAGAGAAAATACAACAGCTCCGTCAGCTCTATGAAAATACGTAGCTCCGAATGTTCCAGTTTGTTTAGCTAGAGTATTTCCAATATCAGATGCGAACATTGGAGGGGCATTACATACCTTACCCTCAATGCCATTGATAGTCATCTTGCGAGTACAAAGAGAAATAATATTTTCCATCTTCTCATTGTAATAAGAAAGAACAACAGCTCCTTTCTCTTTGTATTTAAGAACAGCCATTGGATTATAAAGAAGCTCATCCCAAATAGAAAACTTCTGTTGATTGGATCTTAGTCCAGCAATGAACTCTTTAGTCTGAGGTAATTTAAATTTCCAAAGATCATTATCTTGAATATGTTCAATGTAGTATGGAATATCATCAGGGAATAGATAGTTCCAAGTAAGCCATGCTCCAGAATGTTCCATATCAAATACGATTGAAAGATTCGGTAAAACCGGCCAAGGCATTTGTTGCTCAAATGACAGATGATGATCAATAAGAATTACTTGATCTGCTTTAGCTGCAATGTCTACAAGTACTTCATTCTTATAAGAGAAGTCTACAATATAAACAGTAGTGTCAGAATCAATAAGACCTAAAGGAGGAGCTTCACCATAGATACCTTTATGGAAGGTGAGTTCCATATGATCTAACTCTTGAAATTTAGTATATACAGCGTGAGCTGCTCCGAATCCATCATCACAGTTACCATGATAAATACATAAGACTTTTCTAGACATTTAGTTCTCCTTGTGCAGTCTCCGTAGCTGCAAGTTTCCTTGTAATACTCTCAAATCCATCTACCAAACTATATGCAGCTACGCTAAGTTTTTCGAATATAGTAAGATTATCTTTACCTGCGGGTAGAGTTTGATCTACAACGCTAATCCAATATTCAGGATTCTTAGTTACCTCTACTAAAGCTGCAGCTGCGAATTTAATTCTCTGGTTTTCTATCATCCTAATTCCCTTTCCTCTAAATGTAATAAACTAAAATCAACCGTACCATCTGTAACTTCTAACTTCAACTTCTTAAACGGAAGAAATCCACCATTAACTGCTTGGATCTTTTCCGCTGCTACAAGCTTCTGTAATATATCTCCTAAGTCTCGCATCTTATCTAAGTCTTGTTGAACTTGTTTCCATAGATCTTTCATTGGTACAGGAGCAACTACACCATCTAGGCATTGCAATATCTTATGTGATACATCTGAGTTCTTAGCTTTACCAAATTCACCTAGAGCTTTAGGCATAAGATGTTCGGTGTGAGAAAGAACTGTGTTTGCATATATAACATCTGCCTCACTAATTGATCTTCCAAGACGTGCAGCGCTATGTATGAGGCAGAGTTTGAGTAGATGGGTGAATCTGCGATTCGAGTATGATTCAAATCGTACATCATCAACTCCGCCCCAGGACTTATAGATTTTATCAAGTAGCGATTCTGCCAATGGTTCAAGTGTTGCGCCTCCAACACAATTAGACTTAATTGCATGTAGGTATTTAATTAGCTCTGCCGTCGCTGAAGTATCAGGGGATTTAGGGAATGTAATTTTGCGTCCATTAGGTTCTCCGTATATTAATAATAAGCGGGAAAAGAATCCTTGTCCTATGATTTCAGTAGGAAAAGCCTGAGCAAATCCAGTAGGAGTATTCCCACCAAGGATAGAGATTGTAGGGTTGTTGATACTAATACTCTTACCAGTCTTGATTCTGTTCTTATATACTCCCTCATAATCCCAGAGAGAACCGAGTAGAGAGATAAACTCAGTATTACCATGTCCAATAAACTCATTGAATTCATCTGCTCCTATAAGGCACTCACATACTTTATCTGAAGGCCCGCCAAATATATCTGATTCTAATATGTCATCTAGATTTGCACCATCATCTCCAGCTAGATCGAGTAGGAACTTTTCTTTAGTAGTCTTGTCAGCTGCAATTGTTTGGTATCCGGCTTTAGTAAGAATTGATTTAACTAATTTGATTGCTGTAGACTTTCGTGTACCAGGAGAGCCAATAAGCATACAATAGATATTAGGATTGACAGTGAAATGACCATGGCTGAAATAATAATCACGGCCTAAGTATGCTCCTAAACCTGCTATCATACTCCACCGATGGAAAAACATTGGCACCTCAGTGGAGGATGCATAGTCTAAATAATGAGAAAATAAATCTTCATGCCCCATATCCGCCTTTATATGTTAATAAGGGTTATTCTGTTTCTGACCAATACTTTGCACCTTGTCCAGTCTTACCTGCCTTAAGAGCAGCTGGAACTGTGAATGTGCGGCTCTTCGAGTCACAGCCCTTGACAGTAATCGCAATTTGCATAATGTCTTTGACCTTCTCTGCAATATCAGTGTGGCCTTCCCGAATCTGGAACAGAATAGAATCGTGGATTTGAGCACAGAGTTTGAAGTTCTTCGACCATTCAGGATGTAACGCAATCTCATAGAATACCTTTAAGAATGCTTGGTTCAATACCATTGCATTCAATGATTGTGGAGGGTGAGCTACATAGGCATTCAAGTCTCGCTTATTAGTTTTAGGATCACCAAAACAATAGCGAGTCCAACCTGTAGCTCCTACTAGTTTCTTTGTAGTTTCAATCTGCTGTATGATTGCTGGATAGTATGTAGATTTTAATGAAGGATATGTCTTATGAAATTGTGCTAGCAAGTATTCAGCAATTTGTACAGGTGTATATAATTTTGGTAATCCTAGTAAGGCAGATGCTTTATAGATTTGTTTTAGGCCCATTGTATCTACTAGGACATTCGCTCCCATGTTATAGTTTGCTCCATGATTGACTCGCTTTGCCAGATCACGGAGAGGTTTATCTTTTGTTTTGTGCTTTTCTTGGTCATAAATCTCTTCGTACTTTCTTCCAAAAAAGGCTGAAGCATTGACAGAATGAAAATCTCTGCTTCCTGATACGGCGGCAATAAGTCTTTCATCTCCAGCAATGTGAGCAGTGTCGCGTGACTCAGCTTGTTCCAGGTCGGACTCACATAAGAGGAAGCCGGGATCAGCACAGACGATTTGTTTGACTTCTTTTCCTCTGGGAATATTTTGGATTTGCAACCCGCACCAGAAGTGACTGTCACTTGAAGCATTTCTTCCTGTGTCAGTTCCATGAGGATTGAGATTGTAAAGTAGTCTGTTCTCATAAAATTTATCCTTGACCAAATAGGTTGATAGTAGTTTGCGTAATGATCGGATACCAAAATCTTCTAGATTGCCAGAGTCTGGATCAGATACAATAAGTTCTAATATATGATTGTTGAGAGGATGAGCAAATTGGAATTTTGCAAGGCTCTTAGCATCACAAGATTCTGGTTCTTTGCCTGTGAGAGTTTTCACCAGCTGCTTCATCTGCTTAGGGCTATTGACATTGAATCCTGTTACACCTAACATCTTATCCAGTTTGGAAGACTTAGTATTGATATGTTCCTGAATCTCATTTTGTGCGGCTGGTAGGCGTTCCATATCTACCTTCAATCCTCTCATCTCACACATATGAGAAGGGAATACTAGAGGGAACTCAAGAAGATAGTTTTGCTTTGCCCACTCAGGCGACTGCATCAACCATGCGATAATAGAATTACCAGTGCCCCAAGTATCACGGGCACAATATTCATAATACTGCATAAGATCGTTAGTATCAGCCATGTCTTTCCAATACCAGGATTCTCGCACAAAGAATGTAGTAATAAATGCAAGATCTTTAGGCAGCTCAACATACCAGCAATGAGACATGTTAATAGTATCATATAGATAATTGTAGACAGGGGCATTATATCTTGCCAAGTATGCAATATCGTATTTACCATTTTGGAATCCTTTCGGGGCTTTAAGTTCCCAATTGAATTTACGCATCCAAGCTAGTGCCCATTCAGAATCTATGGGAAGGATAACAGACTTACTAGATATATTGCCATCACTGCCGTAGAAAAAAGCAGTGTAACCAATACAACGGATGGCCAGATTTTCTCTAAATGTCTCAATGTCTGCAGCGATAAGAAAGGCTTTTTGAAATTCGTAAAATACCTGCTCTGCATTCGATCCGTCAAGGATGCTAAAGCTAAACTTAGTAGAAGGCACCCATGACTCAGGACTAGTAAGTTTAGAAAGATAACGGGACAGTATGAATTTTCCATAGTTTACTTTTAGTAACCAGTCAAGAGGATTAACAAAGACAACTTCAATACCATCCCGCTTGAAATAAGAACCAGCGAAATTGGATAGGGATACTTTCTCTTTATGTGTTAGTTTTTTTAGAAGAGTTGTAGAGGTAGAAAATATACCAGTGATTTGGCGCTTATGACAATAGGTTGCTACTTCTGCCCATGTGGTAATATTCTCTGTGACTACGAAACATGTATGAATACCTACCAAAGATTTGAGTCTTGGTAGGTATGGTTTATCATCGAAGGTACCAAGGAATAGGAGATTCATTTAGATTTCAATTCCATTTGAATATGATATTCTTCTTCAAGATCGTGAATAGTAAAAATATTGGTTACATACTCTAAGTAGAGTCTACCATCAGGTAATGCACAACCTAATCTAAACCAAAACTTTTCTGCCAATCTAAAGTATTTAGTATCGCCTAAATCTAAAGATACTGAATGGCCCACTTTGAAATTAGTAACTGTACCTGGGGGATATGACATATCAGCGCACCTTCTTAATCTTAATAGATGCATCAATCAATTCCACTGCTCTATCACCTTCGATAGCGTATAGAGTTCCCTTTTGGATATTGGTAACAAACGTATCACCACGAGATAATACATCAGATACTACAGATGAATTGAGAAGAAATCCTGTTGGCTTAACTCTGATATGAATATCCTGTTTGGAGTTAACTAAACGAAATGGTTTACCAAATGGAACTTGAGAAGCAATAAGTTGAGTAGGTTCTGGGCCAATAAATTCTAGTTCAGTTTGCATTATAGATTTCCTCTGGCAAGCATATCATTGGCAGTAGTTAGTGCATCTTCTGCCGTCAATATTTGATTTCTTAAAATTTCTATTTGTTTGACTCTGCGCTTAATAAATGAAGCTATAGCTAAGTCTTTGGTTGGTTCTGCATACTTCTTTAACCAAGCAACTCCTACCATTTTAGGTTTAGATAACCAAGGAATATTTAAATATACACGATGTTCTGTTACTTTAACAACTAAGAATTCCCCACAATATAATTTAACTGGCTCATTTATGTCAAAGATATCAAGCATTATATCTGAAGTGTTTTCATACCTAAACCAAATATCTCCCACCTTATGTGGATGTATGGTAGATCTCCTTGTTCTTCCAACCTTTAGGAACTATGTATAGATTGTATAGTTTTAGAATTTCATTCTCTTGTGCTAGAGATAGATTAGCTTTCTTCTTTTCACAGTTAAGAAGGAAATTAACTACATAGTCTGATGAATATGTTTCAGCTAATAGCTCATCTAGCATTCTAGGATAGTCATAGATTTTAGCCATCTGACTTCAACCATTTTACAATTAGATCATAATGCATTTGCGCAGCATTAGAATTTTCTGGATGTGCTAGTTCTTTTAAATATCCAATATGCTCTAGTAACCTTTCCTGCCGCTGTGAGAGTTGCAGCTTCAATGCGGTGATTTCTTTTTGCTGCGTCTTGATTATTTCGGCTTGATCAGAATTCAAAACCTCATAGGAGGATGAGCGCATTTGTTCCATGCGAATGCCAAGCGAATAATCGCACTCGCAATCCTCGAATATGTACCCATTCCCGTCCGCATCAGAGCCACTATTGCCAACCGGATAATGCCCAGTGTTACCGCATAGCTCGCATATCGCCCCACTGGTAGCCAAAGCAAATAAGGCCGCAAGATTAGTTTCTGACATTTGGTACATGCCGCCGCCATCAATGCCATGACAATTTTGCTTAACCCAGTTTTCCTGTTCTTGTGTAAGTGTGCTCATGATTTATCCTCTTGTTTCCCAGAATCCATCTCTTCAAGCATCTTCACAAGATCAGCGCGGTATAGATAAACGGCTGATTCTTCTTCATAGTTCCAGCTTTTAACCTCTGTACGCACAAAGAATGGGTACTCTTTTGGATCATCGGCTTCGTCGCCATAGAAAATGTTTTCGGAGCACCAATACTTAAATTCAAGCTCGCATGTAATTAGCTTCATGATTTATCCTTTTAGGCTGGCTTGGTAGTCGGCAATGGCGACATCAACCACATCAGTAATGGTTAGCAATTGTCCGGCGTGGCAATCCTTTGGTTCCGGCTCACTTTTGAATTCAGCGTGTGACTTAATTTCTACTAATGCTTCTGCCAGCCTCTTCTCTCTGGCTTGGCTGGCTTGGAGGGCGCTAATTGCTTTTCTCAGCGCATCTTCCGTTTTTGGAGAGACATGAACGCGCATCCCATCGTCGCCGATGTAAGAGAAACCACTGTTGAATAGATCACTCACTTTGACTCTCCTCTACTATATCTAAATAAATAAACTAGCCACCTATATTTCAAAGTGGCTAGGGTGTTATTTAGAACTTAGATACTAAGAGTCTTGATACCAAAGTACTTCTTGGTAGTATCATTCTTATCAGTGCGGCTCTTGGTGGTAACAAATACTTCTGCACCTTCAGCTGCTTCCAGAGTTTGCTTAATACCACTAACACCAAAGTGGGCACCAAGTGGCTTCAGGATTTCCTTCAACTGACCTTGACCAAACTCATTGGTAAGATTATAAATCGTTTCCGATTCAGTACCAACTTCATCAACCACTTGAGTTGGATCAGCCAGTTCAATAGTTTCGAGAAGTTTTACCTTCGCCTTAACTACTGGAGTAGGGCCTTCCTTCATCTTGAATTCTGGAATGATTTCAAAATGAATACTTACACGATGATGGCCATCTTTAAGAGACTTAAACTCCGGCATGTCAGCCAGATCATCAAGAGTAGAATCAAGCAAGGAATCTAGAGAGGTATTTTCAGACATGATATATTTCTTTCGTATGTGATTTAGGATATTTACGTGTTGAGATTTTTGCCATCAGATGGCGGGCAATCTTGTACCCTTTCTATCAAAGCTGCATACCCACAAATATCTACCAGAGTATCTTCATGCCCTGGAGTATTAGCAAGTCGTGCAACTTTTAAGAGAATCATCATTACTGCTACGTCTTGTGCATTTACATATTGTACTGATACATTTTTATCTTTAGCTGAGATAGAATCAAAGTATGTATTCCATAGTTGAGCAATAGTATTTAGATTCTTGGCTGGATGACCATATGTCTTTTCACGATCGCCATAGATAATAGCTTTAGCTTGGTCAAGAATAGAACCAGTTTTCTTTGGCTTAGAGTCTAGAGGAAAGTTAGGCTCATTTGTAAAGAATTTATTTTCTCCTCTCACCTGACTTCCCATACCATTATCAGTTGTAGTATATTCTAACCTAGTCATTTGATCTTTACTCCTTTAGAAGTTGTCTGGCCTTTGATATAGAATCCTGCATCATTAAGAGTTCGTACTCGCCAGTTAGCTCCGAATCCTTGATGCATAAATATCTCTTTACGTTGTGCTTTGGTGAAGCTATCTACAACTTTGCCATCAGCATCATACACCTTTTGGCGATTCATTTAGGCTTTGCTCCTACCAATAGAGATGGTTTAACAGCTGGAGTTGTAGTTCCTAGTTTCTCCAAATTCACTAATGCTGTCTGTGCTGGAGATGGCCCTACACCTTTTACTTCACCTTTAAAGATCCGTAGTAATGTAGGCACCTCATCTTTTTCTAGCTCTACATTAGTGCGGGAACCTGTGATAATATTATTACTATATCCAGTCGAAGATGCAAACACATGCTTACGATTCTTAACTTCACAGTATACAACATGATCAAAATACTTTGCT
>Ga0310811_10000892_pt1 | contig 38497 bp, 40 predicted proteins | sample YCmetagenome_FD_207642 | JGI IMG/M metagenome (GOLD analysis project Ga0310811, IMG submission 207642) | Soil microbial communities from experimental microcosm in Duke University, North Carolina, United States - YC | ecosystem: Engineered > Artificial ecosystem > Soil microcosm > Unclassified ... | reverse complement strand
AGCCGGGCCGTCGGCCGGCTCCGCGTCGATGGCCTGGACGGGGTGGTCGGCCTCCACGTCGAGTACCCCGGGGCGCCCCCGCAACCGGGACACCTGGGCGGGGTCCAACCCGGCGGCGAACCCGGAGAAGGACGCCGCGAACGTGGTGGTGGGGGTGGCGCCGACCTCGGCGGCGACCAGGTCAGGGTCCAACCCGGCGGCGAGGCTCACGACATACACCGATGCGGGCCGGGAGGAGGCGGCGGAAGATCCCGGGCCCAGCATCGCGACGCCCAGGGCAACGAGCACGCAGAACGTCCAAACAACCCGCGCGCCGATCACGTAGAGCCACGTTAAGACGTACCTGCACCCCAGTTCAAGGCCACCTTCGTGGATCACAGGATCTCAACAGGTCCAGGGTGCCTCACCACCCTCGACAGCCCCACACGCTGCCCCCACACACGCTCACCCCCCTCCAAGATCCACGTTCTGGGGGATCAGCGGACATCACGTGTCCGTTCTCCAACCAGAACGCGGATCTTCCATCGCAAAGCCGGGTCACCGGGCGGACCCACACCGCACCCACGAGCCACTCCGGTGCCCGCCGCAACCGACCGACCCCTTCACAAGATCGCCAGGATGGGACGTTCGACAGCGCTGACCGCTGTCGAAGGTCCATTTCCGGCGATCATGAGCGGGCACGAAGCTGGCTACCGCCGAGCGGGCACCGGCTGGATGTGATGCCCGGGAACACGCGTGATGCCAAACACGCGTGATGCCCAAACGCGCGTGATGCCCGGGAACACGCGTGATGCCCAAACACGCGTGATGCCCGACGACAGGCTTAGCGCCCGGGAACAACGTCAAACGGCCGCCGGTCAGCGGACCGCGGGGTGGATGCCGACCTCGTTGGCCTTCACGGCGAACCACAACGGTGCACCCGGCTCGGCCGCCAGGTCGGCGACGGCCGCCGGGGTGACGTCGGCGGCCAGCGTGTCGAGCCACGCCGCACCACCGGGCGGGGCGGCGGCGCGCATCCGCACGACCTCCGCGTGCTGTTCCATCGAGGCCAGGGTCACCGCGAACACGTTGCGCGGACTGCCTTCGGGACGCCCCCGGAACACCGACACGGCGGATGGTGGGAACACCGCGACCGCGGGCGCGCCCTCCTCGGCCGCGCTCTCGGACATCCCGGAGACCACCGTGCCGTCCGGCGTCCGCAGCCCGCCGGCGCAGACGGTCCCCGTGACCAGGTTCAACCCGGCGATCCGGGCCGCGAACGGGCTACGGGGCCTGGTCAGCACATCGCGCGCCGGGCCGTCCTCGACCACCCGCCCGTCCGAGAGCACGACCACCCGGTCGGCCAGCACAACCGCGTCCAGCAGGTGGTGGGTGACCAGCACGACCGTGCGGGCCGGTCCAGGACCGTCCCCGCGCAGCACCCGCCGCAGAAGCGAGCGCATGGCCGGCGCGACGTCGACGTCGAGCGCGGAGAGCGGTTCGTCGAGCAGCAACAGGCGAGGATCGCCGGCCAGCGCCCGGGCCAGCGCCACCCGCTGGGCCTGGCCACCGGAGAGCTGCGCCGGCCGCCGTCCGGCCAGCTCCCCCGCGTCGACCGCCTCGAGCCAGTGACGGGCCGTCTCGGCCGCCGCCGCCCGGCCGGCCCCCGCGCAGCGCGGCCCGAAGGCCACGTTCGCCGCCACGCTCAGGTGCGGGAACAGCAGCGCCTGCTGGGCGAGCAGCCCGACCCGGCGCCGATGAGCGGGTACGGCCACCCCGGCGTCGGTGTCGGTGAGCAGCCGGCCCTCGAGCTCGATCCGCCCGGCATCCGGACGCAGCAGCCCGGCGAGGGCCCCGAGCAGCGTGGACTTGCCCGCCCCGTTCGGCCCGAGCACCGCCACGACCTCGCCCGCTTCGATCTCCAGTGACACGTCCAGGGTGAAGGCCGGACGCCGGACCGTGACGTCGGCGGTGAGCTTGCCCGCCACCGCGCGCCCGGTCATCGCAGGCCCTCGGCGGCGCGGGGCCGGGCGACCGCGATCACCACAACCGCGAGCACCACCAGTACCAGCGACAGCGCGACCGCTCCGTCGACGTCGATCTCCCGCTCCTGGTAGACGAGCAGCGGAAGCGTGCGGGTGGTGCCCTGCAGGCTGCCGGCGAACGCCACCGTGGCCCCGAACTCGCCCAGCGCCCGGGCGAACGCCAACACCAGCCCCGAACCTAGCCCGGGCAGCACCAGCGGCACGGTCACCCGCCGGAACGCCGTGGCCGGGGAGGCGCCGAGCGTGGCGGCCACGATCTCGTAGCGCTGGCCGGCGGTGCGCAATGCACCTTCCAGGCTGACCACCAGGAACGGCATCGACACGAACGTCTGGGCCAGCACCACCGCCGCCGTGGTGAACGGGACGCTCACCCCGAACCACAGCTGCAGCAGCCGCCCCCCGAACCCGGCCCGGCCGAGCGTGTAGAGCAGCGCCAGCCCGCCGACCACCGGTGGCAGCACCAGCGGCAGCAGCACCACCGGCCTGGCCAGCCTGGCCGCCACGGACCGGGACCGGGCCAGCACAGCGGCCATCGGGCCTCCGAGCAGCAGGGCCAGCAGGGTCGAGGTCGCGGCCGTGCGCACCGACAACTCCAGCGCCGACAGCGCCTCCGCGCTGGTCACCAGCTCGGGCAACCGCGCGAGATCGGTCCGGGTGACCAGCCCCACCACGGGCAACGCGATCAGGCCGAACCCGAGCACGGCGGGTACCCAGAGAACCCCGGGTAGGCCGACGCCTACGAGATGGGGATCGGTCGATCGCACTAGGGGGTGCCGAACCCGGCCGCCTGGAGCACCTTCTGCCCGTCGGGCCCGCGTACGAGATCGACCCACTTGCCGGCCAACGACGGCTGCGAGGACTGCTTCAGCACCGCGATCGGGTAGGCGTTGATCGCCTTGTCGGCCTCGGGGAAGTTCACCCCGTCCACCTTGCCGGGGGCCGACCGCACGTCGGTGGCGTAGACGACCCCGGCGTCCGCGTCACCGGACTCGACCTTGGTGAGCACCGAGGTGACCTCGGATTCCTCGCTGACCGGCTTGATCGTTATCGACGTGGCCGCCTCGACGGTCTTCTCCGACGCCCCGCAGGGCACCTGCCTGGCACAGAGGACGACCTTCAGATCCGGCCTGGCCAGGTCCTTGAAACCGGTGATGCCCTTCGGGTTGCCGGGGGCGACGGCGATCTCGAGCTTGTTGGTCACGAAGGTCAGCGGCGCGCCCGCCACCATGCCCGCCTTGGCCACGGTGTCCATGGTGGCGGTGTTGGCCGCCGCGAACACGTCCACCGGCGCACCGTTGACGATCTGCTGGGCCAGCCCGGAGGAGCCGCCGTAGTTGAACACGACGTCCACCCCGGGGTTGGCCGCCTCGAACTGTTCCTGGAGCCGGCCGAAGGCCGTGGTCAGGGAGGCCGCCGCCGATACGGTCAGCTTGGTCGTGGTCCCGGGGGCCGGGGCACCGGCCGACGGGGCGGCCGCACCACCGGGCGGCGCCGGCTCCGGCGAACCTCCCCCGCAACCGGCCACCAGCACTGCGGCGGCCGCGGCGGCCAGCGCGATGCCCGACCGCCTCGGACCGCTTCCGGCCACGCGATGCCGCCTGCTCATGAAGCGCCTCCGGGGGTCTCGACCACAACCACGGTCGACTTGACCACGGCCACCGCCAGCGAGCCGGGCTCGAGGCCCAGCTCCTTGACGGCCTCGGTACTCATCAGGGAGACCACCCGGTGTGGTCCGCACTGCATCTCCACCTGCGACATCACCCGGTCGGACACGATCTCGGTGACCAGGCCGACGAACCGGTTGCGCGCGGACCGCCCGACAGCCGAGGGGTCGGGGGCCGCCTGGGCCTGCGAGCGGGCGAACTCGGCGAGCCGCGCTCCGTCGATGACCTTGCGGTTCGATGCGTCGACCTCAACGGGCAGGGTGCCGCCATCGACCCAGCGACGGACGGTGTCATCGCTGACCCCGAGCAGGCGAGCGGCATCAGCAATCCGGAATTGCGGCACAACGGCGATCCTATTGGCGCGAACGCGGAACACGCCACTCCGAGACGTTGATGTGATTGGGTGTATGGGTGGACTTCGCACCCAGTGATACCGCCGCCGAACTCACCGAGCGGATGCGCACCTTCCTGCACGAGTCCGTGCTGCCCGCCGAGCCGGTCTACGAGGCCTGGCGCGCGGAGCGCCGGGGCACCCCGCAGGAGTGGGACACCCCTCCGATCCTGGAGGAGCTGAAGGCCGACGCCCGCTCGCGCGGACTGTGGAACCTGTTCCTGCCCGCCGTGTCCAAGCTGTCCAACCTGGACTACGCCCATGTGGCGGAGGTGTCGGGCTGGTCACCGGTGATCGCCCCCGAGGTGATCAACTGCCAGGCCCCGGACACCGGGAACATGGAGACGCTGCACCTGTTCGGCAACCCCGAGCAGCAGGAGCAGTGGCTGACCCCGCTGCTGGAGGGCGAGATCCGCTCGGCGTTCGCGATGACCGAGCCCGACGTGGCCTCCTCCGACGCGACGAACGTGCAGACCTCGATCACCCGCGACGGTGACGACTACGTGATCAACGGCCGCAAGTGGTGGATCTCCGGCACCGCCGATCCGCGCTGCGCGATCTTCATCGTGATGGGCAAGACCGACCCGAACGCGCCCACCCACCGCCAGCAGTCGATGGTGCTGGTCCCCCGGGACACCCCCGGCGTGGAGATCCTCCGCAACCTGCCGGTCTTCGGCTACCAGGATCAGCACGGCCACTCGGAGATCCAGTTCACCGATGTGCGGGTGCCGGTGTCGAACCTGCTCGGCGAGGAGGGCGGCGGGTTCGCCATCGCCCAGGCCAGGCTCGGCCCGGGCCGGATCCACCACTGCATGCGGCTGATCGGGATGGCCGAGCGCTCCATCGAGGCGATGGTCAAGCGAGCCAACTCCCGCGTCGCGTTCGGCAAGCCGCTGTCCGAGCAGGGGGTGGTCCGCGAGCAGATCGCCAACAGCCGGATCGAGCTCGAGCAGGCCCGGCTGCTGGTGCTCAAGACCGCCTGGCTGATCGACAACCACGGAGCCAAGGGCGCCCGCACCGAGATCGCCGCGATCAAGGTGGTGGTCCCCCGCATCGCCTGCGCGATCATCGACCGCGCCATCCAGATCCACGGCGCGGGAGGCATGAGCGACGACTTCCCGCTGGCCTACTTCTACGCCTGGGCCCGCGCGCTGCGGATGGCCGACGGGCCCGACGAGGTGCACCTGCGCACGGTGGCCCGGGAGGAGCTGAAGCGCTGGGGCTGACGGCTCGGGATCCGCGGGCGCGGCAGTTGTGAGCCCTCACAGCAGCAGGTGCGGAGTCAGCGGTTCAGCCTGCTCAGGGACTTCGTCTGGACCGTTTGGGGTGCCGTGCGAGCGGCTACGCTGAGATCGTGACGGCAACGGATCTGGGCCTGCCCGCGGTACGAGGTGCCGCTGGGCACGACCCGTCCCGCCCCGACGATCCCCGGTTGATCGACCGTTTCGGACGGGTCGCCACCGACCTGCGGATATCCCTGACCGACCGCTGCAACCTGCGCTGCACCTACTGCATGCCGGCCGAGGGCCTGGACTGGACCCCGACCGACGAGCTGCTCTCCGACGACGAGATCGTCCGGCTGGTGCGGATCGCCGTGCAGCGGCTGGGCATCGAGGAGATCCGCTTCACCGGGGGCGAGCCCACGCTGCGTACCGGCCTCGAGTCCATTCTGCGCCAGGTGACGAATCTGGAGCCCCGCCCGGAGATCTCACTGACCACCAACGGGATCGGGCTCAAGCGCCGCGCCGGCGCGCTGGTGGCGGCCGGGGTGGACCGGCTGAACGTCTCGCTCGACACCCTGATCCCCGAGCGCTTCGAGCAGATCACCCGCCGCGACCGGCTGACCGACGTCCTCGACGGCATGGCTGCGGCAAAGGCGGCCGGGCTGACCCCGGTGAAGGTCAATGCGGTGTTGCTGCGCGGGGTGAACGACGACGAGGCCGTTCCGCTGCTGCGCTACTGCCTCGACCACGGCTACGAGCTTCGGTTCATCGAGCAGATGCCGCTGGACGCCCAGCACGGGTGGGCGCGCAGCGAGATGATCACCGCCGCGGAGATCCTGGACCGCCTACACACCGAGTTCGAGCTGGTACCCGACCCGGCCGACCGGGGCGGTGCGCCCGCTGAGCGCTGGTACGTCCGCGAGCCCGGAACCGACACGATCCTGGGCAGCGTGGGCGTCATCGCCTCGGTGACCAGGCCGTTCTGCGGGGACTGCGACCGCACCCGGCTGACCGGCGACGGCCAGCTGCGCACCTGCCTGTTCGCCCGCACCGAGACCGACCTGCGGGCCATGCTGCGCGGTGGCGCCGACGACGCCGAGATCGCGGAGGCCTGGCGCACCGCGATGTGGGCGAAGGCGGCCGGGCACGGCATCGACGACCCCGGGTTCCTGCAGCCGGACCGCCCGATGAGCTCGATCGGAGGCTGAGCGAGGCTTGCCGAGCGAACCGAACAGCACCACGTTGGGCGAGGTGACCGTCCGGTACTTCGCGGCCGCCCGGGCAGCGGCCGGGGTGGAGACCGAGCGGGTGCCGGTGACCGACGGCGGCAGCATCGACGACGTGCTCGCCGCGCTGCGGGCCCGCCACGGCGCCCGGCTGACCGAGGTGCTCACCGCTTCCAGCCTGCTGCTCGACGAGGTCGCGGTCCGGGACCGCACGGTGGCCGTACCCGTCGGCGCGGTGCTTGACGTCCTCCCTCCGTTCGCCGGAGGCTGACCGCCGGCGCCGGGGGCTGATCGCCGGCGCCGGAGGTCCACCGCCGGGTCAGCGACCGCCGCGGTGAGCGTCCCGGTTGCGCCGCGAGCGCTGGCGGATGGCGACGATGAGCACGGCCATCCCCAGCAGCACAGCCAGCAGCACAAGAGCCATCCAGCCGCCGGCACCGCCGGGGTGGGTTCCCGCCTCGGCTGCCGTCGTACTCGCCCACACGGTGCCCGGTCGGGGTTCCATGCTCGCTCCCGTCGTCGCGGTCTGCTCAGTGTTCCCGGCCCACCCGTCCCGCGAACAACAACCGGCCGAACCGGCCGGTTCCTGAGTACTCTTCGGCGCAGACCAACATCAACGCGAGCCTGGAGATGACGGTAGATGATCGTGTCCTGGAGATCGGCGCTGGCAGCGAGCACGGTGGCGATGCTGATGGCGGGTGTGACCGCCTGCGGCTCCAAGGGCACCGGCGCCGAGAACGGCGGTGCCGCCGCCGGTGACGTCCTGCAGCTCGGGTCGGCCATCTCGCTGACCGGCTCGCTCGCCCGCGAGGGGCAGCTCACGCAGGAGGGCTACCAGCTCTGCGAGCAGCAGGTCAACGCCAAGGGCGGCGTTCCGGTGGGCGACCGCAAGCTGCAGCTGAAGATCTCCTACCAGGACGACACTTCCAAGCCTAACGTCGCCGCGCAGATCGCCGACAGCTACAACGGCCAGGGGGTGAAACTGATCCTCTCGTCCTACGGCTCGCCGAACGTGAGCGCGCAGGCACCGGTGATCGAGCGCAACGGCCAGATCCTCAGCGACTCCTCCGGCGCCGAGAACGAGATCTTCTCCCACGGCTACAAGCGGACCTTCGGTGTGCTCTCGCCGGCCACGGAGTACGCCGCCTCGATGGTCAAGGCGATCAACGAGCTGGCGAACCCGAAGCCGAAGACGATCGCCATCCTGTCCGCCGACGACGGGTTCTCCAAGGCGGTGGCGGGCGGCGCCCGCGACACCGCCGCCCAGCTCGGCTTCCAGGTGGTGGACAACCAGAGCTTCCCGTCCGGCACGACCGACGTGAGCTCGGCGCTGACCGCCGCCCGGGGCAAGAACCCCGACGTGATCCTGGGTGCGGTGCACGTCGCCGAGGGAATCGCCATCGTCAAGCAGGCGCAGGAGCTCGGGGTGAAGCCGCAGGGGTTCGCCGAGACCGTGGCCCCGCCGACCCCGGACTTCGCCAAGAGCCTCGGCCGGGCCGCCAACGGTGTGCTCGGTTCGACGCAGTGGACCCACACCGTCGTGGGCAGCGACAAGTACTTCGGTACGGCCCGGGAGTACGACGCGGCCATCCAGGCCCGCTTCGGGCACGCCGCCGACTACCACGACGCGGAGGCCACGGCGGCGTGTCTGGCGCTGGTGCTGGCGGTGGAGAAGGCCGGCTCCACCGACCCGGAGCAGGTGCGCGCGGCGATGGCCGGGCTGAACACCGACTCGTTCTTCGGCCACATCCAGTTCAACGAGCAAGGCCAGAACACCTTCAAGCCGATGCAGGTCATCCAGGTCCAGAACGGTGACGCGCGCACGGTCTGGCCGACCGACGGCGCCGACGCCAAGCTGATCTGGCCCGCGACCGGTCAGTGAGCCAGTTCCTCCAGGCCACCCTCTACGGCGTGCTGCAGGGGGGCCTGTTCGCGCTGATCGCGGTCGGCTTCTCGCTGGTGTGGGGCGTCATGAACGTCATCAACATCGCGCAGGGGGCGTTCGTCGTCCTCGGCGCCTACCTGGGCTGGGGGCTGGCCACCTACGCCGGCATCGACCCGTTCCTGGGCATGCTGGTGGCCGCACCGGTGATGTTCGCGCTGGGCTACGCGCTGCAGCGGTTCCTGATCAACCTCGTGGTGAACGCTCCGGTGTTCATCACGCTGCTGCTCACGTTCGGCCTGGACCTGATGCTCACCCAGGCGATGAACATCGCCTTCACCGCGAACTACCGGGCCATCCCCACCTCGTACGCCTCTCGCGGCGTCGAGGTCCTTCCGGACGTGTTCCTGCCGCTGGGGCGCTTCCTCACCTTCGGGGTCGGCGTCGGGGTCACGCTGCTGCTGGCGTGGGTGATGTCGCGTACCCGGACCGGGCTGTCGATCTCGGCGACCGGGATGGACCGCGGCGCGGCCCGGCTGATGGGCATCAACGCCCGCCACGTGTACGGGCTGGTGTTCGGCCTGGGTGCCGCCACCGCCGGGATGGCCGGAGCGATGTACGGCACCGTCGGCACATTCTCCCCGGCCGACGCCGCGCACCTGACCCTGATCAGCTTCGTGATCGCGGTGCTCGGTGGGCTGGGCAACCCCTACGGCGCGCTGATCGGCGGGCTGGTGCTGGGGCTGATCGAGGCCTGGGGCGGCCAGTACCTGCCCGGGTCGTGGGAGAACGCGCTGGCGTTCGGGGTGTTCGTTGTGGTGCTGCTGCTGCGGCCGCAGGGCCTGGTCGGGCGCAGCTACTACGCCGCGCGGCTGGAGGTCTGAGGTGACTTCCGTCCTCGCGTCCTCCCGCCGGGCCTGGTTGCCGTGGGCGGTGGGTGTGCTGGTGCTCGCGGCCGGGTTCGGGCTCCAGACCCAGCTCTACACCGACCAGGAACGGGTCGTCACCGCCGTGCTGATGTACGTGGTGCTGGCCCAGTCCTGGAACCTCATCGGCGGTTACACCGGTTACGCGTCGTTCGGTCAGGTGGCGTTCTTCGGGCTCGGCGGCTACGTCACCGGTGTGCTGATGTGGCAGCTGCGGTTGCCGTTCTGGTGGGCATTGGCGGCCAGCGGCCTGCTCGCCGCCGGGTTCGGAGCCCTGATCGGGCTGCCCCTGTTGCGGTTGAAGGGCCACTACTTCGCCATCGCCGCGCTGGGGGTGGCCGAGGGCACCCGCGAGGTGATCACGAACCTGACCTCGGTGACCGGTGGCGGCGGCGGGCTGACCGTGCCGACGTTCGGTGCCGACGCCCCGACCGCCTACCTGGGCAACGACGGTTTCTACGTGTTCTTCCTGCTGCTGGCCGCCTTCGCGGTGCTCACGGTCACCCTGGTGGCCCGCAGCCGGTTCGGGTTCGGGCTGCGCGCGATCAACCAGGACGAGGACGCGGCCGCCGCGATGGGCGTCCCCACCACGCGGGTGAAGGTGGCGGCGTTCTCGCTGTCCGGGCTGCTCGCCGGGCTCGCCGGGTCGGGTTACGCCTTCCAGGCCGTCAACATCTACCCCGGCCCCATGTTCGACGTCCAGATCACCGTGCTCATGGTCGTGATGGTGGTGATCGGGGGCAGCGGCACGGTGCTCGGCCCGGTACTCGGCGCGGTCGGGCTGCAGTTGCTGTCGGAGTGGTTGCGGGCGAACTACACCACCTATCACACGTTCATCCTGGGGACGATCATCGTGATCGCGGTGGTGCTGTTCCCCGGCGGGCTGGTCACCTACGTCCGGGGTGGTCTGCGGACCGGGCAGTGGTCGCTGCTGACCAGTATCCGGAGGTACCGGCTGTGAGCGGCGCTGCCGATACCGAGACCCCGGTGCTGGAGGTACGCGGGCTCGGGCGGCGGTTCGGCGGGCTGCACGCCGTTGCGGACCTGAGCTTCTCGGTGCCGCCCGGCCAGGTCGTGGGGGTGATCGGACCCAACGGCGCAGGCAAGAGCACCTTCGTCAACCTGGTCACCGGGCACCTGAAGCCCACCTCCGGCCAGGTACTGCTCGAAGGGCAGGACATCACCGGCGAGCCGCCGTGGAAGGTGGCCCGGGCCCGCGTGGCCCGCACGTTCCAGATCGTCAAACCGCTGCGCGGCATGACCGTGCGGGAGAACGTCGCGGTCGGGCTGCTCTACGGGCCGGACGCCAGCCGGCATTCCGGTGCGGCCCTGCGCCTGGCCGACGAGGTGCTGGAGCGGGTCGGGCTCGTCGCGCTCGGCGACGTCACCCCGGGAGAGCTGACCGTGGCCGACGCACGGCGGCTGGAGCTGGCCAAGGCGCTGGCGCTGCGGCCGAAGCTGCTGCTGCTCGACGAGGTGATGGCCGGCCTGCGCCCCGGCGAGATCGAGCCGAGCCTGGAGCTGATCCGCTCACTGAGCGCCGACGGGATGACGGTCCTGGTCATCGAACACGTGATGCGGGCGATCGTCGCGGTCAGCGATCGGGTGCTGGTACTGCACCAGGGGCGGCTGCTCACCGACGGCCCGCCGCGCGAGGTGCTCGCCGATCCCCGGGTCATCGAGGCCTACCTGGGGCACCGCTACGGCCGCACCCACGGTGCCGACACCGACCGGGAGCAGCCCCGTGACTGAGTCCCCGCTTCTGGAAGTCTCCGGGCTGTGCGCCGGCTACGGCGCGGTGCAGGTGCTGTGGGACGTCGACCTCACCGTGGCCGAGGGCGAGCTGGTGGCGATCATCGGCCCCAACGGCGCGGGCAAGTCGACGCTGCTGCGGGCGCTGTCGGGCATCATCCCGATCAGTGCGGGGAGCGCGACATTCCGCGGCCGGCCCCTCGGCGGGGTCACCATCGAACGGATCGCCGGGATGGGCCTGGCGCACGTCCCCGAAGGTCGCCGGCTCTTCCCCGGCATGACCGTCCGGGACAACCTGCGCCTGGGCGGCTGGCGGCACGGGCGTGCAGGTGCCGGGGACCAGGATCTGGAGCGGGTGCTGGAGCTGTTCCCGGCGCTGCGCGACCGGCTGCGCCAGGTCGTGGGCAGCATGTCCGGCGGCGAGCAGCAGATGTGCGCGGTGGCGCGGGGCCTGATGAGCCGACCCGACCTGCTGATGATCGACGAGCTCTCGCTGGGACTGGCGCCGGTGATCGTGGAGGAGATCATGGGCCGCCTGCCGAGGATCGCCGCCGAGGGCACCGCGGTGCTGCTGGTGGACCAGGACGTCGAGCAGGCGCTGACGGTGGCCGGTCGTGGCTACGTGCTGGAGACCGGCCATGTCGCCCTCTCCGGCGAGTCCGGCACACTGCTCGCGGACCCGGGGGTCCGGCGGGCCTACCTGGGCATCGCCTAGCTGAAGGAGGATCGGCCAGATGTCGTTGATGTCGACCGTGTCGACGTGGGTCGAGCTGATCGCCGGGGTGCTCCTGGTCGTCATGGGCGCGGTCAGGTGGTTCGTCGCCGACCCGCCCGGGCCGGCGTGGTTCCGGGGGACCGGCTCCAGGGAGGTCCGGCGTCAACGCGGCCGGGCGAACGTCCTGCTCGGCCTCGGGTTCGTCCTGCTGGGTGCGAGCAGCTTCGCCACCGCCGCGAACCGTCCCCTGCTGGGAGCCCCGATGACCCTGGCCGCGATCGTGCTGATGGTTACCGCTGTTGTGCTCAGCGTGCGGGCGACCAAACTCGAGCGCAGCGAGCCCCCGTCGGCATGACCGCCCTGTCACACATGTTCGATCTACGTCGTCCATAGGGAGTAGACCCCAACCACCCTGGAGGATCCATGCGCGGCGCGGCCAGACTGATAGCGGGAATCGCGGCGGTGTTCTATCTCGGCGTCGGCTTGTGGGCGTTCGCCGCGCCGCTGTCGTTCTTCACCGATGTCGGGCCGTACCCGCCGTACAACGAGCACTTCATCCACGACATCGGAGCGTTCAACCTCGGGCTGGGCGCGGCCGCCGTGGCCGGGCTGCTGTTCGCGGACACGCTGGTGGCGGTGCTCACGGCGCTGGCGGTGGCCTCGGTGATGCACGAGATCGCGCACATCACCGACCGGTTGCTCGGCGGGCACCCCAGCGACCCGTACACCCTCGGCGGCCTGGCGATCCTGGTGCTGGCCGGCCTGCTCGCGGCGGCCCGGTCGGTGGACAGGCGCCGAACCACGACCGCGGCGGCCCGCTGATCCCCCTTCTCCCCCTGATCCCTCGCCACTCCCGCTCGTGAGCTGCGGGCCGGGGGCTGCGGGGTCGTGAGCTGCGGGGTCGTGAGCTGCGGGGCCGTGAGCTCCGGGCCGTGAGCTGCGGGGCCGTGAGCTGCGGGGTCGTGAGCTCCGGGCCGTGAGAGTGTCTCCACGGTCGTCCGACCTGCTTCGGAACTGCACTGGTGACACTCTCACGGGCGACGGTGGAGGCGGCGGACCGTCCAGCCGGGTGATCGTTGATCGCGGCGGTTCAACTGCGGGTAGCGCCGGTGATCCGCCTCGATCGGCGATCACCCGTGGGATGGTGGGCGGACCGCCGGCCGGGGCGCTCAGCGCAGCGCGGTGGGCAGGGCGTCGGTGTAGCCGGGCCATTCACCGGCCGGTGTACGGACCGTCTCCGCAGCCAGGGCCGCATGCACGATCGCGCGGCTGACACAGTCGGCGGCCGCGGCGAGGATCCCGTGCATCGACTCGAACGACGGTACGGGGCCGCCTCCGGTGGCCAGGGCGAACGTGGTGTCGCCGTCGACCATGGTGTGCACCGGACGCACCGCGCGGGCCAGGCCGTCCGCCCCCATCTGCGCGAGCAGGGTGGTCTGCGCGGGCGTCAGCGTCGCGTCGGTCGCGATGATCGCCAGCGTCGTGGCCCGCAGCGCCGCCACCGGCCCCGCTCGCAATACACCGCTGGCCAGCGATGCCGCCAGCTGCGCGGGATCCGGGCGGCCGAGGTTCGCGAACTCGCCCGGCAGGCCGAACCGGGCACCGTAGAGCTCACCGGTCCCGGGGTCGATCGCGGATCCCGCGGCGTTCAGCACGACCAGTGCCGCCACGGTGACCTCCCCGGCGCCGCCGGCGCCACTCCCGACCGCGCCCCCGACCTCCCCGGCGCCACTCCCGACCCCGCCGGCGCCACTCCCGACCGCGCCCCCGGCCTCCCCGGCACCACTCCCGATCTCCCCGGAAGGCGCGCCCGCACCACCCCCGGCGGCGCCATCGGACTCGGCCGGCAACACCGCCGGCAACACGACACTCGCAGTGCCGATGCCGCCCTTGAGGCCACCGACCGCCGCACCCGTACCGGCCCCCACCACACCCTGAGCGACCGCGCCCACGCCTGAAGCGGAGGCCGCCACGTCGTAGGCCTCGGCACCGGTGGCCGCCGTGGGCCGGGCGCCGAAGTCACCGCCGCGCCCCAGGTCGAAGCACACGGCAGCGGGCACGATCGGCACCACCTGGTGCGGCTCGGCGCCGACCGGATGCCCGATCCCGGCCGCTTCCAGACGGGACATCACACCGTCGACGGCTGCCAGCCCGTACGCGCTGCCTCCGGTGAGCACCAGCGCGTGGACCCGCTCGACGAGGCGGTGCGGGTCGAGCAGGTCGGTCTCCCGGGTGCCCGGGGCGGCGCCCCGGACGTCGACCCCGGCGACCGCGCCCCCGGGCGGGCAGAGCACCACTGTGGTACCGGTGAGCGCTCCGGCGCGGGTCTCGGTGCAGGTGCGCACGCCGGCGTGCCCGACCCGGAGGCCGGGCACGTCGGTCAACCCGTTGGTGGGCCCGGGGACGGGAAGACCGGCCCAGGCCCCGTCCGGGGGTGTCAGCGGTTCTTGAGCCGGCGGATCACGATGAACAGTGCCAGCAGGCCCAGCAGCACCGGAACCAGCCGCTTGATGACCGGGGCACCGGCCGAGTCCAGCAGGTTGATGGCCTCGACCTGGTTGGGCTGCGGAGCGCTGACCAGCTTCGGGCCGGAGCCGTTGGTGGACGGCGCACCGGTGGTGGCCGGCGCGGCGGTACTCACCGAGGTGGTGGACGAACCTGAACCGCCCGCGCTCGCGGACGACGAGGCGGTCGCCGCCGCACCCGCACCCGAGGCCGCTTCGGACGACGCGCCGAGCTTGTTCGACAGGCAGGAGGCGAACTGGCCGATGATCTTGTCACTCACATCGGCCATCACACCGCGGCCGAACTGCGCCGGCCGGCCCGTGACCTTCATGTCGGTGATCATCGTGACCTTGGTCTGCGACGGCCCGTCCGCGGCAAGGGTGCCGGTCACCTTGGCGCTGGCGGTGCCGTTACCCCGGGCGTCCCGACCGGACGCGTCGATGATCACCTTGTAGGCGGCCTCGTCGCGCTCGATGTAGGTGCCCGTTCCCTTGTAGGTGAGCGAGATCGGACCCAGCTTGACCTTCACCGTCCCGGTGAACGAGTCCGCGTCGGTCGAGGAGAGCGTGGCCCCCGGGAAGCACGGCGCGAACTGGTTCGGGTCGTTGAAGGCGATCCAGGCCTCGTCGATCCCGGTGGGGATGGTGAACGTGTTGGTTAGCTCCATATGCCCTCAGTCTCCGTCCAACTCACAAAGCGGGGCCGACTCACAACGCGGCGAGCACCGCCCGGCCGGTCAGCACCCTGGCCAGATGCTCACGGTAGTCGGCCGCTGCATCTGCGTCACTCGGAGCCGCCGTTCCTTCCGTGGCGTGTTGCGCGGCCGCGCGTGCGCTGTCCTCGCCGGCCTGCTGGCCGACGAGCGCCTGCTCGACACCCGACGCGCGGATCGGCGTGGTGCCCATGTTGGTCAGCCCGACCCTGGCCTCGGTGATCGTGCCGCCGGAGTCGACGTTGAGCGCGACCGCCACCGCCACCATCGACCAGGCCTGGGCTGTCCGGTTGAACTTCTCGTAGTGGTGGCGCCAACCGGTGTAGCGCGGGAAGCGGATCTCCGCGAGCAGCTCGTCCTCACCCAGCACGGTGGTGAAGTAGTCCTGGAAGAACTCGGCCGCCGGCACCGTCCGGCGCCCGGAAGCGCCGACGACCACGAACTCGGCATCCAGCGCCAGTGCCACCGCACCCAGGTCACCGGCCGGGTCGGCGTGCGCGAGCGACCCGCCCAGCGTGCCCCGGTGGCGGACCTGCGGGTCGGCGACGGTGGCCTCGGCGTCGGCGAGCAGCCCGACGTGCTCGCGCACCAGTTCGTCGCGCATCACGTCGTGGTGGGTGGTCATCGCCCCGATGACGATGTGGTCGCCGTCCTCACGGACGCCGCGCAGCTCGGAGATGCCACCGAGGTCGACGATCAGCTCGGGTGCGGCCAGCCGCAGCCGTAGCACCGGCAGCAGGCTCTGCCCGCCGGCCAGGACCTTGGCATCGTCACTGCCCTGCAGGGCGGCGACGGCCTCCTCACAGGTGGACGGTCGGACGTAGTCGAACTGGGCCGGGATCACAGGGCCTCTCCTTGCGGGTTGTTCGGGTCGATCGAACCCAGGCCGGCGCCCGGGGAGTGGGTGTCGGTCGGGGTCTCCTGGGTGGCCTTGCCGGCGGCGGCCTGGATGGCCCGCCAGACCCGCTGCGGGGTGCACGGCATCTCGACGTTCGTGACCCCGAGGTGCCGGACGGCGTCGATGACGCCGTTGACGATCGCCGGTGTGGAGGCGATGGTGCCGGCCTCCCCCACCCCCTTGACCCCGAGCGGGTTCGAGGTGGCCGGGGTGCTGACGATCGCGCTGTCGAAGCTGGGCAGGTCGGCCGCCGAGGGCAGGGTGTAGTCGACGAACGTGCCGGTGACCAGCGTGCCCTGCTCGTCGTAGGTGGCCTCCTCGTACAGCGCCTGGGCGATGCCCTGGGCCAGCCCTCCGTGCACCTGCCCCTCGACGATCAACGGGTTGATCACCGTGCCCACGTCGTCGACGCAGACGTAGCGGCGCAGCTCGACCCGGCCGGTGTCGGTGTCGACCTCCATCGCGGCGAGGTGGGTGCCGTGCGGGTAGGAGAAGTTCGTCGGGTCGTAGACGCAGTCGGAGTCCAGGCTGGGCTCCATGCCCTCCGGGTAGTCGTGCGCCATGAACGCGGCGAACGCGATGTCCTGGATGGTGCGGCCCTGGTCGGTGCCCCGGACGCTGAACCGGCCCGCCTCGAACTCGATGTCGTCCTCGGAGGCCTCCATCAGGTGCGCGGCGATCTTCCGGGCCTTGGCGATCACCTTGTCGGCGGCCTTGACGATCGCCACCCCGCCGACGACCAGCGACCGGGACCCGTAGGTGTCCAGCCCCTTCGGCGAGATCTGGGTGTCGCCGTGCAGCACCTCGACATCCTCGAACGGCACCCCGAGGTGGTCGGCGACGATCTGGCTGAACGCCGTCTCGTGGCCCTGCCCGTGCGCCGAGGCCCCGGTGATCACCTCGACCTTGCCGGTGGCCAGCATCCGGATGCTGGCGGCCTCCCAGCCGCCGGCGCCGTAGTCCAGCGAGCCGAGCACCCGCGAGGGGGCGAGCCCGCACATCTCGGTGAACGTCGAGATCCCGATGCCCAGCTGCACCCGGTCGCCGCGCTCGCGGCGTTCCGCCTGCTCGCGGCGCAGGCCCTCGTAGTCGAAGGTCGCCATCGCCTGGGAGGTGGCCTGCTCGTAGTCACCGGAGTCGTAGGTCAGCCCGGCGACCGTGGTGAACGGGAACTCCTCGTGGGTGATCCAGTTCTGCTGCCGCAGCTCCATGGGCTCGCGCCCCAGCTCGACGGCGAGCTCGTCCATCATCCGCTCGATGGCGAAGGTGGCCTCCGGTCGGCCGGCACCCCGGTAGGCGTCGGTGAGCGTCTTGGTGGTGAAGACGTTGGTGCAGGTGAACTTCAGCGCCGGGATCTTGTAGATGGCGTTGAACATGAACGCGCCCAGGATCGGCACGCCCGGCCCGACCAGGCCCAGATAGGCACCCATGTCGGCGAGCAACCGCACGTCCAGGCCGGTGATCGTGCCGTCGCGCTTGGCGGTGATCGTGATGTCCTGGATCTGGTCGCGCCCGTGGTGGGCGGCCAGCAGCGACTCCGAGCGGGTCTCGGTCCACTTGACCGGCTTGCCCAGCTTCTGGGCCAGGGTCACGCAGAGCATCTCCTCGGGCAGCACACCGATCTTGCCGCCGAAGCCGCCGCCGACGTCCGGGGCGATGACCCTGATCTTGCTCTCGGGAACCCCGAGGGTCACCGTGGTCATCGTGCGCAGGATGTGCGGCACCTGCGTGGCCGCGTAGACGGTGAGCTGCTCACCGCTCGGGTCGGCCAGGCACGAGCGCGGCTCCATGAACGCCGGGATCAGGCGCTGCTGCAGGAACCGGCGCCGCACGACCACCGAGTCGGGGTCGGCCTCGGCGGCGGCGATGGCCTCGGCGACGTCGCCACCGGTGCCGGCCGCGGCGGAGTCGAACACCCAGGTGGCGTTCTCGTTGGTGCCCAGCTCGGGGTGCACGAGGGTGGCGCCGTCGGCCAGCGCGGCCTCCATGTCCAGCACCGGCTCGAGCAGGTCGTAGTCGACCTCGACCAGGTCGGCGGCGTCGCGGGCGGCCGCAGCGGACCGGGCCAGCACCACCGCCACACCCTCACCGGCGAAGTGCACGGTCGTGTTCGCCAGCAACGGGCGCTGCGGGGACTTCATGTCCGGTGTGATCGGCCACGCGCAGGGCAGCCCGATCGCCTCGACGCCCAGGTCCGCGGCGGTGTAGACGCCGACCACACCGGGCGAGCGCTCCGCCGCGGACTTGTCGACGCCCTTGACCGTCGCGTGGGCCAGCGGGGACCGGACCACGTACATGTGCAGGGTGGCCTGCGGGGTGATCGAGTCGGTGTAGCGGGAGCGCCCCGTGATCAGCCGGGCGTCCTCCTTGCGGGTGCGCGGCCGGCCGATCTCCGGCTGGGAGATCGCGGACGGCGCGCTGGCGGTCACTCCCCGCCTCCCGACACGCTCGCGCCGGACGCGATGCCCGCCGCGTCATCCGGGACCGCACCCGCTCCCGGCTTCATCTTGCCGGCGGCGTCGAGCACCGCGCGCACGATGTTCTGGTAGCCGGTGCAGCGGCAGAGGTTGCCCTCCAGTCCGTGCCGCACCTCGTGCTCGGACGGGTCGGGGTTGTCCCCCAGCAGGTCGATGGCCTGCATGATCATGCCCGGGGTGCAGTAACCGCACTGCAGGGCGTGATTGTCGTTGAACGCACGCTGCATCGGGTGCAGCTCGCCCTCCCTGGCCAGCCCCTCGATGGTCGCCACCTCGCAGCCGTCGGCCTGCACCGCCAGAACCGAGCACGACTTCACGCTGCGCCCGTTCAGGTGGACCGTGCAGGCACCGCAGTTGCTGGTGTCGCAGCCGATGACGGTGCCGGTCTTACCGAGCCGCTCGCGCAGGTACTGGACCAGCAACAAACGCGGCTCCACGTCGTCGACGTACTCGACCCCGTCGACAGTGACCCGGACCTGTGTCATGGAACCCCTACTCCTCACCGCATACGCAGCACTCATAACCGTGTGGTGGCCACCACATCGAACTCCCGCCGAACCATCCTCGCAAGATCAGAAGATCGTCATCGGAGGCCTCAGCAAGCTCATAGAACAGTGTTCACGGACCGATACCGAGCTCTTCCCCGCGGCTGCGGGGAGGATGCGCGATCCGGACCGCCGACGCGGGGACGCGACTCGACAGAGTCCACCCGTTCGGTCCAATCCGGTCGTACAGGAGCGAGTATCGGCTCCGCCTCGTGGGCGCGGTGATCCACCCCCTTGTCGAACGGTCCGAATGGTGGCTGCGGCCCGCACCTACCCGACCGGACAGGTACCGGCCCCGTCGGCTGTGACGGTTTCGTGAGCGATTCGGTCGCGCGCGTCACAGTCCGGCCTACCTTTCGACCGGCAACACCCGTCGGTTCGAGAGAGGACTGCCATGCAGGTCGAAGAGATGCTCCCGCAGTTTCCGATCAAGGAGTTCCACCCGTTCCCGCGCGCCCTCATCGGGCCGGGCGCACACGAGATCATCGGTCCGGAGGCGCTCAAACTGGGCTTCAAGCGCACGCTGGTCATGACGTCGGGCCTTCGCGGCTCGGGCCTCGTGGAGAAGATCTGCGAGTCGATGAAGTACCACGGTCTCGAGGTCGTGCTCTACGACAAGGTCGAGTCCAACCCCAAGGACTACAACGTCATGGACGCGGTGGGCCTCTTCCAGCAGAACAACTGCGACAGCTTCGTCTCGATCGGCGGCGGCTCCAGCCACGACGCCTGCAAGGGCGCCCGGGTGTCGGTGGCCCACGACGGGCGCAACGTGAACGAGTTCGAGGGCTTCAACAAGTCCGAGAACCCGAAGAACCCTCCGCACATCGCGGTGTCGACCACCGCCGGTACCGGCTCGGAGACCTCCTGGGCCTACGTCATCACCGACACCACCACCGACCCGCAGAACCCGCACAAGTACGTCGCGTTCGACGACGCGAGCATCGCCACGCTGGCCATCGACGACCCGGTGCTCTACTACAGCTGCCCGGTCGACTACACCGCCCAGTGCGGCTTCGACGTGCTCGCCCACGCCTCCGAGCCCTACGTCTCCCGGATCGACTTCGACCCGTCGCTGGGCAACTCGCTGCACGCGATCAAGCTGACCATCCGCAGCCTGCGCGAGGCGGTCTGGAACCCGCAGTCCTACAACGGCCGCGCCGGCATGATGAACGCGCAGTACATCGCCGCGCAGGCGTTCAACTCCGGCGGGCTGGGCATCATCCACTCGATCAGCCACGCGGTGAGCGCCTTCTACGACACCCACCACGGGCTGAACAACGCGATCGCGCTGCCGCGGGTGTGGGCGTTCAACATGCCGGTGCACTACCGGCGGTTCGCCGAGATCGCGCAGGCGATGGACATCGACACGCACGGCATGTCCGACGTGGCCGCCGCCGAGGCCGCGCTGGCCGCCGCGATCCGACTGCTGCGCGACGTGGGTATCCCGGAGCGGTTCGTCGACGTCACCGCCGACTCTTACTCGAAGAACCGGCTGGGTCAGGGGCCGACGGCGTTCTACGAGAACTCCAAGACGATCACCGGCGACGAGTCGGACGTCGACCGCATCACCAACCACGTCCTGGGCGACGCCTGCACGCCCGGCAACCCCAAGGAGTGCACCTACGAGACGGTCCGCCCGGTGGTCGACCACTGCATGAACGGCGACCTGGACGACCTGCTCACCTGAGCCGGACGTCCCGCAGCGCCGTAGCCTCGTTTTCCCCTGCGAACGGCACTCCCGTCGGTGGCCGCCGGCGGGAGGGCCGTTCGCCCTCGTGAGGAGTAGCACTTGACGCAGTTCGAGTCCGTGGACGAGGTCGTCGACGTCCTCGGCGAGCACGGCTACATCGCCGACGTGCGGTTGGCGACGACCGTCTTCCTGACCACCCGGCTGGAGAAGCCCCTGCTCATCGAGGGTCCGGCGGGGGTCGGAAAGACCGAGCTGGCCAAGGCGCTGGCGCTGTCGACCGGTCGGCGCCTGCTGCGCCTGCAGTGCTACGAAGGCCAGGACGAGACCAAGGCCCTCTACGAGTGGGACTACGGCAAGCAGCTGCTCTACACCCAGATCCTGCGGGAGAAGATCGGTCAGGTGGTCTCCGACGCGCCCGACCTGGAGACCGCGGTGGACCGCATCGGCGCGCAGGAGAGCGTCTTCTTCTCCGAGCGGTTCCTGGCCTCCCGGCCGCTGCTGGAGTCGATCCGCTCGCCCGAGCCGGTGGTGCTGCTGATCGACGAGGTGGACCGGGCCGACGAAGCGCTCGAGGCGGTGCTGCTGGAGACCCTCGCGGAGTGGCAGGTCTCGGTGCCCGAGGTCGGCACGTTCACCACCAAGACCCCGCCGTACGTCATCCTGACCAGCAACAACACCCGCGACCTCTCCGCGGCGCTCAAACGCCGCTGCCTGCATCTGTTCCTGGACTACCCCTCCGCCGAGCGCGAGCTGGAGATCATCCGCTCGAAGGACACCGGCCTGCCCGACGCGCTGGCCTCGCAGCTGATCGGGATCGTGCGTGGGCTGCGCGAGCTGGACCTGCGCAAGTCCCCGTCGATCTCGGAGACCATCGACTGGGCCCGGACGCTGGCCGTGCTCGGGGTGGCCGAGCTGACCGCGACGGTGCTCTCGGACACCGCGTCGGTGGTGGTCAAGTACGACAAGGACGTGCGCAAGGCCATCAACGCGCTGCCCCGGCTGGTCGATCCGAACGCCACGGTCCCCGACGCCCACGGGCACGGCCACGGCCACGGTCACGGGGGGCACGACGACCACTCGCACGATCGTGACCGCGGGCCGGCCGGCCGGCGGCCTGCTCAGGACGTCGAGGAGGACTCCGACGAGGTGGACGGCCGCGCCGTGCGGGCGGCCAAGGACACCCCCGGCCGGTTCGGTAACACCTACGGCAGCAACCCGCTGGGCGGCGACACCGGGGCATCGCCGGTGAAGCCGGGCAAGGTCCCCGCCGACCGGGGCACCCGCAGCTTCGCCGCCGGCCTGGGCCGCAAGCGGGCCCTGTGACGGTGCGCTGATGGAGAACGCGGTACACCGGTTCGTGCGGCTGCTGCGGCTGCGGCAGGTGCGGATCTCCATCCCGGAGGCCCTCGACGCCTGTGCCTGCGCCGCCCAGCCCGGCATGCTGCGCGACCGCGAGCAGCTGCGTGCCGCGCTGCGGGTCGCCCTGATCAAGGACCGGCGCGACGAGGAGGTGTTCGACGAGATCTTCGATCAGTTCTTCGCGCTGGTGAAGGTGGGTCCCCGGGACGTCGGCCATGGTCACGGGCACGGCCACGAGGACCTGTCCGACGAGGGCGCGCTGGAGGACTTCACGCTGTCGGAGGAGCCCAGCGACACCCCGCAGCAGGGGCACAGCCACGGCAAACCGGTCGACATCCGGGACTTCTTCGACCCCGATGACCTGGCCCAGCAGTACAACCTGCACCAGGAGGCCAACAAGATCGACCTGGCCGCGATGACCGACGAGATCGTGCTGTCGAAAGACAGTAAGGCGATCCAGGGCGAGGGCAACCGCGTCCAGATCGAGACCGACCACCTGCACGGCGCCGGCGTCCCCGGCCAGATCTCCCAACAGCAGGGCACCAAAGTCGACGCGGACCTGTCGATCGCCGAGCAGGAGGCGCTGCTGGGCTGGCTCAACGAGGTCGACGAGCAGGTCACCCAGGAGGGCGACGAGGACGACGCGGCCGCGCTGCGCCGGAGGCTGACCGGGGTACTCGCCGGGCTTCCCGAGGCGCTCAAGTCGCACCTGGAGGCGTTGCTGGCGCTGGAGAACCGGGTGGTCGAGGGGGCGGGCGAACGGGCCGTCGCGGAGGTGGACCGGGTCGGCGAGCACGAGCGGATGGAGCTGGAGGAGTCGCTGCGCCGCCTGGCCCGCTCGCTGCACGGCGGGCTGACCCACAAGCGCCGGGTGGCCAGTCGCGGGCGCATCGACTCCGGCCGCACGATGCGCCGGAACATGCGCTTCGACGGCATCCCGTTCTCCCCGGTCACCGTGCGCCGGGCCGAGGACAAGCCGCGGCTGGTGATCCTCACCGACGTGTCGCTGTCGGTGCGGGCCACCGCGCGGTTCACCCTGCACCTGGTGCACGGGCTGCAGAACCTGTTCGGCCAGGTCCGCACGTTCGCCTTCGTCGCGGATCTGGTGGAGATCACCGACCTGTTCGAGGACCATCCGGTCGAGCAGGCACTGGGGCTGGTGTTCGGCGGCACCGGCTCCGACGGTTCCGGCGGGGTGCTGGACGTGGACGCCAACTCCGACTACGGCGCCGCGTTCGGCAAGTTCGCCGAGGAGTACTCGTCGGCGGTGAACCGCCGTTCGACGGTGATCGTGCTCGGCGACGGGCGCGGGAACGGCAACGACCCCAACGTGGAGGCGTTCGCGGAGCTGTCCCGGCGGGCCCGGGAGACCATCTGGCTCACCCCGGAGCCGCGTTACTCCTGGGCGCTGGGCGGATGCGACCTGCCGCTGTACGCCGAGTACTGCAACCGGGTGCGGGTGGTGCGCGACCTGACCGGCCTGGACGTGGCCGCCACCGAGATGGCGGCCGGCCAGGTCGGGCGCTGAGGAGGTCGCCGGCGGTCACCCGTGCCCCGGGTGGTGGCGGTCGTACTCGGCGGCGGCCGCCCGTTCGGTGCGTACCCCGAGCAGCCCCTCCGGTTCCTCGTCGGGCCGTTCGTTGAGCCCGAGCACCACCGCGCGGCGGATCTGGATCCGGTTGTCCCGGACGACCGAGGAGAAGAACTCGTCGATGCGCGGGTCCTGCAGCACCTCGAGCACGACCCGGAACACCGCTTCCACGACGGTCTGCACGATGTCGTTGTAGAACGGGAGCATCTTGAGCCGGCCCAGCTGCGGGTCCTCGGCCAGCTTCTCACTGATGATCATGCGCAGCTCGGTCTTGTTCTCGGTGAGCGACTTGGCCAGGTTCTCCGGGTAGTTGCCGGTCTCCAGCACCGCGACGACCTCGTCGAGCACCGCCACGGTGATCGGCTTCTTGATGGCGCGCACGATCGGGTCGGACAGCTTGTCGGCCAGCCGGTAGAAGAAGTGCTCACCCACCGCCCGGTCGGCGGCCCGCCCGATGCGCACCAGCAGCAGCACCACCACGACGAACCGATACGCCATCATCGCCGGGTGGGCGACCGGGATCATCGCCAGCAGCTCGTACCAGCTCCGCGCCAGGAACTTCCGCCGCCACCCCCGCTTGCGCCAGCGCCAGAGGAACTCCAGCAGGAAGATGCCGCAGATCGAGCAGTCCGCGTAGAAGATCAGGATCCCGACGTCGTGAGGCGGCGGGCTGAGCAGCATGTAACCCAGCAGGCCCACCGAGACCGCCGCCAGCGCCAGCAGGATCCAGTCGTCGGCGTGCACGTTGCCGGGCAGCACACCGCTGTTCAGCTCCGGCTCCGCGGCCGGGGTGGGCCCGCCGGAACCGGGATGGGGCCGCGCGCCGGAGTCCGGTTGACGGAAGTAGGTCATCAGGTCGTGCTCCAGACTGACGCATCGTGCCGGCGCCTGGCGCCCGATCATGGCATGAGCACGCCCACCCGGCCCGATGGCGCGAACCCGGTCTCCCCGACCCGCCGGCGCGAGCCCGATGGCGGCACCCCGATCGGGTCCGGGCACGATCGGGGCCATGGAGCAGCGGCTGGTGAAGCTGGAGCGGGACGGGCGCGTCCTGGTGATCAGGATGGACCGGGAGCACAAGCGCAACGCGATCGACCGGGAGCTGGCCGACGAGTTGGACGCCGCGTTCAACCTGCTCGACGACGACCCGGAGCTGTGGGCCGGTGTGCTCACCGGTTCGACCACGGTGTTCTCCGCCGGCAGCGACCTCACCGCCGGCGGGGACTACTACACCGAGCGCGGCGGCGAGTACGGGCTCATCCGCCGGTCGCGGCGCACACCGCTGGTGGCCGCGGTGGAGGGGCCCGCGCTGGGCGGCGGGCTGGAGCTGGTGCTGGCGTGCGACCTGGTGGTCGCCGGGCGGACCGCGCGCTTCGGGTTGCCCGAGGTCAAGCGTGGGCTGGTGCCGTCCTGCGCGGGCCTGTTCCGCGCGCCCCGGGCGCTGCCGGTGAACCTCGCCCGCGATCTGGCCCTGGTCGGCGAGCCGTTCGACGCCGAGCGGGCGTACGCGGCGGGCCTGGTCAACCGGGTCACCGAACCGGGCGGCGCGCTGGCCGCGGCCGTAGACATGGCCCGGCGGATCTGTGCCAACGCCCCGGTGGCCGTGCGGGCCAGCCTGGTGGCCATCGACACCTGGCTGACCGGGTCGGACGAGGCGGGCTGGCGGGCCACCGACGAGGCGGTCGCCGCGATCAGGGCCTCCGAGGACCACCGCGAGGGCATCGCCGCGTTCCTGGAGAAGCGGCCCCCGCTCTGGACGGGCCGCTGAGCGGGCGTGCCGCTACAGCAGACCGAGCTTGCTGGCCGCGTAGACGGCCTCGGCGCGGCGGCTGACCAGCAACTTGCGCATCAGGTTGCCTACGTGGAACTTCACCGTGGTCTCGGAGATGAACAGCTCGCGCCCGATCTCCCGGTTGGACAGCCCGCGGGCGAGCAGCCGCAGCACGTCCAGCTCGCGGTCGGTGAGCCGCTCGCGGTCGACCGTCGAGCCGCTCAGGGTGCGGGCCATCGCGGACGCGCTGCGGGCGTCGAACGCGCTCTCCCCGCGTGACACCGCCCGGATCGCCCGCACCAGCTCGGTGGTGTCGACGTCCTTGACCACGTAACCGCGGGCACCGGCCTGCACGGCCTCCACGACGAGGCGGTCCTCGGTGAAGGTCGTCAGCACCAGCACCCCCAGCCCGGGATGCGCGGCGGTCAACGACCGGCACAGGTCGAGCCCGTCGGCCTGCGGCCCGGTGCTCAGCTTGAGGTCCAGCAGCACCACGTGCGGGCGGGCGTCCACGACCGCGGAGGCGGCGCCGGCGGCGGTGGCGGCCTCCCCCACCACCCGCAGGTCGTCCTCGCGTTCGAGCACCGCGCGCAGGCCCTGGCGCATGATCGAGTGATCGTCGACCAACACGATGCGCACCGCGGGCCGACGCGGACGGCTGACCACCGCGGTGGCGTTCATGCCGGGCACCGGGTCTCCGGGGGCTCGAGGGGCTGTGCCGTCTCAAGGGGCTGTGCCGTCCCGAGGGGCTGTGCCGTCCCGAGGGGCAGGGGAACGCTGACCTGCACCTGCAGGCCGCCCAGCCGGGCCTTGGTCAGGGTCAGGGTGCCGCCGAGCTCGCGGGCCCTGGCCGCCATGTTGGCCAGCCCGCGGTGCTCCCCGGACGGGCACGAAGTGGCCGCCCGCAGGCAGCGCCGCACCTCGTCGGGGCGCCCGTGGCCGTCGTCGGAGACCGAGAGCACCAGCTTGTCGGGGCGGTAGGTCAGCCGCACCACGGCCTGCCCGGCGTCGGCGTGCACAGCGGTGTTGAACAGCGCCTCGCCGGCGATCCGGAACAGCGACTGGTCGGCGGCGGCGGGCAGCTCCACCGGGTGCCCCCCGATCCGCACCTCCACCTTCAGGTCCCGGTCGGCGCGATGGGTCATCGACGGCATGTGCACGCCGGAGAGCCGCTCCAGCAGAGCCGGCAGCCCCTTGTCGTGGTGCTCGTCGTCGGACAGCGCGTAGATCGCCGACCGGAGCTGCTCGACGGCGCGGCGGGTCAGGTCCTTGGCGGTGTCCAACCGGCCGCGCAGCCGGGGCGAGTTCAGCTCGCTGCGGGCCAGCTCGATCTGCATACCCGCCGAGAGCACGAACTGGCTGACGCTGTCGTGCAGCTCGCGCGCGATCCGGTGCCGCTCCTCGTCGAGGACCTGGTGGCGCCGGACCAGGAACAGCTCCTCCTGGGTGCGCTGCAGCTGGGCGTTACGCTCGGCGAGCTCGTCGGCGTGCTTGCTGGCCTGGGCGTAGAGCTGCTCGGAGCGGCGCAGCAGCCGCTCCCCACGCTGGTAGAGCGCGCAGTTCTGCAACGCGGCGGCGGTCTGGCCGGCCAGGATCCGCAGTACCGACTCGTCCGTGGCGTCGATCTCGCGGTCCGGCCCGGTCCAGGCCACGAAGCCGCCCACCACCCGCCCGTCGAGGGTGACCGGAACGTGCACGTGCCTGCGCCCGTCGGTGTGCAGGTGCTCCCCACTCGGGCGGCCGTCCATCACCTCGCGCACGTGCCCGCTGATGTGGTCGGGCAGCGCGCTCCGGTCCGACACCTCAACACCGCCGGGTCCCAGCACGAGGTGGCGCGGCGCGGCGTCCGGCAGCTCACCGTCGACCAGACCGAACACGACCCACTCGGCCGAGAGGTGGTCGGCGGCGGCGGCCACCACGGCCCGCACCAGCGCCTCGGAGCCCTCCACGGTGCGCACCAGCGCCGCGGAGATCTTGTCCAGCGCGTGGATCACCCGCCGCAACCGCTCCGTGGAGTGCCGGTACTCGGGGTAGAAGGACGGCTTGCCCGACCTGATCCCGGTCAGCGCCTCCAGGTCGGGGACCGGGAGCCCGGATCGTGTCACAGGGCCGACCGGAACAGGGCCTCGATGTCCTGCACCGACGCGACACGCGGGTTGGTGGCGAGGCAGGCGTCGGCCATCGTGAACTCCGCGAGCCGGGGCACATCGGCCTCCGACACCCCCAGCTCGGAGAGACCCTTCGGCACCCCGACGTCGTCGGCCAGCCGGCGTACCTCCACCGCCACCGCCTCGGCCGTCTCGTCAGCGGGCATCCCGACCGGTGCGGCGAGCCCCATGGCCTGCGCGATCGACCGGAAACGCTCCGGCTCGGCGTCGCCGTTGAACCGGATGACATGCGGCAGCAGGACCCCGTTGACCACACCGTGCGGCAGGTCGAGCAGGCCGCCGACCTGGTGACTCATCGCGTGCGTGGCACCCAGGATCGCGTTGGTGAAGGCCAGGCCGGCCTCCAGCGCCGCCTGCGCCATCAGCGCCCTGGCCGCGGTGTCTCCCGGGTGGTAGATGGTGCGCGCCAGGTTGCCGATGACCAGCGACACCGCCTGCAGCGCGTGGTTGTCGGTCAGCGGGTTGTGCGCCAGCGAGACGAACGCCTCGATGCCGTGGGTGAGCGCGTCCAGCCCGGTCGCGGCGTTCAGCTCGTCGGGCATCGTGGTGAGCAGCCGGGGGTCGATCACCGAGATGTCCGGGACCAGCGCCCGCCCGATGATCGTGATCTTGGTCAGCCGCGCGGTGTCGGTGACGATGCAGAACTGCGAGACGTCCGCGCCGGTACCCGATGTGGACGGGATCATCACCAGCGGCGGGATGGGGTTGACGACCCGGTCGACACCCTCGTAGTCCAGGATCCGCCCGCCGTTGGAGGCCAGCAGCGCGACCCCCTTGGCCGCGTCGATCACCGAACCGCCGCCGATGCCGACCACCACGTCGCAGCCCTCGGCGGTGTAGCGCTGGAAGCCGGCCTCGATCTCGTGGTCCTTGGGGTTGGGTGTGACGTCGTGCCACAGCTGCGGCGACAACCCGGCCGAGCGCAGATGCCCGAGCAGCTCGACCGGCCAGCCCGCCTCCATCAACCCGGGGTCGGTCACCACGAACGGGCGCCGCGCCCCGAGCCGGGCCGCCGCGTGCGCCGCCTCCGGCAACGAGCCCGGGCCGAAGACGATCTCCGGCGCGTGGAACTTGGCCAGCCGCAGATGTCCGCCGACCGGTGGAGCGTGGCCGCACGACCCGCCGGCCGGCGCGTCCGCGCTCCGTTGGGTCAGCAGCATCGAACCGCCCGCCTGGCGAGCCTCGCTGATGAGGACCACGTCGCCCCCCGCCTCCGTCCGCAGGCAGAACGCCCGCCAAAGCCCCGCATGCCCGTGTGACCCAGGCTACAAGACTTCGACGGCGCGGGGGTCGGGCCGAAATGCCCTACCCCTCGGCCGGAACTCAGCGTCCGGTCTCCGGGGAGATCATGCCGCGAACCTCGGAGATCGAGTCGCACGGGAACCCCCCGACGCGCGCATGCTCGGCGATCAGCGCGGGATCCTTCGCGTCGTAGACGCAGTAGAGCTTGTCGTCGGTCACGTAGCTCTCCACCCAGGCCACGTCGTCGCCCAGGCCGGCCAGCACCTCGTTCGACTTCGCCGAGATCTCCTGCAGCTCGTCGGCGGACAACGAGCCGGCGCCGGGCAACGTGCGTTCGATGACGTAGCGACTCATGCGTGGATCCCTCCCCGGGGCTGTTCCCTGTCCAGCACGTCAGGCCCCGCGTGACGTCGCCGCGAGACCAACCCGGCGAACGTACCGTCCCCCGCCCGCGTGGCCACCTGTCCGAACGGACAGGCACCCCCACGTTCCACCCGGTCGGAGCAGTGGAGCCGGCCGCTTCGACGCTGGGTGTCCGAATCCGGTGCGAAGAGGCCCTCCTCTCACCCGAGTGACCGCTGACAGTGCGCAGATGACCGCTTACCGTCAGGAGTTGATCGACCGCGCACGTGGACCGTCCGCGCGGGGACGCGAAGAACGAGCCGAGAGGGGTTGCGGACATGCCGGCATGGCTCGGCTGCACCCTGGCCGGGGTCTTCGCGGCGGTCGCCCTGTTCCGGTTCCGCAGGCGGGAGCTCCCCGCGATGCTGATGGCTCTCGGCATGGCCGTGATGGCCGTCGGCATGGGCGGCATCGGGCCCCACCTGGTGCACGGGCCGTGGTGGGCCGCCGGGTTCGCGGTCCTCGCCCTGTGGTCGGCGAGCGCCCTGATCCGGGCGCCCCGCCCGCTGACCGGCCAGCTTCTGCACGGCCACCTGCCACACCTGGTCGGCGGCGCGGCCATGATCTACATGTGTGTGGCCGGCCTGGCGTACGCGACGCCGGTGTCGGTGACGCCGGTCGGCTTCGAGCTCGACGGGTTCGCGGCGGGCCATCACCACGGGGGCACGGCCGCGCTGTCGGTCGCCGGGCTGGGCAGCGGCCCCGCCGCCCTGGGGCCCACGCTGTTCGCCCTGACCGGCTGGATACTGGCGGTGTACTTCCTGTTCGCGGCGGTGTGTGTGCTCACCAGCCGGCGGCGTGGGGTTACCGTGCCCCAGCGCCACGCCGTGGCCGAGGCGGCCACGGGCGTCGGCACGATGATCATGCTCGTGTCGATGATCTGACGGCGTACGAGGACGGTCGCCGGAGCCACCGTCCTGCCAGTCGTTGATCAACTGCACATGACGCGGGTACTGCCGCTCCATGACCTGCGTGTAGTGGATGTCGGCGCGGCCGGTCGACCGGCCGTAGGTGCCGACCTCAGCTGCGCGGCCGACCCTTACGACGTTTCCAGGTGATCACCGGCAGCAGCGGCGCGAGGGTGCGGCGCCGCCACGCGCCCCACCACAGGCCGGCGCCGTAACCGAGGTCGTCGAGCCGGTGGGCCAGTAGGTACCGGGGCAGGTCGAGTCCGGGTGCCGCCGCCCCGCCGGGCCCGGGCGCCACTGCCCCGCCGGGTCCGGGCGCCGCTGCCCCGCCGGGTCCGGGTGCCGGACCGGGTCCGGCGGGCGGAGAGGGCTCCGAGGGCACCGAGGGGTCCGCGCGGTGGGTCCACCAGTCGTAGGTGCCCTCGATCAGCGCCGCGGCCAGCGTCACACGCCGGGCCCGGCGCGAGACGACGAGCGCCGGCAGCGTGAGCGGCCACCAGTGCCGCAGCAGCAGCGACGCGCCCTGGGCGGCGGCGGCCAGCAGCCCCAGGCCGGTCAGCCGGGCCGCGGCCGGGCCGGGCCGGCGCAGCCGGTGCAGGGTGCGGCGCAGGCGCAGGCCGGCGAACGTGGCCACCCCGGCGGCGGCCAGCACCGCGCGCGGGCGTGACGAGGCGGCGAGCAGGCACACCACGGCGGTCCACGGCGCCAGTACCGCGGGCGGCACCGAGGCGTGGTGCCGTTGCGCCAGGGGGGCCGCCCCGGTGCCGTAGAAGGCCTTGCGGGTCCACCACGCGGCAGCGGCGGCGCGGTGCTCGTGCGCAACCCGGGCGAGGGGTTCGTAGCGCATCCGCCAGCCCGCCTCGTACAGCCTCAGGACGAGGTCGACATCCTCGGCGACCGGCATGGCGGCGTCGAACCCGCCGGTGATCGCCGCCCGGCGGACGACCAGCGCGGCGCTGGGCACGTAGGCCACCCGCGACCGGGGCAGTACCGGGGCGGCGTGCGGCCCGAGATCCAGCGACGAGCGCAGGCCCTCGTACCGGGTCAGCCAGCCCGGATCGTCCGACGGCAGCCCGACGATGCGCGGCGCGACCAGCCCGACCGCCGGGTCGGCGAGGTGGGCCAGCAGCGGGGTCAGCCAGCCGCACGAGGGCACCACGTCGGAGTCCAGGAACGCCACGTACTCGGTCGTCGCGGCGGCCAGCCCGGTGTTGCGCGCGGCGGCCGGACCCTTGGAGGTGGCATGGCGCAGCACCGTCGCGCCGTAGGTTCCAGCCACCTCCCGGCAGAGGTCCCCGTCGCGCGAGCCGTCGTCGACCACGATGACCGCCGCCGGCCCGTCGACCGTGTCCGACACCGCCTCCAGCAACCGCCGCAGCTCGGCCGGGCGGTCGCGCACCGGGACCACCACGGTCACCTCGGCCGGCTCCGGAGCTCCCGGTAGCTCGCCGGGCACCGGGTCGGCCAGACCGGCGTCGAGCAACCGCCGCGCGAGCACGGCCCCGGTGGCGTCCCGCACGACCAGCGGCGCACGCCCGGCCCCGAGCAGCCGCTTCGCCGCCGGTGCCAGGTGCAGCAGCTTCAACGGCGACCCACCCAGCAGCGAGACCCCGGAACCGTCCGCGCTGTCCAGGATGCGCGTCCCGCGGGCCAGGGCCACCGTGAAACCGGACGGCAAGCGCGTCGACGGCGGCCCCTCCAGCGGCTTCACGCCGGCTCCAGCGAGGTCACCAGGTCCTCACCCGGTGAACCCGCCGTCAGCGTGCAGCACCGACCCGGTGACCGCCGAGGACTCGGGGCCGCACAGCCAGCACACCGCCGCAGCCACCTCCTCGGGGTTGAGCAGGCGCTCGACGTGCTGCTGGAACGCGAACGGCGCGGGCGAGTCCATCCCGTAGAGCCGGGCCGTGGCGGCGAGCATCGCGGTGTCGGTCGATCCCGGGGAGACCGCGGTGGCGCTGACCCCGGTGCCGCGCAGGTCGGCCGCCAGGCCCTTCACCAGGCCGACCACCCCGTGCTTGACCGCGTTGTAGGCCGCCAGCCGCCACAGCCCGGTGTGCGCGGCGGCCGACCCGATCGCCACGAACCGCCCCGATCGCGGCTGCGGGCGGGCCAGCATCGCCGGTACCGCCGTCCGGGCCAGGTGCAGCACGCCGCGCAGCCCCACCTCGTAGAGCGCGTCCCACTCGGCGTCGGTGGTCTCCCACAGCGGGCGCCCACCGGCCATCACCGCGGCCCCGGCGACCGCCGCGTCCAACCCGCCGAACTCGTCCACCGCCAGCTTGACGGCGGCGGCCAGTGCCGGCTCGTCGCGCACGTCGGCCACCACGGGCAGCACGGTGCCGGGGAACGGGTCGACGACCTCCTTGAGCTGCGCCTCGGTGCCCAGCGCGTACTCCAGGCCCGGCATGTCGTCGCAGCAGTCGACCGCGACCACCCGCCAGCCCTCGGTCGCCATCCGCTGAACGACCGCGGCGCCGACGCCCCGCGCCGCACCGGTCACCACAGCCACCCTGCCGCCTTGCTCCACGACCCGCCGCTCCACCGCGCTGCTGCCCACCCGGCGATCGTGTCACGCTTACCCCGTGGACGTTGCGGAGCAGCCCCTTCTACCGGCCTACGGCAGCCGCTCGCTGGCCGAGCTCACCCCGTCGCTTCTGGCCGCCCTCGGAGCCCCGGACCAGGCCAACGCGCTGGGGATCGCCCCGGCGCGGCGGGTGTGCCTGCTGCTGATCGACGGGCTGGGCTCGCGCCAGCTGTCGCAGTACGCCGCCGACGCGCCGTTCCTGGCCTCGCTGGCGGCCGCGAACCCGGAGCCGATCACCGCCGGATTCCCGTCCAGCACTCCCGTGAGCCTGGCCAGCCTGGGCACCGGCTCGCCGCCGGGTGGGCACGGCGTGCTCGGGGTGAGCTTCGAGGCCGGCCACGGCGAGCTGCTCGACGCCCTGAAGTGGACCACCCACCGCGGTGGCAAGCTGGTCGACCAGCGCGAGGCGCTGCCGCCGGAGCAGGTGCAGCCGCTGGCCACCGCGCTGGAACGGGCGGCGGCGACCGGCACCGAGGTCCGGGTGGTGTCCGACCGGCTCTTCAACGGGTCGGGGCTGACCCGGGCGGCCCTGCGCGGCGGGGAGTACCGGGGCGTGCACGCGCTGGGTGATCTCGCCGCCGAGCTGGTCACCGCGCTGCGGGCGCCCGGGCGCGGCTTCGTCTACGGCTACCACGCCGACCTCGACGCGCTGGGCCACGTCTACGGGCCGGGCTCGCTGGCCTGGCGGTTGCAGCTGTCCACCATCGACCGGGTCGCCGCGCTGGTGGCCGAGGCGCTGCCCCCGGACGGGCTGCTGGTGGTGACCGCCGACCACGGGATGGTCAGTGTGCCCGCCGACGCCCGGATCGACGCCGACGCCGACCCGGACCTGCGGGCCGGAGTGCGGTTGCTCGGGGGTGACGCCCGCTCGCGCCACGTCTATGCCGAGCCCGGCGCGGTCGACGACGTGCTGGCGGCGTGGACCGAGAGGCTCGGCCCGCTGGCCTGGGTGCTGACGCGCGAGGAGGCGGTGGCGGCGGGCTGGTTCGGGCCCGTCGGCTCGCCGGAGATGTTGCGCCGCATCGGCGACGTGGTGGTGGCGATGCGCGGCGACGCCGCGGTGGTCCGGACCCGGGCGGAGAAGTTCCTGTCCCGCCTGATCGGCCAGCACGGTTCGCTGACCGCGGTCGAGCAGGAGATCCCGCTGCTGATGCTGCGCGGGTGACGATTCGGAACCGAGATGGCGTTCCGGCGACCGACGACCGTGTCCGGCGACCGGTCGCGCTGCACCACGGTGTGGTGAGCCTGAGCTGGACACCGGACGCGGCGGCCTACCGGGCGCTGGTCGAGTACCTGCGCGACGCGATCGACGTCTACGCCGACACGGTGCTGGTCAGCTGACCGCCGCGTGCCGGGCGGCGGCGGCTTGTCGCGCGGTGTGCGAAGTCGCGCGTGAGCCACAGCGGCTCACACCAGTACCGTGACCAGCGCTTCCACCATGGCGGCGATCAGCGCCCGACCCTCGTCGGCGTTCGCGCCGGCCGGGTCGCCGAGGACGCCGTTGTCGGTCACCGCCCGCACCGAGCCCGCCCGCATGGCCGGCAGCAGAGACGCCAGCGGCGCGGTGTTTCCGGCCCGCGCGAGGTCCATCCGCACGACCTCCGGGGCCAGCGCGAGCAAAATCGAGGTCTCGGTGCGGCCGGCGTGCGCATCCGGGGCCGCCGCCATCGCCCGGGGCGGCGCGCACCCGTACCAGGTCACGTCACGGCCCTCGGTCCGCAGCAGGTCCACCGCGCCTCGGACGGCCTCCAGGTTGCCGCCGTGCCCGTTGACGAACACCGTCCGGCGGACCCACCGCCCGGCGGAACGGCCCAGCTCGACCAGCACGGTGCGCAGCCCCTCGGTGCCGATCGACACCGTGCCGGGGAACATCTCGTGCTCCCCCGACGCCCCGATGTTGATGGCCGGTGCCACGAGTACGTCCGGCTCGAGCCGGGCAGCGGCGGCGGCGGCCACCGCGCACGCGATCCGGGTGTCGGTGTCCAGCGGCAGGTGCGGACCGTGCTGCTCCACCGAGCCGACCGGCACCAGCAGGGTCACCGTCGGCGGCCCGTCCAGCTCCGGCCACCGCCGATCTCCCAGATGCGAGATCACCCGCCACCCGCAGTGATCAACAGGGCATCAGCGCGGTTCTGATCGGCCGGGAACAACGCTGGTGTCCTGTTGATCATGGAACGGGGCTCAGGCGCCCGCTACCGGTACCCCCGCCATGTCGGCCAGCGGGCTGGCGTCGCAGTCGCGGGCCGGCCGGCGCGCCGGCGGGGCCAGCGTGAGGCCCACCGGCTCGCGCTTGTTGACCCGCGAGTTGCGCGGCTCGGACCGGGAGTGGTCTACCTCGGACTTCGGGATGATCGTCAGCTCGGTCCGGGCGGCCAGCGCGGCGTCGGCGTTGCCCAGCACGCACTCCGGGTCCGGCCCGTCCAGGGGCAGGCCGGTGAAGAACTTGGCCGCCATGCAACCGCCCTGACAGGCGTCGTAGTGCCCGCACGAGCGGCAGGCCCCCCCGGTCTGGGGCTTTCGCAGCTCCGAGAAGAGCTCCGACTCCCGCCACACCGTCTCGAACCCGCCCGGTGAGCGGACGTTGCCGGCGAGGAACTCGTCGTGGATGGCGAACGGGCAGGCGTAGACGTCGCCGACCGGGTCGATCAGGCAGACCACCCGCCCGGCGCCGCACAGGTTCAGCCCGGGAAGCGCCTCACCGTAGGCCGACAGGTGGAAGAAGGAGTCGCCGGTCAGCACACCGTCGCCGCGCGCGACCAGCCAGTCGTAGAGCTGACGCTGCTGCGCCGCGGTGGGGTGCAGCTCGTCCCAGACGTCCGCGCCGCGACCGGACGGACGCAGCCGGGTGATCCGCAGCTGGGCGCCGAACTTGTCGGCGATGGCCTTGAACTCGTCGAGCTGGTCGACGTTCTGCCGGGTCATCACGACGCTGATCTTCGGCTGCGCGAACCCGGCCTCGGCCAGGTTCTCCAGCGCGCGCATCGCGGTGTCGTAGGAGCCCGGGCCCCGGACGTTGTCGTTGACGTCCGCCGTGGCGCCGTCGAGCGAGATCTGCACGTCGACGTAGTCGGTGCGGGCCAGCTGGGCGCTGCGCTTCTTGTCCAGCTTGATGCCGTTGGTGGAGAACTTGACCCCGACGTTGTGGTCGATCGAGTAGTCGAGGATCTCCCAGAAGTCCGGCCGGACGGTCGGCTCGCCGCCACCGATGTTGACGTAGAAGACCTGCATCTTCTGCAGCTCGTCCACCACGGCCTTGCACTCGTCGGTGCTCAGCTCGCGGGGGTCGCGCTTGCCCGAGGACGACAGGCAGTGCACGCAGGCCAGGTTGCAGGCGTAGGTGAGCTCCCAGGTCAGGCAGATCGGCGAGTTGAGCCCGTACTGGAAATGTTCGGTCAGCTTCACGGAGTCTCCCGGGGCTCGATGGTGCCGGCCGACGCCAGCCCGGCCAGTGCACGCAGGTACGCCGGGGACTCGGCGTCCGGCACACCGGCGGCGGACATGGCGGACAGCACGTCGTCGTGGCTCTCCAGCCCGACGACGACGTCGACCAGCAGACGCGTCTTGAGGAACGACAGCTTGCGCGTGCCGAAGTGGTACACCAGTGCCCCGAACGACTCCTCGCGCAGCGCGACGCTGGGGCTGCGCTGGTAGGGCCGTTCGGGGTCGAACACCGGCGTGGTGCTCACGAAAGCAGTGCTCACAGACTGTCTAGTAGACGCCGCACATACCGTCGATCGACACCTCTTCGACGAGGGTCTCCTCGGCTACGGCGTCTTCAGCTACGTCACTGTGCTCGATCGGCGGCATGGGGTTCCTCCCGGTCATCAGGGCCAAACGGTCAACCATCCCCCCGCACGTTAGGGACGCCGATCCCTTTCGGCAAGACGGGTGCCACGGTGTGGACTATGTGATTAATCGGAAGGCCATCTCCTCGAGTCCCCTTGACTTGGGCGACACTGCTCTGGTGAGCGTGCCGACAGCCCTGCCGATGATCGGCCTCGACCGGCTGGACAACGACCTGGCCGGCTGGCTGGACCGGGTGCTGATCCGTCCGGGGCTGCTGCCGGCGTCGTCGTTCGAGGCCGCGTTCGTGGCGATCGTGCAGGCCAGCGCGCCCGACCCGATGGACGCGTGGACGGCGTTCTACCGCAACACCATCGAGGGGCTCACCCGCGGCGGCACCGACCCGGGCGGCACCATCGCCGAGTTCGCCCCGGTGCACGAGCGCGCGGTGTCATTCGTGCGGGGCGACGAGGTGCTCGAACTCGGGAGCTGCTTCGGGTTTCTGTCGCTGCGGCTGGCCCGGGCCGGCCACCGGGTCACCGCGCTCGACCTCGTCCCGGGCACCATGCGCCTGCTCACCGATGTGGCCGCCCGGCTGGGGGTGACCGTGCACGCGGTGGCCGGCGACGTCACCGCCGTGCCGCTGGCCGACCGGTGCGCGGACACCGTGCTCGCGGTGCACCTGCTCGAGCACCTGCCCGCCGAGTCGGGCGCGGCCGCGCTGGCCGAGATGGTCCGGCTGGCCCGGCGGCGGGTGGTGGTCGCCGTGCCCTACGAGGACGAGCCGAACCCGACCTGGGGCCACCTCCGCTGCTTCGACACCCCGGCGCTCAACGAGCTCGGCGAGTCGACCGGGCTGCGTTACGAGGTGCACGAACACCACGGCGGCTGGCTGGTCCTGGACGTCTGAACGTCACACCCGGGTGGTGAGGTGCCCGAGCAGCGCGGCCATCGACGAGCAGATCCGCTCCCGCGCCGGCGCGTCAGTGATCAGGCCGTCGTCACCGATCATCGCCGAGGTGACCGGGACGTGGGCGCACGCCTGCTCCACCACCTCGGCGTGCGCGTAACCGAGGACGGCACGCAACGAGTCGTGCGCCAGAACCGCACCTCGTGGTGAGGCGTTGATCCAGGTCACCGGCTTGTTGTAGATCGAATCGGGTCGGTCGTCGCCGATCGTCCAGTCGAGCAGGTTCTTGAACGAGCCGGGCATGGCGCCGGCGTACTCGGGGGTGGAGAACACCACCGCGCCGGCGGCCCGGATCGCCTGCCGAAGGCTGTCCACGGCCGGATGCAGCGGCTCGACCTCGTCGTCCGGGTTGAAATGCGGGAGCGCCGCCAGGCCGTCGAACAGCGTTGTGTCCATGCCGGTCGGCGCCAGCGCGGCAGCGGTCCGGAGAACGGCCGTGTTCGTCGAACCGCGCCGCAGACTTCCCGACACGAGCAGCACGCGGTGAGGCGGATTCACAGACCGTTCAACCACCGGGACGGCTGGATCCTTCCGGCCTAACGGTGAGTGACCGTCCTAGTCCGTTTGGAGGCCGCTGATCCACAGCTACGTCATTCGACTTACCCCGACGACCGTCGATCGGGTGGCCATCACAACTCTCAGTTACAGATGGTAGGAATCAGGGGTCCCGAACGAGTCCAGGAGGTTCACGATGGTGTCACGCGCAGACCAGCGGCGCGGTGGACCCACCGCCAGCTCGGTCGTCTCCGTGGCCGACCTGCTGGCCCGCGACGCACCCTGGTCGGGCGCCCCCTCCGCCGTCGCCGTCGCCAAGCGCCCCGCGGGCTCCGGACGCTCCGGCTCCGCCGCCTCCGGCCCCACCCGGGCCGGCGCTACGAGGGCCGGCGCGAGCGGCTACGGCGCGCCCCCCGCCGTCAGCGCCCCGAACGCTGACGGCCCGCTGCGACGGTTCGCCTCGGCGGCCATGGGCCCGCAGTGGCGGTTCGTCACCATCGCCGCCGCCGTGCTCCTCACCGGCCTGATGGCGAACGGGGTGATGCTCGTGGCGTTCCACGGCCCGGGCCACAGCACGTCCGCCGGGTCCGA
>Ga0310811_10000891_pt1 | contig 38500 bp, 21 predicted proteins | sample YCmetagenome_FD_207642 | JGI IMG/M metagenome (GOLD analysis project Ga0310811, IMG submission 207642) | Soil microbial communities from experimental microcosm in Duke University, North Carolina, United States - YC | ecosystem: Engineered > Artificial ecosystem > Soil microcosm > Unclassified ... | reverse complement strand
GGCGAACCCCAGCCGTCGATCGTCAGGTCCACCTGTACACCGCGTTTTGCGGCAGCGATCAATGCGGCCTGCAGCTCCTGGCCCACCTTGTCGTCGTACAGGATGAAGGTTTCGATCAATATCTCTTTCTGCGCATGGCCGATTGCATCGAACACACGCGGAAAGAATTCCTCCCCGTTTTCGAGCAATTCGAAACTGTTGCCTTCAATCCAGTGCTGTTTCACTTGGTGCTCCACCCGGTTGCATGACGATCGTGCTCAGCATGCCGCGATATTGCCGCCGCGTATGTACGGCAAGGCACGGCGAAATATCAGAACTCGCGCGCAGTGCCGAAGTCCAACGGGTACGCTCACTCTGTAAAGGAAGCAACATGAACACCGATAAACTGAAAGGTAGTGTGAAGGAAACTGCCGGCAAGGCTCAGGAAGAAATGGGCGAAGCAATCGGCAGCACCAAGCAGCAGGTCAAGGGCATCCAGAAGCAGGTAGAGGGCAAGACCGACAAGGCGATCGGCAACGCCCGGGATGCACTGGATGACGACGAAGTCAAATAGTCTTCGCGTGTAGAAGGCAAAAGCCCGCACGCTGCGGGCTTTTGCTTTATGGCACTCCTCGCTTCTTGCATGTTACGGAGGCGCTTTCTGCTGCGGCAATTACCAGCACAGCCGTTTGCTGCGTATCGTCAACTTTAGAGATTCTTCCGATGTATCTGGTCCAAATGCTTCTTCCGTTGAATGACAAAGAGGGGAAAAGATTCCCGAACGAGCTCTTTGAAACAGTGCGCGACGAGTTGCTCGACAAGTTCGGCGGCGTGACGGTCTTCACACAGTCGCCGGCGGAAGGATTGTGGAAACCGGACAAGCACGCCATACGCGATCATCTGCTGATCTATGAAGTCATGGCGGATGTGCTGGCCGAAAGCTGGTGGCACGCATATCGCTCGCTGCTGGAGGAAAGGTTCAGGCAAGACTACATTGTGATCCGCAGCCAGCAGATTCAATTGCTTTGAGCCAGCGCTTGCGCGACACCGTCATTGGCAAGCAGTGGCATCTCGTCGAGGTGCAAGGTGTCGCCCGGTGACAGGCGCAGCCTGGTGCCGCGAAACAGCACGGAGATCGGCATCGGATTTTCTGCCGCCGCATGCAGCTGCATGCGGTCGCCCATATGCGCGACAAGTATCGATGCGCCGCGGTATTGCAGCGACAATCGCACACGGCCAAGTTGCGGCGGCACACAGGGGTCGATAGACAATCCATCCCTGCGTACTTCGATCCCGAGGTAGCGCCGCTGCAGAATGTCGATCGAGCCGCCCATTGCGCCGAGATGAATACCTTCCGACACGCTCTCGCCTTTCAGCTGATCGAGATCGGTATCCAGCACGTGCTTGTAGAAATCCCACGACATCTCAGGTGCGACCTGCGCCAGCGCACCCGCATAGACGACGCGCGACAAACTCGAGCGGTGCTCGGTGCGTGCGAGATAGTGCCGCGCAGTGCGCAGAATGCAATCGTCGCCGCACCGATAACCCAGACGCGCGAACAGCGCCGCTACCTCGTCCTTCGGCAGCAGATAGAACAGCATCAGCGCATCGGCTTGCTTGGTGATCTGGAATTCGTCGGCATTGCGGCCGATTGCGCGCAGCGCCCAATCGACGCGCTGTTCGCGCATGTGAGAGGGCAGCATTGCCGGATCGAATTTCTCCAGCTTTTCGAAACCTTCGTACTGATTGATGATGCCCTCGTGGAAAGGCACGAACAGGCGGCGGCTCAGCAGATCCCAGCGTGCGAGTTCCGCATTGTCTATCTGCAGCTGCCGGCATAGCGACTGCCAGCGCGATGCAGGCAGGCATTCGCGCAGTTCCAGCGCACGGCACAGTGTCCACGCTGCCATGACGTTGGTGTAGGCATTGTTGTCGAGGCCGGGCCGGTCGCGCCACGGGTAGGCGTTGTGATATTCGTCGGGGCCGATCACGCCGCAAATCTGGAAACGGCCGTCGAAGCCGCCTGCATCTTCTCGCGGCACCGCAATGCTGGACCAGAATCGTGCGATTTCGAGCATCATCTCGGCGCCGCAATCTGCCAGAAACGCATCGTCTCCGCTCGTCATGACGTAATGCCAGATGTTGTACACGACGGCAGCGCCGACGTGGCGCTGCAAATAGGTATGGTCTTCCATCCATCCGCCGGAAATCAGATTCTTCTGGTGTGCGGGCGTCACTTCGCGGCCATCGCTGGCACTGCGCCATGGATACATCGCGCCGCGGTAACCGGCCTCCTGTGCCGCCTCGCGCGCCGCATTCAGGCGGCGGTAGCGATACATCAGACAGGCTTTCGCCGTTTCAGGAAAACGGAAGACTAGAAAGGGAAAGACGAACAGCTCGTCCCAGAAGATGTGGCCGTGGTAGCCCTCGCCATGCCAGCCGCGGGCCGGAATGCCGGCATCGATGGCGGCGAGATGCGGCGAGACGGTCTGCAGAATGTGAAAAGCGTGAAAGCGCAGCGGGCGCGCAAATTCCTGCTTGGCCACCTCCAGACCGGTGCGCTGCCACAGGTCTTCCCAGGCGCACACATGCGCATCGCGCCACGCCGAAAAGGACGCCTGGGCGACAATGCGCAGCGCAGCTTGTGGCGGATCGTCATGGCCATCGAGCGCAGTGCACGCCGAGGCGAGCTTCTCGATCACGACTGTCGTGCCGCGCTTCACTGCAATGCGATGGAGCGTGCCGACGCTGCGCGCCTCGGTAAGCGCCTTCTCCGGGCAGGCGGCCTGCCGCGTGCCGACAGCAACGCGGGTGCGCGCGGCTTGTGCAATTGCAATGCGCGACTCGCTGGTCCGGGTCTGCATGTATACACAATCATCCTGCCTGCCATGCGCGAAGGTATCGAGATGCCGGTTGGCATAGTCGGCATAGCGTTCGACGTTGGCATTCGCGACGTCGCCCTCGATTGCCGAGCGGACCTCGAGTTCGCCCGACCAGTCGAGCGGCGTCACTTCCAGACGCAGTGCAGCGCAATGGGGATCGGCCATGCTGACGATGCGCGTCTCGCGAAAAGCAGTTTGCCGGCCGGCCCGGTCCTGCAGCACGTAGTCGCGATGCATGCAGCCGCTGCGCATATCGAGCCAGTGCGCGTATTGCCGTATGCATATCGTGTCGAGCCGCAGCCAGGCTTCTCCGGGAAGGCGGCATGCGAGCGGAAGCCAGTTCGGCAGATTGACCAGAGATTCGGTTTCGTCGCGATGGCCAGCGATTACCGTTGCAAGGCGGTTGTAGCAGCCGGCGCGATAAGTGCCGGGATAGTGCGTCTCGCCACGTCCGCTGTCGATCGCTGCCGCGCGTGTGACGAAGACGCCGTTGCCAAGCGCGAGCAGGGCTTCGCGCCTTCCTTCGTCCTCGGCATCGTATTGTTCAAAGCGAAGTTCCCAGCTGCCTGCCGGAATGTCAGTGAACGGGTTGGCGGACATGGGTGCTCGTCTCCAGCCTTCGTTCCATGCGTTCGATCTCTTCGCGCGTCGGATAGGCGGGCTGCGACCCATAGGCCGTGACCGCGAGATGCGAGGCGGCGACGGCGAAGCGCGCCGCGTGATGCAGCGGATAGCCTTCGAGCAATGCGACCGACAACGCGCCGGTAAAGGCATCGCCCGCGCCTGTGGTGTCGACCACTTCCACCGGCACCGGCGCGATATGGAAAGCGCAACCGTCTTCCACCACCACGCAACCGCCGTCGGCCAGCTTGATGCAGGCAACACGCACGCCGAGTTCCAGCAGCACTTTGCCGGCATCAATGGCGGAAGGCACGTCGTCGCATTCGATATCGGTCAGCGCTTTCGTCTCGACGGAATTCGGTGCGATGAAATCGGTTTGTTTCAAGACCGCCTCCGTCACGCGATCGGCAGGGGAAGGATCTAGGATGGTCGTGATGCCGCGCTGACGCGCAGCGCGCATGGCCTGTTCGACGATGAAAACGGGAATTTCGCAGTCGGCGACCAGTACGGAACCCGGATCGGCTTCGCGGATCGCCTGCAGCACCGGCAGGGCATCGTCCTGGCACCAGAAGCCGTTGGCATTGGCTGCCATCACGATGCTTTTCTTGCCGTCGGGCGGCACGGTGATCATGGTCACGCCCGTGTGCGCATTCTTGATTTTCTTGAGGCCCGACAAATCCACACCGGTCTCGCGCAAGGGTGCAATCGCCTGCTCAGACAAATCATCGTCGCCGGTATGCGCAAAGAGTTGTGCGTGATGCCCTAACCGACGCGCGAGATACGCGACGTTCGCAGCCTTACCGCCGCCGAGTTTGGCGAAATCGCTGGCAAGCAGCGTTTCACTGACTTTCGGCTGACGCTTGGTGCGCATCTGGAAATCGGCATTGATACTGCCGAGAGACAATATTTTTCCGTACGCAGCTTCTTTTCGCTGATATGTCATCCCATCGCCATCCATTTATGATGCCGCGTGCGTGCACGGCACGCGAGAACAAGCAGCGTTCAGCATAAAAAAACACAAGCCGTCTGGGTATCAGAAAGGCCCTGCAATCCGTGTCAGAAATCAAGCTCTGCCGAGAACGCAGAGCGCAGGATCAACTGCTCATCAAGAGTGCGACCGGAAAATCGCCGAACAATTCGCGAATATCGAGCTGTGCGCCGATATCGCAATGGCGGTCGCGCAGAACGTCCATCGTTTGCGGCGGCAGGTCGCGCGGCAGCAGGATGCGCGTTGCTGCCGGCGCACCCTCCGTTTTCAACGCGAGTTGCTCGTCCACCAGCGTCAGGTTGAAGCGCAGCACGGCTACCATCAGCGTCTTGCCTTCGTGTTCGCGCAGGAAGGCAATGACGTGATCGGCCAGAGGCCCTTCGGCAAGCAGCGGCACATATTCGCCTTCGGCAAACAGCGAAGGATGCGCTGCGCGCAGTGCGAGCACCTTGTGAATCAGGCCTTGCTTCAGCTGATGTTGCCGCCAGTCGCGGTGCAATGCCGCGCCAGCCTGCAACGCGCTGTGGCGCGCCGCGTAATCGACCGGACGGCGATTGTCCGGATCGACCAGGCTGAGATCCCAGAACTCAGTGCCCTGATACAGATCCGGCATGCCAGGCGAGGTCAGCCGCAGCAGCGTTTGCGTCAGGCCGTTTGCGATGCTGGCAGGGGCAATGCATCGCATCCATTCAGCGGCTTCATCCAGGAAGGAGGCGTTGCGCGAGCGGTCGAACAAGGCTTCGAGAAATTGACGGCATGCCTGTTCATACTGTTCGTTCGGTGCTGCCCAGCTCGAATACAGCTTTGCTTCACGTAGCGACTTCTGCTGCCATTGCGCCAGCCGATCCGCATAGCGCGCCAATCCTTCGGCATCGTCCGCCTGCAATTCCAGCGGCCAGGCGCCGACGATCATCTGGTACAGCATCATCTCGTCGCCCAGCGCGGGTGCAACGAGCGCATCGCCGCCATCCTCGTTCTCCAGCCGTTGCCGCAGATCGCCATGCAAGCGTACCCAGCGGCGCACGGCTTCCGACCAGTCGTCTGCACATTCGCTCAGTACGGCCAGGCGTGCGCGCACGTCTTCGCCGCGCTTGTGATCGTGCGTGGCGGTTGCCAGCATCGTGTGCGGGAAGTTTGCCGCATGCCGCAAATTGAAGGCGTGAAAGTCTTCGATAGGCGACGAGAAATAATCCGGGTCCGCGCCAACCTCGTTGCGCGACAGCAGCCTGCCATAGCGGTAGAACACCGTATCCTCGACCGCCTTGGCCGCCAGCGGCGGCGTCAGCTGTTCGAAGCGGCGTACGGCGAATCGGCGCAGCGCAGGAGCATCCTCTGTGGCGTCCGGGTCGATGTTGTTGGTGTCGAACAGCTCGATCAGCGTATCGAGCAGCGGTTGGTCCTGCGGCGGAAGATTGCGACGCGCCTCGTTGACGGTGCGCTCGATCACCGCCAGGTCCGCGGCGCTGCGTCCCTGCTCGGACCAGTAGGTGCGATAGATCGGGAAGGCAACGAGCAGCTCGATGAGCACGCGATTGATTGCTGCCTGCGAGATGTCGCGTGTCTCTATTTCGGTGCGCGCCACGGCGTGCACTGCGCGTGTCAATGCGGCGAATTCGCCGACGAAGTTTTCCCGCAGCAGCTGGCGACGCGCATTCGCCACGTGCACGGGGAAGCTGTCGTTGTCGCTCGCCAGTTCCACCCACAGCTTGTTCAACGTCGCCAGGCCGTCCGGACAATGCAGCAGCGCGCCGACCTGGTCCATGAAGTCATAGCCGGTAGTGCCGGCGATCGGCCAATCATGACGCAGCGTTTCGCCGTGCGTCAGAATTTTTTCGACGATGATGTAGGGTTCCGTATCCGGCAAATCGGGCGGGCGCTGCGGCGCCAGTTGTTCCAGGGTCGCGCGCAGGCGCTGGCAATACGCGGTCGGGTCGGCCAGGCCGTCGACGTGATCAATGCGCACGCCGTCGATCAAGCCTTCCATGTAGAGTCGGAAGATCGTTTCATGCGTGGCGGCAAACACATCGTCGAGTTCGACGCGTACGCCGGCCAGGTCGCTGACTTCGAAGAAGCGCCGCCAGTTGATTTCTTCCGCCGCATTGCGCCACCATGTCAGCTTGTAGTTCTGCCGCTCCAGCAGGCGATGCATGCGCGCGACATTCTCCGGCGTATCGGGCACGAAGGCCGACAAGGCGAGCGCGATCGCTTCGCGTCCCTCGGCTTGCGCGATATTGCGCAGCAGCGTCAGACGTTCCGCATGCAGGTCGCACGCGTCTTTTGCAGAAGGATCGATGTCGGGAAAACCGGTCGACACCGCGCGCAGTTCTGCACCGCCATGCCGCAGCACGCGGCCGTAGGTCTCCGGCGCGAGCGGAAAGCGATGCGTGAAGTAGCCGAAATACAGCTGCCCGGTCTCTTCGCAAAAATGCAAACGTAAATCGCCCGAGCGCAGGCTCTGCGCATACGGATCGCCGAGGAAGGGCAGCAGAATTTTTCCGTGCAGCGTAGGGTCGGGCGAATTCCAGTCGATGTCGAACCAGCGCGCATAAAGACTGTGCCGTCCCCATTCCAGCACGTGCAGCCACCACGGATTGTCCGAACCACCCACGCCCATGTGGTTCGGCACGATATCGATGATCAGGCCGAGGCCGGCGGCGCGCAGCTTTTGCACGAAGCGGCGCAGTGCTGCTTCGCCGCCAAGTTCCGGGTTGATGCGGGTCGGATCGACCACGTCGTAGCCGTGCGTGGACCCGGGGCGCGCAGTGAGAATCGGAGAAGTATAGATGTGGCTGACGCCGAGCGCCGCGTAGTAATCAACCACGGCGGCCGCATCGTCCAGCGTGAAATCCTTGTGCAGTTGCAGGCGGGCAGTGGCGCGCGGGATGCTCATGGCTGCCCTTTCTGCGTACGCGCGTCGTTCAGGGCGGCAAGCCGCTCGCGCACGATCTCGCTGTCCAGCATCGTATCGACCGGCAACGGCAGGCGGCGGCGCCAGTTCGGATGCTGATCGACCGTGTTCGGCAGATTCGGCTGTTCTTCCAGCGCCAGCACGTCTTCCAGCGGCACGATGACGAGCGGCGCCGGCGTCGAGCCGATGAACTGCAGGATCGAGTCGACCGGCGCCTGTTCGTTGCGCGCGTCGACATGCGTTTGCCGATCATCGCGTTCCGGCATGTCGTTCAGCGCACGTGCCAGCGCTTCGCGCTCGCGCCCGCGGCCCGCATACTCATCGTCGACGTTGGCGCCGGGTGCGAGCAAATCGAGATCCGAACGCCAGCGGATATCGCGCGAGCGCCACCAGCCGACCACGGTCGGCAGGTCATGCGTGTCGGTGGTCGCGATGGCGTGCGAGGACCAGTCGCCGGCGGGACGGAAGCGCCCATTGTCCTGTTCGAACCACAGCACGCGGATGCCCATCAGTCCGGCATCGCCCAGCCGTTCGCTGAAGCCGGCGGGCACCGTGCCGAGATCCTCGCCGATCACGATGGCCTTGTAGCGATGGCTCTCCAGTGCGATCAGCCGCATCAGGTCTTCGAACGGATAGCGTAGGTAGGCGCCTTCGCGGCCATCGCAGCCATCAGGCACCAGCCACAGGCGTGTCAGGCCCAGGATGTGATCGATGCGCACGCCGCCGGCGTAGTGGAAGGCAGCGCGCAGCATTTCGATGTACGCCTGGAAACCGTATTGCCGCAGTGCGCGCGGCGAGAAGGCCGCCAGCCCCCAGTTCTGCCCGCGCGGGCCGAGAATGTCCGGCGGCGCGCCGACCGACAAGCCGGTCAGCATCTGGTGCTGGCGGCTCCACGCCTGGCTGCCGCTGCTCTCTGCCCCGACCGCGAGATCGGTGATCAGGCCGATGCGCATGCCGGCCGCGACTGCGCTGCGCTGTGCATGCTGCAGCCCGCGTGCGGCCTGCCATTGCAGGAACGCGTGGAACATGATGTCGGTGTCGTGCGCTTCGGCAAAAGCGGCGACTTCATCGCTGCGCGGATCGCGGTATTCCTCCGGCCAGTCGCGCCAGCTGCCGGTGACGCCTTTTTCGCGCATCACTGCATGCAGCGTTTCGAAACGCGCGTGGTCTTCCAGCTGCATGCCGCCTTCGATGCGGAAGGTTTCGAATTCCTTCCAGCCTTCGCTGTGAATGTCGTAGTGATCGAACAGGTCACGCAGCACCGCGAGCCGCCAGCGCGCCGCAGCGGGCCAGTCTACCAGTTCCGCGTCATGCAGGCGCTGGCGCTCCGCCTCGGCATCGAGGCGCGCGATCGAGGCACGCAAGGCTTCCTCGCCGCAGACGCGCGCCGGGTCGATGTGCATCACATTGAAGAACAGCCGGCTCGACGGTCCATAAGGACTGTACTGATACGGGTTGGCGCTGAACATCGCGTGCACCGGACTGATCGCAATGGCGGAAGCGCCATGCGCAGCGGCTGCGTGCGCGAGGATTTCCAGCGCGCTGAAGTCACCGATGCCGGCATCGCCGGTCGTCTCGCCGTCGGCGCGGCGCAGCGAGTACAGTTGCGCAGCCAGCGCCCACAGGTGCGGCGTGGCATCGGACCCATGCACGGCATCGGCGACGGTAAAGCAGCGCAACGGCGCGACTGCCAGTACCAGCACGTGTCGTTCGCCGATGTACAGGCGGTGATAGCCGATGCGGTCGACCGCGGCTAGACGCGGAGGCCGCTCGCCTTGATCGTCCTTGTCGGGAATGCGGCCGTTCACCTCGCCGCCGCCCTCAAGCTCGATGCGATATGGTTCGCCGTATACCGTCGCATGGGGCGACAGCTCGATCTCGCGACCGATCTGTGCGGTGATCATCGGCGGCAACGCCAGCGTGCTGTCTTCCTCGGCCAGCATCGCCATCGAGGCTTCGCAGGCCGCGTCGTCGTCGCAATCGATCTTCAATGCAGAGAGTACGCGGCGCAAGGTATCGGCCGACACGCTTTGCTGCTTGCCGAAGGCGTCCGTCCATTCGACTGCCAGGCCGGCCGCTTCGGCAAGGCGGCGCAGCGAGGCGCTGGACGATGGAGCTTGCTGGTTGTGATTCATGTTGGCGCTCATGCGGCAGGCTCCAGTAGCGCGATGAAACTGTCGCCGGGCAGGCTATCGTTGCCGAGCGCTGCCAGCGTGCCCGCCGTTTCGAACAGCAGGTCGGCACCACCGGTTTTTGCGATCGCGTCCAGCTTGACTGTGGCGCTCTGCGGCGACAAGTTGAGAGCAAGGGCAAGCACGCTGCCGTCGTTGAGGCGCCAGCGTGCGGCGACGGCCGCATCGCCGAGCACGCAGGAGCCGAGTGCGCGGCAATTTGCCAGTTGCGGCACCAGCCGCGAACGGCGCAGCGACAGCAAGCCGTGTACCCAGTCGCGCCAGGCGTCGGCATCGCGGCCTTCCTCCGGAATCGATTTTTCGAACGTCGACTCCGCATTCGGGTCGGGAATCTTCTCGCGTTGCTGCGGATCGGCAAATGCTTCGAATCCAGCAAATTCCTGACGGCGGCCATCGCGAACGGCGTCTGCCAGTTCCGGCGAATGATCGGTGAAGTACAGGAAGGGCTGCGTCGCGCCGAATTCCTCGCCCATGAACAGCAGCGGAATCTGCGGCGAAAGCAGCAGCAATGCGGTGGCCGCGCGTAGTGCGCTCGGTCGGGCGAGCTCGCTCAGGCGTTCACCGAAGGCGCGATTGCCGATCTGATCGTGATTCTGCAAAAACAGCACAAACGCCGAAGGCGGCAGATAAGCGCTCGGCTCGCCGCGCGGTTCACCGGTCGTCGCAATCGTCTCGCCCTGATAGATGAAACCTTCGGCCAGACAGCGCGCCAGCTTTTGCGTGGTGTCGTCGCTGTAGTTTCGGTAGTAATGGTCGTGTTCGCCGGTCAGCAGGACGTGCAAGGCGTGGTGCCCGTCATCGTTCCATTGCGCATTGAACGGCGCCTGTTCGGTATCGCCCAGCAGATGCGCCGCATTGCCGTCATGTTCCAGCACAAGGTGCACGTGGCGCGCGTTGTCCGATTCCTCGCCGATCACCTGGCGAATGCGTTGCCCCATGGTTTTGAGCCAGCCTTGTTCGCTGATTGCATGCACCGCGTCGAAACGCAAGCCGTCGAAGCGGTACTCGCGCAGCCAGTAGATCGCGTTCTCGATGAAGAAATCGCTGACCTGCTGCTGCCGGAAATCGATGGCCTGACCCCACGGTGTTTCGATGTCGTCGCGGAAGAACGGCTTGGCGTAGGTGCTCAGGTAGTTGCCGTCCGGGCCGAAGTGGTTGTAGACCACATCGAGAAACACCATCAGTCCGAGATCGTGTGCGGCATCGATGAGCGCCTTTAGCTGTTCGGGGCTGCCATAGGACGAGTCCGGCGCGTAAGGCAGCACACCGTCGTAGCCCCAGTTGTGCTTGCCCGGAAACTCGGCGATCGGCATCAGTTCAATAGCGGTGATGCCGAGCTCCGCCAGTTGCGGCAGGCGCTGCATGACCCCTTCGAATCCACCAAAAGCGCCGACATGCAACTCATACAGCACCGTCTCCTGCCACGGGCGGCCGCTCCATTGAGTATTCCGCCAGCGATAGGCACCGCCATCCACTACGACGCTTTCGGCATGCACGCCTCCAGCCTGCGCGCGCGATGCCGGATCGGCAAAACGAAGAACAGAGCCGTCTTCATTGATGGTTTCGAATTGATACCGGGTCCCCGATGCGCAAGGAATTTGCGCCTGATACCAGCCGTCGGCTGTCGGCTGCAGCGGATATGTCGCTTCACCGATCAACACATTGGCAGCTTTCACGCTCGGCGCCCAGAGGCGAAAGCGCGTTTCACCGTTGGCCAGCAGTTGCGGGCCAAAGGTGTATTCAAAGTTCGACATGATCAGCTACCAGTAAAAGTGCGCTATGACAGGCCACTGTCACGCGATTGTTTTGCGGTTTGCGCACGGCCGGGCCATCCGATTTTTCGGCAGCGTCGATCAAAACGATCCAGTCGAGCACGGGTTCGGGCAGCACGAATTCATGGTCGTCGGAATCGGCGTTGACCAGCAGCAGCGTGGCTGACACTTCGCCCTCGTCGCCGCGCGCCGGTTCCGTGCGCGTTACCCGCCGGCATGCCAGAAGACGACCTTCGCTGAACTTCCATTTGTCCTGATCCATCGGCGTGCCGCTTTCGTCGAACCAGTCGACGTCGCGCAGGCCCGGCAGGATTTCCGTGCCGCCGGAATAGAAGTGCGCCGCATGCAGCGTGGGGCGCGACAGCCGCGTGGCAATGCATTCGGCGGTGAATTCGATCAGAGCGCGGCCGGCGTCGCTGTCAGCGACGCTCCAGTCGAACCACGACAGTTCGTCGTCGTGGCAGTAGGCATTGTTGTTGCCGTTCTGTGTGCGGCCGAATTCGTCGCCACCCAGCAGCATCGGCGTGCCGTTCGAGAACAGCAGCGTCATCAGCATCGCGCGCTTGACCTTTTCTCGTGTGGCGTTGATGCCGGCATCCTCCGTCGGCCCTTCGGCGCCCCAGTTGAAACTTTCGTTGTCGTTGGCGCCGTCGCGATTCTCTTCGCCGTTGGCTTCGTTGTGCTTTTCGTTGTAGCTGACCAGATCGTGCAACGTGAAGCCATCATGCGCCGTCAGGAAATTGACCGACGACCAAGGGCGGCGGCGGTGGTGGCCGAACAGATCGGCCGAACCGAGCAGACGCGCCGCCAGAGCACCACGCATGTCGGGTTCGCGTTTCCAGAACCGGCGTACGTCGTCACGGTAGCGGCCGTTCCACTCCGCGAAACCCGCCGGATGGTTGCCGATCTGGTAGCCGCCGGGGCCAATGTCCCACGGCTCCGAGATGAGCTTGATCTGCGACAGCACAGGGTCTTGGCGCAGGGCATCGAAAAAGCCGGCGCCCGGATCAAAGCCGTGCGGTTCGCGGCCCAGCGTGACGCCAAGATCAAAGCGAAAACCATCGACGTGGAATTCCTGCACCCAGTAGCGCAGCGAATCCATCACCATCTGGATCACGCGCGGATGCGACATGTTCACCGTATTGCCGCAGCCGGTGTCGTTGATGCAGTGGCGTGGGTTGTCGGGTAGCAGGCGGTAATAGCTGGCGTTGTCCAGGCCGCGGAAGGAGAGCGTTGGGCCGAGTTCGCTTTCCTCGCAGGTATGGTTGTAGACCACGTCGAGAATCACTTCGATGCCGGCATTGTGCAGCTGATGAATGGCGCGGCGAATTTCGTCCAGCCCGTTCGACAGGTAGCTCGGTTCCGGAGCGAAATACGAGAGCGTGTTGTAACCCCAGTAGTTGCGCATGCCTTTTTCGATCAGACGGCGATCCTGGGCGATCGCATGCACCGGCAGCAATTCCAGCGAGGTGACGCCAAGCTTGACCAGGTGATCGATCACGAACGGATCGGCCAGTCCGGCAAAGGTGCCGCGGTAGTCCACCGGCACCTGCTCCGCCTTCATGGTCAGGCCCTTGACGTGCGCTTCATAAATCACCGTTTTATCCCACGGCACATGAACGGTGCGGTCCCGTCCCCATTTGAAGTTGTTGTCCGTCACCACGCCCTTGGGCATCGCCGGTGCGCTGTCGCGGCGATCGAAAGACAGATCGGCCTTTGCATGCCCCACGCGGTAACCGTAGAGCGCATCGGTCCAGCGCAGCTGGCCCTGCAGCAGGCGTGCATAAGGGTCGAGCAGCAGTTTGTGTGGATTGAAGCGATGACCGTTTTCCGGCTCGTAGGGACCATAGGCACGATAGCCATACAGCTGGCCGGCATGCACGCCGGGCAGGTAGCCGTGCCAGATTTCATCGGTGCACTCGGGAAGAAGATGGCGCGCGACTTCACGACGGCCGGCGGGATCGAACAGGCAGAGTTCGATGGCGCTCGCATTGCCCGAGAACACCGCAAAGTTGGTACCAAAGCCGTCAGTGGTTGCACCCAGCGGATAGGGCGAACCTACCTGCATACGCGAGCGTTGAATGGCTTTTGACATTTAATCTTTCTTTCTAAAGACGACGGCGGCAAGCGGCGGCAGTGTCAGCGCCAGCGAATGGGCATGCCCGTGCGCGGGATGTGCGTCGGCCGTGACCTGGCCTGCATTGCCGCGATTGCTGCCGCCGTATATACCGGCGTCGGTGTTGAGTATTTCTTCCCAGGTACGGCCGCTTTCGCCGAGATCGGGAACGCCGATGCGGTAGCCTTCGCGCGGCACCGGCGTCATATTGCAGACCACGAGCAGGGGGGCGGCGTTCGCGCTGAGACGCAAAAAAGCATAAACACTGTTGTCTGCGTCGTCGCCGATGATCCAGCGGAAGCCCGACGGTTCTCCGTCGCTCTCGTGCAGTGCCGGCTGACCGACGTAGAGCCGGTTCAGGTCGCGCACCAGATGCTGCACGCCGCGATGACGCGGATCGTCGAGCAATTCCCATTGCGGCGAGCCATCGTGATTCCATTCGCGGATCTGAGCGAACTCGCTGCCCATGAACAGCAGCTTCTTGCCGGGATGCGTCCACATGAAGGCCAGATAGGCACGCAAGTTGGCCAGCTTTTGCCAGTCGTCGCCGGGCATCTTGCCGTACAGCGAACCCTTGCCATGCACCACCTCGTCGTGCGAGATCGGCAGCACGAAATGCTCGGAATACGCGTACACCATGCCGAAGGTCATGTCGTGATGATGATGGCGGCGATGGATCGGGTCGTATTCGATGTAGCGCAGCGTGTCATGCATCCAGCCCATGTTCCACTTGTAGGTGAAACCGAGTCCGTTGTCTTTCACCGGTGCGGTCACGCCCGGCCACGCGGTCGATTCCTCCGCGATCACCATTGCGCCGGGACAGCGCGCCTTGATCGTTTCGTTCAGCTCGCGCAGGAAGGCGACCGATTCGAGATTCTCGCGGCCGCCGTAGATGTTCGGCACCCACTCGCCTTCCTTGCGGCTGTAGTCGCGGTACAGCATCGAGGCGACCGCGTCGACACGCAGGCCGTCGACATGGAAGTGCTCCAGCCACTCCAGCGCGGAGGCGATCAGGAAGCCGCGCACTTCGTGCCGGCCGAGGTTGTAGATCAGCGTGTTCCAGTCCTGGTGAAAGCCTTCGCGTGGGTCGGAATGCTCGTACAGATGCGTGCCGTCGAATTGCGCGAGGCCGTGCGCGTCGGATGGGAAATGCGCGGGCACCCAGTCGAGGATCACGCCGATGCCGGCGTTGTGGCAGCGGTCGACGAAGTGCGCAAACGCGTGCGGTGAACCGAAGCGAGCGCTCGGCGCAAATTGCGACAGCGGCTGATAGCCCCACGAGCCGGCGAACGGATGCTCCATGATGGGCAGGAATTCGAGGTGCGTGAAGCCCATCTCCAGCGCATACGGAATCAGGCGGTCGCCGAGTTCGTGCCAGTCAAGATTGCGGTTGCCGTCTTCCAGTACGCGCAGCCAGGAGCCGGCATGCACTTCGTAGATCGACAGCGGCGACGAGTACGTCGACAGTTCGCTGCGTTGCGCCATCCACCTGTCATCGCTCCAACGGAAAGGATCGGCCGGCGCGACCACCGAGCCGGTGGCCGGTGGCAATTCCGTCGCGCGTGCGACCGGGTCCGCCTTCAGCGGCAGCTGATTGCCGTTGCGGTCGAGCAGCTCGTATTTGTAGCGCGTTCCGGCGCCGACGCGCGGAATGAAGAGTTCCCAGATGCCGGCCTGCTGCCGAAGACGCATCGGATGCCGGCGGCCATCCCAGCCATTGAAGTCGCCGACGACGGACACGCGCATCGCATTCGGTGCCCACACCGCAAAGCGCGTGCCGGCAATGCCGTCCACCGCCATCGGGATCGCGCCAAGGCAACGTCCCAGTTCGCGATGGCGTCCTTCGGCGATCAGATGCAGGTCGAGATCGCCGAGCAACAGGCCGAAGGCATAAGCGTCTTCGGTTTCCTGCGTTACGTTGTCGGGCCAGGTAACGTGCAGCGCATACGCGGCAGGTCCGAGCGAGGCGTTGCGATCGCCGTTCGCGATGCGGCCGACGAAGACGCCGCTTTGTTCGATCTGTTCCAGCGCAATATCAAACGGCGTGCCGAGTGTGCCGCGCGCGCGCACGGACACTGCGCCGGGCTGAAAGCTGCGCAGCTCGATCACGCCGTCCTGCACCCGATGCGGGCCCAGCACGGAAAACGGGTCGTGCATACGGCCGTGCACGATTGCCTCGATCTGCTGCGGGGTCAGCGCGGTGAAGACAGAAGGAGCAGAGGGTGAAGCAACATCAAGCATCGTCAGCCTTTTTATTATTTGAATCGGGGTGCAGCAGGCGGTCGGCGACCTGCGCCAGCCCGCGCAGCGGAACTGATAGCCAAGCCGGGCGGTTCGCCGCCTCATAGCAGATTTCGTAGGCCGCCTTCTCCAGCGTGAAAAGGTCGAGCAGCGTGTCGGCGGAAACGTCGTCGGGCGCGGCATCGCGATAGGCCGCGAGGAAGGCGTCGCGCGATTCCGGTAGATAGCGTTGCAGGATCTTCTGCCGACGTGCGAGCGCTGCTTCGCCCAGATCGGTCGGGCCGCTGTTGCCGGCGAAATGCGCGGCGTAATCGTAGGAACGCAGCAGTCCGGCGACATCACGCCACGGGCTGTTCTTCTCGCGGCGCTGTTCCAGCGTGCGCGCAGGTTCGCCTTCGAAATCGACGATGTAGACGTCGCCGGAGCCGACCAGCACCTGGCCGAGATGGAAGTCGCCGTGAATGCGTGTGCGCAGCGCGCCTTTGGCCGATGCCGTGAGCTTGTCGATCAGCGCGCACAAATCATCCTTCTGCGTCAGCAGGTGCGACACGATTGCGGCGATCTCCGCCGGCAGATCGAGCCCGCTTTCCAGCACGCGGTAGGCTGCGCTCAGCTGCGCGCGCATTTCCTGTTTCCAGTGCTCGCAATCGGCTTCGCTCGCGCGCTCGGGCGCGAACGCGGGGTCGGAGGAAGGCTGCGCCAGCACGCTATGCAGTTCAGCCAGGCGCAAGCCGAGCTTGGACGCGAACTGCAGCAAGTCGATCATCGGATCGGCCATTTCCGAAGCCGGTGCCTCGGTCTGCACTTCTTCCGGCTGATGTGCGGTGCGCGACAGGGTATTCAGTGTCCAGTGCCAGCCATCGCCCTGGTTATGCACGAAGCGCTGCAGCACGATCAGCGTATGCGGCACGCCGGCGGCCGAGATGCGCGTGACGTCGCCCAGCATTGCCGGCGAGTTGGCATAGCCGCGTTCGGTCAGTACCCGACCCATCTCGAGTTCGGGATGGATGCCGGAGGTCAGATGGCGGATGACCTTCAGCACGATCAGGTCGCCGATGACGACGGAGCTGTTCGATTGCTCGGTCGAGATGCGGCGAATTTCCGCTTCCGCCGGCACGACCGTTTCCGCCAACATCAGCGTCGGCGAAAAGTGGATCTTGCCGTCGGCCGCATCGATGGTCGCCTGTTCCTGGATCAATTGCAGGATCAGCAGCGCGAAGGTGTCGAGCGAGAAGGCATCGGTCAGCATGCCGACGCGGCGGTCGCGCCGCACGCGGGCCAGCGCAAGCTGCTGCGGCAGGCCGGAAGTCACGCCGTCGTCGGCGAATACGCCCAGCGGCAGGAAGTAGCGATCGGTGCCGTCTTCGGTACTTGTGACGAGTTCGGTCAGCATCATCGGCGCCGTGCCGCTTGGCACCGGCAGCGGCGTAGCGAGGTCGATGCGTACGCTGTCCAGTTTCTTCTGCTTGCCGGCATACCAGCGGCGCAGCGCCAGATATTGCGGCAGCGTATCGCGCTCCAGCGTCATGCGCGCCGCACCGCGCATCAGATCGGCCGCACCGTGCGGCAGCACCAGCGTCTGGTAATCGGGTAAGGGCACTGCGGGTCGTGCATACCAGGACGGCATACTTTCCTCGGTGGCGAGAATGAACCAGTAGAAGCCGAAGGGCGGCAGCGTCAGCAGGTAAGGAAGCTGGCCGATCGGCGGGAAGGCGACGCCGCCCAGCATCTCCACCGGCACCTTGCCGGCAAAGGAGGACAAGTCGATCTCGACCGCCTGCGATGCATGCGACACGTTCGCCACGCACAGAATGAACTCGCACCCGTCGCAGGCATTCGGGTCTGCGTACTCGCGCAGATAGGCAAGAATCTTGCGGTTGTTCGGATAGATCAACTTTAGCGAGCCGCGGCCGAAGGCCTGGTGCTTGCTGCGCACTTCCAGCAGGCGGCGCATCCAGTTCAGCAACGAATACGGGTCGGCACTTTGCGCCTCGACGTTCAGCGCTTCGTAGCCGTACAGCGGATCCATGATCGGCGGCAGCACCAGCGCCTGCGGGTTGGCGCGCGAGAAGCCGCCGTTGCGGTCCGAAGTCCACTGCATCGGCGTGCGCACGCCATCACGGTCGCCGAGATGGATGTTGTCGCCCATGCCGATCTCGTCACCGTAGTAGAGCACCGGCGTGCCCGGCATTGACAGCAGGAAGCTGTTCAGCAATTCGATACGGCGGCGATCGCGCTCCAGCAGCGGCGCCAGACGGCGGCGGATGCCGAGGTTGATGCGCGCGCGCTTGTCGGCTGCATAGTGATTCCACAGATAATCGCGCTCGCGATCGGTCACCATTTCCAGCGTCAATTCATCGTGATTGCGCAAGAAGATCGCCCACTGGCAATCGGCCGGAATATCCGGCGTCTGCCGCAGGATGTCCGTAATCGGAAAGCGGTCTTCCTGCGCCAGCGCCATGTACATGCGCGGCATCAGCGGGAAATGGAAGGCCATGTGGCATTCGTCGTCGCTGCCGAAATATTGCTGCACGTCTTCCGGCCACATGTTCGCTTCGGCCAGCAGCATGCGGTCCGGATACTTCGCGTCCATGTGCGCGCGAATCTGCTTCAGGATCGCGTGCGTTTCCGGCAGATTCTCGTTGGTCGTACCTTCGCGTTCGATCAGGTAGGGCACTGCGTCCAGGCGCAGGCCGTCCACGCCCATGTCGAGCCAGTAGTCCATCACTTCCATCACGGACTTCAGCACGTCGGGGTTGTCGAAATTCAGGTCCGGCTGATGGGAATAGAAGCGATGCCAGAAATAGGCATTCGCGACTGGGTCCCAGGTCCAGTTCGACTTTTCGGTATCGCAAAAGATGATGCGCGTGCCGGCATAGCCGCTGTCGTTGTCCGACCACACATAGAAATTGCGCTCGGGCGAACCGGGCGGCGCATTGCGCGCGCGCTGGAACCAAGGGTGCTGGTCGGAGGTATGGTTGACGACCAGCTCGGTGATCACGCGCAGGCCGCGTGCATGCGCTTCGTCGATGAAGCGCTGCGCATCTTCCATCGTGCCGTAATCCGGATGCACGCCGATGTAGGCCGCAATGTCGTAGCCGTCGTCGCGGCGAGGCGACGGATAGAAGGGCAGCAGCCAGATCGTGTTCACGCCGAGCTGCGCAATGTAATCGAGCTTCTGGATCAGACCGGCGAAGTCGCCGACGCCATCATTGTTCGAATCGAAGAAGGATTTGACGTGCAGCTGATAGATGACCGCGTCCTTGTACCACAGCGGATCATCGCTGAATCGGATCGCCGGCTTGATCTGTTCGGGTTCTGCAATCTGCGGTGGAAGCGGGTTGTTCATAATGTTTCCAGTGCGGCTGCGGCGCCTCAGCGCGCGGGGCGCACGCGCCAGATGGCAAATGGAAGTTCCTTCGGATCCAGACGCACCTGTTGATGGCGACCATGCCAGGTGAACCGGCTATCGGTCATCAGCTCCTCGACGTCGACCGCGCCATGGTCGGGCAAACCGAACTGCCACAGCGGCACGTCGATCGTCGCCTCATGCGCGGCGAAGGGATCGAGATTGATTGCGACCAGCAGCACGTTGTCGCCGAAGCGATCTTCGCCTGCACCTTCGAAACGCGTTGCCTTCGAGAAGTACAGGATCTGATCGCCGGTCGCATGCTGGAAACGCACGTTCAGATGCGTGTGCAGTGCCGGATTGCCCTTGCGGATGCGGTTCAGCATCGCGATCTCGCGCACGATGTTGCCGGGACGGTTCCAGTCCCACGCGCGGATCTCGTATTTCTCCGAATCCAGGTATTCCTCTTTTCCTGTGACCGCCCGCGCCTCGCACAGTTCGAATCCGCTATAGACGCCCCACAAACCGGACAGCGTGGCGGCCAACGCGGCGCGGATCAGATGGCCAGGCCGTCCCGACTGTTGCAGGAAGACCGGATTGATGTCCGGCGTGTTGACGAAGAAATGCGGCCGGAAGAATTCGCGGGGGCCGCCTGCCGGCTGCGTCGTCGTCAGCTCGGTCAGGTAGTCGGTGAATTCCTGCTTGCTGTGGCGCCAGGTGAAATAGGTGTACGACTGCGAGAAGCCGACCTTGGCGAGCCGGTACATGGGCTTGGGCCGCGTGAACGCTTCGGACAGGAAGATCACGTCCGGCGCTTTCGCGCGCACGTCATTGATCATCCATTCCCAGAACGGCAGCGGCTTGGTGTGCGGATTGTCGACGCGGAAGGTGCGCACGCCTTCGCGCACCCAGAACAGCACGACGTCGCGCAGCGCAATCCACAGCGCCGGAATGGCGGCCTCGGCATAGAAATCGACGTTGACGATGTCTTCGTATTTCTTCGGCGGATTTTCCGCATAGCGCAGCGAGCCGTCCGGCCGCCAGGCGAACCAGTCCGGATGTTCCTTCAGCCATGGGTGATCGGGCGAACACTGGATCGCAAAGTCCAGTGCGATCTCGAGATCGTGTTCGCGTGCTGCGGCAACCAGCCGGCGGAAATCCTCCAGCGTGCCCAGCTGCGGATGGATCGCATCGTGGCCGCCGGCGTCCGAGCCGATCGCGTACGGACTGCCCGGATCGTCCGGGCCCGGCGTCAGGCTGTTGTTCTTGCCCTTCATGTTCTTGCGCCCGATCGGATGGATCGGCGGGAAGTACAAGGTATCGAAGCCCATGTCGCGTATTGCGGGCAGGCGTGCGATCACGTCGTCGAAGGTGCCGTGGCGTTTGACGTCGCCGCTCTGCGAGCGGGGAAACAATTCGTACCAGCTGGAAAACTCGGCACGCGGGCGTTCCGATTCGATCCGGTATTCGGCGCTGCGCGTGGCGAATTCGCGCAGGTCCGCCTTGCGCATCAGCGCGGCGGTGTCGGAGGACAGGAACAGCGCGATTGCGGCAGCATTGTCACCGCTGCCTTTCTTCTTCGCCTTCGGCAAAGCCTGCAGCAATTTCTTCAGCGCGTCGGTATGCGGGCTGTCTTCCGGCTGGCCGGCCAGCGTCTTTTCGATCAGCTGCCGTCCCTCCTGGATTTCCAGTGTGACGTCGAGGCCGGCACGGTTCTTCTTGTCCAGCTCGTCGCGATAGGTATCGAAATTGTCGCGCCAGGCTTCCACCACGAATACGTAACGGCCCACGCGCTGCAGCGGCAGTTGCGCGCACCAGCGGTCGTTGCTGCGCATCTCCATGCGCGCTTCGTTCCATTCGATCTCGTCAGCGGCACGCCACAGCACAGCGGCTGCCAGATGATCGTGGCCATCGCCGAACACATCGGCTTCGACCACGACCGTGGTGCCGACGATGCGTTTTGCTGGAAAGCGGCCGCAATCGACGGTCGGCATTACGTTTTCGATCGCCACACGCGGCAGGCGCGCTGCGCGCGTTACGGCGGCCTTGCCGCTCGCGCTGGCCAGGGTCACCGGCTTCGGCTGCTGCGCGCGATAGCACAGCACAGTGCCGGGCTGCAGCATCAGTGCCTGCTCATCTTCGGCGTGTTCGCCGAGATCCACGGTCCAGCCGGCAGCGCGTTCGCGCAGACTGCGGCGCGTGACCACGTGCGTGCCATGCAGATCGGCATTGATCAGAATGAGGTTCGCTGTTGCACCGCGGGTGCCGGCCTTTCTTGCAGGACGCAGCAAGATCGCGATGTCGGCGCCCGGTGAAGAAAGCATGTGCAGCGGCGCCTGCGTCTGGCGGTTAGCCGCGATGCGGCGATTGAGCTTGGCAATGTCGAGTGAAAGATTGAAGGCTGGTTGCTGCAACCATCGGCGATCGCGCGGCAATTCGTAGAGCGGCACATCGGCGCCGACTTCGAAGCCCTGCACGATCAGCACACCGTCGCCAATCAGTGCGGCGCTTTGCAGCGCGCGTACATAAGCGCGCTGTGCCAACGCCTCGTCGTCCGCGTGCATCAGTCGCAGCAGGCGAGTGCCGCCCGGTTCTTCCGGTGCGGCGATGATGACGTTGGCCACTTGCGCCAGACGCGCTTGTTCCTCGGCCAGCCAGCCGGAGCGGTAATCCCACCAGGCATCCGAGGAAAAGACGGCATCAAAGCCGCAATGACGGACCGCATGCAGTTGTTCGGGCGTGCAGCCGGGTGTCCACGCGAAAAAGTCGGCGCTGCCGCGCGCCTTGCTGCGTGCAATGAGTTGTTGCCACATTGAAGGCGGAATGCGCCCGATGTCCAGGCAGCGAAAGCCTGCAATGCCGGCGCTCAGCCAGGTGGCAATGCGCTTTTCCCAGTAGGACAGCGCGAGCTCGATGCCGGCGACATCCAGCCGCAGGCGCGCGCGTTTGTCCTGCACCAGACTGTGCGGCGTGCGCGGATCGGGCAGTCCGTCGCCGTATCCTTCCAGCGGGAAAAATCGTTCGGCATGCTCGGTGCGCAGCGTGTGTTCGGGTGGGAAGCGATCCAGTTCGAGATCCAGCATCAGCCGCAAGCCGTGCCGCGCGCACTGCGCGCTGAGCGCGGAGAGCGCCTGATCTTCGTCAACATCGTTGAGCGATTCTCCCGTCAGACAGCCGGCAGGTGCGGCGAGCAGGATGGCATCGAAATGCATCTCTGCCGCGTGCGCAAGCGTGCGCTCGCGCTCATCGGCATTAACAATGGTGGTCGGCGCAAGGCAATAGATGCGCGGCGGGTTGGTTCCCGTAATGGAGGTGCGGCTTTGCATGTTCAGACGGTTTCATTGAAAAGTCGCAACAGGGTGCGATGCCGCCTGACAGAACTCCAACGCATCATCAGGCGGTCATCTTGTAATGAGATGGATCGGCGATCAAAGGTTCACTTGCCTTGGGTGCCAGCAAGTCGAGGAAGGCGCGTTTCGCCGACGCCGGCGCGATGTCGGCGTACATGCGGATGTACGCGTCGGCCGGCCCTTGCCACGAGAAGTCGCCCTGCATCGCGTTGCGCTGCATCGTCTGCCATGCGACGGGACGCATGTAGAGATCCAGCACATGATCGACTGCGTGCGACAGGTCCGCTGCCGTTTCGCCATCGAACAGCACGCCGTTGGCATTCGGTTCCGGCCGGCTGCTCACCGCATCGATGATGGTGTCGCACAAGCCGCCGACGCGCGAGCACACGGGAATCGTGCCGTACAGCATCGAATACAGTGGCGTCAGGCCGAACGGTTCGAAGCGCGTCGGGTGCAGCAGCATGTCGGCGCCGGCATGCAAGGCATGCGCGCGGCGTTCGTCATAGCCAATATGTACGCCGACGCGGTCCGGATGTTGCGCTGCCAGCGCCTGGAATGCTTGCGCGTATTGCGGCTCGCCGCAGCCAAGCACCGCCACCTGCAGTTGCGGATGACGTTCCAGAATGCCTGGCATCGCTTCCAGGATGACGTCGGCCATCTTCTGGTGCGTGATGCGGCTGCCGATCGCCATCAGCGGCGTGAACTGCTGCACTGGCAGGTTGAACAGTTTTTGCAGATCGCGCTTGCAGGTCGCCTTGCCGGTCATGTTGTCGACACTGAAGTTGCGCTTGATCAGCGTATCGGTAGAGGGGTTCCAGCACGCAACGTCCACCGCGTTCGGAATCGCCGTCAGCGCGTCCTTGCGGCGGTTCAGCACGCCTTCGAAGCCGTAGCCGAAGCGCGGCGTCAAAATCTCGCGCGCATAGGTATGGCTGACCGTGGTGATCCGATCCGAGTACGACACGCCGGCTTTCAGGAAACTGAGCTTGCCCCAGAACTCCATGCCGTCTTCATTGATCATATCGACCGGGATGCCGAGTTGCGGCGCCAGTTCGGCCGGATAGTTGCCCTGGAACGCGAGATTGTGAATCGTCAGTGCCGTGCCCACGTTTTGAATCTTCTGGGCATGCATCAAGGCTGCAATCAGACCGGCATGCCAGTCGTTTGCATGGACGACATGCGGTACGGGGAGCGGCGTCTTGCCGGCGCAGATGCGCACCGCGGCATGGCATAGCGCGCCAAAGGCAAGCGCGTTGTCATCGTATTCGTGGCCGCTGTGATCCACATACGGATTGGCGACGCGATTATCGAAGCGCGCAGTGCGCAGTAGCAATACTTTTACCCCGGTGCCAGGCATCTTTCCTTGCAACAATTCGCCGTCGCCGCCGGGCAGGTCCTTCAGGTCGCAGATTTTCTTCAGGCCAACGGCCCGTTCGATTGCAGCCGGATAACCTGGCATCAGAATGCTGGTATCCAGACCGCGTTCTGTCAGCGTCGCACCGAGCGCGCCGATCACGTCGGCCAGGCCGCCGGTCTTGATCAGCGGTATGGCTTCCGATGTGACGAGAAGTGTGCGTGCTTGTGACATTGATTTCTCCCTGTAAACATGACGACGCGGCGGATGGCGGCGGGATGAGATGTACGAAACACTGTACAGAAGCGCACTGCAAACTCGAATCAGACAGCGCCGCAACCGTCTGTAAGAAAACAGCACCTATTCGTAAAAAAATGTAAGAGGAATATTTCTGTGCGGTATGTCACACAGCCGTTGCGCGATGGCAATACGCGTATTGCTGGCTGTGATCTTCCTACGTACGATCGCGCGTTCTTCCGATAGGGAAAGCAGAATGGCCTCGCTTATCTTTGCGTGACAAACCTATCGCGAAGAGTCTCATGCCGCCTTCCAGATTTCCGCCAGACCATATCGGCACCGTGATGAGCACGGTATCCGGCCCCTCGACAGGGCCGATACCGGGGTCCGCTCAAACAAAGATGCTGCCGTCCGATTTGTTGAAGAAGATCGCCGGCGGTGCCGAGTTGGCGGCGGCCATGCCTTCCAATGCGAACAAGGCTTCCGAACATGGCGATGCCTCGCGCTCGCCGCCGCAGGGTGCTGTCAGCGAACCGATGTCGGCGGTAGTGACCGCGAGCACGGCAAGCGAACGGAACGCTTCGCCCAAGACTGGCGACACCGTGCCCGTCGGCGAGAACCGCACGATCGCCGCACTGGATCGCGTACGCATCGATGCCAGCGGCCAGCCGCTGACCACCGACCAGGGCGTGCCGATCGCTGACAATCAGAATTCGCTGAAGGCGGGATTGCGCGGGCCGACCGCGATGGAAGATTTCATTCTGCGCGAGAAGATCACGCATTTCGACCACGAGCGTATTCCCGAGCGCGTGGTGCACGCGCGTGGCTCCGCGGCGCACGGCTATTTCGAGTGTTACGAGTCCTTGAGTCCGTTGACGAAGGCAGCACCGTTTGCGGAGGCGGGCAAGCGCACGCCGGTGTTCGTGCGTTTCTCCACCGTCGCAGGCGAACGGGGTTCGGCCGATACTGCGCGCGACGTGCGCGGCTTCGCCGTCAAGTTCTATACCGAACAGGGGAACTGGGATCTGGTCGGCAACAACATCCCGGTCTTCTTCATCCAGGATGCGATGAAGTTTCCCGACCTGGTGCATGCGCTCAAGCCTGAACCGCATCACGGCATGCCGCAGGCGTCGAGCGCGCACGACACGTATTACGATTTCGTTTCGCTGATGCCCGAGAGCACGCACATGCTGCTGTGGCAGATGTCGGACCGCGCGATTCCGCGCAGCTACCGGATGATGCAGGGTTTCGGCGTGCATACCTTTCGGCTGGTCAATGCCGCCGGCGAGTCGGTGTTCTGCAAGTTTCACTGGACGCCGAAAGCCGGCGCGCATGCGTTGTGCTGGGACGAGGCCGTGAAGATTGCCGGCGCCGATCCGGATTTCCATCGCCGCGACCTGTGGGAAGCGATCGAGGCGGGCGCCTATCCCGAGTGGGAACTTGGCTTGCAGGTATTTTCCGAAGAGCAGGCCGAGCACTTTCCGTTCGACGTGCTGGATGCGACCAAGCTCGTCCCGGAAGAAATGGTGCCCGTCATCCCGGTCGGCAAGCTGGTGCTGAACCGCAATCCGGACAACTTTTTTGCCGAAACCGAACAGGTCGCGTTCTGTGTCGCGCACATCGTGCCCGGCATCGATTTCAGCAACGATCCCTTGCTGCAGGGACGAATCCACTCTTATGTGGATACGCAGATCAGCCGGCTCGGCGGGCCGAACTTCCACGAAATTCCGATCAATACGCCGCTCGCGCCAGTGCACAACAACCAGCGCGACGGCATGCATCGGCAAGCCATCCACCGTGGCCGCGTCGCCTACGAACCGAATTCGCTGGGTGGCGGTTGCCCATTCCAGGCAGGGGCGGCAGCCGGTTTCACCAGCTACCCCGAGCGTGTCGCCGAAGACAAGGTGCGCGGCAAGCCGGAGAAATTCGCCGACCATTATGCGCAGGCGGTGCTGTTCTGGAAATCGCAATCGCCGATCGAACGCCGGCATATCGTGCAGGCTTTCCGTTTCGAACTCACGCGCGTGCAGACGCAGGCGATACGCGAACGCGTGGTGTCGCTGCTGATGAACGTGGATCACGAACTGGCGAGCGGCGTGGCGGAAGGGCTGGGCTTCGCGTTGCCCGCGCCGGCGCCGGACATTTCGCCGCTGCCGCGGCATGACTATCCGCCTTCGCCAAAACTCTCGATATTTTCCTTCCCCGCCGCGGACATCAAGGCACGCCGCGTTGCGATCCTGATCGCGCCCGGTGTCAACGGCGACATGGCGCGCACGATCTACATGCGGCTGCTGGAAGCCGGCGCCGTGCCGCGCTTTGTGGGACGCATGCTGGGAGAAGTGGCAAGCGCAAGCGGTGCGTCATTGCATGCAGAGATTTCGGTGGAGGCCGCGCCTTCGGTGATGTACGACGCACTCGCCGTACCCGAGGGCAGCGATGCGATTGCGGCGCTGATGAAGGATGGCAATGTGCTGGAGTTCGTCAAGGAGACCTATCGCCATTGCAAGCCCATGCTGCTGATGGGCGCGGCGTCTTCGCTGCTGGAAAAGGCTTGCATCCTGCCTGCGCTGCCGAGCGGCAAACGCGACCACGGCATCATCGGCCTCGGCGACCACGACCTGTCGGTTGCGATCGACGTGTTCATCGAGACGCTGCAGCAGCACCGCGTGCTGGCACGCGAGACCGATCCGCCCATCGTCTGACGCCAGCTCGCCTATTCGACGCCGAGCGGCGCGGTGCGTGCCGCAAACGCTTCGGCCAGCGCGTGCGCTTCCAGTGGGCGCGAGAACAGAAAGCCCTGGAAACCGTCGCAACCGACGTCCAGCAAAAACTGTTTCTGTTCCGCCGTTTCGACGCCTTCGGCCACGACTTGCAAACCCAGCGCGCGCCCCAGATGCGTGAAGGCTTCGACGATGGCCGCCGAATCCTTTGCCTGCGTCACGAACGAAACGAAGGACTGATCGATCTTGATCTTGTCGAGCTCCAGCTCCTTCAGCAATTGCAGGCTGGCGTAGCCGGTACCGAAATCGTCGACCGAAATGCGCACGCCGGCTGCACGCAGGCGCCGTAGCTGCCGCGTGATGACATCGTCCACGTGCATGATCGCCGTCTCGGTAATTTCGAGTTCCAGTCTGTCCGGCGGGAAATTTTCCTCGTCGAGAATGCGCAGCACCTTGCTCGCGAATGCCAGATTGCGCAGCTGAATGGCCGAGACGTTGACGGCCAGGAAAAGATCATTCCACTGCTGCATCGCGCGGCAGCCTTGTCGCAGTATCCGCTCGCCCAGCTGGACGATCAGGCCCGCTTCTTCCGCGATTGGAATGAATTGCGACGGCGATATCACGCCCAGGCTCGGGCTTTCCCACCGCGCCAGCGCTTCGACGCCGACAATGCGGCCCTCGCTGCCGGCGATCAGCGGCTGAAAGACGCAGTTGAGTCCGCGGCCTTCGTCGAGCGTTTTTCTCAATTCGCTTTCCACTGTCTTTCGCCGAATCAGGCCGGCGTCAAGATCGGTCGAATAGATGCAGTAGCGGCCCTTGCCGCGCCGCTTGGCTTCGTACAGCGCGGTATCGGCCTTGCGTACCGCTTCGCCCGGCAAGGTACCGCTCGAACCGATATGGAAAGCGCCGACCGAAGCGGCGACATAGGATTGCACGCCGACCACCTGGAAGGGTTCGGCCGCCGCTTCCACGATCTGCATGCACAGCTGTTCCAGCCGTTTGGTCTGCATCGGCGACGACAGCAGGATCGCGAACTCGTCGCCGCCCATGCGCACCACCAGATCGCTGTCCTGCACGATCTTCTTCAATCGGCGGCCAAACGAACACAGCAATTCGTCGCCCGCTTCGTGGCCGTAAGTGTCGTTCACGTTCTTGAAACCGTCGAGATCGGTCAACAGCAGCGCCATCGAGGTTTCTTCGGAAAACGGCTTGCCCAGCAGCTGGCTCAGGCGTTCATAGATCGCCGTGCGATTCGGCAAACCGGTCAGACTGTCGTGGTAGGCGAGATAGCGCGCACGCGCCTCCGATTCGCGCAGCGCAGTAATGTCGCTCATCGAGACGAGCAGATAGCGTTCCCCGTCCAGCACGAACAGCGACTTGCGCGTGACGACCTGATGCGTGGTGCCGGTACGATCGCTCACCGCTTCCTCGTTTTCGCTGACTTCGCCGGTGCGCAGCACGCGCTCGTCCATTTCATGAAAGACGCGGACCTGCTCGAGCGGGAAGAAATCTTCGTCGCGTTTCCCGATCATCGCCTGCGGCGATTGATCGAAGTAGGCTGCGGCCAGCTTATTGATGAACACGAAACGATGTTCGGCGTCCTTGATGAAGGTCGGCACCGGCAAAGAATCGAGAATCTGTTGTAGCGCAGAAATGTTCAGCATCATGGGCGGCATCACGATCGGCGAGGCTCCATTCAATGCGCGCATGCCACGCGATGCATTGCCGCGGGCGCAACGGCGAAGAAAAGAAGATGGAGGACGATCGCGGCGCATAGTTCCGTATTTCGTGCCGGGCCGAACAACTGTTCGGGAAATCTTGCTGTTCGCTATCGGCGTAGCGCTAGAATGAAGAAAAAGCGGGCGACGGAATCCCGAAATGCAGGTCGCCGGCAACGACGTGACATGCAAGGAGGAGAAGAAGATGGAGCTCGCGTATCAACGTTCTACAACATGCGTTGCCACCGCGGCATGCGCCACCGCAACCGGCGGCTTGCTCAGCGTCGCAGAGATCGGCCTGGCGACCGATGCCTTGTCGACGATTGCGGCCGTGATGCTCGGCGTACCGTGGTCGCTCGCGTTTCGCTGGCAGCCTGATGCGACCTGGGGCGGCGTGCTGATTACCGTGACCGCAATGGGGCTGAATATTGCTGCGCTGTGGTGGCTGGTAAGAAAGATGCCGGGTTGATGAACGTTGCTCTTGCTGCAGGACATGGATCGGGCCTCACGGCTTCGGCGTCCTGACCCACACGGTCATGCGGATGCCGGCCGTGCGTTCGAAGGCCATGATCTTGTCGATCAGGCGCTGGCTCAGCACGTGATCGGCCGACAACAGCAGGAAGTTGTCCTTCGCAATCAGGTCGCGGGCAATCACCATGCCGGGCTTCAGGTCCGCTGCCATCAGGCATAACTCGGTCTGCGTTTCGGTATTCGGATTGACGCCGGTAATGACTTCCTGAAACGCAGCCAGCACGGCCGGGTCGTAGCGCTTGTTCACGCCGCGCAGCGTCATGTGAAAGGCGTCTTCTTCGGTCAGGTGTTTTTGCAGCAACGTGCCGTTCTGCAGATTCTCGTAGTCGCTGGCGATGGCGAGAATACGGGCGCCGATCGGGATTTCGACGCCTCTCAGCTGATCGGGAAAACCGCCGCCGTCCCAGCGTTCCTGGTGCGAGCGGATGATGCGCGCGATGCTGCCCATGTCTTCCAGCGGCATCAGCAACTGTTCGCCGCGCAGCGTGAACTTGCGATAGCTGGCCAGCGTATCGCTGTTCATCATGTTCATCGGCGTGGCCAGCAGCTCGTCGGAGAAACCGATCTTGCCGATGTTGTGCAATAACGCGGCGATGAATACTTCCTGCGTGGTGTTGAAATCCAGATCCATGCGTCCGGCGATGCGGCGCGCCAGGTCGGCCACGCGGCGCGAATGGCCGGCGAGGTGGCTGGCGCGCATTTCGATCAGGTTGGAGAAAATCTTGATCGTGGTGAGAAACCCGGTCTTGAGTTTCTGATTGGCCTCGGTCAGATGCTCGTTGGAGGCCCGCAGTTCGGCAGTGCGCTGCTGCACCGTCTGCTCCAGTTTCCCATTGGCTTCCTGCAGCGCCAGTTCCGCGTTTTTCTGCAGCGTGATGTCCTGCAGCACTTCGATTGCGCCGACCAGTTCGCCCGCGCTATTGCACAGCGGTGCGGCAGAAAACGACAGCCAGCGCCCCGATTCGCCGAGATGCGGGAAAAAATCGTCGATGCGGTAAGTGCCTCTGACGGAAGTGGAACGACGCAGCTTGCCGCGATAGAGCGTGTCGATTTCGCGCTCGATGGTGCCGGACACGATCAGGTCGACCAGCAAGGGGCGCTCTTGCGCGTACAGCAGCTTCCAGTGATTGCGCGTGCCGACCATGTCTTCGGCACGCAAGCCGCTGATCAATTCGCACGCGTGGTTCCAGTGCGTGACCACATGGTTGCGATCGATTGCAAAGGTGGGAACCGGGCTGCCCTCGAAGAATTCCGAGACGGCAGGCATCATCGAGGCGATTTCGTCGGTCGGGGCTGGGTGTGAAGTCTGCATGCGCGTTCTTGGCAAGATCAATATTGGACCACGCAGACTGCGCATGGTTTTCGCTCAGGCGGGCGGCCCGAAAGTCAGGGAGCCGCCGGGTACAGCGTACACCGATTCGCCGGTGGTGACGAAGACGCGTTCTGCTGGCCGAGGGTCGATCGCGAAGCCGCCGGTGAAGGAGCCGAAAGACGGCAATATGCCATTGCCCGGGCCAAAAACAAAGCAGGGCAGACGCACCGAGTCTCCAGCCGCGGCCAGCCGGAAGACCGGATGCAGATGGCCGGCAATCACGTAGCCGCGTGCGCGCGCGTGCGGATGATGGCAAAAGGAGAAGGGACCGGCATCCAGGGGTTCGTCGACCACATCGATCTGCAGGTCTTCTGGCGGATCGCCGGCACGGTCGTCGTGATTGCCGCGCACCAGGGTCAGCCGCAGGTTCTTTCGCCGGGTACGCCAATGGCGCACGGCCTCCAGCGTCGCCTGCGCCTGCTGCACCGCGCGCGCGTGCAGGAAATCGCCAAGGAACACGATGTGCCGTATTTCATGCGCGTCCAGCAGCAGATCAAGTCGCGCAAGGTTTTCGCTCGTCGTGCCGCGCGGTACCGGCACACCCTGTGCACGGAAAGCCGCTGCCTTGCCGAAATGGATGTCGGCAATCAGCAGCGTGCGTTGCGCCGGCCAATATGCGGCGCGCTGCGGCAGCAGCTCCAGCACTTCGCCGGCGATCGTGATGCTCAGGGTGTCGATGCGGCTTTCTCCAGTTCGCGCACCATGCGCGCGATGCGGTCGGATAATTTTTCGGTGCTCAGTTTCTCGCGGAAGCGCTCCACCATCAACGGAAACGCAAACGGCGTGGCGCGCCGCGTTTCATGCACGCGCAATGTGCGTGCCTGCAATTCCAGCAGTGTCTCGCGCAGGCGCGTCAGTTCCAGCTCCTGCTCCAGTACTTCGCGCTGCGCCTGCGTCAGCAGCAGATTGCCGGCATCGTGCTTGCGGAACACTTCGAAGAACAGGCTGGACGAGGCCTGCAACTGCCGATTGCTCTTCGGCTGCCCCGGGTAACCTTGAAAGATAAGGCCGGCAATGCGCGCAATCTCCCGAAAGCGCCGCTGCGCCAGTTCCGCGGCGTTCAGGCTGGCGAGCACGTCTTCCAGTAGATTGTCGACCGAAAACAGTCCGCCCGCCTGCGGCGCCTGCAGCACGCTTTGCCAATCGACCGCTTGCGCGGACAACAGTTCGAAGCCGTAATCGTTGATCGAAATCGAGAACGTCGCTTTCTGGTGCTTACCGAAGCGATAGGCCAGCAGCGAAGCCAGCCCGATGTGCACCGAGCGCCCGGCGAACGGATAGATGAACAAATGCTGTCCCTCGCGGCTGTGTGTCAATTCCACCAGCAGGCAATCGGCGGTAGGCAGTCCGGACCATTGCTGCTGCAATTCGAGCAGCGGCGCCGCCGCATGCATCTCGGGGCCGTCGTAGCGATGCTGTGCGGCGTCGTGCAGGCAATCGAGCACCGCATGTGCCAGTTCGGAGGAGAGCGGCATCTTGCCGCCGTTCCAGCGCGGCACCGCGCCGCTGGTGCCGCTGGCGCGCCTCACGTAGGCGGACATCTGGTGCATGCGCACGAATTCCAGCACGCGGCCGGCGAACAGGAAACGGTCGCCCGGGCGCAGGCGCGAGATGAAGGATTCCTCGACCGAACCGAGCAGGCCGCCCGACATGTATTTGATCTGCACCGATGCATCCGACACGATGGTGCCGATGCTCATCCGATGCCGCCGCGCGATCGCGGCATCCGGCACGCGATAGACGCCGTCCTCGTCAGGCAGCACGCGCCGGTATTCCGGATATACGGTCAGGCTCTGCCCGCCGCGCGCGACGAAATCCAGCGCCCATTGCCATTCTTCGGGTGTCAGTTCGCGATACGCGTAGGCGGTGCGCACTTCGTCGAACAGTTCTTCCGAGCGGAAGCCGCCGCCGAGCGCGATCGTCACGAGGTGCTGCACCAGCACGTCGAGCGGCTTGTTCGGCACCGCGCGGCCTTCGATCTGGCGTTTGGCGACCGCGCGCCGTGCGCCGGCCGCCTCCAGAATTTCCAGCGTATTGGTCGGCACTAGCGTCACGCGGGAGGCACGGCCCGGTGCGTGACCGCTGCGGCCGGCGCGTTGCAGCAGACGCGCAATGCCTTTCGCGCTGCCGATCTGCAGCACACGTTCCACCGGCAGGAAATCGACGCCGAGATCGAGACTCGACGTGCAGATCACCGCTTTCAACTGACCCTGCTTCAACCCGAGTTCGACCCAGTCGCGTACTTCCTTGTCGAGCGAACCGTGATGCAGCGCGATGATACCGGCCCAGTCCGGCCGTGCGGCCAGCATGTCGCGATACCAGATCTCCGCCTGCGAACGCGTGTTGGTGAAGACCAGCGTGGTGGCATGCTTGTCGATCTCGGCGATTACCGGTTCCAGCATCTGGATGCCGAGATGGCCGCCCCAGGGAAAACGCGACGGATTCGGCGGAATCAGCGTGTCGACCACGATGTCCTTCTTGATCGCACCTTCGATCAATACGCCGTTGTCGATACCGAGCAGTGCCTCCTGCGCCTGCTGCAGATTGCCGAGCGTGGCGGAGAGTCCCCACACCAGCAGTTGCGGCCGCCAGCGGCGCAGACGCGCGAGCGCGAGTTGCGTCTGCGCGCCGCGCTTGCTGCCGAGCAGCTCGTGCCATTCGTCGACGATCACCATGTCGAGCGCGGCGAACTGCGTGAGCGCGTCCGGATTGCTGAGCATCAGCGTCAGGCTTTCCGGCGTGGTGACCAGCGCGGCGGGCAGCGAGCGGCTCTGCCGCGCGCGTTCGGATGATGAAGTGTCGCCGGTGCGCTGGCCGACTTCCCACGAAGGCATCAGATCTGCCAGCGGTTCCTGCAAGGCGCGCAGCGTATCGCTGGCAAGCGCGCGCATCGGTGTGATCCACAGCACGCGCAGGCCGCGTTTTTGTCCGCCGCCTTTCTTTTCGCTCATCGCGCGCAGCAATGCGCCGAACCATACCGCATAGGTTTTGCCGGAACCGGTCGTCGCATGCAGCAAGCCGGATTCGCCTTGCAACGCAGCGCGCCACACCGCTTTCTGGAACGGGAAGATTTTCCAGCCGCGCTGTCCGAACCAAGCATCGATCTGCTGGCGCGGCGTCGGCGTTTTCGCAAACGCTTCATTCTGCTGCACCGCATCGGGCTGCGCTTGTGCCTTCATCCCAGCATGTCCTTCAATACATCAAGCGTATCGGCATCTTCCACCGCCTTGTCGTCGCGGATACGCAGGATGCGCGGGAAGCGTACGGCGACACCGGCCTTGTGCCGCGTCGATTTCGCAATGCCTTCGAAACCGATCTCGAACACCATCGTCGGTTTCAGGCTGCGTACCGGGCCGAATTTTTCGACCGTGGTTTTCCGGATGATTGCATCGACCTTCGCGATCTCGGCGTCGGTGAGGCCTGAATAGGCTTTTGCGAACGGGACCAGCGTGCGGGTGCCGTCGCTGTCGGTGTCCCACACGGCGAAGGTGTAGTCGGTGTAGAGCGAGGCGCGCCGACCGTGACCGGGTTGCGCGTAGATCATCACGGCGTCGACCGCATACGGATCGATCTTCCATTTCCACCACACGCCAACGTCCTTGGTGCGGCCGACGCCGTAATGCGCATCGGTGTGCTTCAGCATCATGCCTTCGACCACCCGCGAGCGCGAGGTGGTGCGCAGCTCTGCCAGCTTTTGCCAATCGTCCGCCGCGATCAGCGGCGAGAGTTTCAGCGCGGGATGCGCGGCGCGCGCAACGATGTTTTCCAACAACGCGCGGCGCGCGGCCTGTGGCGTGCTTCGAATGTCGGCGCCTTCATGTTCGAGCAGATCGTAAGCGACCAGCACCGCGGGCAGGTCGTTGAGCATCTTGCTGCTCACTGTCTTGCGGCCGATGCGTTTCTGCAGGTCGGCGAATGGCGCGGGCAGGTCGTTGCGCCAGATCAGGATTTCGCCGTCGAGCACGCTGCCTTCCGACAGCGGTATCGACGAAATTTCAGGAAAGCGCTCGGTGATCAAATCCTCGCCGCGCGACCACAGCCAGCTCTGTCCGTCGCGCCGCACCAGCTGCGCGCGGATGCCGTCGTATTTCCATTCGACCAGCCAGTCGGTAACGGAACCCAGTGTGTGCGGATCGGCATTCAATTGATGGGCGAGGAAGAACGGGTAGGGTTGTCCGCCGCGCTGCGCATGCTCGTCGTGCATTAGCGGTGCGATCAATTGTAGGTAGCGCTCGGCAGTTGGATGCACGCGTCCGTCTGTCCACCCGACCAGGCGTTGCGCGATCAGCTTCGCGTCCACCTGCGCGACTTCGCTCAATGCACGCGTGACCAGCAGCTTCGACACGCCGACACGAAAGCCGCCGCCGATCAGTTTCAGCAGCAGGAAGCGCTCGCGCCAATCTGTCTGATCCCACCAGTCGAACAGTGCGGCGCGTATCGTTTCGGGTTGTGCTCCGCGCAAAGGCGCAATCCACTCGGTCATCCATTCGTTCAGACCGATGTCGCTCGCGTTCCTGGGCGGCGGCAGGATATGCGCAATGGTTTCGGCCATGTCGCCGACGGCGTCATACGATTCATCGAACAGCCAGTGATCGATGCCGGCGTATTCGATCGCATACTGCACCAGCAATTTGGTCGGCACGGTTTGCCGCAGCTTGCCGCCGGCAAGAAAGTAGACGGCCCACGCCGCATGCTGCGGCGGCGTGCGCGCGAAGTAATGCTTCAGCGCATCGAGCTTGCGATTGGTCGCGGTGGTTTCGTCCAGCTCCGCGTAGAGGCGCGCGAAGTCACGCATCGTTGCCTGCCTCCACGCTCGCCTCGGGCTGTTCCGCCGCTGCGGGCGGTGTCGCTTCATCGTCCTCGTCGCCGTATTCGGTGGCGAAGGCGCCGGCGTCGTAGCCGTTCTGCGCAAGCCAGCGCACCATCGTGCCGACCTGGCCATGCGTGACCATCACGCGTTGTGCGCCGGTGGATTTGATTGCTTCCATCAGCCCCGGCCAGTCTGCGTGGTCGGAGAGCACGAAACCGCGGTCGACTGCGCGTCGCCGCCGCGCGCCGCGCAACTGCATCCAGCCGCTGGCGAAGGCGTCGCTGTAGTCGCCGAAGCGTCGCATCCACACCGAGCCGGCGGCGGATGGCGGCGCGATGATCATTGCGCTCTTGTACAGCGCCTTGTCGGTGATGTCGGGCACCAGCAGGGTCGGTGGCAGCGTGACGCCGGCTTCGCGGTAGACGCGATTCAACGGTTCCACTGCACCGTGGCAGACGATGGGGCCGATCGTTTCGTCGAGTCCGTGCAGAATGCGCTGTGCCTTGCCGAAGGCATAGCAGAACAGCACGCTGCATCGTCCGGCGTCCGCATTGCGCTGCCACCAGTGGTTGATATCGGCCAGGATCGTCGCCTGCGGCTGCCAGCGATAGATCGGCAGACCGAAGGTCGATTCGGTGATGAAGGTGTCGCAGCGCACCGGTTCGAAAGGCGTGCAGGTGCCGTCGTGTTCGACCTTGTAGTCGCCGGATGCCACCCACACCTCGCCGCGGTATTCCATGCGTACCTGGGCGGAGCCGAGCACGTGACCGGCGGGATGCAGCGAGATCGTGACGCCGTTATGCGTCAGCGTTTCGCCATAATCGAGTGTCGCGAGCCGGATGTCGCCCAGCCGCGTCTTCAGGATGCCGGCGCTTTGCGTAGTCGCAAGGTAGTGCGCATTGCCGTGGCGTGCGTGGTCGCCGTGCGCGTGCGTAATGACCGAACGCTCCACCGGCAGCCATGGATCGATGTAAAAGTCGCCTGGGACGCAGTACAGCCCTTCCTTTCTCGCCACTACCATGTCTGACATCGTTGCTCCCGCTCAGGTAACAATGCTTGCAGGAAAAGGATGAAAGTGTTTGCCGCGATCGTCGGTGCGTGCCGCCACATAGCCGGGCAGCCGCAGCGATAAGCCGTGCTTATCGTTTGATAGGAATATTGCGTGAGCGTTGCCGTGCGGCGAAACCTAGATTGCGCCGTCTTCAAACAAGGGAAGGACGCGGCGATGCGCACATCGCGAGCAAAGCCGCAGGCAAGCGCCGATGTGCTGGGCTGTCGTTAAACGGCCGAGACATCATGCCGGTTTTTGCCCGGCGATCCACATTGCCGCGATGCGATCGGCATGCGCATAGCATGCTTCTTCCAGCTCTTCGCCAAAGACATCGGGATCGATTTCTTCATGACGCCAGCGAAAACCGGCCCGCTCCAACCGTTCCGCCGCCGCATGCAGGAGCGGCGCCTCGCCATCGATGAAAGCCACCCCGGTATAGATCCACAACAGGCCGCCTGGAGCAAGGCGCGTGATCGCGGCATCGACGATGGCGATCGACAGCGCATCGCCCAGTTCGCCGCCGCCGTCGCGGTAGGCGCGATGGCTGCGGTCCACCAGGTAAGGAGGATTGGCGACGATGAGGTCAAAGCTGCCATCGACATTTTTGAGCAAGTCGCTATGGCAGGGCCGCACACGAGAGGCACCGGCCAGTACAGCATTGATCGCCGCCAGCGACAAGGCGTCGTCATTGATATCGATCGCGAACACCTCGGCTTGCGGCTGGCGCGCGGCGATCGCTATCGCGCCCGGCCCGGCGCCGCAGCCGATATCGGCCGCGCGCCGTATCGGCTGCTGGCACGTCGCGAATTCGGCATCGATCGCACGGATAAAGCGATAGGTGTCGGGGCCGAAAAAAACCGCGTCCGCTGCGGTAGTCGGGTATGCGGAGTGGAAGAACAGCTGCGATCCCAAAGTCGACGCACGCAGGCGGCTGCGCCAGCCGCCCGACACCTGTTCGACAATCCCGGCGGCATGCATCAATTCTTCGATGGACGCAGGCAGCGCACCGGCCTTGAACGGGCGGCTCCAGCCGAATACGTCTCTTAAAGTCTTCGCCCATGCATTTTCCGGGCGCGCGTTGACGCGCCGATGCGTCAACGGGGTGACAGTGACGAAGCGGTAGCCTTCCCGTTGCAGCGCACGGCCCAGTTCGACCAAGGCAGACGGCGCATCGACGGTATTGGACAGGTCGGCTGCATCGGCCGCGTCGATGTCGCGCAGGGCAGAAAGCGAAGCAAGTGAGGAAAGGTGCGAAGGCATACGCGTCAGGCGAACAGCCTGCTGAAAATGCGCGTGGCCATCAGGCCGATCGGCGTGTGGTGGCGCGCCGGCGACATGAGGGGAATCAACATGCGCATCATCGCGTCTTCGCCATCGAGCGCGGCAAGACGGCTTTCCAGCGCGCGCAAATCCCTGCTGAAGTCATCGACCTGATCTTCGTGATGCCGGCGCAGGATGCCGCGCGGCGCGCCGAGCGGCGTGACGCGATGCGGCACGGCCCGAGCAGCCTGCGTGCGCGCGGCTGCCTGGCGTTGCGCACGGTGCGGCACGAGGTGCAGATTGGCGCGCCGCGGCGGCGCATCGGTGCTGTGGTCGCCGGCCGGCGCAGCGATCCAGTCGCGCAGCAACTGCCGTTCGTATTCGTTGAAGACGCCGAACATCTCGGCATGCTCGCCTTCGATCAGGCGCCAGAAGCGGCTGTTCTCCGGGGCTTCGCCGCGGCGGATCCATCCGCTCTTTTCCATTTGCTGCAGGAAAGCGGGAATGCGTTCGCGCTGCGCAAGCCATTCGTTGACCGTACGGCCGGCAAGCCGGCAGTAATCCGAATGCATGTTCCGGCCCGCTGCCGCCTTGTCTTGCAGCACGCGCACCAGCTCGTGGTGCAAATCGAAGGAGGCGATGACCGAGAGCGTGCTCGCGCCGAGATCGTTGAGCCGATAGCCGTCGGCCACACGCCGATAGAAGTCGGTCCGATCGCCTTCGACAGGCGCCGCCTGCTGCAGGCTTTGCACGGCCTTGCGCGCGTGGCCTGCCGCCGCGTTGTCGATCGTGACGTGCAGCGTGAAGTAATACGGGTCGATGCCCAGCTCGTTCAGCTCATAGGACGTGATCATCAGATGCAAGGGCAGCTGTTCGTATCCCAGGTTGTAACCGATCAGTTCCGGCAGAAAATGCGCAGCCTCGCTGGCGAGACTCAACTGGATCGCGCCCTGAACGAAATGGGTATCGTCGAGGTGCTGCCATTGCCCGCATCCGTGTGCCGCGAGCAGACGCCGGTAAAGCGCGACGTGGTTCTGTTCTGCAACGCC
>Ga0310811_10000890_pt1 | contig 38554 bp, 34 predicted proteins | sample YCmetagenome_FD_207642 | JGI IMG/M metagenome (GOLD analysis project Ga0310811, IMG submission 207642) | Soil microbial communities from experimental microcosm in Duke University, North Carolina, United States - YC | ecosystem: Engineered > Artificial ecosystem > Soil microcosm > Unclassified ... | reverse complement strand
TGCTGGCCAGTCAAGAACATTGATGTTATATTCTTCAAACCATTCCCTAGCTCTTCTGGATGTGTGCTTGGGATCATTATCCTGTTGGAAAATGATATCTTCTTCATCAATTCCTGATTCTGCCAAGCTAGACAGCAAGTAGTCATTTAAAATGTCCACATACTTCTCAGCATTCATCTTCCCCTCAACCTCAGCAAGAATTTCCACACCATTCCATCCCATACAGCCCCATACCATTAAAGAACCTCCTTCAAACTTAACAGTCCCATTAACCTCTCTGTCTGTTAGGCCATCTCTCTTCTTTTTCCATACATATACCTTCCCATCTGACCCAATCCTATTGATTTTAGTCTCATCTGACCATATAATATGCTTCCAGTCCTCTACAGTCCAATGTTGATGAGCTAAGGCAAAAGCTAGTCTTCTCTGCCTATGTTTGATGGAGAGAAGAGGCTTGTTTTTCTTTGTTACTGCCTTGAGATGAGCTGCCTTGAGAACATTCCTCACAGTTTGTGAAGAGACAGGGGTAGTGATGGTTGAATTGATATAATGGGTGGCTTGGACAGCATTATCAGCATTTCCTGTAGTGATATGTTGGATAATAGCTCTTTTGTCAGTAGAAGTAAGCTTGGATGGATGTCCTCCACAAGAGTTTTCCTTATCTGGGTGGCTTTCTTTGATAAACTTGGCCACAGTGGACTTGCATACTCCAGTTCTAAAGGAAATTTGGTGAGCAGAGAGGCCAGCATAAGACAGAGAGAGGATATTATCTCTTTGAGCAGAGGAGATGGCTTTCATGGTGATTATGACTATGATACATGAGATATTCTGGTTTATATAGTTAGACATAGTCATAAAATAACATAATGACACCACTTTATGATTTATATAGTGTTAATATACACTCAAAAACTGTCCACATGAGTCATCATTTTATAAGCCTTATATCTCCACCATATCTCCACCGATTCCCACGGTGTAGGGCTCAAATGAAAGCCCTGAAGCCATACTAAAATGTGGTATAACCATGTCCTTGAGGCATTTGCTTGTTCTCACACAATATCATAGATAGTGAAAAATGTCAAAACATATGGACAGTTTTTTGAGCCACTGTAGTTGTGGAGGACTCTGGCCCACTTTTACCCCATATTGCCAATGACACTCAGCACATCCTCTGATAGAAGAATGACCTGGCTAGATGAAACTACCCCTGCATCTAGCAAAACATCTCAAGGTCAGTGAATTGCAGTTCTGGTTTGTCAATGTTGATCAGTTTAAGTAGCGCCCTAATTCCTGGATAGTTGTCTGTACTGCATGGCTGTGAAAGTGGTGGAAGACTCAAGTTTCATGGCTGTGAAAGCGGCAGAGAACTCAAGTTGTGTGGCTGCAAAAGTGGTGGAGGACCCAAGTCATGTGGCTGCAAAAGCAGCAGTGTTATGTTTTGTATGGTAACATGGACTTCAGGCGATGACATTGACCTCAAATGATGAGGCCTTTTGGCTGGGCCATGATAAAAATTCAGGCAGTGAGGTGGATTGTAGATTGTTGCATGACCAAGAGCCTGACCCAGTTACATCATTTTTATTTATTTCTGATGGATGCAAAACTTACAATCTTTTTAGCCCATAGAGTCATCTCAGTGTGATTGAGATGACAATGGTTATCATAACCACTGGTGCAACCCATGAAGCAATGTCCATAGTAAAGTTCGCATTGTATCTGACTCTTGAGCTGGTTGTAAGCTTTGAGTTGTGTTGCAGTAACTGTGAGTCATTTTTGTTCAATGTGATACATAATCACTTACTGCATTCTTTACCTCTAAAGCAACCACTCGTGTGTGTGCATTGGACACTTTGTGACAAAGCCAATCCATAGCAATGCTGAATGCTTCAGCATCATTTAGGTGAGTAGCTCTATTGGTATCACCTGCAAACTTATACACAAGCTGAACTTCTCCAGTAGTACTATCAAGGTATGCAACAACATGGCTTTTGAAGTCCTCCCAAGGCATATTAGTCTCACCACAAAAGCTGCACTTCATTGAAGGGAGAGGCTCAGCTACAGAGATGGAAAGGCAGATAAGAGTAATGAGAGAAACTCTTCAGTAAGACACGGCAATTGCTGCTGTATGGGATTATGGTGAAAGAAGAGGTACTTGTCTTACAATTTTTGTAAAACTCATGTTTTGATTTCATACAAGTTGGCTGGGTCACCCAGCTTGTTGTTGATGAACAAGTCTGTCAATGTTACATTGCAACTCAGCTCTTGCAGTCTCTTAAGTTGCATGTCTTATTCTCCTGTGTCGATATTGTTGGTCTGGTCTCATCTCACCCTGCTGCTTGTAATGCTTTGGCAAAATATGCTGGTAAGCTGCTATTATCACCTTCATATTTAGACATTGAAACTAGTAACATGAAGCTGCTGATCCAAAAACATTGATTTGAGCTTTATTTGTGAACACACTAGTGGGATTCTGGGTTCTTCTCCCATCAGTTACCTGAAAGTTGCCCAGTTGACAGGTGAACTCTTTGAAGACAACTACAACAGTGGCACCATCTCATCTGCATTCACCAAGTTTTATGTTGATCACACTGAGCCTCTAGAGGTGTTGTCACTTTACAAAAAGAAGGATCAATGGTGCTTGGGTGAGCTCCTTGATGGGCATGAATTTCTTGCAATTTTTCCTATTACACCCATGAGCTCAACTGTGCCCTTGAGCCTGGTTACCCCAACCACATCATAAGTAATACTCTACATAGCCAATTGGAGATAGAAATTTAAACACAGCCTGTGTGTGTAGTTTTTACATTGTGGCCTAGTGTTATGAAAGTGGCTGTAACACTGCACATCAAATATATATTAGTATCGAAGCTTGTGACCAAGGTGTGACATGGCACCATCACAGCCAGGAACAGGTGGTAAGGGGTGGTGGGGGAATTGTGTCAACCTGCTATTGGATTTTTAACTGTGAGCAATTTGAGTTGTCATACATACTCATGGATGCTTTACAATACATTGTTTTAAAATATTCTTAGCTGCTGCTCTCATATACCCTGCCAATGCCTCCTGTATGTGCATGGCCAGGAGTGGAATCCATAGCAAGATGAACACAGTGTATTGTAAAGTAAATTGTTGATGAAATTTTTGCTCTCCTTTACTGTACAAAAATGCTTACATGGATGATTGATACAGGTGGATGACGTGCAGTTGCAAGACTTTCATGATACATCTGCCATTCATCTACTGCAAACTCGCTAGCAGCAAAGATGCCTTTTGAACGCTCTCCCAGCACCCACCTGAGTATGGTACCTGTCATTAAGAGCAATGACCATAACTTCTTGACAGTTAAGGGGGAGTCCTTGCTGAGGAACTGATTGTACTGGAATTTGCTGTTGTACATGACATACATGATAAATTCCAGGACAAGCATATTGCCAAATGGAATGATGACGAGGCAGCTCCCATTAATCTAAAGGTATGTATGTGTCACATGGTTGATTTTGGAAGGGAAATGTATCACTCACATTAAGTGTGACATCCAGAAATGATTCATCCTTTATGAGTTCCATGACCTTATTCACATGGGCTTCAATGCCCATGATGTTCTCCATCACTGAGACCATATTGCTGCTTGTCAGACTGTACTTGAGGTACATGAAGTGATACTCTGCCTCTCTAAGGTCATTGCATATGATTTCAACCGTGAGTGACTCAACACCTGCAGTTCAACAGAGAAGCTACTTACACAGTTGGCTCTCAACAGTAATCTTCCATGTGTCATTCACCTTGATGGTGATTTTGCTTTTTGCAGGAAATAAGGACAATTTAAGAAGCAACACTTTCATGTTGTCTTTTGCCTGTGACACAACTAATGCATTGTTGAATGGCACTATGGTGAATGGTTGCATTTCTGCAGGCATTGTGACAGATTGAGAATTGAGCTGCCTTGTGGCTTCTCCCCTCTCTATTCCTGCTTGACGGATCCTGTGTGAAGTCCTTGACTGAGTTGTCCTGCTAGATTGTGTCCTGTGGAGGCAGATGGCCATGAGGGGAGTGTGAAATTGGAGGTCATCATTAAGGGTATTCAGATGAGGTTGTAAGTGGATATTACCACTGGTTGATGCATGGGTTTGGAGTAAGTTAGAGTTTATGCTGGCTGATGTCCTGGGAGCATCAGGCTGAGGGTGGAGCAAGTCATGGTTCAGCAAGGTGGCACTGACTGATGGCCTGGAAAGTTGGGACATGCTCAGCAATCTGTGATTATGATCAACAGAATCATGGTGATCAGAGGGTATGGGTCCCCATGCTTCAATATAGGCTCCTGGAGCAACACCTTGCACTTCATCAGGCCCCCATGCTCTGTTAAACCCAGGTGGGAATTGATGATTGCCTGCAGCAGGCATCATCCCAGCTGCAGACTGGAAAAAGTAAGGAGGGTGGTGGGAGATGGGGGAGTGTATGCCCTTGGCATGACCTGTAGCCTGGTAGTGCTGATCAGGGAGGTTGGGAGGATATTGGCCAGCCAAGGGAAAACTAAGATTGTCACAATAAAAGTTGAAAGTGTTATCAAATGCTGACAATTCATCTTGGGCAGCCGCCACCACCAAGTCCCAAGGTTGGCTGAACATGCTGATGGAGGGTACTCAAGTTAAGCAAGTGACACATCTTGGACTGATGGAACAATGCAGGCACGTGAAGTTAATCAGTGGATTAATTCAATGATTCTGAGTCAATAATTCTGCCTCAATGACTGCAGGCAGCAGGACTGTCAAGCTGTAATAGATCACACTTTGTTTCAACATACATCACATGACCATGAGTGTCAGAAATTCCCTACAGTGCATGCATACCTTTTTCAGTATGTTAAATATGTTTAACACAAATACACTCATACACCGATTTATCACGTGATTTAAGGACAGAATATATGTTTTTGGCTCGTTACTCTGTTTCAAATTAGAATTAGCTAAATCTGTTCCAGGATCTTGTGCATATGTACTACAATATTAAATGATCTACTCAGAATCATTACTTTTGGCCAACTGAAGGAGAAGTAGGCATTTTCATTGTAAATTTCCTCTTGTGACTCATTTGTGACCGATGTGACAATATCAGTGACTGACTTAAATGGGAGTGGCAATGGGAGATAAACATTTTGAACAATTGAAATGGATTAATGTTGAACCTCAACATTTTTGATGCTCAATGCAACATTCAACAGTCATTTGAGAATCAATTAAATCAACATCAGGTATTACTGTAGAGATATGCACTTAGCTTCAACATCATCTGGGTGTGACTAACCAAAGCTTAGCTTCAAAGATTTGAAGACTGCTGTGACCTGTGACACCTCAGAAATAGCTTCAAACTGTCATGTTACCACTGCCTGGCAGCCGCTGTCAGTGCCTGCAGCAACAGGCTCGCAATTTCTCAATGATCCTCAAGCTTGCACTCATGATGAAGCACTTTGTGTTTACCCATCTGTTGATATGTCAGGCCTCAGGCTTCTCTATGTGCATATGTCACAGCGAACATGTATCTTGCTGAGGATTGGGTGGGTGCTAAGTTGAATAAGATGATGTTTTGGTTGATATTGATTCAGATATTATGCTGGGAGCTTGTTTCAAAACATGGGGGAGCATGGATTCTGTATTATGTCAAGTCTGCCTGCACTGTGACTGATATTCCTGACCAGGTCAATCCAAGCATTTGAATTCTGATATTGCTGGCTTAATGGTGCTTTCTTTGCTGCAATACACTCTACCATTCATTTCTACTACCTTTATTGCTCCTCGCATTCATTTATGCACAAGTTCTGAATTCACATTGAGATCATTCATCAGCTGTACAATCTCATATTTGCCTGGTTTGCCCATTCCTAGTGTACCAACCATCATCTTTCATGGCCTGGGGATTATGCACAGTAAACATGGGGATCTGATGGCTGTTCAGAGAGCCAGCCTCCTGCACATATTTTCCCTTGCAGGAGGGGACAGAAAGCTTGCTATCTATGTTGGGCTGAAGGATGACTTTGAGATGCACCATGCCTTCATCTCACAACTTCTCAAGTCTCTGTTGTAGTAGCACTATCATACTATTTGTCTCACTGCTTGTTACATTTGTCACACCAACATGTAGTATCCATTTCATATACTGTACTTTATCATATGCAATATTCAGACATCTTGCTTGGCAAAACAGATCAAGAGTAAATGGCTGAGGTTGCTGCTACTGATAAAAATCACTCATCAAGATGTCTTGCTCAGCAGAATTAATTGGAAGTAGATGGCTGAGGTAGTTGCTGCTAATAAAAATCACTCATCAAGATGTCTTTCTCAGCAGAATGGATCAGGAGCAGATGGCTGAGGTGGTTGCTGCTGACAAGAATTGCTCATCAAGACATCTTACTCAGCAGAATGATATTCATACTACCAGTAAGAATCAATCCAGTTCATAGTGATCATACCCTTGGTTCAAAAGATCCTCATCATCACCTCCAACTTGAAGGTCAAGTCTTTCTTGTGAAACATACTGATAATCCACCCACATCTCTTCTGTGATGTGATCATGCTACAAGTGCAGATCATTTTGCACAGCTGAAGCCTCAGCCTCCACTGGTTCCTGCTCCAAGTTTGCACCATGCATACCACTACCAGGATAGTCTGTGTCAGGTAATTTACCTTCTCCTGGATCATGGAAACAGATAAAGTTGTGTATGCTGCATAGTGCAGCAGGAATCTGCACTTGGATACTCATAGCATAGGGTGGTGATAGAAGGAGTATTCAAAAACATTGTTTGAGGATGCTGAATATCTGCTCTATGACATTTCAAGTGGATGAATGATGCAAATTAAATAATTCTTCCTTTGTATTTGGCCTGTAACTGATTAATGCATAGCAGAAAGAATAATACCATTACACTCATCTTAAACTTGCACAGTCCCACTCTGCAAGGTGATAACACATGTTATGATATGGAATGAATAGTTCAGGTGAAAAACAGCCACAACTTGGGGTCAAGGCAAATTTTAGCATGAACAGAGTCATCTAGCAAGTGAACATGGTTAGCGTAGAAGGGGGAGGACAAGAATATCTTGAGCATTTTGCAAAAATAACTACATAGAATATACAATAGCATCAGTGTATTATAATTAGTATTACTGCATACTTACTGAGAAATTGAATCATGTGAGCATTGAAATCTTTCACCAACATGTCTGACAGACAGGCCTGTGACAGAGATATATAGAAAAATGGCAAGTTGTTCCTCTAGTGAAACAAACTTAGAGTTAGTATGGCCAAGGATACAAAGCTCAGATATAAGCTCTGCAAAAACATGCGCATGCATGCCGAGTTCACATCAAATTTGTTCTGGGTGACCAAACAACAATTTCATCACCCAGGCTTCACCAGCGAGTGCTGAAGTATGGTATGGCTCTGGATCTTTAGCATACACTGATGCTAATAAGTTGGCTGTAGCACTGATTAAGATGCTGACTAGAAGGAAGTATTGAATGAGCCAGCATTGAACTTCTGGATGTTGGAGCATGAAGTTCAGGAGTTCTGATTGAAGATCTATTGGAGGAGGGATCCATAAAGTACAAATCAATAATGTATTCAAGTTATACTGATAGATATCAGCATACTAGGGTTTGTCTGAATTTGGTCTATGTTATTCAAGCTCTGACTTTCAGCAAAATGGTCAGCCAAGAACATCTCACATGAGGTTAGCCAAATGTTAGTCAACCTTTGGTTGCTGAACAGACTCTTAGTGGGGAGAGGGTTCTGTAGAAAATAAGTGTCTAAACTGTACTCTGTAAACTTTTGTGTGGCATTTTCTTCCCTTATTGGATCCTGGTTTCCGGTTTTGTTAATCATTGCCTGTATGCTTGAGTAACTTTCTTGGCTGCATACATTCTCAATTAAATACATTCACTATCTGCCATGCTGACTACTAGCTGTGATAACAAGAATTGGAGTTATAGAACTGCTCACTATGAAAAACTCATAACCTCTTGAGCCTCCCTAGTAGGGCTACATTACTCAGTAAGTTTAGGGTACTGACATTGTGTTGCTTTGAATTTTAATACTTTGAAGCTTTATTTTGACAATACTCTGTACTCTTATTTCAAGGCCTTCTTACCTCTCAAACTATGTTGCTTCCCTCTTGCCACAAAAATGGGATGTGGCATCATTATACATGTATTCCTTGACAGGCCAAGCCTTCTGTAAGTACCTTTTACTTCTAACTGCGGTGTTGTTATATTCAATCGAGGTTGAAATAGGATATTTTAACTTTGTACTTGATTATTGCTGTTTTTCCTGCAGAAAAAGAGCACTGAGGGCCACTGCTCTTCTCTCTTTGTCATCATGTCATCTGCAGTGCTAGATTCAATTGAGGTATATGACAGTGAAGAAACCAAGATTTACCAACATGTACAAGTACAACAACAAATTTGTAGTACACCTATGCTGCTATTGAAATCAATTTTGATACCTATCAATGGGCTATATGATAATCTGTTTATAATGGTTAGTATGTACCCAGATCCACTTGGTTTGTCTGTAAGCTCCATTGACCTACACAGGCATGATCAGATTGTGTATGATGCCAAGCCTTCAACGTGGCTGTCTCACTTCAATGTTCATCCATGTTTGGTCTTCTCTTTTATCTGTAGCTAATGGATGCCTGTCTGTTATATCTCATATGTCTATGTACATTGCAATGAATTCAGAGTGTCTATTTAGCCATGAATGTTGCATCTTGGGTGTGATGAAATTTTACAAAGGAAAATCAAATTCTATCCCAATTGTGTCAGGGACTGGCACAGCTGAGTGCTATTACTGATTGTATATTCATCCATTTTTTCTATTTCTTTCATCATCTCCAGTCTGTTCCTGGCTCCATGGTTGATGAAATCTTCCATCCATGCTGCAGCAGTACCTTCTTTTGTAAAAGAAAGTGTGAAGGTGATTTTATTGGTGTCATTGGATCAAATCTTGGCATTTACATTGAGATAGAGGGTGACAAGTCAAAGGAATCTGGTGGTTTTGTCTCAGTCACCATCAAAATCAGGGGGTTGGCAAACATTTCTTTCAATTGATTTTGCCATATCATCTTCTAAGTCTGAGTCATCTTTGGGTTCACTATCAGAGGATTCAGATGGAATGTTCTGGTCTGGGTTCTGGGGTTCTGGAGACACTCTTAAATGATGCATCAGGGATGTCTTCATTCCAATCTTCTACAGCTGCAGGTGTAGCTGTCACTATTGTAAAGAGTTGTATATTTCAATAACTCAGCCTGGTGTGACCACACAGTTTCCACTGGGCTTGTAGGGCTTGACTTTCATATAGGTCTCAATAGCTGAAGTTCTGATACTATTTACTATTTGTCTATTGTTAGCTCTCACTTATTCCAGCTATAATCCTTGTCTGACACCTAAGTGCATACTTTCTCATGCCATACACACACTTCCCATAGCACTATTCATGTTTCTGCACTATATCCTGCACCATTCCTGTGCTTTTGGCACTACCATATTCTCTCAGTAAAGTGTTATGAAGTATTATGGATATCATATAGATGGATAGGCCAAGGATGATTCTGGTGAGACATACTGAAAGCTGAAAGTAACTCTCTTTAGCATGACAAGATAAGGCCAGGAATGTCTGACTGTCCTTCCCTTTCCAGCCATAAACATGATTGAAAATCATATGAAACAAGTAGTTTTACATACTACTAATTCACTTGCCTGGATTCCCAGAGCAAAGTGACTATAACCTGGGGGAATCCACTAAGCAGCTTGCATGATCACTAGAATCTGGGAGGTGAGTTCTTTGATATCATTACTGAAAGTGAAAACTCTTTCAATAGATTCAATGAAGTGGCACTCAAAAACTTAATGACTTCATGATTAGCAAGTGAAAGAGTCATTCACTACAAGAGAATACTTGATCCAGCTGCAATGAATGCATATAAGATTAATATCAAGAAGAGTAAAATAATTTATAGGTGATAGAACTCCAGATTCACACAGCAACAAGCAAGAAGGATATTAAGCTTAGGCTACTACAGAATAATGATGCTTATCATACATTATCTTCTCACTGGTCTGTGGCAACATGAATATTGATTGGGTCAGTGATAGAGAAAGCTCAAATTGCACTGCTCATCAATGTCCAAAGAATGGAAAAAGAACTATGGAGACACAGAAATTAGTCATTTGTCGCCAATGTAATTGTGTGCAAGGACAGATCAATGGATTAACCTGGTCTACTCATACACATCTTGTGCAGAAATTTGATGTAGATCATGACCATCAGACTTGAATATAGAAATGAATAATGATCTCAATGATGATCCAGCAGATTTCATTGGAATATCTGATACATCAAAAAACACCCCTAAACTCACTGTCATCTCATTGTCATCAAATCTTGGGGTTGATCTATGCAAAGATATATGGCAGAGGATTTGATTCTACTGAAAATGTTTTTTAAGGAAGGGTAGGCTAATGATGCCCTTCACAATCTCTACATTTAGTTGTGCAACAAGACAGTCCTTTTCAGAAATACAGTTAGGTAAGCCAAATAACAAGCTCTAAGGATGAGGGCATAGTCCCAAGTAATGTTGGTGAAGTATGCCATGTCCCTCTACACTAGCATATACAAGAACACAAAAACACAAATGATAAAAGTGAATCTGGAGCAAGAACAGCTTTACACATATCAATCCCTGCTTTGAAATCAGCTCAAAATTAACTTTGCAGTTAGTGATCCAAATGCCTGAGGCCAGCATAATAAGTCATTAGCTTAGTTCTGGTCTGGTGAAATGAATTTGAAAAATTCAATACAGAGAAGGCAAGAGGATACTCAATCATACCTTTTTCACCCATATGCATTTGTCCTTGGAGAAACCTTAGGTAAATGTTTAACATAAGGCAAAGTTACTGAATGGGCTTGAATAAGAGGTTCCATAGAAGTTATGGATCAGAGCCTTTTTAATAATTAGATTATAGAGCATCTGAAAGATAAGTAAACAAACATCTTGCATGTTAAAGATGGAATCAAGTTTTAAAGCTTCAGCAATTTTTTGCAAAGAGATAGATTTGATATATATATAGTATTCAGGAGTTGACTTCAACCCAAAGATCCCAGACATCATTCACTATGCAACTGAACTTTTTTTCACTAATTAACAGGTTGCAGAAGATCATCAACTAGGTTTTATAGCTTCAATAATTTTTCTATAAAGAGAAAGATAACATATATATGGTAGTCAGTAGCTGACCTATGATCAAAGGTTTTATGCATCAGCAAACATCCAAATAAAGTTCTCCCCACCATTGTAAAAATTATTAAAGATGATTGACTAAGTCTTGAAGCTTCAACAAATTTAATAAAGAGATATACTAGAATATATGATAGTCAGGGCTAAACTTCTTTTCACTATTTCTAAGATCACAGAAGATGAATAACCAAATTTTGAAGGTTCAGCAATTTTCTGTGAAGAGATAGCCTAGATGTATATAGTAATCAGAGGTTGACTTCAATCCAATAATTCCAGATATTATTAACCATATAACTAAACTTCTTTCCATCATTTTCAAGGTCACAGAAGATGATTGACCAAGTCTTGATGCTCCAGGAATTTTTTTAAAGAGTTAGACCAAATGCATATGACTGTCAAATGATGACTTGACCACACAGGTTCTGAAAATCATGGAATATTCAACTGAACTTCTCTCCCCATTTTAAAGATCACAGAAGAAATTAATCAAAGTTTAAAGCTTCAGCAATTTTTGAATAAGAGATAGACTTGATACATATAATATTTAGAGGTTGGCTTCAACCCAAATATCCCAGACATAATTGATGATCCAACTAAAATTCTCCCTACTAATTTACATGTTGCAGAACTTGATTATTCAATTTCTAAAGTTTCAATCATTTTTATGAGGAGATAAAATAGATATACATGGTAGTCAGTGACTGGTCTATGATCAAAGGTTCTATACATCAGCAAACATCTAAATAAACTTCTTCCCACTATTTATAAAATCCTCAAATATGATTGACTAATTTTTGAAGGCTCAGGATCTTTTATAAAGAGATAGACTAGATATATATGATAGTCAGGGGTTAATTTCAACTTGAAGGTTCCAGAAAATGCTGGAACCAGTTCTGAAACATTAAGGATTTATTACAAAGTGATAGACTAAATGCATGTAGTAATCAGTGACTAGTATGTAATCAGAGGTTCTATATATCAGCAAACATCCAAAATCATTTCAAATATTATAGAAGATAGTTGACCAAGTTTTGAACTACACAGAATTTTTTACAAGAAACAAGATCTAGTGCATATGGTACCTGTGCTCTTGGTGAGCTGAATCAGTATCAGACATCACCAGCCATTTTTATAATCTTCTTCCTACTATTTTGAAAGTCACAGAAAATGGTTGAACAAGTTTTAAAGCATCATGAATTTTTTACATGGTGATAGACAACATGCATATCATCACTTATTGTCTACCAAAGCTTCTTACCACCTTTTTAAAACCAAATTCCTTCAAAATTAGTGCAATGAAATACAATTAAATATTGATAATAATAAAAAGTATGCTTTTATATATGATATATAGCCATAGAGTATATAGTGTTAATATATATGGAGCATTTGAATTGGTTACATCTGGTGCTGTCACACTTGTGGGCATTCCTAGTTTTGGGGATGTCAATAAACAAGGTATTATAGTATAATAGATATCTATTTTCTTCCTGACAGAACCAAACATGCTAAGGAATGTTGAAGGAGTAATACTAGGTTCAAAAGTAAAATGAATAGCTTTATTTTACAGCTAATATTTATATCAGTTACAGATATCAAGCATGCAGCTGATGACCAGGTAAGGCAGATAAATATACTGATCTTATTTGACTTATCACTCCATTACTAGGTCATATAAGAGTGCTCAACAACTTTCCAAAATTGTGCACACATGCATTGTAGCTTGCATTAAATGATTACAAACAATGGTTACATAGAATTGCTGCTGATCATGCTTACTGGATCAGATGTCTGTCATTATTTTCTTCAGTTTATGTACCTCACACATTTAAACTAGGTACAAATCAAAAAAGACTAGCTGCATCATCTCAGTTGAAACCAATGGCAGATAATTCAGAAAATGTATTAGATGCATAAGCTAAGCTAATTTGACACTAGCTTCATGACACTTATATATACAAAAGGAGATTGTCTTTCTTGTGAAAACCTGTATGAGTAAGAGAAGTAATTCAACATGACTTTTATTAACTTCTTCATAGCTCTAAAGGATGGTCTTGAGTCCATGAAATTGTTAGAGTATACAAACTCAACCAGAAAGATGGTTTTAATGTTCATTTACTCCAAGCATGACTGAGTCTGACCTTATTTGCAATCCAGAAGGACTACATGGCTAGTCAACTGCAATTGATAAAAGCTGACAAAGACACTTATATTGTGATGTACATAGCCATAGAGTATCTTGATATCTACCCATGAGCATTTTTCAGTGCTAATAATCTGCTTAGGCACAGAGTGTCTTTCTAGAGCTCTATGTGTAGATCAACTTTCTGAAATGCACAATAGTCAATTCTTCTTTTGTTAGGCCTCTTCCAGTAAATCCTCTTCATTACGTATTTTCTGTATTGGAAGTTTGGATTATACCAAAATTTTGGTGACAGATAGATGTTACTGAGATCTAGTGGTTTTTACTGCTCTGAGTAACCAAAATCTTGTTGCTTAGTGTGGAGTAAATAAACTGATATGTCCCCTAACAGTCACTCAGATGTTCACTAAATAAAACTTAAAAAATCTACCCCATGGATCTCTGTTCATAATAATAGATGGTGATAGTTAGTGTGAAATGCTGAAGAAGGCTTGGCAAAGAATACTGTGTACCAAGACTGAGCACCACCTTATTTCTATGTATTAGCAACCAATTCTAACCCATCCATCAATATTTTAGGTTGATGGATTCTACAGCTTTGTACAGATGCTGGTACATATATATTTCATAAAACATGAAAATATAATAAAGATTGATTGGTTATAAGTAAGATAAGTATTTGATTTAAACTGTTAAGTTGTCTCTTGGTGATACTTAGAAATGTTCAAATAACTTTAGTATAAGGTATAGAAAATTTAGAGGACTTTCATAGTATATATAAGGAGTGTTATGGGGTATGAATTTGATATACATGATTCATAATGTCAGGAATTTTAGAGTTAAATCAACCTCTGACTACCATTTGGATCTAGGCTATCTCTTCACAAAGAATTGCTGAAACTTCAAAACTTGGTTATTTATCCTCTGTGACCTTTAAAATGGTGGGAAGAAGTTTAGTTGGATGTTTGATAATATGTAGAACCTTTGCATTCAAGTCACCCCCTGACTGCCATATACATCTAGACTATCTCTTCATAAAAAATCCCTGGAGCTTTAATACTTGGTCCATCATTTTTGATGACACTTAAAAAGATGAAAAGAAGTTTATTTGAATGTTTTGGTTACAATTGTGCCTTCAATACAATTTTGCTTTAGGAGGTACCTGCAGCACCTCAATTTTCTTATAATCATAACAGAATTTTGATATAAATAAAAATACAATTCATTTCCCAACACACCACACAGAGCAACACTCACATCCTATCTATGGCAACTACCCCTGTCTGCTACCTCCCCTCACAACTCAATTTTTAGGGGCTTCCTATGACCTTCCAGAGGTCTGGGAACTTTTGTCCTGGGGGCTTTTTGGCCTTCTGAACAGGATGGTCAAGCCAGATTTCCTACAAAAAATCACATTCTTGAGATATACAAGGTCCCCCTCCCCCTTCTCCCACCTGTATCTTGCAACTATGTAGATACTGATATACAAAAGGCTGTTCCTACTCATTTCTGAGCATAGAAATAGATTAGAGATGATTTCTGAGTGTTTTAAACCAATATGCTGGAGGATTTTCAACCTTCTGAACAGGATGGTTGAGCCAGATTTCCCAGAAAAAATCACATTCTTGAGATAGGGTAGGTGACCCTCCCCCCTACCTCTCAGATCTTGCTATTATGTAAATACAGATATACAAAGGGCTGTTCCTAGTGTTTTCCAAGTATACAAATTGATTAGAGATGGTTCTGGAGTGTCCTGAGCTTGTCTGAGATGAAATATGTCGGTTTTCCTGATACTCCCTATAAAGACTGATTTTTACAGACTTCCTATGACTTGCAATGACTTTAAAAACATTCTTCTTAAGGGCTATTGAACATTCTGAACACAACAGTCAAGCCAGATTTTCCAGAAAAAATTGCATTCTTGAGTTATGCAAGATCTCCCTCCCCCCTCCTACCTCTTATATCTCACTGTGCCTCAATTTAGCTCAAGACTAATACTAAAAACACCTATCCTAAGGTTTTTCAAGTGTGGAAATCAATTGGTGATGGTCCTAGACCAGACCCTTCAGTCACTTTTACTGTAGAACCCTGTCATAGGACATGTTCATTTGCCTGCAAAGCCTGGACTACCAGACACTGCTGCCAAATGGTGCATTAGGCCTGCCTACCTCTGTGTTATATGGAAGGGAGATTCAATTGCACCTTTGCAAGTCACATGGGCCAACCTGTATATGCAGTATGAAGAAGGGGGCTAGCTAGCATACTGCTACTATGATGGCCTGCCTGTGTCTGCTATGTAGAAAGTGCACTCAACCTCACTTCAAAGCTGTAGTATAGGTGAAATTCAGGTTGGCCAGCTATGGTATAGGACACAGCCAGGCTGGCCAGCCCAGTATTACAGTGTGTACCAACAGGCTGGCCCAGCCCCACTTTGCTAAGCTTTTCAGACTTGGCTGTGGTATTGGTGAAAGCCATTGGGCCAGCCCTGTATTACAAATTGCACAGCATGTTCAGCCAGCTGGTATGGAGGACACAACCAGGCTGGCCAGCCCAGTATTACAGGGTGCAACAATAGGCTGGTCCATGCAGGAATCTCACAACTAGTCTCTTTCTTTTCCTATTAGATATAGAAAACAATAATGACTGTGGTATTCTTGATAGGGTTCTCTTCAAGGATGCTACAGTCAAGGAGTATTTCAAAAGTAATAACCCAAGTCCTTTCTTACTGCTGGTGCCCATGACCTCACAACAATGAGATCAGCCTCACTGCTGATTCTCAAACCCTCAAATTCACATTAGGTGGAAATGGAGAGGCAGGGAGCAGAAGTCCTTTCTTACTGCTGGTGCCCATGACCTCACAACAATGAGATCAGCCTCACTGCTGATCCCTAAACCCTCAAATCTGCATTAAGTGAAAATGGAGAGGCAGGGAGTGCTGGATCATAGGTAAGGTTATCTGGCATGTGGACTTGGAGGATGAGCTAGTCTATGTGTCCAAATTTACTTGATATTAAGAATTCCCAAAGTGCTGTGCCACTCATGTACATATTTATGAGCTGATGAAGGGTTAACCATTCTGTTGGGATGCAGAACAATGTTGGATGAATGCTGCCTAGCTGCTATTCAACCCAAGAGCTTCAAACTAATCCCTACACTGACCTTATCATAGGTAAGGTTATCTGGCACTCAATCTTGGAGGATGATCTGGCCTGTGTGTCCAAATTTACTTGATATTTAGAATTCCCAAAGTACTGCACCACTCATGTACATACTTATGAGCTGACTTTATCATAGGTAAGGTTTACTGGCAATGATCTAATTTAAAATTTGAATAGGATGTATTAGGCTATTACATCATGTATTCTAATTACATCACAACAAATTTCAGTCAACATGCGTCTGGAGTGCAAGAACTTTGATTTACTTTTTCCCTCATGCACCAAGTCAAAAGCCAGACAACTGAGGTTTTGGTAAGTCTTGACAGGAGGACCAGAGAGATAACGGGCAATGCATCTCAACTAGGGGTCCTAAAAGATGGCCAAGTTCAAACAGAATTGCTGCATAAAGCTAGGTAACTATGGTTTTGTAGTAATTGCAGCCAGCTATTAATGACTGAGGAAATCAAGGATGAGAATAGCAGTACAGCTACAGCAATGATTGGCATCACCCGGTGATACATTGAACTTTGATTATATCTCGATTTTTGAATATGAAATTGACTGGGCCACCCTAACCATTGCACATGCCATGGTCAACCCTAGTAAGTAGGTTAATATTTAGGGTTGCACATGAAATTCAATGGAGAATTACAGTCAATGTCAATTGGAATATAGACTGATGTGCTGACAAGATTAGTTTGTCACAACCTAACAGGAATGGGTCAGCAACTGCTGAACTGGAGAGACTGAAGAAGTTCTTCCCTAAGGTTGTGCTCAGCAAAATTTCAGTTCCAGCAACCATTGTGGACAAGCATGGAAAAATTTTGGTAGTTCATCTCCCTGATATTTTGACAGCTTCTCATATAGTATGTTTCTGGTTGGGGAGTTTCTCTCAGGGCTAATTAATTAATTAGGAGCATCTCAATCACATCACTGGTGGCTTGAGAGAATCCCTTCTTAAAACTGTTAATCCTAAAGATGTCAACACAAGTTGGAGAGATGATGGATATATGGTTCCAGCTGAAGGAGGGGAATTTGGGGCTGGTAGAATTACAGTAGCTCCTGCATATTTCATGCAAAGACAAGAGGTATTGTTTTTTTACTTGATATATATATTTGGTCTAGGCTTAATTCTATTCTTAGCAACAAGTGGATCCATTGGTGACCTCAGAGTCTTACAAATCACAGAAGGTCCAACAATGATTAGCTGCCTTGACAACATCAGAAGTTCTATGGAATGCTATTACCAGAGTTGTGGCTCCAGATCTTTTTTAAGCTGGCAACTCTGCATTTTCTCAGGTCATCAAAGAAGTCTATCATCGATCAAAAAGAACCCTGCTCTAGTGGACTCTTGGCCCTCAATCTTTTCAAAGCCTGAAATTATTGCTAATTGTGTTATCTTTAGCCACAGAGATGCTGGTGGATCCCCATCCCTTTTTGATTTCCTGGTCAGTCTAGGAAGAAATCATCATACTACTTTGGCCTTGGCAGACCTCCATGCAGAACTAGATTATTCCCCTGGAGCAATGGTCTATATTGCAGGGCAGGTGCTAGAATATTCTGTTGGTCCCTGGTTCAATGGAGAATGAGTTGTAATTGCCCATTTTATGAAGGATGCTGTGCATGACAGAGTTGGGGTGCCAAAGCCATCATTTCCCATGCAGAGTTTCTTTTTAGAGTTAATAGGGAGAAAGAGTTGGAAGAGGATAAGGAGTAGGCGATAGTATTGGGAAATTCCCAAAATTATTTTTTTGGTGGAATCATTATGTAGCTGTGCCAAAATTCATGTGGTTCTCTGGCTTCTGTTATCTTTGAACAAACCCATAATTTCAATGACCTCAAAAATCACACCAAGACACAAGAATAGGGCCAGAGTAGCAACATCTTCTGATGATGCCCAGCCAACAAAGAGAAAAAGAGGTGCTTATAAATATACATATATCTCATCTAAAACTCGGAGGGGAAATGTTTCATGGAAAGAAGCTAATACTGTCTATGAAGACTATGACAGTGAGGTGGAGCCAACCTCACTGATGAAACAAAAACACCACCAGAATATTGAAGATCATTCACTAGTCAATTATGACAGAGAGATATATGATGATTTTGGAACACGAGGCTTAAATGGTATCCAACAAAAGACAAAAGTGAGTACTCTGGAAATAATGATTCTTGAAAACTAGCCAACATTACAGACCCAAAATGATTTCCTCAGGGAATACTTGCCTTAGCGAAATGGATATATTTCAGTGTTGTTGGAGTTGGAACAGCTGATCAACAATAGAAAATGTGAGGATTGCAGAGGAGAGGAGGGCTTATTCATTGTCTATCTTACTCAGGAGAGCACAGTTGGTATTCCTCATGTGCTGTCAAAGCCCACCAGCACAACCCCTTCCACAACCTTCAGCTTTGGAATGGCAAGTTCTACCAGTTGACTACCCTACAGGACCACAGATATATAATGTATCTTGGCCATGGGGGACATCCTTGTCCCAATGCATTGCAGCAGTCAAACCTGTCACCCTGGTCAAATCTTGGAGCCATGGAAGATGTGTTTGCACATGGGGAGGAGGATACTATTTATAAGATGCAGTTGGAATTGTCTAACCTGGTTATTGTGCACTCCACTAGAGTTTACTCACACCGTGTATCCTGGTGTCAGTGTCCTGGAGCTGAGAAGGACAGACATCTACATCTGCTAAAAGCAAAGTTATTTCCTACCAGCATCACTTGCCTTCAATCTGCTTTTACCTTCAATGTGCTAGATAACTTTCTCATAGATGCTTTGGAGTGCAAGACCTCAGCTATGAGTTTCTATCAAATGCTACATTGTTTTACCAACAATGCTTTCCCTCATACAATACCTGTGAGCAATTTCTTCATTATTGCACCCCATGCTTACATGATAAAAAGGATTGCTACCATGAACTTATGTGGGTGTCTCATATATGGAGGGATTTGGTCAATAGAATAAGGTTTGGTGAAGGCACTTTGACTGACTGCCGCATGTGTAATCAATCTCTGGATGTGAGATCAACAACACTGCTGGTGAGGCAGAATGTTGGGTCTCACTGTGCCTAGGCTGCTATGCCTGAGACAGGCGCATTCAACCCTAAAGGGACTGCTACCACACACAGAACCAGAAATAAGAGATGACTCAAGTAGACAGAAGACACATGCAAGAATATAAAAAGGTGCAAGGCATGTGATGAGAAATGTGCAATAAGTGGAGCAAGGGAAGTGTGTACTAAGGTAAGCGAAGCACAGGAAGGCATGCACCTATAGTGCATGTGGGCACGTGAAAGTATGCAAGTGATGTGAAAGGCAAGGAGTGGTATAGGGATTCATAATGAGCATGAAATGGTGTGAGTGAAAGTGAGTGCAATGTAAAGTGAGAGCAAAGGTGAAGCAGACAAAAAGCAAGGCTTGATTAGGCAATCTAATCTAAGCCAAAAACATGATAACCACAGGGCATGCACCCTAATGGTGACCACTACTCTAAAGTAAAACCCAAACACTAGGAAAGTACCGTAAAGGGGAGTAATTGGGGAATAGTAGCACTACCATCAGGCTTTATACTAAGTACAATCTCATCAGATGCGGAAGGGATAGGGAGAACATGTGTGATAGTATGTAATGACATGTAATAGCACTGCAGTCCTTGTTACACTCATGCAGCATGGAATATGACATACTAGAGGGGTGCTCAGACATGGATCAGTCCTCCTGGATGATAGGTGATAGAGCATGGGAATGCACACTAAGTGCAGGTGTGAGAAGGCATAGGTGTGGGAAGCGCAGGAAAGTATGTGCCTTTGGCACGCTATGCAGGGAAATGTCATGCAACCCCATAGTGCAAATGATCAATGGACAGCTCGTGTAAATATGGCCTTTTCACGCCCACAGAATTATGATTCCTTACATTGGCTTTGCACATAAGTCAGATAGATCTCCTGGTCCAGGGGATTTAGCTCTTTATTGTCCAGCATGTCCCCAACCTAGCATCAATTTACCTTCTTCTTGGAAGGATACCTATAGTTGAAGTTGAGAGAAGAGATATGAACCATGGGAGAAATATTGATGGTTGAAGTAACATTTGTTGATTTGTTGTTGTTTGCTGGAACATGTCACATGCACATTGTGGTTGGTTTTTGCATTTCTTTTCTCAACAATTGTCTTTTGTTGACATGTCTCTTGTCACATGTAAGTTTCTGTTTCTTTACAATGTTTTTCAGTAGTGTGCTAACTACGACTTGCACTAACTACTATTTTCAGCTCAAGCCTTCATCAATATGCATTTAGTGGACACATCTCTTTTCTTCTTTTGTCACAGGTAAGTTTCTCTTGCTTTTGTGTAGCACTGCAGCATACTAACTACTATTTTTAGTTCAACCTTTCATCAATGCATGTCCCTTTTGTTACCAGTGAGTCTTTGTTATTGTTGTGTGGTGCTGTGGCATACTGACTACAATTTCAGGTTCTCTCTCTTGGCATGCACCAAAAACACTGCCAAAAAGTGTACTGGTGGTTCAGTGCCATGCATACACCTCGAGCTTATTAAGACCACTGCCAAGAGCCTTTCTAGAGAAGAGCTGCATGGAGTCCAAAGTGGTTAATCACAATGAGGTGAGTCTTGTTTTTTTGCTTTTTTTGCTGCATTTGTAATATACCTTCTTCCCTCACAGTTCTGTATCCTCTGCCGGGATGGCTTTGCATCATTCAAAGAGAACACTCTCTTTATGTGCAACCAGTGCCCCAGAGTGATGTGCCACCTGTGCATGCAATTTTCCCCAGGCACTGAAGAGACAATCCTCAGTGAGAACATCTCTTTTAGGTGTATATGTTACTACATTGCTATGAAACAGCAGGGCACCCCCTACTATGTGAGTAATTGTTTTCTTTATCTTTTCATTCACAACTCATAATATATCAGGGCTTCTATCATCCTAATGGTGTCCCTGTCCTTGAGTCCTTTCTAAAGGTCCACACTTCTCTCAAACTGTTATTGCATGTCATCCACCTTGTTCTTATTGACTTCAAAACTACTACCATCCCCTTCACCTTCACTCATTCATTCCTCCATCCCTACTTTACTAGTGGCAGCATCGAATATCACAAGATCACCTATGACATTGTCTATGACTCATTCAGTTACTGCAAAACTGTCTATCAAACCATCAAGGACCTTAAGAACTTGTCCACATGGGAATGTGTGGTGGTTGGCATCTCCACTCACACTGACAATGATCTAGGTGACCCATTTTTTGGGTACAGTTTGGATGGTGAGAAGCACTATGCTGGTGCTCCAACTGAAGGTGTAAGTTTTTTCTTTAAATTCTCCTGCACCTGATTACTAACTACTAGCTTGAAGTTCTTGGATGGTATCCTTACTCCATGGCAATCTCTCCTGGACCATGCAGATGAAACCTACCTCTGGCTCTTGTGCTGTGGTGCAATTGCCAACAACAGTGATTCATTTGTAGGATTGCAGTGCACAGTTGTTCAGTAAATTATATTTCTTATTTTATCTGACATTCAAACAGTCACATTGTCACTTCATATGTCTTAGCTTTAGGCAATAATGTTTGGTTGTTTGTCAATGAAACTTTGGTAGATGCACTTAGTGAACTGAGATGTCACATAACTGTGTTTGTAATGTTGAGTTTTTTTCAACAATGTTGAACTGTATAGAATGTTCTGCAATCTTGTAACAGCCTGCATTCCTGTCATTGTCTGATATAATGGCCAGCTGGACTCTTGCTTTTAGCAATGTGTTGAATGAACACAAGGATTTCTTTGTGGCAGCTAGAGGAAATTCTGCCATCAGAGCATGCATCCTTAAGACGATCAAAGATGCTATAGATAGCAGTGAAGCAGTCAAAGACCCTTGTGTCATGCTTCCTGAGAAAAATCTGTGAAAGGTGAGCTTTTATAATTATATTCTATACTAATCTAATAAATACAGGCTATCTGTGCCTATTATTTGGACTTTCTGGAAGATGATGAGGACCGCAAGGCAGAGGAAGAAATTATTGGGGGAGTAACTAAGGACAGATCTGCTCCAGATGCTGTCACTATAGAGATGGTGAGACAGAGGGAAGATAATAAGCCTGAGGATGCTGGGAAGCATAAGATAGAATTCTCTGGTTTTAATATTGTCCAAAAATTATCTAAGGATGAATTTGCAGAATACAACAAGCAGCACAGAGATACCTCTGACCTAAAGTCTATGGGTCAGAGGATAAGATTGGCCCATACTTGGCACCAGGCCATGTCCCCTGAGGTGAAGAAGGAACTTGATCAAGTTACAGAAGAATGGAACCAGGAAGGACCTCCTGCAGATACTAGGGACAGGTATTTTTTTCTGACATTCTATTGCCATACATGCTACATAATCAATAATACTTCAACAGATATCATACTAGTAACCAGAAAAAAATGATGGAGGACTTTATGGGCATGGTCCAGAGGACTATGGGATTGCATGTCATCATCCTTATAGCCTATGACTGGAGTGAGGGAAAGGCTCCTGGAACTACTGTGTAAGTGTTTTGATGCTCCACATCATTAATAATGACAAACTTGTTTCTAAAGCTAAGAGACTTTGCCTCAAAAGGCCAAAAGCCTTTTACTCAGGTGACCAAAGATAATCAGAAATAGGCAGAACATGCTCAAGATTGTCTTGCCAACTGGTTCCTTGAAGGAGAATATGGCAAATATCTCTTTCAATTTTTAAATCTAATATGGTAGCTAAATCTCTAGCAGTCGATGGAGAGCTTAGTGATGGAGAGGATGACTGTTGAGGTCAATGATGATGGTTATCCTTGCCTACCTAAAGGCTTTGGATCTCTCAAGCTCAAGCAGTAGCAACAGCTTGTTCAGACTGTCTTTTAAAAGGCCTATGGTGAGTTGATTTGTCTTATGTGATTTTATCATTTACTCACTCTCTCCAGCTGTTATTACCAACAATCCCCATGCTGCAGTACCCTGGGGTGAGATGTCTGTGGATCCCAATCACTACCTTGATTTGGGATGCATCTCTGAGAATGTCACCATCAGGGATCCTTTTCACCTGTGTGTCACATCCCATGCATTCACGCTTCTCATCCGAAGTTCCGGATGTCAGATCCGATCCACAGATCCATACTGGATCTGTCACGATAAGCTTCTTCATTCATAAGTCTCTCTCTATTGTCCCTTCATATCAATGTCTTTTTACTGCAGTTCAACAGCTTCTGGTATGTTAGATCTTAATCTTGTGATTTGACATTGATTTTGTCTTTTTTAAAGATAAGAACTGATTCAAAGTTGAGGAAGCAGTAACTCCCTGTCTGGGCTTCTTGGACATGGTCTCAGGCATGAGAATGTGGAGACCGCCTCAGGTGCCCTGAAGCAGTTGAGCAACTACCAGTTTGATTCTCGTGGATGGGGCATGGTTGTGAGCCTGTGGTTTGGACTCCTACTTCATGAGTGTTATTGTGCTCAGGAGTATGAAGCCAATAAAGCTGGAGATGATGTATCTGACTACTTGGATAACTCTATCTTGGGCTTCCAGATGGACGACCAGATTGAGGAAAAGGTCACAGGGATAGGGGCAGAAGCTGAAGGTATGCTGAAAGATAAGAACCTGGGGTTGTCCATTGTGTGACAAGACATTGAGAAGAGGTGGTCGGAGGAGAAAAAGAAGTTGAAGGAGGAAAGGAGAGTTGAGGAGGAGAAGAAGGTTGAAGAAGAAGGAAGATTGGCTAAGGAAGCAAGCAAGGGGGACAAGAGGATGAGGAAATCCAATGCCAAAGGGAAGGGTAAGTGACCTGCTGCAGATGTGGAGGAACCATGCAAGAAAAAGGTAAAAGCTTCCCCTCTTAATCTACCTTGTTGTTCTACCAGAGACAAAGTAATTCCCAAGAAGCACAATATCTGAAATACTTCATATATCATTACATATATTTTGTATCACAATGACTTACAGTTGATTCAATGTTTTGTATATCTATACTTGAGACTTAAAGAAATATTTAAGGTGGGACTGGCCATACATGTTTGAATACAGGTCACAAGTGACTTGGCTAGCCCATTTGCACAGACTGCAACACTAGGCTGGCCTTCACTGATATGGGTCACTATTGGTTCGGCCAGCCCACTTTATACATTGTGGAAGCCGGCCAACCATTAGGAGTATACTTGATAACCCATGCAGCCAGCCCCATTTCATGGTTTATAAATCAGGCCAGCCCACATTATATATTATGGAAGCAGGCTGGCCAGTAAGAGTATACATCATAACCCATGTGGCCTGGCCTAATTTCACAGAATGCAACACCAAGCCAGCCCACACTGACTAGATACAGAATATGCATGACTGGCCTTCATAGTATATAGTAAATTTTGAATAACCCAAGATTGATGGATTCACTATGTTACAGTTTTGTGAATCATAACTGTACTACTAGTATATTGTACAGATTTTGTAGATTTTTCTGTTATCATTTATCAAGTTGGATTAAAGGTAATAACCTCAGCCCAATCCTTTGATCAAATTTGAATGCTAATGATGTTTAGCTAGTTTAGTGTACCAACAGATTGAGGTCTTCAAGGGCCTTGAAAACCATACTGATCAAAAATTGTTTACACCACACTCTTTTTAGACATTGCCATTATTATATATACTGGAGGATTGAGGGCTTGGAGCCCCTACAATATTTGCATCACTGTAGTATCAGCTATAGATAGGCCTGTATTATCATTATAGCACTGGTCCTTGCAGGTCTTGCTGTATGACTACAAATAAGTTTCTATGTATAATTGGCCACACCTACCCCTGCATATTGGTATATCTGTTATTTACACTAGTCACAGGCCTGTCCAGATCTCCATGGATTTCATTGAGAAACTTCTGAATTCATCTGGCTTCATGGCCATCCTTGTCATTATAGACTGATCATCCAAGCAAGCAATATTCATTCCAACCCATGATACCATTACCTCTCCGGACCTCACACAACTATTCCTGATCCACGTATTCTCTAAACATGGTGTCCCATCCCATGTCACCTCTGATTGAGGTATAGAATTTGTATCCCACTTCTTCCAGTCCCTAGGTAAAGCACTGGATATGACTCTTCATTTCACATCCAAATATTATCCAGAATGTGATGGACAAATGGAAAGAGCCAACCAGACCCTGGAACAGTACCTCTGGATTTATTTTAACTATCAACAGGATAACTGGTCTGAGTTATTACCCTTGGCAGAGTTCGCATATAACAATGCTCCAAGTGCTACTACTGGAGTGTCACCCATCTTCACCAATAAGGGCTATCATCCAAACATTTCCATCCATCTGGAATGTGACCTCTCTTCCACCCGTGCCTGGGATTATACTATAGACCTCAATGAGCTCCACCAATTCCTCCAAGAAGAAATGTCCCATGCTCAGGAGTGCTATCAAGGCCCTGCAGATGCTAAACATAAACCCACTCTGTATTTCAAGATTGGAGATCAGGTTTTTAACAAGGCTCAGTATTTCCATTCTACCAGACCCTCAAAGAAACTCTCAGAAAAGAATTTAGGACCTTTTTAGATCATAGCACATCTCAGATCCCACTCCTTTACCCTCCATCTCTCAGATTCTATGAAATCCATTTATCTCATCTTCCATGTCTCCCAGTTAGAACCTGCAGTTCCCAAAACCATCCTGAATCACATTCAAGCACCCCCACCTCCAGTGGAAATTGATGGGGAACCCGAGTATGAAATATCTGAAATTCTAGACTCCAAAATCAACCACTGGAGACGCCATTGCCAGCTTTTACATCTTGTCCAGTGGTCCAGATATGAAGGTACAGGACAAAGAAACATCCTGGCTACTTGCCACAGAGCTTGGAAATGCTTTAGAACTTGTATCCAACTTTCATAATGCATATCCAGACAAACCTGGTCCTATTTCACTACATTAAGATACATATATGCAAAATATAAGTACATTTAGGGATCAAAGCAGAAATCTGGAAGTATTTAAGCACCAGTTTCCATGTCCCCTCTAGATCCACTGGATCCACCAGCCTTATTCCCACCAGCCTCATCTTTACCCTCCTTCTCCACCTCAGGACTTTCCTGTCCAGACAGTCCAGATCCAGATCTGCTAGATCTGCCCTTAATGGCCTCCAAGAGAGAGTTGTTCAACTCCCTCTGCTGGTCAAGGAACCTGAGCATGCTAATACTTATCTGGTCTGCTGCAGCCCTACTTCCTTTGGCCACCTGAATGCTCCTCTCCAGAAGTCCATTGGTCTGGGCCAGTTCAGCAACAATACTGTTAGCAGCAGCAACCCAGGCCTGGTCATCATACTCAATGTCCACCAGATCCACCCCAATAATAGTTGCCAGATTAGAAATAACAGTGACCTCCTCATCAGAATCCAGATTTAGACTTTGCTGACACCTTTTGCCCTTGCCCTTGGGTGAAGGAGTCCCATCCAGACAGCTCCTTTTCTTGCTGGATGCCTTGGATTGGTGCTGCAAGTTCTCAGTAGGATGGAGGGGACATCCAGTGCAAGATTCTTTTGTAATCTAGCAGACATCACAAGCCTTGATCTGTCTGGATGTCAATTCCACACCTCTAGACATCCAGAAAAAGTGACTTACAGAAGCTTTGTGCTCTGCATCATCTCAAGAGCACACCCAGCTCTTAGAAACACAGTTCCAGCAGGCTCTCTCATCATAGTCATGCTGGGGCTAAGCAACTGATTAGATCCAGATGGAAAATTAACTATAGGAAACTCACCTTAATGGCAGCCTTGACTGCCTTGGCTTCCTTTGCCTTCCAGGTCTTCTCAGTCCTCTCCCACTGGATCCAGAGTAACTCTCTCTGCTTCTCCTTCTCTTCCTCAGCCAAGCACTTCCTCTCTTCTTCCTCTGCTGCTGCCAGTTCAATATTGGCTTGAATTTCAGCCAGTTCTGTCATCATACAGGCATGCCTGTGTTCCAGAGCTGCCTTATCAGTTGTGGGCTTGTTTGATGAGCTGCCAGCCATAGTAGAAAAGCTAGTGGGTAAATGTGGGGAGTAAGAATCAATTTTTGATGCTGTGGCAACACTATATCTGTGAAATCCATCCCCTGGAAATATCCATTGACTTCTCCATTGTCTCACAGTCATTTTATCCATACCCAATTTCCAGACCCTGTACCTCAGGGGTTCACCTCTAAGGGGGGGGATACTGTCATGTGCTATGCTGGACTCTCAACTTTATATCTGCTTCTCCAGATCACCAGATCCAAGATCCAGATCTTAGATGATCTATGCTCACCTCCGGATACCAAACCTTATATCAGTGCCCAACCCCATTTGGAATCCCCCTATCTTGAGACTTTGGTTACTTGTGTTTCTCTTGTGGTTATTGATCCATTACATATGTTTCATTTCTGACTTCATTATTAGTTATCTGTTTGACTTAGTAATAGACTTTCCACATGCTTCATACATAGCCTTCTACTTTGCTGACTGATCTCTATATGTTACCTACAGTATATAAACCTCCTGTAACTCTTGGATATACTTCAGTTCGAACATCAATCTAGTTCCTGCTCATTCCTCTGTCCTCTGGACTCAAGCTTAGCCTCTTGTTAATATCTGAGCCTTAGGATTGTATCCTATAGACTATATCTTTGACTCTACCTTAGGGTAGTCTATCCCTTGTCAGTTTCTAGTACAGATATTATCCAGACTAGTCTTAAATCACTTATCCAAATTATATCTGGATGTCCACTGGATTTATCTCATGTTTCATATCCAGATGTCAGATATCCAACCTTGTCAAATCCAGATACCCCAGGTGACACTTGTTAGCTCTAGGAAATTAAGAGCATATACTCAGGAAAGGGGCACAAAATATGAGCCGAGGTCAAGCCCTTCAGATCTGCCCCCTTGTGCATGTGACCTTAACATGCATGAGTAATCATCTGGGTAAAGGTAGGACATGAGGATGAGGAGGAAAATGAATAGGGGCCACACTAGCAGTGGATGTTCTTGTAACAACTGCAGGTTAGGTCATAAACTTGGTCATGTGATGCCTGATCCCAACCAAAGCTGCAGGTCTTCACAGACTGATCATATCAGCAGAGGATTGTATTTGTGATGAAAATGGAACAGTCCACATCACCAAATGAGTGCAATGAGACTTTTGTTTACAATCACAAATAGGTGTATTCCCTTTCTAACTTCTATACTAGTAACAGCTCAGATGTGATACCCACAGAACTCAAAATCAATTATCCTCTTTCCATTCTGAACATTCATCATCACTGTTCAAGTAGTCAGGAAAGGAGTCAGGAGAGGAAGCACCCTTTGGAATTAAAGGAAGCTCAACCACATGGATGCCATAGAGCATATGATATTAAAGATTGTTGGCACAATAATATTCTTCCAGCTATCTATATCTATATGTCTTCCCCCTATCTCTATGCATTGTTCATTGGAGACTAGGTAATTTTTGTATAGTTTCTGCATCATAATTTTAAATCTCACCTGTTGTCTGTGTCCCTCTATCAATTAGATTCCTGTTTTGATGAATTTGCCTGCACACTAAATCATTTTGAGTTGATCTATGTCACCTTACTCACTTGCAGTCAATGCTGATTTGTATGTCTTGTGCATTGTTGATGTCTTTCAGTGCACCTGATGAATCCTGTAAGGTTTATCTGTTCAAAAATCTTGTAGTGCATGTCATATTGAAGTGCTCACCAGAGTGTGACATTTTCTTTGATATAGAAGTGGTGTTGCAAGCTGTTTCAAGGGGGTGAGTCTAATGTCAGTGGGCTACCTGATATCATGATGCTGATGATTGCAGCAACAGTGCCAACTCTACAATGGTATATAAAGTGTCCCATATAGCTCCAGCAATTTCAGCCTCCTGATTCCTAAACTTGAGCATGAGTGGCAATAAAAATCAATGCTTGCTTGAACCTTCATGCAAGCATAGTGCTTCATTCAAGGTCACTTAAAAAGGCATAAGTTGCATTTGACTTATCATAATCCTACCTTGCTGACTCAGACTTTGCCTTCAACAGAACTTTATCAAATCCCCTTGTTCTTCATGGCCAACATTTTGGTCATACTGTGTTCACAATGTGCAACTATCCTGCACTTCTGACTGCAGGCATACTGCGACTCAAAGAACTACAAGACTCTCCAATAGAAGATTGTCCAGCAGAGTGAGTGTAATTGTGACAATTAAATGCTAGTGGCCCCTCACAATATTTTTAATTTTAAGTGTTTGCCAAGAACACAGAGTATTCATGGAGTTGATAGATTTGTACCCTGGTCTTTTAGATCAGTTAATGAATGGCAAAGAAGAGGACATCATTCATGTAGGAGAACTAGTAAGTTTTTAATAGTGTAATGTCATCATAATAATCACCTAGCAGATGGGTAAAGGAGTGTCTGGTGCAGGAGGTGATGACACCAAGACTCTTAAATCTGCTGTCCTTGAATGACTTGTACCTAGTGGACAGGCACATATACTATCTCTCTCCTGAAACATCAAGTCTGACAGTGGCTTCAATAATGAAGTGATGGGTGCATTGCTCTGCCTGGCAGGCCTTGACTGGTCAAATGCAGAGTGAGTATTGTTACTATTCAATGACCTAATCCTCAAATCACTTGCCAGAACAAAGCAGAGCCTCAAAAGCTGTGAAACAACAGTTTGTGGTGACCAGTGGCCAATGTTTCTATATGCTGGGTATGTCTATTAGCTGGTGTGTTCTTGAAGATAGGTTTCAGATGGTCTACTACAAGTGCCATGTGGATGAACATACCGTCATTACCATATCCATGGATGACATGGCAGTCACTTCCAAGTCCCTTGGCCATATTATTCTGTTCAAGGATGAACTCAAGAAGTACTTTGAGATATCTGATCTTGGCGAGCTCAGTTGGTTGTTGGGACTAAAGGTAGAACAGAATCATGCAGCACACACCCTCACCTTATCTCACAAGGCCTATGTCAACACCATCCGAGTGCTTAGACTCCAATCATGATGGAGATTAGCACCTTGCTCTCAGACGCCCAGTCCCCTGCTACTCATGCCCAAAATGAGGCCATGCAGGATATCCTCTATCAGCAAGGCATTGGGTCTTTAATGTATGCTGTCATCAGTACTCCTCCAGACACATCATTTACTATCACCACCTTATCCCAGTTCATGAGGAATCTGGGATATGCTCATTTGGAGGCAACCAAGCATGTCCTACATTATCTAAAAGGGATGAGCAAGTCCAGACTCACCTTGGGCAGCTCTGAAGCCAGACTTGAGGCATGCATTAACACAGACTGGGCATCCCAGCCCCACTGACACTTAATGTCATGCTATATAGGAAACAGCCACTGATTACCTTGTCTACAGCAGAAACCAAGTATATTGCCCTTACTACAGTGGTGCATGAGGTACTGTACCTCCAGTTGCTCCTAAATGAACTATATGCCATCAGCAACCTACCCACTCTCATCTACTGCAACAACCAGGCAGCTATTGCCCTTGCATCCAATGGGAAGTTCCAGTTGCACATGAAGCATATAGACCTGAGGTACTACTTGCAGCAAGTATAAAGCTCAGTGATGCAGTAAGTCACTGAGGTCTACTGAGTGCTAAGTGATAGATAAAATTGTAAGTGAACCAAACATATGTAAACTATGGTAATGTCTGATGTTTGTCCATTATCCAACACCACTTTGTTAGGTCTCATGTCAAAAACAGTACCTTCAAGCTGATGTACTATCTCACTGACAACAACATTGTGGATGCATTCACCAAAGTGCTACCTCACCCTCACATGCAAAAACTGTGCCAGCTTATGAGCTTAGAAGACTGTGCTCAAGGCATCAATAAATCACAATGTTCTGTACAGAGCTGTACAGAGCTATACAGTGTCACAGTGCCACAGCTTGGTCCCTTCTGTACAGACAGGCCCATCTCTGTAAAACTCTGTGCAACTCCATATAGAGCTTCCCAGAGCTCCACAGTAGCCCTCTAGTTACACAGAATATATTAGAAATTATTTTTTGCAACTCAAGTCACACATAAAAGTAAATGAAAACAAATGCATTGCAAAATGAGAAACTACTATTCTAGATATCAAGTACAAATTACAGGACACCAATTGTATTGTTGTCATTGCATCATCATCACATGGTGTGTAATTGATATCCAAGCTCTACTGCACCATTCCCAACACCATGAATGTCATGCACAAACACCCAGTGCACATCAGCAACTGCTGACATTCCTCAGATGAATACAGACAATGAATGAGAGCAGCAGGAGGTAAGAAGATGAGGATAATAACTGTGAATGAACACCAACAAATGAACATAAACAAAAGAGTGCATATTAGCATGGACAAACATTGAGCACAGAAGAATGAGTACGAATGTGAGCAAAAATGAGAAATGAGTCCAGGCAAGTCCAAACAAATGCAAATGAGTACAGGCAAGCCCAGACAAATGCAGGGGAGTGAAAACAAGTTCAGACATGTCCAGATGAACAAAGGCAAGCCAAGACAAGTGAAGACAAATGTAGACAAATACAGACTAGTACAGACGAGTCCAAACAAGTGCAGGCAAGCCCAGAAGAATGCAGACAAGTCGAGGGGAGTGAAAATGAGTGCAGCCAAGTCCAGATAAATGAAGGCAAGTCAAAATGAGTGAAGACAAGTACGGATAAGTCCAAACAAGTGCAGGCAAGTCTGGATGAAAACCGGAATGAGCAGTGATAGAGGTGGTGCTGTATCTATGTAAGATGGTAACAAAGGTAAGTTTCCCCATCCAGAGTTGAGTCTACATGCTCACAAGGGTAGTTGTAGAGGCTCAAGAGAGTGGTCATAGAGTTTACTGTAAATATAAGGAACAAGATTAGAACAAAAATCATTACACACCTAAAAATTAAAATAAAGAAACACACTTCATAGAGGTGGAAAACATTGTCAACAAGTTGAACTTTTGTGCCAGTGAGCACAGTATCACCTGAACAAACATATACAAATGTTGGACTTAGAATATTTCCAATGTTGATGCCTGGGAGACTTGCTGTGAGTGCTGTGAGTGCTGTGGGTTACTGTGGGAACTGTTGAAAATGTTGATGTCTGTGACAAAATTTGTGGTTTACTGATGGGGGGAGTGTTGGAATCTGAGAAAATGGAAGACCAGGGGGAGAAATGATGTCACAGATGTCATACATGGTATGAGCACAGTCCAGCACTGTTCAGCCAAGTTCTCTCTGTTCCTATGTTTCAGTCTTATATCTTATTGTTCCTACTCTACTACTCATTACACTAAAAGAACACCCTCTGTCATTCAAACATCTCAGTCCTTTTACCAAGACTGAGATGTAAGCCTTACATCTACTTTATCTTTGTTCACAAGCTAAAAATGCCTTAGAATACATTCTCTTATAGGTATCTAGACATATACTTAGCCCTTTTACCAAGACTGAGATAATACATTCTTTTATAGCTCCTTTCTCAGTCTGCTCCCTGCCTCACATCACAAGAATTATATCATATTTTAGCATTGACAATTACATTCCAGGGCATATAGATTCATCAGGACTAGGATTACAGCTGTGAAGAAAGTAATTCTGGAAAGGCCTGCTCTAGACTTTGGTGGGGCCTTCTTCACTCTCACCATAAAGGAAGGTACAAGTGAGATTGACCATGTTGATTAGAATGATGACATTAATTCCATCACATGGCTCATTCCACTTGGGGACTGGGAAGGGGGATTTATTGTTTTTACACAGAATGGTGTCAAGTGCTGCATTCCTATCTGTGCTGGTGATATGTTTGGTTTCATAGCCTGTACTTTGGCTCACAGCACTACTCTTGTCACCAAGGGGAGGAGGATAATTTTGACAAGTTCAAGCTTTTTTTAAAATCAGTCAGGATTCTTTAGTATATTATTTGAATCCCATGCTACTAATACTGCAATACTAGGTGCTAATACATTGCTTAAATTTTGAAAGTGCTTGCAATGAACAAAATCATTCAGTCCATACCTAGGCAATACACCACTATACCAGTCACAATATTGCTGAAGTCTTTGAAGTAGCAGGTTGATCCATTTGAAGTCAGCTTACTTTGGCATTTCAATACAACACTACAAGTCAAATCAAATTGCTGATATATTTATGTTTACATATACAACAAGGCAGCTCTTCTTGGTCAAGTGTGCAGACTCGACAGAGGTGATGTCTGCAGACAAATTGACAACAATGATGTGAAGGATGGTGTGTATTCACAGAAGTCTGGTAGTAGGTCGTCAAATCCATTTCCAACAATCAGCATGCTAAACCTAGTACAAACAAAATACTCCCATGTCAACAGTGTATCACCTGAAAAACTCATCATCATAGAGCAGCAGTGAAATAGTCACTGACTTCATCATGACCTGCCAACATGAATGACTACTACCTGCATGTGTGATATAGAGGTGTGTGCATTAGTATCGGGATGATTGAGGGTGCTGCTGTCCAATGGGTAAGAATTAGGTTTTATGGGATACTGCAGGTGTTATTGGCCCATCAGGCTTGATTTCCCATCAGATTTGGTTGCTTTGATGACGTTGCAGTAGCTACAGAGGCGTTAACATATGCATGCGATGGATACTGGGGCATTCACCTTGACAAAATATTGAAGGCCAGACCAAAAGCACTGGAAACTTGTTAAGAGCGATGTTTGGTACATGTCAAACAACTTGGGGTATTTTATCTGGATGGGTGAAGGTCAACATGATGTGAGTGAGATCGAAGGTTTTGTCAAAGAATCTTCTCTTACCAAATATTCCCATTACAATACAGATGATCACAATCATTAAGATATGCTCTACTGGACCTGCAAAAGAACTGAGGTACAATATTCCTGGGTTTCAAGTCAATAGATGAGCATGACTAGTACATGGCATTAGATGCACCAGTATGATATTCTTCCCATGTGATCGAGTAGAAGTTTGTGGGGGTGGAATTGCAATGCCACAGTCTACCATGAGCGGCCAAGATCGAGGGTGTGTGACACCAGAACAACCTCAAGCCAAAAAGTATAAATGATGAGAACTGAAATAAGTCGAAGTATAGGCAATGTACTGCAGTTTTGAGCATGTCACAACCTATGAGAAAAAGGCTGGATATTGAAACACGTCACGAAACACACACGCAGACCATGATCAAATATTCTTCCAAAAGAGTAGCCATTCCCATTCTCTGTGCCTGCCTCCTGCACTTGTATAAGTATTGATGTTGGCTAATACACAGGTATTCACCCATCCATCAGCTGCATCCAAACATTGGTAAATGAATAACCTGATCACCTATCTAATTTTAGAGGGTAAGCACATTACGAAGTTGATGCAAAGAACATCACATGCACATGATGAAGTAGATCCACAGAGGAGATCTGGCATTGCTCCATCCTTTTCAGTCAAGTAAAGTGGGTCATAATATAGTAGCGTGACAATATTAAAAACAATGAAGGATACACCAAGAAAAGTCATCTGTATGAGCAGCTGCACCTGCAACTTTGATCAGCATGGATTGAGCAGACCCACATACTATAAACAGTGGGTAATGACTTGGGTCTGGATCAAAAGAACCTCCAGAATGTAGTCACAAAAGAATAGCGGGGGAACAGGTCCAAGGCTTGCTACCTGTGATACACAAATGGGCCCTTCCGAAGCTAATGCAAGGTCAATACAGACTTAATGTAAGGGCACCACTGACCAATTGGTCTGACTTTGCCTAGCAGAAGCAAAGGACAACATGGTGAGACTACAAGAGAGAGATCTGAGTGCTATGTAAAACCAATCAAACTAGAGGGTAAAGGGTAAAGGCAATTGATTTCTAAATATGGTCATGAGAAAGTGGGGTCATACTGTAGGCACCACAAACCCCAGGTGTAATACTCACCAGGCAGCCAGACAATTCATGCACCCATACACTGAAAAGGTGTGGCTGCAGGATGCGCATAGCTGCATCTAACTTCCTATTCTACATGCTTGAGGTGACCAAGGAGAACCCTGGACTTGTTGGTATCCATGCATATGGTTTCACTTCAATGCAGTCGACTGATTGACACACGGACTGCAATGAACCATGCTTCTGCTCTTGTCCTCGAGCTCCAGCATAGAAATGACTCAGAAGACTGAGACTTCATTCAAGAATGACACCAGCAGCAGCTGCAAGACCTACAATTTGTTGTAACTGAGTTTATCTGTAGGATCAAGGTATGCACCTGTGCTAGTTTTTTTAAATTTTGCACCTCTTGATGTCACAGTTCCAGAACTACGCCTTTATCAGCAAGAAGCAATGGGCCACTGCTTGCAGCTCGGATCTTCATTATGATTGGCTCTCCATTGGCTCTTGGGACGCGATTTCTAGCACTGTTGTTGCCATTTTGGCTGCTGTTTCTTCCTCTCCAAATTCATCAATAGTGCATGTGCCAAGGGTTAGAACAGTTTACTCAAACAACAAGCCCCTCCAAACTCATATTCATCCAATACCTCTATGCATTGGCAATCATCGACGCATGTCATGTCCTTAACCCTGCTTCTGAATGGGCCCACAAAGTCCATCTAATGACATCTATGGCCTCTTCCCGTCTTCCCAACACAGTCCAATATCATCAAATTCAAAGTAAACACCAGAACCACAGATAATTGGTAGGATACTAATAAACATGAGTTTTGGCAGTGGCATGGCAGATGTAGTAATTGGTATGGTACCTCTTCCTTGTTTGCTCCATTACATGAAAGCTTACTCTCAAAACACAAAACTCATCGATCAAAATACATAGCATGGGATCTCAACATCTTAAACATACCGCCCATCGCTTCACTCGCCCAACTTGCATCTACACCTACCCCAGCCCTCTCTGTACAACATGTAGCAGCAGCAGTCCTCAACTCCTTTGAGTGCATATGGAGTTCTTTTTCCACCCATTCATGGACCAATACCTCCAATCATGATTACATTCGTACATCTCTGTTATTTTTGCTTTACACCGATGCTTATCATTTTCTTACTTGTGGTCTGGACTGAGACTAACTTGTCAGACTAACAAACCGGACTCCACACTGAAGTGTTCATATTGTATGACTCCCCATCACGGGTTGCTATGTAATGTGCTGATGGGTGGTGACTCCAGTCCCTGACACTACCAAAGACTTACACAACCTTGGCTTAGAATGCGCTACATTCTTCCTAGGGCACAATGCCGAGCAAGATGCCATTGACTTGTTTGTGGAGCTTGAGATTGTTGACTGGATAGCAAGTCTCGTGGACACAAACATGTTCAGTTGTGTGTGTGCATATATACACCAGTATGTTCACCTTCTCCTTCACATTGCCACATTTCAAATTTCTTTTGCAGGTGTGTTACGCATCTCCCTCCTCCTGATAATGTCACTTTCTTGTGCACGATACATAAGATCCATCTCCAATTCTCCAAATTCCCTGAAGCTCTCAGCATCGCAATCCACATTAATGATGCTGCACTTGTTTGACAAGACTTTAATGCCTCTGGTAACCTGTAAATCGCACCACATGCACATTGATATTCACTCAAACCTGCACAGAGTAATGAAGAAGCAACTTCTTTCCTTTTTGCACATACACAAATTCCAATCCAATGGTTGAGAGCGTCTGCGTCAGAAGATGCAGATGCAGACACAGAAGATGAATTCCTAGAAGACATCCAACACTGCCTAAGCAACATAAAGCTCTTTCGTTCTGTTCTATGATGAGGATTAGGCCTGTCTGCTAATGTCGACTTGGCTTGTGCTAATCTTGCAGGTATCTTTGCCAATGCATTTGTTAACGCTGGCTTTCTTGACAATAAATTAGTGGTGGATGCCGAGGAGGGCAGCAGCTGGGTTTACAAGAACAAAGACCACAGTGATTATCTTATTAGTTCGTGAAGCTGATATACTGACCAGATTTTTCTAGGCATGATGAGCGCTACAGCCAGTCTTGGACTCGGTCTCCTCTGGGACATGGACACTGGTCTCAGTCATATTGACAAATATACATACTCCCCCAAAGAGTGGATTGAGTACTTCATATCACTGCACATTCCTATTAATTATTTAGGCTGGTGCATTCTCCACTACAGGCCTGATGAATGGAGGTGTACACATGGAAGCAGACACCGCACTCACCTTGCTAGCAGAGCACATAGATAATCAATCCATCCCACTCAAAACAGCTGCAATCATGAGGCTCAGTGTAGCATATGCAGGTTCGCACCGCAATGACTTGCTTACTCTTGTCCTTCCTGCAGTCCTCACATTCTTTATGCCAGAATCTGCGGTGTGATAGTGTCTTTATAATTGAGAGTCTTAAATTAAAGTGTGTAAAAAATGTAATGACACCACAACCACACTTGAATAAGACTTCTTGCCAGTCCTCAATTAACACTGTCTACAACTTTTCTAGTTTTCATGGTAGATAATGTGTGAGTTCTTGAGAGGCTCGCTAAACTAATCAATTGATTAACTTAGTTGAAGCTTTTGTGTGTTTTAATAAAACCTATAAACTTTGTCTAGGATAATCCAACTAGACAGAATACATGGACCAAAAGACTGGTTGGTCAAAATAAATATAAATGTGTGAGAAGTGGGTCTCAATATGTGAATATGTGGACCAAAAACTGGTTGGCCAAATAACTGGTGAAACTTTACCTAGGATAAACTGTCTAGGCAATATACGTGGACCAAAGACTGGTTGGTCAAATAACTGATGAAACTTTGCCTAGGATAAACTGTCTAGGCAATATGCGTGGACCAAAGACTGGTTGGTCAAATAACTACTAATGTGTGAGATGCTGGTCTCAATATATGTACACAATGACCAAAGCTGGTTGGCCAATTATCTCTGGAGATTCCTGCACAGTATTTCAAAGGGACTAACTTTGCAAGCAGCTATCTG
>Ga0310811_10000889_pt1 | contig 38587 bp, 26 predicted proteins | sample YCmetagenome_FD_207642 | JGI IMG/M metagenome (GOLD analysis project Ga0310811, IMG submission 207642) | Soil microbial communities from experimental microcosm in Duke University, North Carolina, United States - YC | ecosystem: Engineered > Artificial ecosystem > Soil microcosm > Unclassified ... | reverse complement strand
AACTCGTGAATGTCTCAAGAAGGGAATTTGCGCTGTTGCATATATTGCTAGAAAACGTAGGTCGTGTGTTGTCTCGTGAACATCTCACACAATCTTTATATGGTTGGGGAGAAGAAGTGGATAGTAATGCCTTAGAGGTGCATGTACACAATTTACGTAAACGTTTCGGCCAAGAGTTTATCCATACAGTACGCGGTGTGGGTTATACAATAGAAAAAAGTAAAGATGATACATGATAAAATCCGTACGTTACTTCTTACTTATCAGTCTACTCGTTAGCATTACGATTGCTTCTGCCATCAGCGGGCTGGGTAATTATTTGCTAGATGAACAAGTCATACAACCTTATTTGGATGATCAGCTGGTTCGTATTTCTTCTTTAGTCGAAATGCTCAGCCATTTTCCTCATCAGGATGCTGCTATAAAGAACAGCATTATTGATTATCTTAATAAGACACAGCCTCTTCCTGAGCAGCATTTTTTTTTTCAAGTATGGGATGAAAAAGGCAATTTACTGATCCACTCCACGCGCGATCAAATTTCACTTCGGCATGCTAAATTGGGATTTGGTGATTATACTATTGGGGATAATGATTGGCGTGTCTATGTGACTGAAGATAGTAAAACACATACCAAAATGATTGTCGGTGAGTTGTCCAATTTACGTCATGAGTTAGCGGACGATATTGCGCATAGTAATGCAAATATTCTATTAATCACCTACCCTGTTTTTGGTTTATTAGTTTGGTTGATTATTAGCTTTGCGCTACGCTCTATTACACGTGTGACGGAAGAGATTTCCAGTCGTGCGTCTACCCATTTAGAGCCTGTTCAGCTGTCACAAATTCCAGTTGAGATTAAGCCGCTGGTTGCGGGATTGAATCAGCTTTTCATTCGTTTAAAACATGAATTTGAACGTAATAAGCGTTTTGCAGCTGATGCGGCGCATGAATTGCGTACACCGCTTGCAGCACTGAAAACGCATGCGCAGGTCTCATTGAAAGCGACGAATGAATTGGATCGCGTGAAAGCACTTCAAAAGGTGATTGAGAGTGTGGATCGGAGTTCTCACGTTGTTGCGCAGCTTTTGACATTGAGTCGATTAACAGAAGAAGATGCCTTAACGGATCTGAAGCCTTTTGACCTACATAAGCTGGCGATCGAAATTATTGCCTATCTTGCACCTTCTGCTTTAGAAAAAAATATTGAGATTGAGCTGACGCCTCCTCCTAGTCACCCTATTATTCTTGGCAATGATATTGCCATTGGTATCTTGATACGGAATATTGTTGATAATGCCATTCGCTATACCCCTCCTACAGGGGAGGTGAAGGTGAGCATTATTGAAACAGAATCGAGTGTGATTTTCAGGGTACTCGATACTGGAACAGGCATCCCGCTGGAGCTGAGGGAACGTGTCTTTGAACGATTCTATCGTATTTTGGGTACGCGTGCTTCTGGAAGTGGTCTAGGATTGGCCATTGTGAGCCAAATTAGCGAGCTGCACCACGGTATTATTGGGCTAGAAGCGCCTCCTAATGGGGTTGGGTTGCAATTCGATGTAGCATTTCCTAAATATCGCGCTTAAAATGAGTCCTTCCTATACACAATAGAGTAAGGCCATGCTGAAACGACTATTACCCCGCCAGGAAGGCTTCTTTCACTTATTTCAAAAAGCTGCAGATGAGCTGGTCTTGGCTTCTACGGAGTTTACGAATCTGTTGCTGCATCTAGATAACCAGCAGCATTACGTAGATGCCATTGCATTACACGAAGAAGAAGCGGATGTGATTGCGCACCGTACCTTTGAACTGCTGCATAGAACGTTTGTCACGCCATTTGATAGGCATGATATTCATGAGTTGACCAGTAAATTAGATGATATTATTGATTTGATTAACCGTATTGCTCAGCGATTCCCCTTTTATCAGCTGCAAGTCGTTCCTGTAGAAGCAATTAAGCTCTCTGAGCTTTCCGCAGAGGCGACTTCGCATTTAAAGGAATGCATTTATCATCTGCATTCGCTGAAGAATTCTGATGAGATATTTAAATTTTGCAATGAAATCGATCGGGTAGAGAGTCAAGCGCATCAAGTTGTTTTAGCTGGAGAGAAAAAATTATTTATGGAAGAGGAAAATTTTAAACAATTCTTCAAAATGAAGGAAATTTATGCGCATTGCAAGCTTGTTATTAACCGCTGTCAAGACGTTGCCAATATTGTAAAAGGCATCGTGCTCGAGTATTCATAACATGGGACAAGCCACGCCACTGGTTATTACCAGTATTTGTTTAGCACTTATCTTTGATTTCCTGAATGGTTTTCATGATGCGGCTAATTCCATTGCGGCGATTGTCTCAACACGAGTCATGAAGCCGCATTGGGCGGTTCTGTGGGCTGCTTTTTTTAACTTTATTGCATTTTTATTTTTTGGCCTACATGTTGCAACGACCATTGCGACAGGGTTAGTGAATCCAGATGTGATTAATACACAAATTATTTTTTCAGCCCTCCTGGGGGCCATTTTTTGGAATATCTTTACTTGGTATTATGGGTTGCCTTCCAGTTCGTCACATGCGCTCATTGGTGGTTTGTTGGGTGCAAGCATTGCGCGAGCGGGTACGGGACCGTTGAATTATGTTGGCATTGCTAAGGTATTAGCCGCTATTGTCATTTCTCCCCTACTTGGCATGATCATGGGTATGATACTGATTGTGCTCACAGCCAAAGTATTTTTTTATCGCACACCAAAGTTACTAGAAAGCTGGTTTAGGCCGCTGCAATTTTTGTCTTCTGCTTTTATCAGCTTGGGTCATGGTAGTAACGATGCGCAGAAGACCATGGGTATTATTGCTATTTTGCTTTACTCTTCACATCTCTTAGGCGATCACTTTTATGTGCCGGGATGGGTAATTATTTTGTGTAATTTTGTGATTGCATTAGGTACTTGTTTCGGCGGATGGCGTATTGTGAGAACCATGGGAATGAAAATTACCAAATTAAAACCGGTGAGCGGCTTTTGTGCGGACACAGCGAGTGCGATTAGTCTTGCGCTTGCTACACTTTTGGGTGTGCCCGTCTCTACAACACACACGGTGACAGGTTCTATTATTGGTGTCGGCTCTTTGAATGGTTTCTCTGCTGTGCGATGGGGTGTTGCCAAGGACATTGTCTGGGCATGGTTACTCACCATCCCTGCTTCTGGTTGTGTTGCTGCTATTGTTTGGGGCTGTATGCAATTCATCACTTCTGAAGGCACAATGACAATGCGCAGCCAGGCACTTGCGTTTTTACATCATTATCTCTACATTTAGCGCATGCTGTCTGAGTACTTACGTTCTCTTGGCAATGAAGCAGTATTTTCAAAGGCTGCTTTTTTAAATCCCAGGTATCCCATTAGATCTGTTAAGTCAGTGTTAGGGAGATATGGAAATCTGATACCGGAAACAATTAATACACCAGACTGAAGTGCATGTTCGTCGTTAGTTATAATCGGTCCCTCTTTTCCTGGGCCTTGTGTTCGCACATTATTCGCGCTGAAAAATAGTTGGATATCCGCCCGGGCCTTTTCTATATCCCCATTAAAAAATCCTACCTTAATATAAATCTGTTCTTTTGTCCCCTGACCTTTGTCCTCAATATTGAAAAAAACATTCTCACTATTAAAATGAGGTTCCTTGAAGAGATTAAGCATAATATGTATCCTCTGTTTTGTATAAAGTTGTTATTGTTGCAATGTCTGGTTTTCACGTATCACATCCACATGCGCTGGCGGTTTGAAAGAGAATAAGCTTGGCGGTAGAGGAATGTTAATTTCAATATGCTCAAATTGAATGAGTGTGGCATGCCCCAAATTATCCGTTAAACGCATCTGGTAAACTTTATTTTCTTTAAACCCTATCTCGATTTTCTTGAACATGCTGTCATTTTTCTTGGGGAATAAACTGAACCAACGTTCTGCTGTAGGCGTGGAACTGTGACGCTCCCTCACGGTCGCGGCTCGGTTCTGTACAGTGAAATCTTTTTCCAATTGATCGCCAACGTGACTCAATAACAAAGCAGGCGCTTCACCCGTTTCTTTTTTTAAGGATCGAATCGTCACCTGCTGCAGGTCTGCATCGTAAATCCATAATGTCGGTTCGTTAGCAATAATCAGCTGTGGTATGGGTTTTATCACTTCCCAGCGGAATTTACCCGGACGCGCCATCGCCATTTTGCCTGTGGAACGCTGAACAGCTTTGCCATGATTATCAAAAATGGTTTGTGTGAAATGAGCGCGCATGCTACGTGTACTATTCAATAAATCACTGAGCGTTGTTGCAGTGTTTTCTGCGAAAGCAGGCTGCGCTGCAATCAATGCAATGAGAATGATAGAGCGTGTAATGCAGTGCAATAATTTCATGTGATACCTCATTCTTAAAAATAAATACCCCTTCCCCCTCATCCGCCCTGTCGGGCACCTTCTAACCGAGCCGCGACCGTGAGGGAGCGTGCACTGCACTATAACTTTTAGCTGAAATTTCTTACTTCATGATAGAATCATTCAGATTCACGTGACTCCCTGCCGGTCGCGGCTCGGTATCGTGGCTCGGTTCTATCGCACAGCGTTACGACTTCATGTGACGCTCCCTCACGGTCGCGGCTCGGTTTTGCCGGTGCCCGACAGGGCGGATGAGGGGAAGGGGGAAGGGCAATGCCAATGCCAAACCACACTACACCTCTATCGCAGCGTCTCCTACTAAGACTTCTCGAGAGCCCGTCTGATCCATACTACTGACCACACCCGCTGCTTCCATTTCCTCCATGATGCGAGCGGCACGATTATACCCAATACGTAAGCGGCGTTGTATCAATGACGTAGAGGCACGACGACTTTCCATCACAATGCGTACAGCAGCATCGTATAGAGCATCCTGCTCACCCTGCCCTTGTGGTGACTCTCCTGGCAATGCGCCCGCTAGCTCATTTGATTCATCAACGACATCATCTAAATAAGTTGGTTCACCGACGCTTCGCCATGCGGCAACGACACGATGCACTTCTTCGTCAGCCACAAAAGCACCATGAATACGCATTGGTACACCCGCACCAGGCGGTAGATAGAGCATATCACCATGTCCTAACAATTGTTCTGCGCCTTGCTGATCTAAAATAGTGCGAGAATCAATACGAGAGGAGACTTGAAAGGCAATGCGTGTGGGAATATTCGCTTTTATCAATCCTGTGATCACATCCACAGAAGGACGTTGTGTGGCAAGAATCAAGTGTATACCCGCTGCACGTGCTTTTTGCGCGATACGTGCAATAAGATCTTCCACTTTCTTGCCGACGACCATCATCATATCTGCCAATTCATCTGCAACAACCACAATCATTGGCAATGTTTCTAATTGCGTTTTAGCAGATTGCGCGTCTGTGACTAACGGTGTTGGCATGTATAGGGGCTCACCAGCGCGAATGGCATTCTCTACTTTTTGATTATATCCTGCCAAATTTCTCACACCCATGGCCGCCATCAAGCGATAACGTCTATCCATCTCAGCCACACACCAACGCAGCGAATTCGCAGCATCTTTCATATCAGTAATAACGGGTGTGAGTAAATGTGGAATGCCATCGTAAATAGACAACTCTAACATTTTAGGATCAATGAGAATTAAACGTAATGCGGATGGTGTTGCTTTGTATAGCATGCTGAGTAACATGGCATTCACACTTACCGATTTACCGGAGCCGGTGGTGCCTGCTACGAGCAAATGCGGCATCTTCGCAAGATCCACAACCACAGGGTGGCCAGCAATATCCTTGCCTAACACAAGACTGACTGGAGATAATGATTGTTGATAAGGGGAAGACTCGACCATCTCGCGTATGGAAACAATTTCACGATTCTCATTTGGAATTTCAAGGCCAATCACGGATTTGCCAGGTATGACTTCTACAACACGTACGCTGGTCACAGAGAGAGAACGTGCGATGTCTTTAGCAAGGCCTGAAATTTTGCTGACTTTCACGCCAGGCGCAAGCTCCAACTCAAAGCGCGTGATAATAGGCCCTGGGTGCACAGCCACAACATGCACCCCTACCCCAAAGTCAGATAAGCGTTGTTCTACCAGCTGTGACAGCGCCTCGTAAGAAAGGTGTGCAAACGCTTTTTCTGGTACAGCTGCTGGTGGGTTCAGTAAATGAAGGGGTGGTAATGTTCCCGGCGCCATTTTAAAAGAGGGGTCCATCTTTACCATAGCTTTCTTTTTTTCGCTGAGGTTTATCTCAGGTGGAGGTAAAACAGAAACAGGTGGCATGATAACAGATGGCGCGCTTCTTTTTAACACTGGCTCTTTTTTTTCAGCGACTACTTTTTTAGCAACAGGCTCACACGCTTTGCTCTCGGCGCGTCTTAGCTTAAAAGCCTGAAAAGCAGCGTACGCTTTTTGCCAAGGCCAAAGACAAGCTTTGGAAACCCATGCACCAATATGGTCAATGAGCCCTAACCAGGAAAATCCTGTTACAAAGGTCACACCACAAAAGGATATCATGAGAAATATCAATGTGCTGCCCGCTTTATTGAATAAAACGGATAAACTGTTATCAAGGAGGTCGCCAACGATACCACCCGTTGTAGCGGGTAAATAATGGATGGCTTTGAGGTAAAAAGCACTGAGCCCACAGCAGCCCAAGGTGAAAAAAATCCAGCCCAGCGATTTGTAGATCGATTCACGGGGTTTCTCTTCCTTAAGTTCCCGCATGTTCAGCCAGCTGGAGAGTAAGAGTAGAAATGGGAAAAAATAAGCAACAATGCCAAATAAGGATAATAAAACATCACTTAGCCAAGCGCCTACTTTGCCGCCCCAATTGAGTACGGGTCGTCCAATCCCCGTGCTAGACCAGCCAGGATCCATGGTGTGGTAAGAGACCAGAGAAACAAAAAGGAAAATAGCAGATGTCATCGCTAGTAAAAAAAGACCCTCATGGAGACGGTGGCGCATTTGTGGCGAAAGTGGTCTGCGTTTTTTATTATCAGGCATGTGGGATGATCGGTTCTTCATAGTTATAAGTATTTACCTCTTGGAATCCTTCTCGGACTATACCGATTGCACCTCAAGATGCGATTTTTAACATCCCATCTTACATCGAACTTTAAACGTTCTTCAATCGAAAAAGCTCGAAATAGAATAACTATTCCTGCGCTTTTTCTCAATCAGAACGTTTAAATTTCTTGCAAGCTGGGCGTTAAAATCTCGCATTTTGAAGTGCAATGGGTATAATTACACCTTTCCATTAATGAGAAATGAAATAACCATGCCTAATCAACATCGTCGATTAATTATTCTCGGTTCCGGCCCCGCTGGCTGGACAGCTGCGCTCTATGCAGCACGTGCCAATTTAAAACCGCTTTTGATTACAGGGATTGTGCCTGGCGGTCAGCTGAGCCTGACAACAGATGTCGATAATTGGCCAGGTGGTGAAGAAGGCTTGCAAGGTCCCAAACTCATGGAAGACATGCAGAAGCATGCGCTTCGCTTCCAAACAGAAATGATCATTGATGATATTACTGCCGCAAATTTAAAGCAGCGTCCGTTTACCTTAGTCGGTGGCGAGACAACATACACTTGTGATGCACTGATTATCGCGACAGGCGCAAGCGCAAAATACCTCGGTTTATCATCAGAAGAGAAATTCAAGGGGAAAGGGGTTTCTGCCTGCGCAACATGCGATGGCTTTTTTTATCGTAACCAAAAAGTTGTTGTGGTGGGTGGCGGTAATACAGCTGTAGAAGAAACATTGTATCTTGCAAATCTGGCCTCTCATGTCACGCTCATACATCGTCGCGATAAGTTGCGTGCGGAGAAAATGTTGTCTGACCATCTGATGCATAAAAAAGAGTCTAAAAATAATATTGATTTTGCCTGGAACAGTGAAATTGAAGAAATTTTAGGGGATAATCACGGTGTCACAGGTGTGCGTATTAAAAACACGCTCACGGGTGAGACGCAGCTGCTGGATGCGACGGGTGTCTTTATTGCGATTGGTCACAAACCCAATACCGATATTTTTATAGACCAGCTCGAAATGGAAAATGGCTATTTAAAGGTAAAAAGTGGCGCTGGCGTGAATGCCACAGCAACGACCATTCCAGGAGTGTTTGCTGCAGGTGATGTCTCAGATCCGACTTATAGACAGGCAATTACGGCAGCAGGCTCTGGTTGTATGGCAGCTTTGGATGCAGATAAGTACCTAGATAATTTAGGTCTAGTCGGTATATAATAAACCCTTTATGCGATGTTGAGATAGGAAAAGATGCCAAAAGAAGACCAGATTGAAATGGAAGGTACTGTCGTTGACACCCTCCCCAATACCATGTTTCGTGTTGAATTAGATAATGGCCACGTGATATTGGCTCATATTTCAGGAAAGATGCGCAAAAATTATATACGTATTTTGAAAGGTGATAAGGTAACCGTGGAAATGACACCTTACGACCTCACAAAAGGTCGTATCACCTTCCGCCATAAAGAAGGCGCACCTCGTCCAGAGAAGGATAAAGATAAAAATAAAGATAAAGATAAAGACACGGCTGCTTAAAAATATTTGTGAGAATATCGATGCGGTTATACTTTTGTGACGGCCGTTGTGTTTGTGTCTTCAATGAGGAATTTGATTTTATCTTTTTCAATCGTGACTTTCACATGACCACCGCTTCCCAGTTTGCCGAATAGCAGTTCCTCTGCCAGTGGCTTCTTCAGTTCTTCCTGAATCACTCTTGCCATGGGGCGTGCGCCCATTTTCTTATCATAACCATGCTCTGCCAACCAATTACGTGCTTCATTATCAACTTCTAAAAGAACGTTACGTGTTTGCAACTGGCCTTCAAGTTCAGAGATGAATTTATTCACAACAGAAAGAACAATTTTGGGTTCTAGTGCTTTAAATTGAATAATGGCATCTAAACGATTGCGAAATTCAGGAGAAAAGACGCGATTGACCGCACCCATGATATCGCTTTGACCATCTTGTGGTGTAAAACCAATATTAATTTTATCGATAAAGTCAGCACCTGCATTGGAAGTCATAATTAAAATAGTATGTCTGAAATCTGTTTTTCTACCATTCGTGTCTGTTAATGTACCGTGATCCATGATTTGCAGTAATAAGTTATAGACATCGGGATGTGCTTTTTCAATTTCGTCTAATAACACAATCGCATGCGGTGTTTTATTGACGGCTTCTGTGAGTAGTCCACCTTCATCATACCCAACATAACCAGGTGGTGCGCCAATGAGTCGTGATACGGAATGGCGTTCCATATATTCAGACATATCAAATCGTATCATCTCAACACCAAGTGCGCTGGCTAATTGCTTACATACCTCTGTTTTACCAACACCGGTGGGTCCTACAAATAAGAATGAACCAATAGGTTTGCTGGGGTCGCGTAAACCAGACCTTGCTAATTTGACAGCAGATCCTAATGTTTCTATAGATTCATCTTGTCCAAAAATCATGAGTTTTAAATCACGAACAAGGTTCTTTAAAACTTCTTTATCAGATGCTGATACATTTCTTTCGGGAATGCGTGCAATTTTTGCTACCATTCTCTCAATATCACTGACATCAATATTTTTTTTACGATCTTTTTCAAGTAAGAGATATTGAAAAGCGCCGACTTCATCAACAAGATCGATCGCTTTATCTGGTAGCTGTCTATCGGTAATATAGCGTGCAGATAATTTTGCAGCAGCAATAAGTGCTTCGTCAGAGTAAGTAACGTGATGATGTGCTTCAAAGCGTGAACGTAATCCTTTTAAGACTTCAATGGTTTGTTCTATGGTTGGCTCTTTGATATCAATTTTTTGAAATCGCCTATCTAAGGCGTGGTCTTTTTCAAAAATGCTGCGGTATTCTTTATAAGTCGTAGACCCCATGCAAGTGAGTTCGCCGGATGCCAATAATGGTTTAATTAAATTGGACACGTCCATTAAACCACCAGACGCTGCACCAGCACCAATGATGGTATGTATTTCATCAATAAATAAAATCGCGCCGTGCTGTTCTTTTAATTGATGTAACACACTTTTGAGTCGCTTTTCAAAGTCACCACGATATTTTGTGCCGGCTAATAAACTACCTAAGTCCAGAGAATAAATAACACTCTCTTCTAAAATGCTGGGTACTTTTTTATCGATAATGCATTTTGCCAATCCTTCCGCAATCGCTGTTTTACCAACACCTGCTTCCCCAACAAGGAGCGGATTATTTTTACGTCGTCTGCAGAGAACTTGTATAGCACGTTCCATTTCTTCATTTCGTCCAATGAGCGGATCAATTAACCCTAATTTAGCGCGTGCATTTAAATTTGTTGTATAGAGTTCTAATGGGCTTGTACCATCTTCACCATTCCCTTCTGACTCTTCAGAAGAAAATTGGTTAAATTTACTTTGGTCATCACGTTGCAATGTTTTTTGTTTGTTACCATTATTTTGGTTGCCTTGTGAGATAAAGTTAATCACATCTAAGCGGCTGATATTTTCTTGTCTAATGAAATGAACGCTTTGACTCTCTTGTTCGCTAAAAATAGCGGCCAATACGCTTGCCCCAGAAACTTCTGTTTTACCGTAGGATTGCACCTGAAAAACAGCGCGTTGTATCACGCGTTGAAATCCTAGTGTAGGTTGTGTATCGCGGTCATGTACGTTGGTGGGGATAATCGGCGTGGTACGATCAATAAATTCGATGAGGTTACTACGCAACCGACTCATGTTTGCGCCGCATGCTTTTAACACAGCAACAGCAGCTTCATTGTCTAACAAGGCTAGTAGCAAATGCTCAACCGTCACAAACTCGTGACGTTTTGCACGCGCTTCTTTGAAGGCTGCGTTAAGTGTTCGTTCTAGGTCTGTATCTAGCATGGTGACCCTCCTCTACCAGATTTTACCTCTTTATCATTTTGTTCTATTTTTAATCTATGTTATTTTTACAGGCTCTTACTCTTTTTATAGACGATAAACCCACCATTTTCATTAAAGAAAAAATATTTTTTTGAAAGCCCTATTTCGTTGAAAATACATTTATAATGATAGAGCTAAGGACGGCTTTAAAATGATTAAATTGTATGCTAATTTAAATGGAAGAGGTAAAAAAGAAAACGTTACGATCAATAAATATTCATAAAATTACTTAATGTACATTTAATACACAATAATCCCCAAGTAGTGAGCATGATTTTATATAACGCGTTGAATTTTAACGCGGTTTTGTTGCGCGTGCAGGAGCAGGTTGTTCTGCCGCAAGTCCGTCAAAGTGAGCTTTTATCTCATGTGATGGATGATGGCTCTGCCGAAATCAGATGTGCTAACTTCTGTGGCATCAGGCATTAAACGCGCAAAGTCATAAGTGACTGTTTTAGCAGAAATCGCGCCTTCTATGCCTTTTAAAATATAATTAGCAGCTTCTGTCCAACCTAAATGCAAGAGAAGCATCTGTGCGGATAAAATCAAAGAACCTGGGTTTACCTTGTTCTGACCCGCATATTTAGGTGCCGTGCCATGCGTTGCCTCAAAAAGCGCAATACCGTCCCCTATATTCGCACCAGGCGCGATACCAATACCACCGACTTGCGCAGCCAGCGCATCAGAAATATAGTCCCCATTTAAATTGGGTGTTGCAACAACACTGTAGTCGGCTGGTCTTAATAAAATTTGCTGCAAAAAAGCATCCGCAATCACATCTTTAATCACAATGGTCTTACCTGTTTGTGGATTTTTAAAGTGATGCCACGGGCCGCCATCGATGGGTGTGGCGCCAAATTCAGTACGCGCCACTTCATAACCCCAATCACGAAAAGCACCTTCGGTATGCTTCATGATATTGCCTTTATGCACTAAGGTAACAGAGTCTTTGTCATTTTCGATAGCGTATAAAATCGCTGCTTTTGCTAAACGCGCAGTACCTGCTTGAGAGATAGGCTTGATGCCAATACCACAATTTTGAGGGAAACGTATTTTCTTGACCTGCATCTCGTTTTCAAGAAAGGCGATGATTTTTTCAGCGCCCGGGCTGCCAGCAGCCCACTCTATCCCCGCATAAATGTCTTCAGAATTTTCACGAAAAATTACCATATCGGTATGCCATGGTTCCTTCAGCGGACTAGGTACTCCCTTAAAATAACGCACTGGCCGCAAGCAAATGTATAAATCTAACAGTTGCCTTAAAGCAACGTTTAAAGAACGAATACCACCGCCAACGGGCGTAGTGAGCGGGCCTTTGATCGCAACAGTATACTCGCGTATGGCATCTATGGTTTCATCTGGCAGCCATGTATCGTTACCATACACACGCGTCGCCTTCTCGCCAGCATAGATTTCTGCCCAGTGAATCTTCTTTTGACCACTATAAGCTTTCTCAACTGCAGCGTTAACCACATCCAACATCACAGGTGTGATATCTACACCCGTTCCATCTCCCTCTATGAATAAAATGATAGGGTTATGAGGAACTTTTAAAGTTAAATCTTTGTTAACAAGTACCTTCTCGCCCTCGGTAGGAATACGAATATGTTGGTATGGCATATAAATATGATCCTTTTATAGACAATAAGAGGCAAGCGCCGAACCGCGACCGTGAGGGAGTTACTGATGGTTACGCTCCCTCACGGTCGCGGCTCGGTATTTGTGTTAGAATAACTGACTGAGTGAAAAAATCAAACAATGCTTTTTTAGATCACCAGGCTCCCTCATTATATTCTATAACAAATTGATTTTATTTAATTTATTTATAATCTCTTAAAATGTTAAGAAGTTAAATTTGAATATGCTTGAAATGACAATGCAAATGCATTATTATGTAATTAAGAAGCTAATGTTGGAGAATAGCTATGGTTAAGGTGCTGCATTCAAGGTCGACACTGACGGATCGTTATCAAACAACCGTTCCTGAAATGGTTAGGAACGCTTTACAACTTGGGAAACGTGACAAAATTGAGTATGAGTTGAGTGATGATGGTAAAGTAACGATACATCGGGCGGAGGAAGATGATCCTGTGCTCAGTCAGTTTTTATTGTTTATTATCAGCGATATTCAAAAACATCCTGAACATATCAAGCCAATAAATGTTGAACTCTATTTGCGTGCAAAAGCACTTGTGTCAGATGTCGAGATTGACCTTAATGCTCAACTCCCAGATGATAAGGATGAATAATGTCTGGTTCATCCAAAGAACAAAAAATAGTAAATGGCTGGGTACTGTATGCGCACTCAATGTTTATAGATCAATATGAAAAATTAATAGATGAAGTTGAAAAATTGCAACAAAAAAATCCTGTGACCTACAAGCAAAGCAATATAACAAAGCGTCTCGCTGCGGTACAATATTTGATATTTGAGAAAATACCAAAAGACCCTTCCCTCTGCGAATACCGGTTAGGCAACACACTGGGCTCAGAACATAAGCACTGGTTTCGGGCTAAGTTTTTTCAACAGTATCGATTGTTTTTTAGATATCATCGGGAAAGTAGAGTGATTATCTATGCTTGGGTGAATGATGAGAATTCAAAACGTGCATATGATAGCCATGCGGATGCCTATCAAACATTTAAAAAAATGCTGTCTCGCAATCGCCCCCCAACAGATTGGAACAAATTACTTGCTGAAGTAAGGAATAGCAAAAGCAGTTTATTATCCCGGAGTAAATAAAAGGCAATTTTCCCTGAATCATGGTTTGGAAAGAAGAGTCATGGCACTTTCTCATATTATCGTAGGTCTCTCTGGCGGTGTTGACTCTGCCGTGACTGCCTATTTGCTAAAAACAGCAGGACATCATGTAGAAGCCGTTTTCATGAAAAATTGGGAAGGCGATGACACGGATACCTATTGCCCTGCAAGTACAGAGATGGCTGATGCGCAGGCAGTGTGCGATTTGCTGAAAATAGACCTACAACTCGTCAATTTTGCTGACCAATATTGGGAGCATGTCTTTACACATTTTTTATCAGAGTATCGCCAAGGTCGTACCCCGAATCCGGATATCTTGTGCAATAAGGAAATTAAATTTAGAGCCTTTCTTGATTATGCTAAACAGCGGGGGGCAGACTACATCGCAACAGGGCATTATGCGCGTTCGCAGCAAGGGAGGCTTTTAAAAGGATTGGATTCACAAAAAGATCAAAGCTATTTTTTACATGCTTTGGATAAGGATCAGCTAAGACAAAGCTTATTTCCATTGGGTGAAATGAAAAAAACGGAAGTTCGAGCCATTGCCGCAGAGATTGGGTTAAAAAACCATGCTAAAAAAGACAGTACCGGTATCTGTTTTATTGGTGAACGGAAGTTTAAGACATTTTTGAATGAATTTTTACCGGCACAGCCAGGCGTGATTGAGACACTGTCTGGAGAAGAAATAGGTCACCATGATGGCCTGATGTTCTATACGATCGGGCAACGCCAAGGGCTGCAAATTGGCGGCAGGAAAGGCAAGATAGAAAGTCCTTGGTATGTCGTTAGTAAGGATATGAAACGCAACGTATTACTTGTGACGCAAGGCGAAGATAACCCCGCTCTTTTTAAAACAACTTTATCCATGACACAGGTCCATTGGATAGGCGATAAGCCCCCCCTCCCCTATGAGACAGCCGCCAAAACGCGTTATCGGCAGCCTGATCAACGTTGCTGTATCCTGTCCGAGACACAGGTCATCTTCGAGCAACCTCAACGTGCAGTGACACCTGGGCAATCCATTGTTTTTTATGATGATGATTTTTGCCTGGGTGGTGGTATTATTAAGGATTGATACCTCCCCTCATCTGCCCTGTCGGGCACCTTCTCCCGGGGGGAGAAGGCATGCGAGACGAAGCTTCAGAGATGAAGGGTTGGTGAATAATTATTTGATGTTTTACTAGATCGGAGCGGAGATGGATACTTTTACACTCATGGCTATTTCGCCTTTGGATGGCCGTTATAGCGAAAAGGTCAATGAGCTACGTGCAACCTGTAGTGAGTTTGGATTAATGCGGTTTCGCGTGATGGTAGAAGTCCGTTGGTTAGAAGCACTTGCTGATAATCACGTCTTGCCAGATATGACTCCTTTCAGTCCACATGCTAAAAGTATATTAGAAGATATGATTCGCAATTTTTCAACGCAAGATGCCCTACGCATTAAGAAAATTGAGTCCAGTATTAACCATGATGTCAAAGCAGTCGAATATTTCGTTAAAGAAAAAATGAGCGGTAATGCAGAGCTTGCCGCCATCAGTGAGTTCATTCACTTTGGATGTACTTCTGAAGATATCAATAATCTTTCTTATGGACTCATGCTGCAAACTGCACGCACACAATGCATCCTGCCCGCTTTGGATAATATCGTGATGATGCTACGTCATTTTGCGCATGAACATGCTGCACGCCCTATGCTGTCGCGCACACACGGCCAGCCTGCGACACCTACAACAGTCGGGAAAGAAATAGCAAATACCATTGCGAGATTAACACGCCAACTACAACAGCTGAGCCAAATTCCTATTTTAGGAAAATTAAATGGTGCGTCTGGTAATTACAATGCCTTGGCGATTGCCTATCCTGAAATAGAATGGCAACAATTTAGTAAAAATTTTCTTGCCAAATTGGGCTTATCTTTTAACCCTTATACTACGCAAATAGAGCCGCATGACGCAATGTCGGAGTTTTTTGCCGTGTTATTGCGTATCAATACCATTCTCATCGATTTTAATCGTGATACATGGGGCTATATTGCTTTGCATTATTTTACACAGAAGTCTCTTAGTAACGAGGTTGGTTCATCGACTATGCCACATAAAGTCAATCCCATTGATTTTGAAAATGCAGAAGGTAATCTCGGCATAGCAAACGCATTGTTTGAGCATATGATTGCAAAACTCCCCATTTCTCGTTGGCAGCGAGATTTGTCTGATTCAACGGTACTACGCAATATGGGTGTTGCTATTGGACATTCCATGCTTGCTTACCAATCAACCTGTCGGGGTATTGAAAAAATCACACCAAATGAAGCCGTGATCGCAGCAGATCTTGAAAATCACTGGGAAGTATTGGGAGAAGCAATCCAAACAGTCATGCGACGTTACAAAATAGAAGAACCTTATGAAAAATTAAAAGCATTAACACGCGGCAAACCAATTGACCAAGCCATGTTGCAAACGTTTATTCAAACACTCACATTACCAACGAATGTGAAAGAGAGATTATTGTCACTGACGCCAAGTGATTATATTGGTTATGCGGCAACATTAGCTAAGCGGATATAAGGAAAGATCTGTATGCGTTTCTATGAAAGTATGAAGAAAAAGCTTACGCAATGGCTGATTTATGAGCCACCCGTTGCAGAAATGATGCCTTATGATTTTAATCGCTTAAAATATGAAATACGTCCTGGTGATGTATTATTAATTGAAGGGCGTAGCCGCATTAGCAAAGTCATTAATATGATCACACATAGTCCGTGGACGCATGCGGCCTTGTATATAGGTCGATTAAGAGATATTGAAGATCCAGAGATGTTGCGAGCCATTCATCATCATATTGATGCGAAGAGTAATAAGCATTTAATTATTGAGAGTATGTTAGATAGAGGTAATCTCATTGCACCTTTAGAGACATATCAGCATCAACATATTCGTATTTGCAGGCCAATAGGCATTACGCAAAATGATTCCATGCAAGTGATCAAGTATGCGATTTCTTCTTTAGGTCAGCGGTATAATGTGCGACAGCTTTTTGATCTGGGTCGTTTTTTATTACCTTGGTCTATATTGCCTAGGCGTTGGGGATCTAGCTTATTCAGGACCGCTACGGGAGAGCCTGAAAGCGGTATTTGTTCTTCTCTTATTGCTGAGGCATTTGCCTCTGTGCAATTTCCAATATTACCTTATGTGATTTCTAATGAGGCGGGTGTGGCTGTGCATGAAAGCAACCCGTTCCTTATCACACCTAAAGATTTTGATTATTCACCTTATTTTGAAATTATTAAGTATCCTTTGTTTAATCCTGATGAGCCGCTACCCTACTATAGAAGGATGCCTTGGACAAAAATAGGTTTTTCAAGGAAAGATTCAGGTACCTAGTTGGTAGGCTAATACCGAGCCGCGCGCGTAAGCAAGCGTCACTGTTCAAGAGCAGTGACGCTTGCTAGTCATGTGACGCTCCCTCACGGTCGCGGCTCGGTATCAGCATCACAGCTGAACACTTGGTGTTTATTATGGAGGTGATAAGATATGTTTAATAAAAAATGTTTTCCTTTCTTGTTAATGATCAGTCCCAGCATAGCATTTGCTTTCTTTTGTCCTACTAATTTTAATCAGATCAATGTGGGTGATACTTTGCAAACGGTGATTCAACAATGTGGCAAGCCAGATGCGCAAAATGAAACAAAAAAAGCAGATGATAATGTTGCGCAGGAATGGAATTATTATGTGACGCAAGCTGTTGCGTTGAATACCACACAAGGTGGAGAAGGTACTTTAAAAACAACAATTACATTTGATAAAACAGGCAAAGCAATTAATATCAGTGTAAACGGTATTGGCGTCGGCGCATCGTCTATTTGCGGTAATCCCATCCAATTGAATGATACAAAAGATGCCGTGAAAGCAGCTTGTGGTGAGCCTACTTTTATTAATAAACAAGCGCCAGGTGCGGATACTGGTGGCGCACCTAAAGAAACAACCGTTACGCAAATTATTTATAACAAGGTTAACCCACCTAAGACATTAACCTTTGAAAATGGGAAGCTTGTGGGTCAGTGATGTGGCGCTTCAGGAAAAAGAGTGTTTCTCAGAACAAGCGGCTATTTGCCTACTTTTATGATAAACACCTCAGAAGAAGCTGTTTCTTTAGATTCCCACGGGCGGCTGTAGGTCATTTCAATGCGGATATCATGCCCATTTTGAAAAGCAAGGGGTTTGAGCTTAAATAACCAATAATCATAGCCAGGTGCGCCAATTAATTTCGAGGTTGATCGCTCAAAATAATGTTTAACAAGCTCAACAGCATCCGCTGGATACGAAGACAAAGACCATACATACCCTGTCGTAGGGTTAGATTTTAATTTTAAGGTAAAAGCAGGCTGCTTCTCACTGACCACAATGTTTTTATCAGCTTCAGTGTAAACCTGACTCCTTTGATCCGCTGCAAAAGCAAACAAAGAGAACAAACAAAGCATCGTAGCCATTATTTTTCGCATCGTAATTTTACCTTAGACAATATGATTTCTTGAATAGCCGGATCAATCATCGCTTTTACACCTAAGTACCAACAATGCTGATTAGCAAACGACACGCATTTCACAGCATCTTTTTCAGTCATGATAACCGGCAATTCATCCGAAAAAGAAATGTCATTTGCCTTAAAATGATAATGATCCGGAAAAATGTGAGGGATAATGTCGAAGCCAAGCTCTTTTAATAGCGTAAAAAAACGTTCTGGATGTCCAATGCCAGCGACAGCATGTACTTTTTTCTGAGTGTAATCGGATAAGGCTATTTTTGTTGATGGATGAGCCACAGAGAACAAAGCCGTTGGCGCTAAATGCATAGTGGCACCCTCTCCGCCGTGGACCACAACAACATCTGCTTGTTTCACGCGACCTACCGGCTCCCTTAAAGGGCCTGCGGGCAATAATTGCCTATTACCGAAACGCCTCACCCCGTCAATTAAAGCGATCTCGATATCCCTGTGCAATCCATAGTGTTGCATACCATCATCACAGAGAATAATATCGCATGCTGCCCGTTCTAATAAAGCGCGTGCGGCCAACACTCTTTTCTTAGCAATCACAACAGGGCAAAGGGTCTGTCTTAAAAGGAGTAATGTCTCATCACCTATTTTATTCGGTGCGTCTTGGAAAGTAGGCCAGTAAGCTGAATTGTGTCCTTGTCCACTATAGCCACGCGTAATAATGCCCGGGTGATAACCCTGCGCTCGCAATAAATTGGCAAGCCAAATCACAAAAGGTGTTTTCCCTGTCCCACCAAAAGTCACATTACCGACTATGACAACAGGAACATGCACACGTTTGACAGCAAAAATACCAGAACGATAAAGGAACCGCCTAATAGAAACAAGCCACCCAAACAACCAGGAAAATGGCAAGAGCATCACTAATGCATAGTGCAGACGATCTCTATACCAATATTGTGTTAAATCAAGTCGCATATTGCTCCATCAGCGGTGGCTCATTCTGAATGCTTGGTGTGTTAAATTGTAGCGCGTAAAGTTTTGCATAAGCACCATTTAACGCAAGCAGCGTTTGGTGATTACCTATTTCAACAACACGCCCTTCCTCCATCACAATGATTTTATCAGCATGCTCGACTGTTGATAGGCGATGCGCAATAACTAAGGACGTGCGATTTTTCATGAGCTGATCAAGCGCAGCTTGGATATAACGTTCTGATTCTGTGTCTAAGGCAGAGGTTGCTTCGTCTAAAATTAAGATAGGCGCGTCTTTTAAAACAGCGCGTGCGATAGCGATGCGCTGCCGTTGTCCGCCAGAAAGCAAAATACCATTTTCACCAATGATGGTTTCCAGTTGCTGTGGTAATTTATCAATAAATTCCATTGAATAAGAAGCATGAGCAGCGGCAAGAATATCTTCTTTGCTTGCGTTAAAACAACCATAGGCAATGTTATTAGACACCGTATCGTAAAATAAATTGACCTGCTGAGAAACCAACGCGTATTGCTTGCGCAAATTTTTTAAATCATAGGATTGTATAGAAGCGCCATCTAATGTGATCTCGCCGGTATAGTGATGATAAAATCGTGTGAGCAAGCTGATGAGAGTGGATTTACCACTACCTGAACGCCCCACAAGCGCAACAACTTCGCCTGGCTCGATCGTAAAAGAAACATCTTTTAGTACTTCCGTCTGTCCTTCGTATCCAAAGTTGACATGAGAGAAAACCAACCTCCCCTGCGCGCGCGCAATTTTTTGTTCGCCTGAGTCTGCCTCTGGTTTTTCATCTAATAATTCGAAAACGTTTTGTGCGCCTGCCAATCCGCGATACAATTTATTCTGCACCATGGCTAAGTCTTTCATTGGCTTCAATAGTAACAAAATGGCGCCTACCATTGACACAAACCCGCCTGTTGTTAACAGTGAATCTGCGATATCGAATGTGGCAATATAAAGCGTTAAAGAAACAGCCGCCGCCGTAATAAACTGCACGACAGCAGCGCTTAATCCACGCGCAACAACAACTTTCATCTCTCGTTGTCGATTCACCCGAGCAGCGCGGTTAAATTTCTCGACTTCATAAGCTTCACCACCGAATGCGCGTACGACTTTATAATTCTCAATATTTTCTTCTGCGCAATGGTTTAAATCGCCAACGGAATCTTGTATGGTTAAACTAAGACGACGTATGCGTACACTTGTAATCCGCATCACGATTGTCACAAGCGGTGTGATAATTAAATATAAGAGTGTTAATTTCCAGCTAATAGAAAACATCACACATAAAAGGCCAATAATCAAACAAATTGCCTGTATTGCAGAGGTCAACACGTCTGCACTGGCATTGGCAACTTGATCGACTGCGAATAGTAAAATAGATAATACCTGTCCAGATGTTGTTTTGTCGTAAAAGCGTGCAGGTAGTTTTTGCAAATGTGAAAACAAGTCTTGTCTTAAATCCATAATCACATAACGCGAAGCAGAAGCCATAAAATAATTGGAAGCAAAACTGGCCATGCCGCGAAAAATAAAAATAATCATCACAAACAAGGAAGCCCATTCTAAAAAGGCATAATTCTTGGCAACCAAACCTTCGTTCAACAAGGGTTTTAATGCATAAATAAAATAAGCATCAATGCCGGAATAAAGCATGCTGCCCATGGTTGCAAAAAGAAGCGCTACCCAATAACGACGTACATAAGTGAACAACCGCATATATAAGTGAAATGCGTTCTGTACCTTGCGTGGTTTACTATGAAATTTTTGCCGTTGCATTTTTACTATTCTTTATTTAAAAGCTGATATGCTAGCATACATTGGCCGGTATGCATACTTGATGAAAGGAAAAAAAATGAACAAATTAATGTCTATTATAGAAGGCGCTTATGAAGATAGCGCAAAAATCACGGCAGAAACAGTGTCTGCAGAGATACGACTGGCCATTTTAGAATCAATAGAGCTACTAGACCAGGGTAAAGCACGTGTTGCTGAGAAAGTGGGTAATACTTGGCAAGTGAATGATTGGCTAAAAAAAGCCATTTTACTCTATTTTCGCATTCAGGAAAACAGGATCATTGAAGGCGAATTTGCACAATTTTTCGATAAAATACCTGTTAAATTTCAAGAAGATAGCCTTTCTCCCCTTGCTACGGCTGGTGTGCGTATTGTACCGCCTGCTGTGGCCAGACACGGTGCCTACCTGGCACCTCAAACTATTCTCATGCCCTCCTACGTGAATATTGGTGCCTATGTGGATACGGGTACTTTGGTTGATACCTGGGCGACAGTCGGATCCTGTGCGCAAATTGGTAAAAATGTGCATCTTTCAGGTGGCGTTGGTATCGGTGGCGTGCTGGAACCTCTGCAGGCAAGTCCTACCATTATTGAAGATAATTGCTTTATAGGAGCGCGTTCTGAGATCGTAGAAGGTGTGATTGTTGAAGAAGGCAGCGTGATTTCCATGGGTGTTTTTATCGGTCAGAGCACACGTATTTACGATCGTGCAAGTGGAGATATTTCTTATGGTCGTGTTCCTGCGGGGTCTGTTGTGGTGCCGGGCAATTTACCCAGTGCGGATGGTAAATATAGCTTGTACGCTGCCGTCATTGTGAAGAAAGTTGACGCCAAAACGCGTAGTAAAGTTGCATTGAATGAAATATTAAGGATAACTGATTAATGTCTATTTCGCCTGTTATTGATTTAGCAAAAGAGCTCATGTCTCGTGATTCTGTTACGCCCCGTGATGCTGGTTGTCAGGAACATATCGCAACACTGTTGAGCGCAGCGGGTTTTCATTGTGAGCATCTGCGTTTTGAAAATGTCGATAATCTTTGGGCGCGTTATGGTAATCAGGGTCCGTTGTTGGTTTTTGCAGGTCACACAGATGTTGTGCCACCAGGGCCTGTCAATAGCTGGCAATCACCTCCTTTTGCGCCTGACATTCGCGACCACTTTCTGTATGGGCGTGGTGCTTGCGACATGAAAGCAGCCATTGCAGCGATGGTGATTGCGGCGCTTTCTTTTGTTAAACAATATCCTCAGTTTCCAGGATCCATTGCCTTTCTTCTCACGAGTGATGAAGAAGGCCCTTCTTTATATGGTACGAAAAAAGTAGTGGAATTATTGGAAAAACGTGGTGAGAAAATACAATATTGTGTGATTGGAGAACCGAGCACAGATAAAGTGCTTGGCGATCAAGTGCGCGTTGGTAGACGAGGATCTCTTACGGGTTCCTTGACTGTGTATGGTAAACAAGGACATGTTGCGCACCCGCATCTTGCCGTTAATCCGATACACCAGGCAATGCTTGCTTTACATGAATTATCGCAAGTGGAATGGGATAAAGGTAATGCACATTTCCCACCAACGACCTTTCAGTTAACAAATATACAAAGTGGTACAGGTGCGGCAAATGTGATTCCTGGACAATTAGAAGCCTTATTTAATTTGCGTTTTGGTACAGCGAGTCAGGTTTCAGAGATACAACGTCGTTGCCAGGCTATTTTTGACGAGCATCAATTGCATTATGATATGCAATGGACACAGGGTGCTGAGCCTTTTCTCACGCAGCAAGGCAAATTGCTTGATACGGTAAAAGCAGCTATTTTAGAAACCACAGGGGTTGATGTGCGCTTCTCTACAGGCGGTGGCACATCGGATGGTCGTTTTATTGCGCCCACTGGTGCGGAAGTGGTAGAGCTCGGTCTTTCACATGCGACCGCGCATCAGGTTGATGAATGTATTGATGTGCGGGAGCTTGAGAAATTGCGGGAGATTTATTTTTCTATTTTAAAAACTATTTTTTAAAAACGAAATCTCACGCACATTCGGTGCTTAAATAAAAATAGTAAAATCAAATAATTAAGTAGAAATTACAGAAAATTATTCTGCTTGCAACGGCACCCATTCTGGTTTACCCTCACGCCTTATTGGAGAGATGTCCGAGCGGTCGAAGGAGCACGCCTGGAAAGCGTGTATACGTTTACGCGTATCGAGGGTTCGAATCCCTCTCTCTCCGCCAATTTATATACACAGTCGTGGATCAGTTCCCTGCTTGCTGGTTCCATCAACAGACTGAAAAAGCGTTGCAGGGCCGGCGCGTGCTGCTCGTTCAGCGCTTTCTTTAGCCGCTGGCAGTGGTGCTGTTGCATCAGCTTGTCTTGCACCGTTCTCAGCTGTATGCGTATGCAACAATTCAGGGCATTCCATGGTCAACTCCAGCAAAGATAGCAGTGGTAAATGCCCTCTCTCCATGAGCGTGGCTATGATGGCACCTCTTAAGGTATGTGATAGATCGGTAAAATTCGAGGTCAAAAATAAATTAAATTCTTGAGATCCTCTTATTAACAACATTTTTTTATAGGACCTACCTTCTAACATCACAAACAAATCTTGCTCTGTTATCGTACCTTCAAATACTGTAGCCGTACCAGGCAGCGCGACACGATAACGCAGCGTACCATGATCCAATTGAGAACAATAAATGACAGTATTTTTTCTATCAGGATGATTTGGTTGTTTTCCTGAATCATGACTAAAACAGATAGGTTTGTAATCCACGAGATCTTGCAATTTGCGCAGTAAATCCCTGTCATCTTTTGCAGTCGAGCACAATGTACTCAGCCAATCTGCATTCGACGGATTAGTTAATATGCGAAGCACGTCTTCTGGGAAGAAAAGCTTAGCCATCAGGTGGCTGGGTGTCTGCTCTATCTCTGCATCAGACAATTTGCCGATTCTGCGAGCATCAATCTCAAATAATCTGTCCTTCGTTAGTTGAAGTAAGTCTTTAGAAAATATTTTGCTCACTGTCTTGTTAAAAAAGTGAGGAAGAAAAAGTACTTTGAGTAATTCCGCACTCCTTTCTGGCGTATACTCGTCACTAATCATCTGCACGAGTTCGTCTGAAAATGACAATGGAGAAAATAACGCAATAAACAATCGCCTGTCGTCAACCTTAAAGATGTCGGGTGATGTCGGGCGCAATTTTTTAGCTAGGAAATCAGAAAGCGCCTTTTCATGGAAAAAGGTAAATTTCTTTTCGAATAAATCGAAACCCATTCTGTGGGTGGTAAAAGCACGACGGCGATGACTGAAGTTAAACGCCTCATGATTTGCATAACACGTGATATCAAATTTAACGCCACGATAAGTGAATTTAATGGCATCACAGTTAGCAAAGCCGATATATTGCGTGCGTAGATTTTCTATGGGATATTGTTTTACATGATTGACTATTTTCTTCCAGTCACCCACACAAGCAACATCAAGATCTTCTGATTTTGTGTTATAGAAAGGCTTAAGTAGATACGATCCAAGCACAGTAGCTGAAAGCAAAGTAGCTGATAAATCCTCTTTATCCAGAGAGGAAAATAATGAATAAAAAATCTTAATTTCATCCGTTTGCATAACGTGCTCAGGCAAAGCGCTGGCATCTCCACTGACAGCAAACGATTGAGCAGCATGCCGCTTGCTCGCTTTATGTTCTTTCGCATTATATCGATTGTCGAAACAATTTCCTATTGGTGCTAATGGTGTGGGTAAGTGTTGATGTGATGCTTGCATTCTGGCTAACAAGGTATCGTGTTCAGCTACTTTTACCTCTTTTTTATAAGTAGGCGAACGTCTTTCTAAGGAAGCTTGTTCATCAAAATGATCTATCTCATGATAAAGCTGAGACGTCTGATGTAATTCGTCTTCGAATGCCTTATGCCTCGCTATTGTTTGTGAGAGATCTGCTTCGAGTGCAGATCGATACTTCCTTAAGGGAGAAGTATATCCCTTGTCGAATGGGTTTTGTTTTCTTGGGTGATGCCCCGTAATATCTCCTATTATCTGCATGTCTTTTGCTGATAAAGCAGCACCATTTTGATGAGAAGCGAGGATTTTCAGTAATTTTTCTTGAGCTTTTTGTGAGCGAACTGTAGCAACTCTTTCTTGTTTCTTCGCCTGCTTGTCGTAATAATAGACAGTCAATTGTCTATGCATCGTCGTCGAATTGCCCGCAGCTGCTCCGTCTGATATATACTCCTCGACTAATAGATACTCAGCATTATGCGGTGTGTCTGCAATAAACTCTTTAGAGTTTATTGCCTGTGCGCAACGTAATGCTGCCGGTTCAGTAGTGTTGGAACGTACGTGCGAATGCACTGGTAAAGCAGTGGCCATTGCAGGCTCGCCACCAGTGTCGACTTCCGTTTCTTCATCATTCTGAAACACATCATGATCTATCAAAGTCTCTGGCGTTATTTCATCACGCAATGCCAACCTATCAGGTTCAGAAAGTTGAGATATTTTGCGAAAACTGCACTGACGGTCTTCAAGGTATTGTTTTCTCGCTGCTATTGCAGCCGCTTTTTGATCTGCTAAAAACTGTGAGTAAAGTGTTAATGATTCTTCAATACATTTATTCAAAGTAGCCATACGTTTTTTTACTAAACTGCTTGTATATGAAGATAATTCTGTGTATTTTTCCAAAGAGATATTATTTTGACGATACAGTGTCATTAATTCTAATTTGATCGCTTGACTACTCTTTCGTGCATGATCAGCGCATGATGTAAATCTGCCATGGATCAATAGCAATTTTTCGTCGATCGGCATAGCTCGCCTAAAATTTCTAGGGTTAGTTACTTCGCGCACAAAAGTAATTATTTCCTGTTCACAATCTTGACTTAAAAATAAGAATAATTCGATTCGGCTGATTTGGGCGTTCATTTTCAGTAAGAGAAGGTCAGTGCGTAACGCATCTTGTTTGGCATCTGCGGCCACAATAGATGATGCTTCCTTAATAATCGCAGTAATTTCCTCAATATACGTTTCGTATTCCTTAAGCAACTCAATACTATAATCACTGGATAATCTTGCTCCTAATCTCAATGATTCCGCTTTGCATGTCGCTAATTGTGTTGCTATATCTGCCGGAAGTAACTCAACACTATAGTCACTCGGAGGTAAGACTGGTGGTACATCTACCGGTGCAGGCGCTGTTTCAGGAAAAGCTGTTTCCTGATGGCGGGCATAACTGTTTCTATTCTCAATATCTCGGCGTACTTGTGCGCGTTCATTATGTAATGCCAATTCTATGGCTGCTTGCCTATCCAGCATCTGTAGCAATTCACGCTCGTGTTGTAAAGCCTGCTCTTTTTTGGCCGCAAAGTCTAAAGTGGTTTTGATGTCATGTTCTGACTCAAGTTCTTTTATCTTGCTGCATGCCATTTGTATGACATATTCAATAGGTTGTGGTTCAAATGCTACAATTCTTTCTTTGGTACTGAATAATGTTGTGGATGCGATAACTTTGTTGCCCAAGCTTTCCATGGCGCGCAAATATGCCACATAGTAAGTTAAATAGGTACATGCGTGTTCAAAACTATCTTTGTATTGAAGATGGTACCTGTCTAATGAATCTGTGATCAATACTAGAAAGTAGTAATTAACAAGCAGAAGTGAGTCGAGATAAATTCTATCTAGCAGTAAAGTGCTCCGTGTGTTTGCTACTATTTTTTGTAGCAAGCCCTCACTGGTGATAGTGAAATACTCTCTGTCGATAATCAAAGTATCTTGCGATTGCTTTAGTGCTGCTTTAATCGAGCCAGTCGTTAGCATGGCATTGTTTTTTATTTTACCTAACAAGTCTTCAAGACAACCTTTCAATGGTTTAACATTGTATTCTGGGTTGGCGATTGTTTCTAAAATTCTCAAACGTAAACGCTCGATCTGTGCTTGTAATTTGACAGAGTCATTGTAAGGAGGCGGAATATTTTCTAAATCTCGCTTTAGACCATCCCCGTATAAATTATCATGAATTTTCTGATAGTAAATAGAGCTGGTAAACACTTTTCCGAGATGAAATTCAAGGCTAGTCAGCTTGATAACCGTTGCTAATTCTTCTCTTGACATGATGGGAATATGCTTTTTCTCTCCCAATAAAGCACGCAGCCCGTTTTTAATCTCTTGAAGTGAATGCGCTTTAGTAGGTATTTCTTCAATAGCTTTCGTTAGGTTATTATAGAACACAACCTGTGGTCGATCAGGAGTATCTATGATAATGTAGTATGAGTTAACAAACAATCCCTGCTCTGATGTTGTTGGTAGTTTGGACGTTAGAATCACGCCAGGGCTTGATATCGAATAATCTATAGAATAATACAATTCTTTTTGGGATGGAGTAGAGAACAGGTCATGTAACCCTGCTGTCTGACGTAGTATAGCAGTTTCAGTAGGATCGAGAAACTCAGATCTTTTATATATAGCCTGAGCATGAAAGTAACCAAGCTCAGTAACATAATATGGATCCAAACTATTTGGTAGGCACAGTGCATATAAAAATAATTCATATTCGAGTCGATTTTTGTCCTTTATTTGTTTTGCATTTAAGTTTAGGGCACAGTCGCGTATTTGTTGTTGGATTTTTCTTCTAACTATATTTTCTTTCTCTGTCAAACGAGAAGTGTTGTTCGGATATTGTTGTCTAAATTTTTTAGACAACAAATAACCGAAAAACTGGTAAAATATTCTAGAACGTTCTTTCCCTTTATTATCAAATTTAGTGTATTGAGTGGATGTGAGGATTCTTTGTTTTTCAGCCGACGGTAAGTCAGCGACTTGTATCGCCGAATGGTAGATTTGTTCTAAGAGATGATTCAATGACTTTGTTTTTTCTGATCCTATCGTGCTATTGGTCGGCAACAAATATTCAAGATGTAAAGCAAGTTGCGCGGTACGCAAAATAACGGATGAAATATTGATGTAATGTTCATCCATCTCGTTACCTAAGAGCTCGCCAATATTTCTAATCGTTGGCGCATCGCAAATAAACCGATAGTCAGTTTTGGCCATGGCGATAAAATCATCGTAAATCTTTTTGGTGTTTATAGAGGATGATATTTCGGATGCTGCTACTATCCCACCCTCTCTTACGCCGCGAAAAAGTTTGTTTCTATATCTGATTAAAGTATGCGGTGTACGGTAGAGTATTCTCGAAAGTTGGTCTTCTGTCATTTGCGTAGGATCTGCATCAACTTTTATAAGTCCATACCCAAAATCACTCGCGCAAAGGTAGACGGGAAAGCTCTTCTCTTCAAAATCTGCTCCGCTTCTTCTTCGCAATGCGATAAGGTTAAAGATATACTGCGTCATATAAAAATCATTGGCTAAAGTCGAGGCTATCTGGGTTGGCAATGCACGATACATTTCTTTCAATAATGCGAAACTGCGATAGCCAGCATCTAGCATTGGATGTGAAGTTCTATTAAAAACGTCGGGCGTTTGAAGAAAAACGTCGGCCCGAAGAAGACTGTCATCCTCTAATGGAAATTTGCACCACAAGGCCAAACAATCGTGCGCGTGTAGAAATAAATCGTTATACAGGATGATCTGATTGTCAACGGTCTTTTGTTCTGCTGTCAGCGCCAGTGCTTGTCCTGCTTCAGCTATTAATGATTCTGTTTTAGTCAGTATTTTTAGAAGGTAGGGTCTGTAGTATGACTCCGTTAGAAAATAAGGGCTGAGTGATTCGCTCTTGCGTAACCCAAGTGATGCTGCAACCGCAGAGGGCGCTTTAGCAGCTTGTACTATCTCTCTACTTTCTTCTTGTTTACCTTTAGCTCGTTTCTTTCCCATGGGCGCACCTCTTTTTTGCATTATTTTCTATATACTTTGCTACGCTGAGGAGTATAGCGGCCTGCTACGCATTTTTCAAACGAGAAGTAGTGTATTAAAAAAAGTCATGTCAGTCTGGCGAATTGCCAACAGACCCTGGTTGTCATTATTTGACACGCGGTTGCGGTTGCAATTAGAATGCCGCTGTTGAAGAACTGCCCTCTCGCGTTAAGGTATGACATATGAAATACAGGATGATGAATATTTTAGAGGGTGATGCCTCATGACGGCATCGCGAACATACAGTCAGCTGTGTGCCACACTCGATGCCGCATCCGACACGGATATTACGCAATGGCTGAATGAAAATCACGAAAATATCAGTGTTGTAACAAATGAATCAGGTAATGAAACATATACGTTTACCAGAAATGATCCTGAACCTGACATTGTGCTGGATCCTGTTGTCACGCTGAAAACATTTCATCGACATGTTAACGAATTAAAATACTCAGAAAAAATCCCGTTTCTTCTCAGGGATAGATTGGTACGCGAAATTGAGGGTGTCACGAAAAATATAGAAGCGTACGGGAAAGAAAATAACGATATTGAGCGTATTGCGGTACGTTTATATACGTCTATGAATGTACTGTTAGAGGCAATTCACCAGCTTGCAGAAGACCCTAATGGGTGGAGTCGAGCGATGCAAGATCATTACTTTGAAGCGAGATCGCAGCTGAAACACGACGCAAACCATCTGCCAGGCCATCGTAACGAATGGATGATGCTGGGTTGTGGCATCATGACTGTCATAAGTCTCGTTTTTTTTATTTTATTGCTTATTTCACCTCCCTTTGTTTGCGCTGCAGCAGTGTCGGCATCGATGACATTATGCCATACAGCAGTTTATGCGGATGCCATCATGCTGGCTATGGCGGGACTGTCGTGTATTGCCCCTTCCGGATTTGTGGCAGCGAGTATATGGGGTCTTTTTGGCAGCGGTCCCTTTTCTGATAAGGGCATTGCTGGCGCTGTCAAGCGGGCTGTTGGTGTGACGGATGATATCTATATCCACTGTCGCCAAAGAGCATCTCATTCCTAGCTGGGCATAATTTACTCATTCCTGCTGTGCGCCGCGATACTTAATATTGACATTTTAATCTATTTTTGTTACAGTGCGGCTGGAAATTAAGTCGAAATAATGATTTTTTGGTGCATTTGGCTGAAACACTCAAATAATTAAAATGAGGAGGGGGATTATGTTTCACAATACTCATCCTGTGAGTGACGATGACGATGCGGCTGGTCCCGCACCAAGAGAAGAAGATGAAGATGAAGATGACGCTCTCCCTGATTACAGCAGTCTCCCGCCTCGCGGTTACAGAGACCTCCCACCTCATTTCGGGCGTGGTGTATCTCGCGCGTCTCCAGAGTACGGCGATCTAGAAGCTCCCTATTTTGACACCGCCGCAGAAGCGAGAGATTTTGAAGGTTATTTAGCTCAAAACCCTGCTGACCCAACCCCTGCGGGCTTTGCGGCTTATCAAAAATATTTAAGATTGCCCGCTGTTGTTAATGATGACGACTTTCAAGCTCGAACTTATGAAGGTTATCAAAATTTTCTCAATTACCTGGTTCGCTTTGCTAACAATCCTAACCCTGAAACGCGAACCTATGCGGCTTACTGTAGAAGTAGAAATACATTTATGGCACCTGTGGTTGCAGTGGTTTCCGCTGAAGACAATCGCAGACGAGCTCGGTATGAGGCTCAAAATGCTGCTGGGAAAAGCCTCATAAACAATCCCGATGATCAAAGATATGCAGCTTATTCCGCTGCTTTTAGTGATGCTTATCGCATCGTTCTTTCCCACACAGATGCTGGTGATATCGCTGCAGAGGCTTATGAGATAGCCTATGAAGTCCGTGCTTGTGCTCAAAACGCGGCTCATTCACATCTACAGGAAAACGAAGGCCTTGTTGCTATTGCTAATAATAAAGACGCAGCTAATCATGAAGATGTGGCTCATGAGCTTGCTTCTCAGGGTATTCGGTGTGCTATTCAGGCTGGTTGGCGGGTAAACGGGGTTCTTATTGCCCCCAATATTATGCGTAAAATTGCAGAAAATGCCTATGCTCGAGCCCGTGATGGTCAACCTATACCTGCACCTGCGGATAGTCATGATTACCGACTCGTTGCTAATGAAATGTATCGCGCTAATATAGAAGATCATAATTCTACCCATCAAATAGCTGATCAAACTGTTTATGAGGATGTTTATCGTCACCTTATGTGCTTGCCTGACAGTGCATTTACTCAGGAAGCTGCTACAGCTGCCGCTCGTGATATTGCTAATGGAGCTGCTAGAAACTATATAGCTGCTCATCCCGAAGCTGCTGCCATTCGTCAGCAAGCTCAAACGGCGCTAGAGGGAGCTGCTCAAACTGCTGCTGATGAAGATTACCGCAGCTATTTCTTAGATAGATATCGTTCTCAGCAAACTGCACAGCAAGCTGCCCGTGAAGCTGCGCATGCAGCTGTTATACAACAGGTTGCTCAAGATGTTGCTGAAAATATGGCTGAAGCCGCGGCTAATCGAGCTGTTCAGAACTATGATGCTGCCGTTCGAGCGACAGCTACACAAGCTGCTCACGATGCTGCTGTTGCAAGATATCTGCTCTCAAGGCGGGATGCTCGTAATCACGAACAAGCCTTGTATGATGCCCGCCAAACTGCTCGTTTTGCTGTTAATAATACTTATATCAATGCTCGTGTTAACAGGGTTGTTAATGGCACCGATATTGCCGAGCAAATTAGTCGAACTGTTACTGGTTCAATTAGTCAATATTATCAAGATCAACAGCCTCAAATTACTTCCGCTCGTGGAACCATAAAGTCTGTGAGTTACAAAACAGCTGAGCTGATAGGTGTGATGGCTCAGGCTATTGCACAGTTGGTGTTGTTGCCGTTTGCGTTTGTGTTTGGTCCGCTGGTTGGTGTGCTTGCGTGGCTGATATACGCTGGTATCTCGTATTACCAGACAGGTAAAGCAAAAGGCACTGCGAAATTTGGTGCGCGACTTTCGCTTTTAGCGCCTTATTTTGTCTTAGAAGGGATAAAAGTTGCGCTCTGGGCAGCGCAACGGGGTGGCTTTCTCACTTTTGTTAAAACATTATTTGAGATGCTCAAGGAATTTGGTGAGCGTCACAGTGTAGAGGAAACAAATTGGGATCCTGCTTGGTATACACACGATCCCATTGAAATATCTTTAAAAGTGGTATTGGGCTTTTTCCAATCTGTATTTGCTATCTCCATCGGTCTTGGACTGTCTTTTGCGCTGATGGGTGTGCTCGTTCCCAGCGCTGTGATGATTGGACTGTTAAATGGGCTCAGAGAGACATGGCGAGGGACAGAAGGCCCGATGAGTGTGCTAACTTTCTGGTTTCGTTTTCCCTTTAATCTTATTCACTCAACCTTAATAGCTGTTTTCACGGGCATATCCTTATCATTACAAGTTGGTAGCATGATCTTTGAACCTAAGGATGGGAGTTATTTGCAGATGGAGCGTGCGCCGGATCGTGGGCTCAAAGGAATCTATGCAGACAAAGAAATGTATATGATGCTCAGCAGCGTTGGTCGATTCCGTCGCGTGACGACAAGCATATGGTATCTTTGGACAGCGGTGGCAAGAAGAGCAAGGGAGATACCCTTTTCTGTCTCAGATGTGCCGCCTCCCCTGTTAGCGTCTGCGCCTGTGGTTGAAAATGTGGCTCAAACAATGAAGATAAAGCGGTTCATTGGGTTTTCCTGCAACGAACGTGACTCCCTCCCTGATAACGCATTCCGTGGGGTGAGAAGTGTTGGTGCGCGAGTGGCAGGTGTAGCAGATGGTGGTCTTTTCCGCCGTCAGAGACGTCACAGGGTTCCTACGGCACCGCAAGCACGACCTCGTTGACGATATATTTTCTCCCGGAAGGGGCGTTGTTGAATAAATCGGAGATGTTCTGTGGAGCACTCGGTGTAACCGAGCCGCGACCGTGAGGGAGCGTCACATGAATCTGATAAAAGCTGGTGTATAACAGTGCAACATTTTAACCACTATAAGGCAATTTAGTATCATAAAGTAAGAAATTTCAGCTAAAAGTTATAGCACAGTGACGCTCCCTCACGGTCGCGGCTCGGTAACGCTATGTGACTCCCTGCCGGTCCCTAGCAGATCAATGCACCACTCGTTTTGTGTAGAAGAGATTGACATTTTGGCCTATTTTTGTTAAATTTCAGCTGGAAATCGGCTATAACATAATGATTTTTTCGTGGATTTGGTTAATAAAGACACAAAGAACGAAGATGAGGAGATGACATGTTTAATCGTAGTAGTACAGCCCCTGCTAGAAAGCTCGCACCTCTTAATCAGGAAGACCATTCAGCAGTGTTTGCGCTACTTCAAGAATACAGTGCGTCAAATCGCAGCGGACGTGCGCCAGTCTTTTACTTGGAAGAATATAATAGTGATAACAATCAAATTACCACAACAATAGCGGTTGTTTGGCTACCAAATGATTCTTGCCCCGAAAGCTTGGTGGAATCCTTTTATCTTGTATTGGGAGAGACTGTTGCTGAGAGCACTCTTGTCTCTGAGCAGAATAAGGTTTTCCAGCAACAGATAGCGATGCTTAGAGAACAGATCTCTTCTAACTTAGCTAAAATGAGAAGCAACCTTACCCCTCCAGCTCACCTGACACTAATGATAAGAAAGTACCAAGCAGCCCTTTCGGCGCTCAATACAATCATTTCTGAGATTAAGATGCCTGATCAAAGTCATTCTGATGCAGTTGACTCCGTACCTGTTGATGCACCTCCTATAGACAACCATGGTACCGCTGCAGCGCCTGTTGTTGAGCAAGTTTCTCCACCAGTTATTACTGATGAAGTTAGAACTGAAGCTCTCGCTGTTGCTGAAAGGGCAGCTGCTGCAATTTTTCGACAGTATGATGATGACGCAAGAAAGTATCTCCGTGACCCTGCTACTCAGGCTGCTAAAGCGGCTGCCCTTCGGATAGTTCCTGATTCTGTCGCTGTTAGTATCGCTGAAGATGCTTGCAACCTAGCTTATCAAGCTGCTGTACAGCAGCAGGCTGATACTGAGGAAGCTCGTCGAGCCCTCGCTGCTCAAACGGCCGAAGAAGCTCCTGCCGAACGAGTTCGACTTCAAGCCGAAGCTGCAGCTGCTCGAGCTTATCAAACGGCTATAAGTAGTGGTTTTTATGACCCTCAACGGCATGCCAATGACGCTGCTCGTGCAATTTTTGTTGCTACTACTGCTCCCGCTGATGTTGTCACCAGATTTGCTGGTGCAGCTGCTCAACTAGCCAGGAATAATTATGAAGCAGCTCAAGAAGCTCAACGCGCAGCTCAAGCAGCTGAACGCGCTGCCGCTCAAGAAGCTCGACGCGCTGCTCAAGCTGAGAATGCCCGCATCGCAAATAATCAAGCTCGCGTTCGTAATGCGCGTCGCACCACCACTTCTGTCGATTACAAAATAGCTGAGCTGATAGGTGCGATGGTTCAGGCTATTATTCAGCTTGTGTTGTTGCCGTTTGGAATAATATTGGGCGCAGGGTTTGGGTTGCTGGCATGGGGAGTATATACTGCCCTGTCGTATAAGGGTGTTAGTGCAGCAGAGGGTTTTGCGCAATATAGCACTCGATTTGGGCTGTTAGCGCCTTATTTTATATTAGAGGGGATGAAAGTAGGACTCTGGGCGGCTCAGAGAGGCGGTTTACTTACTTTTCTACTGACGTTGTTTTCCATGGTCGGGGAATTTGCAGAACTTCATGGAAGAAGAGGTGAAAGACGAAATCCAGAATGGTACGAAGACAATCTCCTCAAGATGTCTGCAAAAGTGGTATTGGGCTTTTTTCAATCTGTATTTGCTATCTCTGTGGGTCTTGCGTTTTCTTTTGCGCTGATGGGCGTACTCGTTCTGGGTGCTGCAATAATAGGGCCGTTAAATGGTTGGAGGGAAACATGGCGAGGAACAGAAGGTCCGATGAATGCGTTAACTTTCTTCTTTCGTCTGGCCTTCAATCTTGTTCACTCAACCTTAGTAGCTGTTTTCACGGCAATCTCATTATCATTGCAAGTCGGCAGTATGATCTTTGAACCTAAGGATGGCAGTTATCCGCAGATGGAAGCTGCGGTAGATCGTGATCGTGCACTTAAAGGATTTGATGTAGATAAAGAAATGTATACAACATTAAGCCGCGTTGGTCGATTCCGTCGTATTACGACAAGCATATGGTATCTTTGGACGGCTGTGGAGAGAAGGAGAAGCGATTTGCCTTTCTCTGAAGCAGATCTCACACCAGCACCTGCTCCTGCAGGAGCTGCTGCTGGTGATATGAATCAGACAATCAGAATGAAGCGCTTCGTTGGGTATTCTTTCAAAGAACCTGATTCTCTTGACCGTACTGCATTCGCCACGATCGAGAGCGTTGGCCGACGGCTGGACCAAACCCGCCAACATAGCGGCAGCCTCTTTACTCGCCAAGGATACGCCAGGGTTGTCAGACAAGCGCCGCTGCGGCCGCGGTAGTAATAGGTATACAGACAAAACCGAGCTGCAACTGTAAAGAAGTGTGTAGCTGATTCCGAAACGTCTGTTGCTAAACAAGCAACGCATTCTCCTTAAGAGTAGGCAGCACATCGAGCGTCTGCGCGTAATGCATCGGGCCGCCACGGAAAGGCGCAAAGCCCGTGCCAAATACCATACCGGCGTCAATGAGATCAGCGTCTGCAACAACGCCTTCCTGCAGACAGGCAAAAGATTCATCTAGCATGCAAGAAACCAAACGTTTTGCAATATCCTCCAATGGTTTGTCGTAAGGTACAATATCTCCTTTAATTTGCTTACCACGCTTATCATACTGATAAAAGCCCTGCCCTGTTTTACAGCCCAAGTGACCCTGTTGTACAACATCAATCAATTGTTGCGGAATAGCCCTGTGGTAATATTGATTCAAATTTTGTGCCACAGAAAGACAAACATCTAAGCCAACTTTATCTGCTAAGGTAATGGGCCCCATGGGCATACCAAAATCCAACATCGCTTTGTCAATGGCAGTCATCGGTATCCCTTCTTTTAAAAGCGCAACACTTTCCAATAAATAAGGCATTAAAATACGGTTAACCAAAAATCCTGGACTACTCTTTACCGGTAACGGTAGCCGATCTATCTGACGTACAAAACTGGTTGCTTGTTCTACCACTGTTTTATTCGTACGCTGATCAGACACAATTTCAACTAACAACATTTTCGAAACAGGATTAAAGAAATGTATCCCAACAATGCGATTAGGTTGCTGTAAATCAGCACCGATTTCATCTAAAGGAATACTGGAGGTGTTGCTTGCTAAAACAGCCGTTGGTTTAGCACGCAATTCAAGATCTTTGAAAATAGCGCGTTTTACCGCAATATTTTCTACGGCAGCTTCTATCACGACATCCGCTTTGCCAACACCTAATCCCGACACATCTGGAATGAGACGATCCATCGCTTGCTGAACTAAATAATCTTCTTTCAGTATTTCTTTAAAGAGGCTATAGGCACGTTTAATCGCCTGCGCAATCACTTCAGGTTTTAAATCTTGCAAGGTGACGGTAAACCCTCTTAACGCACACCAAGAGGCAATATCACCACCCATGGTGCCGGCACCCACAACATGCACGTGATGCACCGCAAAGTCGACTTGTTTTGCTAATCCCTTTAACCTTTCCTGTAAAAAGAAAATGCGCACGAGATTGCGAGACGTCTCGCTAAAAAATAAATTACCGCAGCTCCTTGCTTCCAGGGTATAGGCTTCTTTTGTTTCAACGCCCACACGTTCCCAGTTATCTAAGACGTAGAAAGGCGCAGGATAATGTAAGCGACTCACTTTTTTCGCAAGTTTTTTACGCATCACATGCGCAATGATTTGACGAGGAATTTTTTTATCACAAAAAGCCTGAAGGGCATTCATCTGACGTTTCTCAGGTGCATGCAAAATATAATATTTCGCCGCTCGCACCAGTTGTCGTTTCGGCACTGCTGCATCTACCACACCCAACTTCGCCGCTGCTTTTGCACTTAAGGTGCGACCACTTAATGCGAGACTTAAGCCTTGAAAACAACCTATTATTCGCGGCAAGCGCACAGTGCCACCCCAGCCAGGATGTATGCCTAATTTCACTTCAGGCAAGCCTAGGCGCGTCTTTGTATTATCTTCTGCGACGCGATAACGACAGGCTAAAGCCAGCTCTAATCCACCACCTAAACAAAAGCCACTGATCATCGCCACCGTAGGCATTTTCAAACTTTCTAACTGAAATAAAATGTTTTGCCCGTAGGTTAATATATCAATGGCTTCCGCTGTATTTTTGAATTTTGCAAATTGGGAAATATCTGCACCTGCAACAAAACCACTTTTTTTACCAGATGTTAGCACAACACCTTTATGCATGGTATCAACCATTAAGGCATTCAGAATATGCGAAAGCTCCGTTATCACTGCAGCATCAATGGTATTAGCGGATGCATCCTTTTTATCAAAAATAACCCACAAAATATTATCTTCGTCTGTTTGTAATCGCCAATTCTCGTAGGATTGTGTCGTTTTCATATCGATACTCCAGAAACATTTTCAATTAACATCGCCCCACCCTGCCCGCCACCGATACAGATCGTTGCAATACCACGTTTTGCCTGCTGCCTACGCAAGGTTTCTGCCAGATGCAAAACAATGCGCGCACCACTGGCACCAACAGGGTGTCCTAATGCAATCGCACCACCATCGACATTTAATTTTGCCTGATCCAGCGAACCCAACGCTTGCGATAACCCTAATTTTTGACGGCAGAAATCTTCATTTTGCCAAGCAGCAAGACAAGCTAACACTTGCGCAGCAAACGCTTCATTAATTTCCCAATAATCAACATGTTGCATGTTCATATTTTGCTTTTTAAGAAGCATGTGGGTCGCATACACAGGACCCAATCCCATCTCAGCAGGATCTACACCTGCCCACGCTACATCGACTATCTTGGCGAGGACGGGCAATTGATACTTCTTCACAGCATCAGCACTTGCTAAAAGCAACATCGCTGCGCCATCTGACACTTGAGAGCTGTTGCCCGCTGTGACACTGCCAAATTTTTTATCAAAAAAAGGCTTTAATTGACTGAGTTTCTCCAATGTGGTGTCGTGACGCACACCATCATCTAGCTGATAACAATCGCCATGGTTACCAAAAGTCGCTTTTACCTCTGTTAAATGCTTCTCTTTTTGCGCTGCGATAACCAATTGATGGCTCTGTAAAGAAAACGCATCCATTTGTTCGCGCGTAATATGAAAACGATACGCTAAATTTTCTGCTGTTTGCCCCATACTCAAATTCACAATTGGATCATGTAATCCTTGTAACAAGGCAATCACAGGCTTCAAATAAGTTGGTCTAAACTGCGTCCATATTTTTAATTTTTCTTTCCACCCTTTGGCACTTGATAATTGGGCAAACCAAGCTGTCATGCGCTCATTAAATAATAAGGGCGCACGGCTCATGGCTTCTGTGCCACCTGCTAATACCAAATCATGACGACCGCTGGCAATATCTTTCATAGCGCTATCAATAGCCTGCATGCCAGAGGCACAATTACGTTGTACTGTCCATCCCGGTACAGCATCACCACAACCTAAACGCAATGCAACGATACGACCAATATTTGTTTCTTTAGCACTCGGCATCACGCAACCGAT
>Ga0310811_10000888_pt1 | contig 38592 bp, 33 predicted proteins | sample YCmetagenome_FD_207642 | JGI IMG/M metagenome (GOLD analysis project Ga0310811, IMG submission 207642) | Soil microbial communities from experimental microcosm in Duke University, North Carolina, United States - YC | ecosystem: Engineered > Artificial ecosystem > Soil microcosm > Unclassified ... | reverse complement strand
CTCGAGGCGCTGGTCGGAGGCCTCGAAGGTCGCTTGCGCTATAGCGAGCACGTCGAGACGGATAGCAATGTGCTGTACCGGAATGCCTGCAAGCTGCAGCTTGAAGGCATCGTCTCGAAACGCAAGAACAGCCGCTATTCCTCAGGGCGCACCGCCAACTGGACAAAGGTGACCTGCCGGACGCGAGATACATTCGTGGTCGCAGGTATCGCGTATAACCGCACCAAGTTCGACGGTATCTACCTGGCTCGTCGGAAAGAAGACGGCCTGATCTATGCCGGGAAGGTCGAGAACGGATTTACGCCAGCGTCACGGCGCGAGTTGGAAGTGAGAGCGAAGTCGCTGAGATCGCGAGTGCAGCCGCTGACGAGGAAGATCAAAAAGCCAAAGGCGCAATGGCTGCAGCCGAAGCTCCTTGCGGATGTCGAATACCGCGCATTAACCGGGGAGGGAAAGGTCAGGCACCCATCGTTTAAGGGACTGAGGCAAGATCTGTGAGGCGAGGCCGAAGCGAAACGGGATGCTCCGGCCTCTTCCCCTCCCAGCCCGCCGCCCCGCGGAGGACGGGTCGGCACCTTCACGGCGTGCCATCCCAGCGAGAGGCCGGTCGCCGCCGGCCTCTCTAACGTCAGTCGGAAGGGTGAACGTGCGAGGGCTCCGGCCGACGCTGTCAAAATAACCGCAAATTCGATGCAAGGTTTCGCCAAGCTTGCGAAGTGCGCGCCGGACAGTTCGGCCGCGTCATGATTGGCCGGTTGGCCCAGTGAGTGGGCCGTCCACAGCGTCGCGGAGAAACATCTTAGATCAAGCCAAGACGGCAATGTACAAAACGAATCCGAATGCAATGCAACTGAGGGCGATCAGCCCAATAACGGCAAAGGTAAGTCCATCAGGTTTAGCATATTTCACGAAGTTTCCTGACTTAGCTGGGGGACCCGAAGGACGACAAGCTTGGCTGCAGATCGAGGGGATGCTCTAACGCCTATGCGTGACTGAGGCCGTTACCGTTTCTGGCCTGCCCGGTCGCCCAACCGATCCCACTCATCCGCCATATCGAGAACGGAATTCCTATCGTCCCACAGGCAGATTTGGCGCGCTATTTTCCGGCACTCGTCGGCCTTTGCCCGATAATCTTCGGCTGCCGAACACTCTTTGACGTTCAGTATTTGAGGCTGGCGGATGAAAGCCATAGGTTCGCTCCCTTGCAGGCGGGAGCGCGATCGGTCTCTCAGCCCCCGGCGCCCGCGGGTCGCTGCCGGTGATGCGTTTCAACGGGCCAAAAAGCAAACAGTTCAAACTAGGCTGGCATCAATTTAGAGGTAGGTCATTGACCAAGCGTGCGAGAAAAACATTGATCAGGAGACGAGAGGCCGTCGGAAGCGGCCGCTCGTCCCCTGACAAGGAAGCCAGCGTGTCCGCCGTGGCAGGAGGCACGCTGGCGCATATTCAACTCACTGCAGCGCGCGCGGTTTCAGCGGTGCGGCATATTTTCTACCTGCCAGCGCTTTGTCCGTCGGCTTGCGCCAGGAGCATGCTCGCAAGAGGCGCAGTAACCGCGGATACATTGTAAGGTATTCATCACACAAGCGCCGGCGCCTCGTCCTTCTTCGCGCCGCGCGCAACGATCTCCAACGCTCCATCGGGCAACGGCCGCTGCAGCTTCAGGGCTTCCTCCACCGGCGCTGTCATCCAGGTCTCGATCTCCTCCGGTCTCGTCAGAATCACCGGCATGGCCTTCGGATGAATCGGCCCCACTACGTCATTCGGCTCGGTCGTCAGGAAGCCGAAGAGGTCATTGGTGGTCTCGCCTTCCTTGACCTTCCGGACTGAGGTCCAGTTTGTCCAGACCCCGGCAAAGCAGGCGAGGGGACGGCTCTCGTCGAAGGCGAACCAGACGTCCTCGCCGGCCGCCTTATCGTATTCGCTGAAGGACGTGAACGGCACCACGCACCTGTTCTCGATGCCCAGCCAGCGTTGCCAGTGCTTACTACTGACGTTGCGGATGTTTGTTGTCCCGCCGTCCGGCTCTAACCGCAGCAGCTCCTTGAAGTCGGCGTCTTTCCCCTTCTGCCTCAGCTTCGTCGCACGCTTCCTGGCGGCTTGCATCAACGCCAACTGCGAGGACGGCATGCCCCAGCGGGCCTTCATCAGCTCACGCACGCCGTCCGGAGCATTGCGCACGATAGGGGCCGTGAAGTCGGGAAAGACGCCAGGCTGTGGCGGCAGGTTGCCCGTGGTGTCCCGCATCGCCCGGGTGAATTCGATGATCGCCCGCTGGCCCTTAGTGATCGAATACAGGTTACACATGCTGCGTCGCTTCTAGTCGAAAAAAATTTCAGTGGACCTCTTGAAGCCCTGTAGCCTTTTCCTAATTCGTTTGCCGCCGGGTGCCAAACAGGCCCGGTGCGGGCGCTGGGAACGTCCGGCGCGCTGCTCATTTCCATGTTGCTCCACGGAGGATGTGGCTATGAGGACCCTCAATCTAGACCCGTTCTGGCGGACGAGCATCGGCTTCGACCGCCTCTTCGACCTAGTGGATCAAAGCCTTCGGTTCGAGCCGGAGGACCATTACCCACCCTGCAACATCGTGCGGACCGGCGAGAATACTTACCGGATTTCGCTGGCTGTCGCAGGCTTCAAGCCCGAGCAAATCGCCGTCACCTTGGACCAGAATACCCTGGTCGTGACCGGGCAAAGCGACTCTGGCCAGGACCAAGGCGACTACCTCTATCGCGGTATCGCCGGACGGGCGTTCGAACGCCGCTTCAACCTCGCGGATTTCGTGCAGGTGAAGGGCGCCAGCCTCAACGACGGCCTGCTGCAGATCGAGCTCGAGCGCGAGATACCCGAGGCGATGAAGCCGCGCCGCATTGCGATCACCAGCGGCAAAGCCGAACCGCCCGACAAGGTCCGTACCATCGAGCACTCGAAGGTCGCTTAACCAATCTGACGTAAACAGCAGGCGAGGGCGGTCTGGGTGTGTCACCCGGGCTGCCTCCGCTGCTCGGAGGTATGAGCATGGATCACGGTAAAGCAAGAAAGCAAAATGGGCTTCCCCACTCTCAGCTCAGGGAGCGCTTCGATATCAACGCTCTGCTACATCCAGCCACGGCGTTCGCTTCGCCCGCCGACGTCGTGCACGACCCAGATATGACCCTGAATGAAAAACGCGCCATCTTGGCTTCTTGGGCCTCGGATGCGTGCGCTCTGGAATCGGCTCCGGATTTGCGTGAGCCCACTGAGGGTCGCATCGTTCGCTTCGATGACATCATGGATGCGTTGAAGCAACTCGATGCCGAGGCGGTCAAGAGAGCCGACTATGGCAGGCTCATCAATCGAGCTCGCCGGATTAGAGACCTCTACCGGCCGGACGGCAATGGCGGCGCGATATTCGGCTGAGCTGGGTCGGAGAGGCCGCGCAACATGCTGCGCGGCCTCTTCTGGCAGGAATCGCGGTTGTCGTATGTCGCCCGATGATGGCTGGGATCCGATCTCGCGCTATGCCGGTCGGACCTCAGGGACACCTCAGGAAAAGAAGCTGCCAAATGTCTGTGCTGTCTGGACGCAGCCGATGAGCTCTGTGAAGCCGCACACAATGCAGTTCATGACGGCATAGGCCCCAGCGATTTCGCCCACAGAGATCGATGCTTTATGACGCACGAAGCTCCCGCAGTTCGAACAAACCGGCCGTTGAATTTCCTTCGGTTGAGGCTGTTCACCTTGAGCGAAAACCTTCATTTCAGCAGCCCCCCAGCGCGACCGCCAATCTACATGGCGAGGTGCGTGAATACCCCAAGGTCGTTTGATTGCCAACGAGTTTCGTTGGATTGGCCTGGAGGCCCTTCAGCTTCGAAGGGAAGGCGGCGTCATCCATCCGGCCGCTCCAGATGATGGCCGGGCGGTGATCTCGCTCCAGTCCGGCCGCACCTCCGCCGCGCCGATCGCCCCGCAAGCCTCGCACAACATGCGCCGCTCGATCGAGCGCAAGGTCATGTCATCGGGCAGCCCAGCGATCGAGACCGTGCCGCTATGGTGGCACGGCCATCCGCCCTCACGTTTGCCCTCACACCAGACAGAGAGGTGGCCGATGTTGAGGGATCGGACGTAGCCGATGGTGGCGAGCCATGTGGTGGTGGCGTTGCGCATGGCGCCGGCTTAGCATGCGGCGGCCTCGCGAAGAACGCAGTTTGTTCTCACGAAAGGTCCCGGAAAAATTCCCGGACACCTCGACAGAGCTAAGTTAAGATGTTGAACAGAAAAGGCGATCAGGGACCGGAAAACCGGCCTTCTAAGCTGAGGGTCGCTGGTTCGAATCCAGCCGGGGTCGCCAAGCGCCGATGACATCCTGGCAGGCCGGTGTTTTCGGGGGGGGAGCGCGCGATGAAAGCGATCGTGGTTGCACTGATCTTCGCCGTGTTGCCGGGCTTGGCGGCCGCCAAGGACGAGCCCAAGCTCAAGAAGCCGGAGCAGGATAAACAGAAGGCCTGCGCGGAATACGGCCCGGGCTTCGTCAAGGTTGAAGGCACGGACATGTGCGTCAAAGTCGGCGGCAGCGTCGAGGCTGGCGCTGGCGCGCGGCGCTGAGCGCGCGAGGCTCGCGGGTCCGCTAGTGACGTCGCGGATAGACCCGCATCGACAGGACTTTCTCCCGCGCCACCCATTGGATGACGCTGCAATTCACGCAGCGCATCACGTCGTAACGCGGATGATTGATCCGGCGCGGGATGGATGTCTCGAGGCGGAGGAAGCCGGCGCATCCGGAACACGCGACGCGCTCGATTTCGTTGGGCTGGGCCCTGTAGTCGGGAATCATGACAGTGTTGGGTTTGTTGTTGCTTCGTGCGGCGGTGTCTGCCGGACTTATCGCAAGTGCGGTTCGGTTGCGGGGACAAGGCTGTCCGCGACGTGTTGACGGCACCAGGCGACGGCGCTGCCCAGCGTGGCGAAGTCATCAGGCGGTTGAGAATGCCGCGCGTGGATGCGCCAGCGGCTCTTTGAACGCGTGATCAGGAATTGGCCGACACGATACGATCGTGGTCCGGATTTGTGAGCGTCCGGCACCGCCACAGACGAGCGCTGCATGAACTTTCCCCAGTCCCCACGAGGATCATGCGGCAAGCCATGTTTATGGGCCATAAGAATCTACATGTGGTTAATGTATTTTTGACTGCTGTTGCTGAACTCCCACAGAATTGGGGAAGACGGGACCGATACGCACGACACAACGCGGATGCGTCGGTCAGCGCGCGGCGAAATCGCCTTAGGACATTCGACGAAAGGAGGGGTGTCTAAGCTTTGAAGGCGAACGCATTCCAGAACGTGGACTCGTTCTCGTATTTTTTGGCCGACGAAAGACAGTCTTCGGCGATACGGTCGATCTCGGCGGCGAGATACTCATCCGGACACAGGCGCGCCAACTGACGGCAGCGGGCAGCATGAGCGCGAAACTGGTCAATGATTTCGGACTGCTCGATCATCTCGACTTTGCCCGTAGGGTCTAAGGCAGGCGTCGTTCTCCACTCTGCCTGGAACTTATTTAGCAGTTGTGGTTCGTGTTTACCGCTGTCAGTTTTGACTCTGTGGACAAGCGCGCCGCCAGTTCCGCTCAAGTGCAAGCAAGTTATTGACTCATCACCGACTTATCGTTGGTTCCGCAGCGCACATGCGACTGCAGATATCGCAAGTTTAGGTTGATTTGTAAATCGGTCACACGCGCCATCCGCATCCGCTCAGCAACGCGCGGTTGGCCTTCGCATGGCATGATATGGTTCGGCAAGGGGCTGCCCGGACACGGGTCTGTCCAGACCAGCCCAGACGCCGGCGTCGGTCACGAGCGCGACACCATCAGGCGCTGCAATAGTGTGGATTGCCGCTTCGGGGGAGGTTCAAAACCAATGCTTAGGCTCGTCCGCGCCGGCCTTGCTGCCGCGCTGCTCAGCGTCATTTCATGTGCCGCCCTGGCCGCCGACAAGGCATTCCACACCAGCGATCTCGACGATGCGGCCATCAAGCTCGAGGCGCAGATCAAGTCCGACGCCGGTACCGTGACCAAGCCGGCAGCGACATTGCGGCGCGACGCCGATGCCGCCTTCCAAAAGAACGATCTGCGCACCGGCATGACCGTCCTGGGGCAGCTCATCAGCGTCGCGCCCGATGACGCCACGACTTGGCTGCGTCTGGCGCGCACGCTGCGCCAGATCAGGCCGCGCGATGACAAGGAAAAATCGCTGCTGCTCGATCGCGCCGCGACCTCCGCTTACGTCGCCTATCAGCGCACCAGTGACAGCGGCATCGAAGCCGATAGCCTTGGCTTGCTCGGCCGCACGCTGGCCGATGAGAGGCTCTGGCGTCCGGCGCTGGATTCAATGCGCCTGTCGCTGGAACTGCGGGAGACCGCCGACCTGCGTGGCCAATACGAGCGCCTGCGCCTCGACCACGGCTTCCGCATGCTCGACTATTCGGTCGACTCCGACGCGGTATCACCGCGCGCCTGCTTCCAGTTCTCGGAAGATTTGCCCGGCAAACGTACGGACTTCTCGCCCTTCGTCGCCGTCGCGGGCCAGGACAAGCCGGCCATCTCGGTCAATGACAGGCAGCTCTGCGTCGAAGGCCTCAAGCACGGCGAGCGCTATCAAATCACGTTGCGCGCCGGGCTGCCGTCGACCGTCAAGGAGACGCTGGCCAAGTCTGCCGACTTCACGATCTTTGTGCGCGACCGCAAGCCCTTCGTGCGCTTCTCGGGCAAAGCCTATGTCCTGCCACGCACGGGCCAGCAGGGTATCCCCGTGCTGAGCGTCAACACAGGCACCATCGATCTCACAATCTATCACGTCGGCGACCGCAATCTGGTCGATACGATGATGGGGTACGACTTCCAGCGCAATTTGAGTGCCTTCCGCACAGAGGAGCTGTCGCGCGAGCGCGGCAGCCAGGTGTGGAAGGGCGAACTGTCTGTCGACCAAAAGCTCAACACCGAGGTCACCACGGCTTTTCCGGTCCAGGAGGCAGTGAAGGATCTCGCGCCGGGCGTTTACGCGGTCACCGCCAAGCCCAAGGAGTTGGTCGCTCCGAACAGCTACGACGAGCTTGCCACCCAGTGGTTCATCGTTTCGGACCTTGGGCTGACGGCCTACTCGACGCATGACGGCGTCGATGTCTTTGTCCACTCGCTCGCCTCGGCGCAGCCGCACGGGCAGGCCGAAGTCCGGCTGGTCGCCCGCGACAACGAAGTGCTGGCGACGCGCCAGACCGACAAAGACGGTCACGTGCATTTTGAGGCCGGGCTCACGCGCGGGGAGGGCGGCCAGTCACCGGCGGCCGTGATCGCCAGCGCCAAGGACGATTACGCGTTTCTGAGTTTGAAATCGCCGGCCTTCGATCTGTCGGACCGCGGTGTCGCCGGGCGACCGGTGCCCGATGGGCTCGATGCCTTTGTCTACACCGAGCGCGGCGTCTACCGCAGCGGCGAGACCGTGCAGGTGACGGCGCTGTTGCGCGATCCGCAAGGCGCGGCGGCGCTGAATGTGCCGCTGACGCTGGTCGTCGAACGGCCCGACGGCGTAGACTATCGCCGCGCGCTCGTCCCGGACCAAGGCCTCGGCGGCCGCGCGCTGAGCGTGCCGCTGGTCGCCTCGGCTGCGACCGGGACCTGGCGCGTGCGTGCCTATACCGATCCCAAACGTCCGCCGGTCGGCGAGACCACCTTCATGGTGGAAGACTATGTCCCCGACTGTATCGAATTCGATCTTTCCTCCGCGGCACAGACGATGCCGCGCAACGCGCCTGTCAACCTCAGCGTCGACGGTCATTTCCTTTATGGCGCGCCGGCCTCCGGGCTCGATCTGTCCGGCGCCGTCACCATTGCCGCCGCCAAGGAACGGCCGGGCTATGCCGGCTATGCCTTCGGCCTCGCCGATGACGAGGTCACCGCGATCCGTCAGGAGCTCACCGATCTGCCGGTCACGCAGGCCGACGGCAAGGCGACGTTCCCTGTGGCGCTCGACAAGTTGCCCGATACACCGCGTCCCCTGGAAGTCACCGTCGACATCAGCATGGCGGAGTCCGGCGGCCGCGCCGTCGAGCGCAAGCTTACGCTTCCGGTCACGCCCGACGCGCCGATGATCGGTGTGAAGCCGGGCTTCTCGGGCCGCGCGCTCGCCGACGGCGCGAATGCCGATTTCGACGTCGTCATGGTCGCGCCCGATGGCAAGCTGCAAGCCGCTCCGGGCCTGCGCTACGAGCTGTTGCGCGTCGAGACGACCTACCAATGGTACAAGCAGAACAATCAATGGAATTTCGAGCCGGTGAAACGCACCGAGCGCGTCGCCAACGGCACCATCGATGCGGCCGCCGACAAGCCGGGGCGGCTGTCGCTGCCGGTGAAGTGGGGCCGCTATCGCCTCGAGGTTTCGACCGGCGATCCGAACGGGCCTGTCACCTCGCTCAACTTCGATGCCGGCTTCTACGCCGAGTCCAGTACCGACACGCCTGACCTGCTCGAGGTCGCGCTCGACAAGACCGACTACAAGCCCGCCGACATCATGAACATCGCGGTGACCGCGCCGACCGCCGGCCGTCTCACGCTCAACGTGTTCACCGATCGCCTGGTCGCCAGCCAATCGGAGGACGTCCAGGCCGGCACCGCCAAATTGCAGATGATCGTCGGCCGCGACTGGGGCACCGGCGCTTACATGGTCGCGACCTTGCGCCGTCCGCTCGACGCTCCGGCCAAGCGCATGCCCGGCCGCGCCATCGGCGTGCAGTGGTTCGGCGTCGACAAGGCGGCGCATGTGCTGGGCGTCAATCTCGATCTGCCCGCGACGTTGCGGCCGAACGCGGCGCTCAACGTGCCGATCCGCGTTTCCGGACTTAATCCGAACGAGAATGCGCGCATCGTTGTCGCCGCCGTCGATGTCGGCATCCTCAATCTGACCAATTACAAGCCGCCGGCGCCTGACGCCTATTACCTCGGCCAGCGCCGGCTCACCGCCGACATCCGCGATCTGTACGGGCAATTGATCGACGGCATGCAGGGCGCGCGCGGGGCGATCCGCTCCGGCGGCGACGTCGGCGCCGAATTTGCCGCAGCGCCGCCGACGCAGGCGCCGCTCGCCCTTTATTCCGGCATCGTCACCGTTGCGTCTGATGGCACGGCACAGGTGAACTTCGACATTCCGGCCTTCGCCGGGACCGTCCGCGTAATGGCGGTGGCCTGGAGCAAGGACAAGGTCGGGAAGGCCTCGGGAGACGTGATCGTGCGCGATCCCGTGGTGCTCACGGCGACGCTGCCGCGCTTCCTGCGCACCGGCGATCACAGCGCGGTACAGCTCGAGCTCGACAACGTCGAGGGCGCTGCGGGCGACTATACGATCGGCGTCAACACCGATGGAGCCGTGAAGAGAGACGACGACAAGCCGCTGTCGCTCAATCTGGCGCAGAAGGCGCGCAACCATCTCTCCGTGCCGGTCTCCGCGTCCGGCTCCGGTCCGAGCAGCGTCGCCATCAACGTCACCGGGCCGAACGGCTTCACGCTGGAGCGTGTCTTCGCGCTCGATGTGCGTCCGGCGACGCAGATCCTTACCCGCCGGACGATCCAGAGCCTGGCCAGGGGCGAGACGCTGACATTGTCGAAGGACATGTTCGCCGACTTCGTGCCGGGTACGGGGAGGGCGGCGCTGTCGGTCGCCATCTCGACCTCGCTCGACGCGGCGACATTGCTCAATGCGCTCGACCGTTACCCCTTCGGCTGCTCTGAGCAGATCGCCAGCCGCGCCATGGCCATGCTCTATATCAATGAACTCGCCGCGCAGGCGCGCCTTGCGCCGGATGGCGAGATCGACCAGCGCATCCGCGACGCCATTCCGCGGCTCCTGGCGCGGCAGGGCGCGAACGGCTCGTTCGGCCTCTGGTCGGTCGGCGGCGACGACGCCTGGCTCGATGCCTACGTCACCGACTTCCTGACCCGCGCGCGCGAGCGCGGCTTCGAGGTGCCGCAGACGGCCTTCACGCTGGCGGTCGATCGCCTGCGCAATACCGTCGCCAGCACGCAGGAGCCGAGCCGTGACGGCGGGAGCGATCTCGCTTATGCGCTGTACGTGCTGGCGCGCAATGGCGCGGCGCCGGTCGGCGACCTGCGCTATTACGCCGATGTGAAGCTGTCGGACTTCGCCACGCCCATCGCCAAGGCGCAGATCGCCGCCGCTCTGGCGATGCTCGGAGACAAGACGCGGGCGGACCGCGCCTATCTCGCCGCGCTCAACGCCATTGAGCCGCAGCCGAAGCTCGATCTCGGCCGCGAAGACTTCGGCTCGGCGCTGCGTGACTCGGCAGCCCTGGTGACGCTCGCCGCGGAGGGGCATGCGCCGCAGCGGACCATCGACGATGCGGTGCTGCGCGTCGATGCCGCACGCAAGCTGTTCACGGCGACCTCGACGCAGGAGGACGCGTGGCTGGTGCTGGCCGCCCGCGCGCTGAGCAAGGAGCTCAGTGCCATTTCGCTCAAGGTGGGCAATCAGACCCGGCAGGGCGCGTACTACCGGACCTACCGCCCGGACGATTTGGCGCAGCCGGTCGCTGTCGGCAATGCCGGGGAGGGCACGGTGCAGGCTGTGGTGTCGGTCAGCGGCGCGCCACTCACGCCCGAGCCGGCCGCCGAGCAGGGCTTCAAGATCGAGCGCAAATATTTCACGCTCGAGGGCGAGGCCGCCGATCCGGCACATGCCAAGCAAAACGACCGCTTCGTCGTGGTGCTGACCATGACCGAGCCGCAGCCGCAGTTCGGCCGCGTCATCGTCGCCGACTACCTGCCGGCCGGTTTCGAGATCGACAACCCGCGCCTGGTCTCGTCGGGCGACACCGGCAAGCTCGCCTGGATCAGCGATGCGGCCGATCCGGTGAACTCCGAATTCCGTGACGACCGTTTCACCGCTGCCTTCGATCGCAATAAGGACTCGCCGCCCGTGTTCGCGGTGGCCTACGTGGTGCGGGCGGTGTCGCCCGGCCGCTACGTGCTGCCGCAGGCCAAAGTCGAGGACATGTACCGGCCCGACCGCTTCGGCCGCACCGGGACCGGGACCGTGGAGGTCACGGCGGCGAAATGAGAGGCGAACGCGACATAAGTGGCGTTGTCGTCGCCGGGCTTGTCCCGGCGACCCCGATCAGGAGGGCACTGTGCCTTCCTAAGCGAGATGGCCGGGTCAAGCCCGGCCATGACAAGGTTTGGAGCGCCGCGCCACCGAGGGGGACGCCGTCGTGAAGCCGTCCCGCTGGCGCACCGCGTTCACAGCCTTTGGTGTCGGCGTCGCCGCATTCGCGCTCGCCATCTTCGCCTATGTCTGGTGGCTCGGTCCGGTGCCGCTCGGCCAGGATCTCGACTACTCGCACGTCGTCCTCGACCGGAACGGAGCGTTGCTGCGCGCCTACGCGACCAAGGAGGGCCGCTGGCGCTTGCCGGCCACGGTCAACGATGTCGATCCGCGCTTCTTAAAGCTTTTGTTCAACTACGAGGACAAGCGCTTCTACGAGCATGGCGGCATCGATCCTTACGCCATGGGGCGGGCGGCATTTCAGTTGATAACGCAAGGACATGTCGTGTCCGGCGGATCCACTTTGACAATGCAGGTGGCGCGCCTTCTGGAGCCGCGCGAGCACCGCACCTTCCTCGCCAAGCTGCGCCAGGTGACGCGCGCCATCGAGCTCGAGCATCACTTGAGCAAGGCGCAGATTCTCTCGCTCTATCTGTCGCTTGCGCCCTATGGGGGCAATCTGGAGGGCATCCGCGCAGCGTCGCTGGCTTACTTCGGGAAAGAGCCTAAGCGGCTCTCGCTGGCCGAGGCGGCGCTCTTGGTCGCGCTGCCGCAGTCACCCGAATTCCGCCGCCCCGACCGCTTCCCGGAAGCCGCGCGCGACGCGCGCGATCGCGTGCTCGACCGCGCCGAGGACATCCTCTCCGCCGACGACATCAAGCGCGCCAAGGCCGAGCCGGTGCCGCATGGCCGCCGGCAAATGCCGATGCTGGCGCCACATGCCTCTGACAAGGTCGTGCTGCTCGAGCCTGACCAGCGGGTTCACCGGCTGACCATCGATGCCGTTTTGCAGAAGGCGCTCGAAGATCTCGCCCGCGAGCGCGCCCAGGCGTTGGGGCCGGACGTCTCCGTCGCCATTCTCGCCGTCGACAATGCGAGCGGCGAGGTGCGCGCCCGGGTCGCTTCGCCCGACTATTTCGACGCGCGCCGCGCCGGCCAGGTCGACATGACCGAGGCGCTGCGCTCGCCCGGCTCGACCTTGAAGCCGTTCATTTATGGGCTCGGTTTCGAGGACGGCTTCATCCATCCCGAGACGCTGATCGACGACCGGCCGGTGCGGTACGGCAATTACACGCCGGAGAACTTCGATCTCACCTTTCAGGGCACGGTCACCGTCCGCAAAGCCCTGCAGCTCTCGCTCAACGTCCCGGCTATCGCCGTGCTCGGCAAAGTCGGCGTCAGCCGGCTGAGCGCGCGCCTCACGCAGGTCGGCACCGACCTCGTGCTGCCCAAGGGCGAAGCCCCCGGCCTGGCCATGGGCCTCGGGGGTGTGGGCGTGAAACTCTCCGATCTGGTGATGCTCTATGCCGGCCTCGCGCGGCTCGGCGCGGTGGTGCCTTTGGTCGAGCGCGCCGGGCAGGTGGCAACGCCGCCGCGGCGCCTGCTCGATCCGGTCGCCGCCTGGTATGTCGGCAACGTCCTCATCGGGGCGCCGCCGCCGGAGAACGCCCCGCCGGGCCGCATCGCATTCAAGACCGGCACCTCGTATGGCTATCGCGACGCCTGGTCGGTCGGTTTCGACGGCCGCATGACGATCGGGGTCTGGGTCGGCCGCGCCGATGGCGCCCCGGTGCCGGGCCTGGTTGGCCGCGCCTCCGCGGCGCCCATTTTGTTCGACGCCTTCGCGCGCACAGGGCGGTCCCTGGCGCCGCTGCCGAAGGCGCCGGCCGGCGTCCTCTTCGCCAGCACGGTCAAGCTGCCGCCGCCGTTACAGCGGTTCAGTGCGGCCGCTGAGACCGGCACGGCGGCGGAGCCGCCGCGCATCATGTTCCCGCCAGACGGGGCCAACCTGGAACTCTCGGGCGGCCGCAGGCCCGATCCGGTGGCCCTGAAGATTGCCGGCGGGCGCGCCCCGCTGACGGTGATGGTCAACGGCATACCGCTCGCGCCTCAGGGCGGCCATCGTACGGTGTTCTACCGGCCCGATGGACCCGGGTTCGTGCGACTGACGGTGGTGGACGCCCGCGGCGCCTCCGACAGCGTCAGCGTGCGCCTGCAATAAATCTGGGCGGTCCCAGGGCGCCTGTTCCGGCCTAATGTGTTGCCGGTGCATCAGTTTCACTGAAACTTGCATTGTGCACGCACGCGTGGGCCGGTGCGAATGACAGCGCCCGGCCTTGAGCCTATTGTCCGCGCGAATTGCTGAAGGACTTTGTCACCCGGCCGATGAGCACGACGACTGAAGACAAGCGGCTGACCATCGCCTCCGCGCGGGGTCTTGCTGCAGCCTTGGACTATGCCTGTGTCACGCACCGCCGCGCCGCTGCGGTGCTGCTGGCCGTCGCGCTGCTCTCCTTTCTGCCGGGGTTCTTCCAGATCCCGCCGGTCGACCGCGACGAGGCGCGCTTCGCCCAGGCCACCAAGCAGATGCTTGAGACCGGCGAATACGTCGACATCCGCTTCCAGGATGAGGTCCGCTACAAGAAGCCGGTCGGCATCTATTGGCTGCAGGCCGCGGCGGTGAAGGCCGGCGAGGCCATTGGCGTCTCCCACGCGCGCACGACGATCTGGCTCTACCGGCTGCCGTCGCTGCTCGGCGCCATCGCTGCAGTGCTGCTGACCTATTGGGCGGCGCTCGCCTTCGTCCCGCGCCGCGCCGCGCTCATCGCGGCGCTGATGATGGCGACGTCCGTGCTGCTCGGCGTCGAGGCGCGGCTGGCCAAGACCGACGCCACGCTGCTCTACATGTCGGTCGCTGCCATGGGCGCCATGGGCCGCATCTATCTCGCCAGCCGCCGCACGCCGGACCAGCCGGTGGGTTGGCAGATGCCGGCGGTGCTGTGGACGGCGATTGCCGGCGGTGTGCTGATCAAAGGTCCGCTGATCCTGATGTTCGTGGCGCTCACCGCGATCACACTGTCGATCATGGACAAATCGTGGCGCTGGATCCGGACGCTGCGTCCGCTCGCGGGCCTCGCCTGGATGTTCCTGCTGGTGCTGCCGTGGTTCATCGCCATCGTCGCAAAATCCGGCGACAGCTTCTTCGTGCAGGCCATCGGCCACGACATGCTCGACAAGGTCGCCAGCGGCCAGGAAGCGCATGGCGCGCCGCCGGGCTATTACCTGCTGCTGTTCTGGGTGACGTTCTGGCCGGGCTCGGTGCTGGCCGGGCTTGCCGCGCCGATGGTGTGGCGGTCACGCCGCGAGCCGGGCGCCCAGTTCCTGTTGGCCTGGCTGGTGCCGTCCTGGATCGTGTTCGAAGCGGTGATGACCAAGCTGCCGCATTATGTGCTGCCGCTCTATCCCGCCATCGCCATCCTGATCGCCGGAATCCTTGGTTCGGGCAGCCTCGCGAAGACGCGCTGGATGGTTCGCGGTACGGTGGGCTGGTTCATCTTTCCCGGCGTTATCGCCGTTGCGGTGCCAATTCTCTTCATCATCTTCGGCCGCGATCTCGGCCTCGTCGCGTGGCCCTTTGCGGCGGCGGCGGTGATCTGCGGCCTGTTCGCCTGGTGGCTCTATGAGGTCGACGGACCCGAGCGCGCAATGTTGCGCGGCATGGCGGCGTCGGTGTTCATCGGCATCACGGTCTATGCCATCACCTTCCCGTCGTTGCCGGCGTTGTTTCCGAGCCAGTTGATCGCCGATGAGATCCGCGCGAGCGGCTGCGCGCAACCGCATGTGGTCGCTACATATGCCTATCAGGAGCCGAGCCTGGTCTTTCTGGCCGGCACCGATACGCGCTTCACCGATGGCGGCGGCGCTGCCGAATTCCTGCGTGGCGGCGAGTGCCATTTTGCGCTGATCGATCAGCGCAACGAACGTAGCTTCGTCCAGCGCGCCAACGCCATCGGTCTGCGTTATGCGTTGAGCCAGCGCATCGACGGCTACAACATCAGCATCGGCAAGCCGGTCAACCTCACCATCTTCCGCTCGGCGGGACAATGACGGTGGTGAACGGCATCGAGCGTCGCCCCGGCGACGCGTCCGTCCCGGCCTGGCGGCGCTGTCTCGTCAATGTCGGCGATGCCATCAGGGTTCTTGCACGGCCGCAACGCATTCATCCGCGCGAGGGCTGGCTGCCGGCGCCGCAGGTGCTCGGGATGGCCTGCGTCGCGGTCGTCGTGCTGTTCGTGCTCGGCATGCTCTTCGTTGATGCGCCTGTCACGGCTGCCGCGATGCGACTGCCGCGGTGGCTCCACTCTTTCTTCGATACCATCACGGATTACGGAAAATCCGGCTGGTTCCTCTGGCCAATCGGCCTTGTGTTCCTCGCGCTCGCGGCGCTGCCGCCCGTTGTGCCGCGCATTGCGCAAATGGTCGTGGCCGCGATGATGGTGCGGGTCGGCTTCCTGTTCGTCGCCGTCGGCGTGCCGAGCCTGTTCGACACGATCATCAAGCGCATGATCGGCCGTGCCCGGCCGATGGTCGGCGGCCATCTCGATCCGACCGTGTTCAGCCCCTTCATCTGGCGCTCGGACTATGCCTCGCTGCCGTCCGGTCATACGACCACGGCCTTTGCCGTGCTGGTGGCCTTCTCCACGCTTTGGCCGCGCAGCCGCACCGCGTTCCTCATCTACGCGGTCCTCATCGCCATCAGCCGGGTGGTGGTGACGGCCCATTTCACGACCGACGTCCTGATGGGCGCGCTGGTCGGCACCATCGGGGCGCTGATGGTGCGGCGCTGGTTCGCGTTGCGGCGGCTGGGCTTCTCCATCGGCCCCGACGGGGCCATGCACATGCATCCCGGCCCCTCGCTGCGCCGGATCAAAGCTGTTGCCCGCGCCTTGCTGGCCCCATAAGAAGCAGCCGCATCCATTTTGGCCGCGGCCACGGGACCCACACGCCTCATGACTGAGAACAATCCGGCCGTGTCCGTCGTGGTGCCGGTCCGCAACGAGGCCGGCAATATCGCCCCGCTGCTGGCCGAGATCGCTGCGGCGCTCACGGGCCAATGGCCGTTCGAAGTCGTCTACGTCAATGACGGGTCGACCGACGGCACCGAGGCCGAACTCCAGCGTCTCATGGCGCAACATCCGTGGCTGCGCCGGGTCCGTCATCGAGAGTCCTGCGGCCAGTCGGCGGCGGTGCGCAGCGGCGTTCGCGCGGCGCGCGCGCCTTTGGTTGTGACGCTCGATGGCGACGGCCAGAACGATCCGGCTTTCATCCCTGCCATGCTGCGCGCGCTGGAGGCGTCGCCGCAGGTGGGCCTGATCGCCGGCCAGCGGGTTGGGCGCAAGGCGAGCGGCTTCAAGAAACTCCAGTCGCGCATCGCCAATGGCGTGCGCGGGGCGGTTCTGCGCGACGGCACGCGCGACACCGGCTGTGGACTGAAGGCGTTCCGCCGCGACGTCTTCCTGGCGTTGCCTTATTTCGATGGTTTGCACCGCTTCCTGCCGGCGCTCGTGCGGCGCGAGGGATGGGGGATCGGGTATGTGGACGTGGTGGATCGGCCCCGCGCGCACGGCGTGTCGAACTACGGCCTGTGGGACCGGCTCTGGGTCGGCATACTCGACCTTGCTGGCGTCTGGTGGCTGATCCGGCGCAAAAAGCGCGTTCCGGATATCGCTGAGGATTAGTGGGCGGCTAAAGGAAGAGAGACTGATGCTGGTCGATATCACGCATGCCGTCGGCGGCTATCTGCACGACGTGTTCCTGGGCCACATCGATTGGGGAATCCTGATCGGCTACATCGCCCAGGCGATGTTCGCCATGCGCTTTGTCGTTCAGTGGATCGCTTCCGAACGCGCCGGCCGCAGCGTGGTGCCGACGACGTTCTGGGTGTTTTCCATCGGCGGCGGCATCATGCTGCTCGGCTACGCGATCTACCGCAAGGACCCGGTCTTCATCCTCGGGCAGGCCTTCGGCGTGTTCGTCTACCTGCGCAATCTGCAATTCGTCATCCGCAGCGGCGGGCAGGGCGCCCCGGCGTAGGGGCCGTTCCCGCAATGGCAGGCAACCCCACTGCTTGTCATTCCGGGGCGCGCCGAAGGGGCGACCCCGGAATGACGGCGAAGATCACTTCGCCGCCTTCATCGCCGCAAACCCGCGTTCGAGATCGGCGATCAAATCATCCGCCTCCTCGAGGCCGATGTGGAAGCGCAGCGTCGGCCCGCCCGGCGCCCAGCGTGTCGCCGTGCGATACTCGGCGCAGTCGAACGCGATCACCAGGCTCTCGAAGCCGCCCCATGAATAGCCCATCCCAAACAGGGTCAGCTCGTTCATGAAGGCGTAGACGGCGCGCATGTCGCACGGCTTGAGCACCAGGCCGAAGAGGCCGCAGGCGCCGGTGAAATCGCGCTTCCAGAGCGCATGCCCGGGATCGCTTTCCAGGGCCGGATGCATGACGCGGAGCACTTCCGGACGCTGCTCCAGCCATCGCGCGACGCGCACACCCGATTGGTAATGCCGCGCCAGGCGCACGCCGAGCGTCCGCAATCCGCGCATTGCGAGGTAAACGTCGTCGGGGCCGACACAGAGCCCGAGGCCGTAAACGGTGTCCTTCAACTGCGCCAGTGTCTTGGCATTAGCCGAGATGCAGCCGAACATGATGTCCGAATGGCCGCCGATGTATTTCGTGCCGGCCTGGATCGACAGATCGACGCCGTTCTCGAGCGGACGGAAATAGAGCGGCGTGGCCCAGGTATTGTCGGTCAGCACCAGTGCGCCCTTGTCGTGCGCGACCTTGGCGATGGCGGGGATATCCTGCATCTCGAAGCTTTGCGAGCCGGGCGCCTCGGTGAACACCGCCCGCGTGTTCGGCTTGATCAGCGTCTCGATACCGGCGCCGATCAGCGGATCGTAGTAGGTCGTCTCCACGCCCATCCGCTTGAAGATCGTGTCGCAGAAGGTGCGGGTCGGACGATAGACGCTGTCCGTCACCAGGATATGGTCGCCGGCACCGGCGACGGCGAGCAAAGCCGTGGAAATCGCCGCGAGGCCCGACGGCAGCAAGGCGACGCCGGCGCAGGCCTCGCCCTCCAACTCGGTCAGCGCATTCTCGAGCGCTTCCGACGTCGGCGTACCCCTGCGCCCGTAGCTGTATCGGGAGCGATGCGCGACCTGATCCTCGGCCGTCGGGTACAGCATCGTCGAGGCGTGATAGACGGGCGGGTTGACGTATCCGTGATAGGCCTGTGGATCGCGCCCGGAGATGACCAGCCGGGTCTCCGGCGCGAGCGGGGCTTTGGGCTTCTTGCTCATGAGAATGGCTTGATCCGATCAGATTGCCGCTTTTTGGAACCGCGTGACGTGGCTGCGACTATACGCGCCACTCCAACGCCCAGCGTCAACCCCTTGACCTTGCAGCGCGTTCGTTCTGGAATGCATAAGCCGAGGGGATCTCGGACGATAGAGGCCAGGAATTGTGTGTCCGCCGCGCATCTGCGAACGCGGCGGATGCGCAGCAGTGCCTGGCCCCACCCATCGTGGGTGTCGCACCAACGAGGCTGCGCCGAAGGGGGCCAAGCGATGAAGACAATTGCCGCACTCGTAGCGCTCGCGTTCATCGTCGTTGCACAGGGCGCATCGGCACAGACTCTCAAGACCGTCAAAGACCGTGGCATGCTCAATTGCGGCGCCAACGGGACCCTCGCGGGCTTCGGGCTCCCCGACGCGCAAGGCAACTGGACCGGCCTCGATGTCGATGTGTGCCGGGCGATCGCTGCGGCGATCTTCAACGATCCGAGCAAGGTCAAGTTCGTGCCGCTCTCGGCGAAGGACCGCTTCACGGCGCTGCAATCCGGCGAAGTCGATGTGCTGGTGCGCAACACGACGTGGACGTCGTCGCGCGACACCTCGCTCGGCTTGAATTTCACCGGCGTCGACTATTACGACGGCCAAGGCTTCATGGTGCGCAAGGCGCTCAAAGTGAATTCGGCGCTCGAACTCAATGGCGCATCGATCTGCGTCCAGCAGGGCACCACGACCGAGCTCAATCTCGCCGACTATTTCCGCTCGCATAACATGCAGCTCAAGAGCGTCACCTTCGCCACCGCCGACGAAGCGGTGAAGGCCTATGACGCCGGCCGCTGCGACGCTTACACGACGGATGCCTCGGCCCTGTATGCCGAGCGGCTGCGGCTCGCTAACTCGAACGACCACGTCATCCTTCCCGAGATCATCTCGAAGGAGCCGCTCGGTCCGGCCGTCCGCCACGGCGACGACCAATGGTTCGATATCGTGAAGTGGGTGCTGTTCGCGATGATCGACGCCGAAGAGCTCAACGTAAATTCGAAGAACACCGACGAGGCATTGAAGTCGGCCAATCCGGAGATCAAGCGGCTGGTCGGCACCGAGGGTAATTACGGCGAGCAGCTCGGCCTGACCAAGGATTGGGTGGTCCGCATCGTCAAGCAGGTCGGCAACTACGGTGAAGTATTCGAGCGCAATGTGGGGCAGGGCTCACCGCTCAAGATTGATCGCGGCCTGAATCGGCTGTGGACAAAAGGTGGCATTCAATACGCGCCCCCGGTCCGGTAAGCTGATAGGGGCGCTGGCGGCCGCGGGCCGGCTTGAGCGGGTTGCTGAAGGTGTCGTGATCGGACGCCCGCAAACAACGCGGCGAGGTGTCTATGGCGATTGACCAATCGACGGGTTCGCGGCCGGCGCGCGCCGCGTTCTACAATGATCCGAAGGTCAGAAGCTTCGCCTATCAGTTCATCCTCTGCGCCGTCGTCCTCCTCCTCGTCTACGGCGCCGCGACCAACGCCATCGACCATCTGCGGCAGGCGCATATCGCCTCCGGCTTCGGCTTCTGGAACACGACCGCCGGTTTCGACATCAGCCAGACGCTGATCGACTATTCGGCGCAAGGCTCGACCTATGGCCGCGCCTTCTGGGTCGGCTTGTTGAACACGCTGCTGGTGGCCGGGCTTGGCATCGTCTTCGCGACCATCCTCGGCTTCATCGTCGGCATTTCACGGCTGTCGAAGAATTGGCTCCTGGCCAAGGTCGCCGGCGGCTATGTCGAGACGATCCGCAACATCCCGCTGCTGCTGCAGCTCTTGTTCTGGTACAACGCGGTGCTCAAGGGCTTGCCCGACATCCGCGACAGCTTCGCGCCCGGCGCCGGCATCTATATCAATAATCGCGGCCTGTTCCTGCCGAAGCCATTGTTCGAGGACGGCTTCGGCTGGGTCGAGCTTGCCGCCGTTGCCGGCATTCTTGCATCGATCGCATTCCACATCTGGGCGCGCAAGCGGCAGGAGCGGACCGGGCAGGTCGCGCCGGTCGTCTTCGTGACGCTCGCGCTGGTGATCGGCCTGCCGCTCGCAGTGCTGCTGATCGCCGGCATGCCCGTTCATTTTGAATCGCCGCAGGCCGGCCGCTTCAACATCACGGGCGGCGTCGAGGTGCTGCCGGAGTTCGCCGCGCTGCTGTTCGGGTTGACGGTCTACACAGCCGCCTTCATCGCCGAGGTGGTGCGCGCCGGTATCCTCGCCGTGTCGCGCGGGCAGGTGGAGGCGGCCTATTCGCTTGGCCTGAAGCCGCGTCCGACGCTGCGGCTGATCGTGGTGCCGCAGGCGATGCGCGTCATCATCCCGCCGCTCACCAGCCAATATTTGAACCTGACCAAGAACTCCACGTTGGCCGTGGCGATCGGCTATCCCGATTTGGTGCAGGTCTTCACCGGCACGGTGCTCAACCAGACCGGCCAGGCGGTCGAGGTCGTCGCCATCACGATGCTCGTCTATCTCACCATCAGCCTCGTCACCTCGTTCCTGATGAACATCTACAACCGCCGCATGGCGCTGGTGGAGCGATAGGGGCGCGGCCATGACGATGTCGGAAGCCGATCTTGCCGTCGCCGAAATGCACTTCGTGCAGAAGGCGCCGATCGCGCCTCAGCCGCCGCCGGCGCGCATGACCGGCGCCCTCGGGTGGGTGCGCGCGAACCTGCTGTCGTCGCCGTTCAACATTGTCCTCACGATCCTTATCGCGGTGCTTCTGGCTTGGGCCATCCCTGAGCTGTTGAGGTTCCTCATTCTCGATGCGGTGTGGAGCGGCACGGACCGCGATGCCTGCCGCGAGGTCGTCCAGCAGCGCGAGATCGGCGCCTGCTGGCCCTTCGTCTGGGAGCGGCTGCCGTATTTCATCTACGGCTCCTATCCGATCCCGCAGCGTTGGCGTGTCGACGTGTTCTTCGTGATGCTGGCCGTCGGCGTTTTCTGGCTGCTCTGGCTCAATGCGCCGCGGCGCGACCTCGGCGTGATCTATTCGTTCGTCGTGCTGCCCATCGCCTCATTCGTCCTGCTGCACGGCTTCGCGGCGATCGGCCTGCCCGTCGTCGACACGGTGCTGTGGGGCGGCGTGCTGGTGACGCTCGTCGTCGCCTCGGTCGGCATCGTCGTGTCGCTGCCGCTCGGCATCGTGCTGGCGCTGGGGCGGCGCTCGCATATGCCGACCGTGCGGCTGTTCTCGACCATCTTCATCGAATTCGTGCGCGGCGTGCCGCTGATCACGGTGCTGTTCATGGCGAGCGTGATGCTGCCGCTGTTCGTGCCGGAGCGGTTCGAGCCCGACAAACTGCTGCGTGCCCTGGTCGGCATCGCGCTGTTCGCCTCGGCCTACATGGCGGAAGTGGTGCGCGCGGGGTTGCAGGCCGTGCCCAAAGGCCAGTACGAAGGCGCCATGGCGCTGGGTCTCGGCTATGCGCCGATGACACGCCTCATCATCCTGCCGCAGGCGCTGCGCGTCACCATTCCGAACATCGTCAACACCTATATCGGCCTGTTCAAGGACACGACCTTGGTCTTCATCGTCGGGATCTTCGACCTCCTGCGCACCATCGAGGTGGCGCGCATCGATCCGAAGTGGGCGACGCCGGTGACCAGCACGACCGGCTACGCGGTCGCGGCCATCTTCTATCTCGTGTTCTGCTACGCCATGTCACGATATGCCCGCGCGACCGAAGCGCGCCTCGCGAAGAGCGACAACCGGTGAGATGACCCGCATGGCAACCGCCGCGAACCAGACCGAGCTCAAGCCGAGCAAGCTCTCGACCCCGGTCGCGGTCGACATCATCGGCCTGAACAAATGGTACGGGGACTTCCATGTCCTGCGCGACATCAGTCTGCGCGTCATGGGCGGCGAGCGCATCGTCGTCTGCGGGCCCTCGGGATCCGGCAAGTCGACGATGATCCGCTGCATCAACCGCCTCGAGGAACATCAATCCGGCCGCGTCATCGTCGACGGAGTCGAGCTCAGCGACGACCTCAAGAAGATCGACGAGGTGCGGCGCGAGGTCGGCATGGTGTTCCAGCATTTCAACCTGTTTCCGCATCTGACCGTGCTGGAGAACTGCACGCTGGCGCCGATCTGGGTGCGCAAGATGCCGAAGAAGGAGGCCGAGGAGATCGCGCTGACCTATCTCAAGCGCGTGAAGATCCCGGAGCAGGCGAACAAATATCCCGGCCAATTGTCCGGCGGCCAGCAGCAGCGCGTCGCCATCGCGCGCGCGCTCTGCATGCGCCCCAAGATCATGCTGTTCGATGAGCCGACCTCCGCGCTCGACCCCGAAATGGTCAAGGAGGTGCTCGACACAATGGTTGCGCTTGCCGAAGACGGGATGACCATGCTCGTCGTCACGCACGAAATGGGCTTTGCCCGCCAGGTGGCCAACCGCGTCGTGTTCATGGACGGCGGACAGATCGTCGAAGTGAATGTTCCGGAAGAGTTCTTTGCGCACCCGCAGCACGAGCGCACCAAGCTGTTCCTGAGCCAGATTCTGCGCTGATGGAGCACCACTGAATTGGTGTCCGGACACCGAACCAATTCGTCTCTTGTAAGTTGCCAGAAATGCGCGACGGGCGCGGCGCGCACCGAGTTCAACCCGATCAAGCCGTGAGCTCACGGCCCCCGTGGAGTGGCACAAGCCATGGGCAGTTTCTGGCGTGAAAAGGCATCTCCGGACGTGGGGAAAAGGGGTCGCGGCGCGCGCCGCCCGCGCTCCCCGCGCATGGGAACGCGCAGTGCCAAGGAAACATTTAACCTAGCCGCTGGAAAGCAGGTGGGGATCACGGAACGCGAACGTGAGGTGTTGACGTGGGCCGCACGCGGGTTGTCGTCGCGTGACACCGGAGAGGTTTTGGACATCGCCAAGCGCACAGTCGATGAGCATATGCAGACGGCCGCGCGCAAACTTGGTGCAGCCAACAAGACTCACGCCGTCGCGATCGCCATTCGCGACCGGCTGATCGAGGTCGATCCGGCCTGAGGCGCGATGTCGCGGTTTGCCGACGTCGCCAAATCCGACATCGAACACGCACTTGTTATCGGCTAATACACAATTCGATTGCGCGTCGTCACCGACGGAGTGATCTCGCGTTGACCTGCATCGCAGGAATGTCGTCAGCACACCGTCAAGAATCACAATACCGTCAACGCCCTCCGAACGTGTATCCGGTAGCCAGGGACGGAAACAGTTGCGGCGCGAATGGCCGCGTTGGAGTGTGCATGGCATTGAAAGCTTTATCGCCATGCCCGTGAATACAACGACAACGACTGCTCGGCGTGCGGTGCGTGGCAAGCGTCACGCACTAACGACGCGTGAGTTGGAAGTTCTCTCATGGGTCGCGCAAGGCAAATCCGCTTGGGAAGTCGGGGAAATCCTGCATATCGCCAAGCGGACCGTCGATGAGCATGTACAGACCGCCGTGCGTAAGATGGGCGCGGTGAATCGCACACATGCCGTGGCGCTGGCGGTGCGCGACCGCATCATCTCGATCTGAACGAACGCGCGGGAGCAGCTCACCTTAGGCCCGTTTCAAGCTGTGGAATGGGCCTCTGGTGCGAGACGCGATGTATTCGCATCGATGAATGTATCGATGTCAGCGCGCGCCGATGCGGTTCACGGTGCACAGGCTCGCGACAGTCGGCGCAGTCGCGCGGGGGCCGCGTCAATCTCTTTCGACGGCGAGGTCGGGGCGTCCGCCCCATTCCGACCACGAGCCGTCATAGATTTGCGCGGCCGGTTTTCCGAGCGCGTCGAGGCCGAGCGCGAGAATGACGGCGGACACGCCGGAGCCGCAGCTCGTGATGATCGGCTTATCGGTGTCGACGCCGGCTTTGGCAAAAACTTGGGCAATGCGGTCCGGAGCGATCAGCCGTCCGTTCTCCACCAGTTCGGAGGAGGGGACGTTGAGTGCGCCCGGCATGTGGCCGCCGCGCAAACCGGGACGCGGCTCGGGATCGCGGCCGGCGAAGCGTCCCGCGGAGCGTGCGTCGACAATCTGAGCGCTGCCACTGTTGAGCGCCATTTGCACATCCACCTGCATGGCGACGGCGCGCGTATTCATCTCGGCGTTGAATGTGCGCGGCTCGCGCTTGACGGGGCCAGCTTCGGTCTTGCGGCCTTCAGCGGTCCATGCGGGCAGCCCGCCATCGAGGATGAACACGCTCTTGGCGCCGAAGATGCGGAACGTCCACCATACGCGCGGGGCAGAGAAGAGGCCGAGCCCGTCATAGACGACGATGGTGTCCTTGTCGCTGATGCCGAGCGCGCTGACAGCCTCGGCGAACTGCTCCGGCCCGGGCAGCATGTGCGGCAGATCGGTGGAGTGGTCGGCGACCATATCGATGTCGAAGAACACGGCGCCGGGAATGTGCGCGGCGAGATACTCGGCCTTCGCATCGCGCTTCTGCGCCGGCAGATAGAACGAGCCGTCGACGACCACGACATTCGGCTTGCCGAGCTCGCCGGCCAGCCAGTCCGTCGATTTCAGCCATTTGCTTGCAGGTTGTGCGTTCGCGGTCATGGTCGGGCCCGGCGTGTTCGATGTTCAATGCGGACCATCACCCAATCGTTCCCGCGGTGCAATAGGCGGCACCCGTCGGACCCCGGCGCTGGAACCGCACAACTTCGTGCGGACCTGCCGGAGCTTTGCTCCCAACGGCTCAAAGTTGTTCAACCATCCGCTGGCCGGCAACAAGCTTGCCCGGCGCGCTGGAGTTGAATACAAAAGGCGAACCGTCAAGCGCCCAATGGTCGGATTGTTCAACAATGGCTTACAGCCCTTCCCCCATCAAGCGAGACAGCGTCATCAGCCAGGCCGCGCAAGAAATCTGCCGTCTGATCGAAACCGAGCGGCTTGCCGCCGGTGAACCGCTTCCTCCGGAAACGAAGCTGTCGCAACTGCTCGGCATCAGCCGCAACTCCGTGCGCGAAGCGCTGCGCGTTCTTCACGGTCTCGGCTATGTCGAAAAGGCGGCAGGCCGGCGTGTCGTGGTTACCGCCGGCGCCCGCGGCGGCAAGAGCATTTTCGATGAACGCGTTCTGCTCGAGGCCGCGCCGATCGCCAACGACGTACGCTCGCATATTGCGCAGAAATGCGCCGAACTTGCCGCCGAGCGCCTCACGGTGTCGGAGATCGGTGAACTCGAACGGGCGCTATTCGCCTTGGAAGACGCGAGCGAGCGCCGGGACGCTGCAGCCGCGCAGACGGCACACGATGCCTTCCACGGACTTTTGCTGGCGAGTGCGCGCAACCCACTGCTCGTGGCCATGTTCAACCAGGCGCAGGTCGCGCGGCTGTCGAACGTCTCGCAGGCACACAAAACATTCTCCGATCCGCGCCACCTCGCGCACCACCGCGCACTTTTACGCGCATTGAAAAAGCGTGACGGCAAGGCCGCGGCAGCGGTCGTGCGCACCCACTTCAAGAGCCTCGGTTTGATGCTGGATTTCGTGACGAGGGTCCGGCGCAAAGCGCAGGCGCCCGTGATCTCGCTGGTGACGCGTGCGCGCGTCGCGTCACGTTGACGCCGAGCCGGCGCGGCCCGCGCGCATCGGGCCATAGCGAGAGGAGGTGGAGTCTCGATCAATAGGATCGACGAACGAAAATCGGCGCGAGACTTGCTTGGTAGCTTGTCCGCCCGAGACGCTTGGGTTTTGACCCCCTCGGGCTCGAACGGCGATACGACACAAAAAGGGATGATTGAAATGAACAGGCGCCGGATGCTCCTTGCCACAGTGGCAACGATGTTCGCAGCTTCGATTGATCGTACCTTTGCAGACGATTGGCCAAGCCGACCGGTAAAGATCATCTGTCCATTTTCACCGGGAGGAACTGCGGATCTTTTCGCTCGTATCCTGGCGGATCAATTCTCCAAGAAATTCGGGCAAAGCTTTTATGTCGATTCACGGCCGGGTGCAGGGGGAATGATCGGCGCGGCCGACGTCGCCAAAGCTGATCCTGACGGCTATACGCTCCTGTTGTCCGGCAATGCGTCCAACATTTTGGCGCCAGCGTTCACCTCGAAACCGCTGATCGAGGGGGTCAAAGACTTTACGCAGATTGCCTATCTGGGGGGATCTCCGGTCGTTTTGGTCGTCCATCCGTCGCTTCCCGTGAAAAATTATGCGGATTTCGTCGAGTACGTGAAGAAGAGCCCGGCGCCCGTGAACTATACGTCGTCCGGCGTGGGCACCCACGGCTACCTGTTCGGGGAGCAACTCGCGAAGATCGAGGGACTTAAGCTGAACCACATCCCTTACAAAGGTGGCGGCCCCGCGATGCTCGATCTCATTGGCGGGCAGGTGAAGGTGGCAACCATTACGTTTACGTCGGTGGTCGCGCAGGTCCATTCGGGCGCATTGAGAGCATTGGCCGTCTCGTCGGAGCGGCGGCTGCCGAATTTTCCCGACCTTCCGACATTCTCCGAACTCGGTCATCCGGATTTCGTATCGGCGAGCTGGTTTGCTCTTTCGGGCCCGAAGAATCTCGCGCCCGCCGTTGTCGACAAGCTGAATCGCCAAGCCTCCATCGTACTCGGCCTCTCGTCCGTCAAGAAGCAGTTGATCGAGCAGACGGTCGAGGTGAAGCCGATGTCTCCTGAGGAAACGACGAAATTCTTTGAGGAGGAAGCGGCGCAATGGCGACCGCTGGCGGTGGCGTTACATAGTGCCCAGGCGAAGCAATAGCCAGGTAACGCGCGACCGGGTCCAGGCGACAAGGTCAGCGTGCCGAAAGAGGCCAGACACGAAAGCCTCTACGGTCACTGTGTTCAGGAGCAACCGGGATCGATTGATAGTTGGGCCGTGTGACGTCGGAGCCGTCACACGGTCCCTTGCCGCGGTCAGATCGGCACCGCCATGGCATCGAACACGCTGTCGCAGTTGATGAGGTTCACGCGCTTGAGCACGATCTTGTAGTGGCCGTCAACGCGACGCAGCCGATGATATTGGCGGCCGGCGAAGAGGCGCTGGTTCTCGTCGCGATACTCCACCATCATCATGGACGAGCTTACCAGGACTTCTCCCTTTGCCTCATCGGCCTCCTCAATCAACGTATTGCTGACGATATGCGCGGTGCGTGACGGCGGCGTTTGAATATGAATCCGTGGGTGCTCAAGCCGGTCGACCCGTGTTTTCATCAGCGAGCGGTCGTCGTAAAAAAGCGAAGTGTGGTTGAAGGGGCTTTCCTGGTATGCGGATGCCGGCACCCAATAGGCGCCATCCTCGGCAAACAGCTCCATCCAGGCCCGAAAACGGCGTTCGTCGAGCAGTTTCGCCTCGTGAATCAGAAACAGCTCCATGCTTTCGCGGGTCGGGCTCGCGCCAGCCGACATGGGTTTCTGCACCATCGTATTCATTGTGCCACCTCACTCATGTAGCCGACCCACGCCTTGTATTGCGCGCGCATGGCCATTTCGCCGACGGCCGAGCCGCGAAGCGCGTTCTGTGTGCGATCAGGTTCTTCTGCTCCGAGTTCGCGCGATATATCGACCCAGTCAGTGGCGAGGCTGCGCAGGCCCTTCTGGCTCCGCACGAACGACTCGACGTCATCGGTCTGTACGAAGGAGGCGGCCGAATGCGTCACATTGAGAAGCCGCAGATTGCCGAAGTTCATTGCGTCGGGCGCGCCCAGGAGCCGGACCGGATAGACCGTCACCTCGGTACGATCAACCGCGACAGGCTTGATGACGCGGACATGGATGTTGAGGCCCATGATCGAGACGTTGGGGTAGATCAACGAGTTATGCAGGCGCGGCGTGAGGATCTGTTCGGCGCGCTCGGCGCCGACTTTCTCCACCAACGCCTTTTTGTACTCGTCGAAGGCCGGGCTCGAACGCTTGCCCTCGTCAAGGATCGTATTGGAGGTCCAACCATGGCCGTTGCCCGTGACGTAGCTTTTACGGTCGCGCCATGATGTGGTCGTCTTGTTCTCATTCTTCGCTTCGACGACTTTGGCGCCATCCTTGTCGCCCTCGCGACGAGCGAATTGCACACCGTCCTTGTTCACCGTCGAGGCGTGACCAAACGGCACATGGTAGCTGTCGAGGACGTTCTCGATCTGGAGCTTCCAATTGCCGTTATAACCATAACGATGCTGGCCCATGTCGAAGGCAAGCGCTCCATCCGGCGCACGATCGACGAGGTCGTCGATGTTCCCTTTCATGGGGCCGATCTGGTCTTCGAAGCTCGGACCTTGCTTGGCAAGGCTCGCAAATACGAAGCCACGATATTCCTGTACGCGCGGGACGCGCGCGAGGTTGAAGTCTTCCTTGCGGAAACCGCTGGCACAAGCGTCAGGGATTGGCACTGCGGCCAGTGTGCCGTCGGATTCGAAACTCCATCCATGATAAAGGCAGTTCAGACGCGTTGCGTGGCCGCAGCGGTCGTTGACGAGCTTGGCTCCTCGATGTGTGCAGCGATTGAAGAGGACATGCACTTTGCCGTCCCGATCGCGCGTCATCACCACCGGCTGCCGGGCAAGCTCGGTGGAGAAATAATCCCCCGGGTTCGGCACTTGGCTCGTATGGCCGACGAACAGCCAAGCCCGGCCGAACAGGCGCTCCATCTCCATCTCGAATATGTCGGGGTCTGTGTAGACGCGGCGATGGACGCGACCGGGCTGTATCAGAGTCGACGGATCTTCTACGTGAGGCATGTCTCGGCTCCTCCACGAACTGTGCTCGACTGTCGCCGGCCTTAGGTAAGCTTCTGATCCGGAGAGTGTCAATATCGTTTCCTCTTCGGATTGTCGGATTGTTCAACAATGAATGGGTACAAAATCCGGTGGCGCGGCGACGCCGCCGGCGCCGAGTGAGGCGAAGCCATGAAAGGAAGTGGTTCGCTTGCGGTGACGTCGAGGCCGGGCCCAGCGCAACGACATCTGCACGCGCATAGTTGCTCCGGCCAGACGCCGGTTCGGTGCTATGGGTCAGATTGGTTGGGTTGGTCGCCGATCGTCTAGGCCAGCACCAACCGCACCCGGCGGTTCTGCTTGCCCTTCTTCTCGATCTGCGTGACGCGCACCGCGCCGATCTCGCTCACGTTACGCACATGCGTGCCGCCGCAAGGTTGCAGGTCGAGCCCGGCGATTTCGATGAGCCGCACGCGTCCGGTGCCCATGGGCGGCTTCACCGACATGGTCTTGACCAAGCCCGGATTGGCCGCGAGCTCGGCGTCGCTGATCCAGCGGCTCGACACGGCGGCGCCGCTGGCGATCATCTCGTTGATCTTGGCGGTGACGGTGTCCTTGTCGAGCCCGGCGTCAGGAATGTCGAAGTCGAGACGCCCATCGCCATCGCCGACCGAGCCGCCGGTCACCGCGTAAGGCAGCACGGCGGAGAGAAGATGCAGCGCCGTGTGCATGCGCATGCGGGCGTAGCGCCTGTCCCAGTCGATCGCCGCGGTGACGCTGTCGCCGGGTTTGAGCACCGGCGCCCCATCGGCCGGCACATGCGCGATCTCCGTCTTCGCCGCATCCGTATAGACCGCGGTCGCGAGCGCGACGCGCGTTCCGTCAGGCAAAGCGAGCGCACCAGTGTCACCGGGCTGGCCGCCCGACGTCGCATAGAACACCGTGCGATCGAGCACGATGCCGCCCTGATCGGTGATCGCGAGGACACGCGCCTCGCAATCGGTCAAATACGAATCCTCGCGAAAGAGGCAGTCGGTCGGCATCGCGCCCTCAGGTCTTCACGAAAGGCGGCTTGATGTTGGCCTCGCGTGTGAGCCACTCCGGCACCGGCAAGTTCTTCGTGCGCAGGAAATCCGGGTTGAACAGCTTCGACTGATAACGCGCGCCGCCGTCGGCAAGAATGGTCACGATCGTATGCCCCGGACCGAGGTCCCGCGCGAGGCGGATTGCGCCCGCGACATTGACTCCCGTCGAGCCGCCGAGACACAGCCCCTCATGCTCGAGCAACCCGAACACCACCGGCAAGGCTTCCTCGTCGGGAATGAGGTAGGGCTTGTCGACCTTGAGGTCCTCGATGATCGGCGTCACGCGACCGAGCCCGATCCCTTCGGTGATGGAGCCGCCGTCGCTCGCTTTCACCTCGCCATGAGCGAAGAGATTGTACATCGCCGCGCCGCGCGGATCGGCGACGCCAATGACGATGTCCTTCTTCTTCTCGCGCAAGAAGGCGGCCGTCCCGGCAAGTGTCCCGCCGGTGCCGATCGAGCAGATGAACGCGTCGATTTTGCCGCCGGTCTGCTCCCAGATCTCCGGGCCGGTCGAGACGTAATGTGCTTTTCTGTTGTCGAGATTGTTCCACTGGTCGGCGAAGATCACGCCGTTCGCCTCGGTCTTTTTCAGGTCCTCGGCGAGGCGGCGGCCGACATGCTGATAGTTGTTCGGGTTGCCATAGGGGAGGGCGGGCACCTCGACCAGTTCGGCCCCGCACAGGCGGAGCATGTCCTTCTTTTCCTGGCTCTGCGTCTCGGGGATGACGATGAGGGTGCGATAGCCGCGCGCATTGGCAACAACCGCGAGACCGATGCCGGTGTTGCCGGCCGTGGATTCGACCACCAGCCCACCCGGCCGCAACTCGCCGCGCTTCTCCGCCTCGAGGATCATCTGGCGGCCGGCGCGGTCCTTAACCGAGCCACCCGGATTCATGAACTCCGCCTTCCCGAGGATGGTGCAGCCGGTTTCCGCCGAAGCGCGCTCGAGTTTGATGAGAGGTGTGTGGCCGATCGCGTCGATCAGCCCGTCGCGGATGTGCATGCCCCGGATCCGGCTCTTCGTTGGACTGCTTTTGAACCTAGTGGACGCCCGGCGCCGTCACAAGGGCGCCTGGTCCGCCGGCCGGAAAACTCACTAAGTGCATGGTATCGCTTCAAAATCTCGCCTACGAAAGACATGAGCAATTGCTGGGAAATTGGCAACACCTCCGAAACCATATCCCCGCAATGGTTGTAGAAGCCGGAACATCTTCACCACTTTTTTCCCGCCCACGTCTATTCGTCACGCGAGGACGGTCACAGCGATGTGGGCCGAAGAAGCGGTGCAGGAGTGATGAACCTCGACGTCAACACGTTGTTCATGGTGACGATCTACGTCGAGGCGATCCTTGGCTTGTTGCTGCTTTTTGCCTGGGCGCAGAACACCGCGATCCACGCGGTCTGCTGGTGGGGCTTCGCGCACCTGATCCGCGCCGGCTCGGTCATGCTGTTCGGCATGTACGGCTCCGCGCCCGACCTCGTGACCATCGATCTCGCCAATGCGCTTCTGTTCACCGCCTTTGCCGTGACCTGGACCGGCGCGCGGGTGTTTGACGGCCGGCCGGTGGAGCCGATCTACCTCGTCACCGGTGCCGTGATTTGGTTGCTGGTCTGCCGTCTGCCGGTTGTCGCGGACAACGTCGATCTGCGCTCGCTGATGGCCTCCGGCATCATCACCGCCTACACGTGGCTCACGGCGTACGAATTCTGGCGCGGCCGCGCCGAACAGCTTGTCTCGCGCTGGCCGGCGATTTTCATGCTGTTCGCGCATGGCGCGCTGTTCCTGCTGCGGACGCCGCTGGTCGCGGTTCTGCCGTGGTCGCAGACGAACAGCGACATGTTCGGCAGCGTCTGGCTGACCGTGCTTTCCTTCGAGGCGCTTCTCTTCACCATTTCGATCGCGTTCATCCTGCTCGCAATGGCGAAGGAGCGCACCGAACTGCGCCACCGGACGGCGGCGATGGTCGATCCGCTGACCGGCATCGCCAACCGCCGCTCATTCCTCCAGGACGCCGCTTCCATCGCCAAGCAGCACGGCGTGGACCCGCGTCCCACGGCCGTGCTCCTGATCGATCTCGATCACTTCAAGTCGATCAACGATCGCTTCGGCCACGCGCTTGGTGACCGGGTGCTCGAGGTCTTCACAGACGCTGCGCGCAAGGCGATGCGCACGACCGATCTGATCGGGCGTCTTGGCGGCGAGGAGTTCGCGGCGGTGATCCGCGACACCAGCCGCGACAAGGCCGTGGCTGTCGCTGAACGTATCCGCGAAAGTTTCGCGCAGGCGGCGCAAACGGTCGATGGCCGTCCGGTCTGCGCCACGGTGAGCATCGGCATTGTGCATTGCCAGGAGGTCGTGCTCGACATGCCGGAGCTGCTCGCTCAGGCTGATCAGGCGCTCTATTTCGCCAAGGAGCACGGCCGCAACCGCGTCGAGATCGCGAGCCTCGAGATATTGGCGCAGGCGGGCCTCGAGGCGAGCGCGGGATCGAAGAAACCGCTCCCCGACGCCGCTGCGCAAAGCGCGGCCTGAAGGCAAGATCGCACCGCGATAGGCCGCCGTCGGCCCGGACATAACCGCATGCTGGACCAGGCCGCCGGAGCGGCTTTTTGGCTGCGGATTCCCGATTCCGTTGCCGCAAGGCAGTTGCAGGATCGTGCCGGGACCGGTAGTGCCTCGGCTCGAGGGGCGACGCACCGTCGCGGGGTTCAAGATTGACCGGCGGCAACGGCCAGTTCATCTAGTATCAAAAAGCCGGGCGGGGGCCCACCGAGCAGGTGCGCGGCCAAACCAATCCGAAGATTGAGGGAACGAGGGAGGATGACAATGAGAGTGTTGAGGCTGCTTGGGGCGACCGCCCTGGCAATGGCCATTGGCGGGGCGGCCCAGGCCGACACCGTCAAGGTCGGCGTTGTTCTGCCGTTCAGCGGCGCGAATGCCGACCTCGGCCACCAGATCGACAAAGCCTTTGACCTCTATGTGAAATTGCACGCAAACGATCTCGCGCCGCACAAGATCGAGATCGTCAAGCGCGACGAGGGTCCGCCGACCGGCGCCCAGGCCAAGACGGTGGCGACCGAGCTGATCACCAACGACAAGGTTCAGCTCCTGACCGGCTTCGTGTTCTCGCCGTCGGCGATCGCGCTGGCGCCGGTGGTCACGCAGGCGAAAATGCCGATGGTCATCGCCAACGCCGGCACGGCCTGGATCACCAACCTGTCGCCGTATATCGCGCGCCTGTCGTTCAGCATGTGGCATCCGGCCTATCCGATGGGCTCCTATGCCTACGACAAGATCGGCTGCAAGACGGCGGCGGTCGCCTACACCGATTTCCCGCCCGGCAAGGACTCGACCGAGGCCTTCACCAAGGGCTTCGAAAAGGCCGGCGGCAAGATCACGCTGTCGATCCCGATGGGAAGCCCGGTGCAGGTGCCGGACTTCACGCCCTTCTTCCAGCGTATCAAGGACGCGCATCCGGACTGCATGTATGTCTTCATCCCCTCCGGCGCGCACGCGACCGGCGTGATGAAGGCCTACGGCGAGCTTGGCCTGCGCAAAGCGGGCGTGAAGCTGATCGGCCCGATGGACCTGATCCCGGACAACAAGCTTCAGGACATGGGCGATGCCGCTATCGGCACGATCGTGATGGGCCACTATGCGGTCGATCTCGACAATCCGGAGAACAAGGCGTTCAAGGAGGCCTGGCACAAGGAATACGGGCCGGACTCCTATCCCGACTTCATGTCGGCGGCGGGCTGGGACACCATGCATGCCATCTTCGACACCATCAAAAAGATGAACGGCAACCTGTCGGACGGCGCGAAGGTGATCGATGCGCTCAAGGGCTGGTCGGCTGACGGTCCGCGCGGCCATGTGATGATCGATCCCGCCACGCGCGACGTGGTGCAGGACGAGCATGCCATCGAGGTTTACAAGAAGCCCGACGGCAAGCTCGGTGAGAAGGTTCTCGGCACCACCAAAGCGGTGAAGGACGAGTGCAAAGAGCTCAAGGTCGGCCGCTGCGGCACTTGATTAGACGGCGGTTTGACACCTAACAACGCCGCCGCGCATAAATAGCGCGGCGGCGTCTTCTTGAATGCGAGGGTGGGGCTCGTGCCGCACGTTGCCAATATCGCCGTCAGCATCCTGTTTGACGGCCTGGCCTACGCCATGTTCCTGTTCATCACGTCCGTCGGCCTTTCGGTCACGATGGGACTGATGAATTTCGTGAACCTTGCCCATGGCGCCTTCGCCATGGCGGGCGGTTATATCGTCGTCACGTTGACGCGCACGTTGGGCATCGACTTCGTACCGTCACTGATCATCGCGTCCGTGCTGGTCGGCCTGATCAGCATCCCGTTCGAACGCGGGCTCTACCGGCGGCTTTACAAGGCCACTGATCTCGAGCAGGTGCTGCTCACCATCGGTCTCGCCTTCATGGCGATCGCCACCTTCACCTATTTCTACGGTCCGATCCCGAAATCGGTTCCACTGCCGAATTGGCTGCAAGGCGACGTCAATCTCGGCTTCCGCGCCTTTCCGAGCTACCGCGCCTTCCTCATCGTGCTCGGCATCCTCCTGATCGCGGTGCTCTGGTACGTGTTCGAGCGCACCAATATCGGCGCCAAGATCCGCGCCGCGGTCGACAACCGGCGCATGGCAGAATCGGTCGGCATCAATGTCGACCGGCTGTTCACGCTGACGTTTGCGGTCGGCTCCGGGCTTGCCGCACTCGGCGGCGGCCTGGCGATCCAATTGTTCGGCCTCACGCCGTATTTCGCGGTGCTCTATCTGGTGCTGTTCCTCATCGTGGTCGCGGTCGGCGGCCTCGGCAGTCTGAAGGGCACGTTGATCGCCGCGCTGGTGCTCGGCGTCTTCGACACCGCCGGCAAGTACCTGTTTGCCGATGCCGGCGGCTTCTTCATCTACGCTGTGACCGTCGTGGTGCTTCTGATCAAGCCGGCGGGGTTCTATGGCCGTGAGTGAGACCATGACCGCTCCCACAGCGCCATCGAAGTCGCGCGCCCGCGCCGCCGACTTCCTCATCAAACGGCACCGCTTCCGCGCGGCCGAGGCGCTGCCCTGGCTCATCGCCATCGCCGCCTATTTCGTCTTCCCGGACCGCATGACCTTCGGCAGCCAGGTGCTGGTCATGATCATGTTCGCGCTGTCGCTCGATTTGCTCCTTGGCTATGCCGGCATCGTCACGCTGGGCCATGCGGCGTTCTTCGGCATCGGCGCTTACACCGTAGGCCTCGGCGCCGCCAAGCTCGGCTGGACCGAGCCGATCAGCGGCCTGTTTGCGGCGGCGATCATCTCCGCCTTGGTCGGTCTAGTCACCGGGTGGTTCCTGCTGCGCTATCGGGGACTGACGCTGCTGATGCTGACGCTGGCGACCGCGATCATGCTGCAGGAGGCCGGCAATCTGCGCTCGGATATCTCCGGCGGTTACGACGGTCTGCCGGGACTGACTTTCGATCCGCTGCTCGGCAAGTTCGACTACGACCTCTACGGCCACACTTATTATCTCTACGCCTTGGTGGTGCTGGCGATCGTGTTCTTCATCGTGCGCCGCATCGTCTACTCGCCGTTCGGCGCAGCGCTCACCGGCATCCGTGAGAACGTCCGCCGCATGAACGCGATCGGCTCGCCGGTGCACCGGCGGCTGGTGACGGTCTACACCATCGCGGCCGGTATCGCGGGCATTGCCGGCGCGTTGTTCACGCAGACCAACGCCTACGTCACTCTGACGGTGTTCGACTTCGATAACTCCGCCAAGGTGATGGTGATGCTGATCCTCGGCGGCACCGGGCGGCTCTATGGCGCGTTTCTCGGCGCCGCGGTCTATATGATCCTGGAGGATCATCTCTCGAAGATGAGCCCGACCTTCTGGCAGTTCGGCATCGGCCTGCTTCTGGTGCTGGCGGTGCTGTTCGCGCGGCGCGGCCTCATGGGCCTCATCGAAGACGCCGGCAAGGTCTTCACCAGGGGGCGTCAGTCATGACCGCCGCTCTGCAGGTCGAAAGCCTCAACCGCAGCTTCGGCGCGCTGCATGTCACGCGCGACGTCAACTTGACGCTCGAGCGGGGTGCCCGCCGCGCGCTGATCGGTCCGAACGGGGCCGGCAAGACCACGCTGATCAACCTGATCACCGGCGTGCTCAAGCCGTCGTCCGGCCGCGTTGTGCTCAATGGCGACGACATCACCGCCACCAGCCAGGCCGTCCGCGCCCGGCGCGGCCTGGCGCGCACCTTCCAGATCAATCAGCTCTTCCGCGGGCTGACGGTTCTGGAAAACATCTGCATGGCCATCGGCGAACGCGATGGCGAGAACAACAATCTCTGGCGTCCGGCCGGCGCCAAGCGATCGGTGATCGACGAGGCGCTCGATCACTTGGAAGCGCTGCGGCTGGTCGACGATGCGCTCAAGCTGGTGCGTGAGCTGCCCTATGGCCGCCAGCGCCTGGTCGAGATCGCGATTGCGCTCGCCCAGAGGCCGCGCGTGCTGCTGCTCGACGAGCCGGCGGCCGGCGTGCCGTCCTCGGAGAGCCATCTCATCCTCGATGTGGTCGCCGGCCTCGATCCCGACATCGCCGTGCTGATCATCGAGCACGACATGGATGTGGTGTTCCGCTTCGCCAAGGAGATCACCGTGCTGGTGCAGGGCGCCGTGTTCACGCAGGGCACGCCGGAGGAGATCATGGCCAACGCGGAGGTGCGCGCGGTGTATCTCGGCGAAGATGGTCACACGGCGGCGCGGAAGGCGGGCCAGCGGGGAGGGCAGCATGGCTGACGCCGCGCTTACCCTCGACAATGTCCGCGCCGGCTACGGTGAGACCGTCGTGCTGGAGGACGTGAAGTTCTCCATCGCGCCGGGCGAAACCGTCTCGATCATCGGCCGCAACGGTGTCGGCAAGACGACGCTGCTCGCCACCATCATGGGCCACACCACGCTCCATGGCGGCAGCGTGCTGCTGCACGGCCGTCCTATCTCCAGGGTTGCCACCTACAAAAGGGTGATCGCGGGCCTCGGTTACGTGCCGCAGGAGCGCGAGATATTCCCCTCGCTGTCGGTGCGCGAGAACCTCGAGGTCGCGGCGCGGCCGGGACGCTGGACGTTCAAGACGGTCTGCGAGCTGTTTCCGCGCCTTGCGGAGCGTGTCGACAATCGCGGCAATCAATTGTCGGGCGGCGAGCAGCAGATGCTCGCCATCGGCCGCGCGCTGATCGGCAACCCGACGGTGCTGCTGATGGACGAGCCCTCCGAGGGGCTGGCGCCCGTCATCGTCGAGGAACTTGCGCGCGCGGTGAAGCAGCTCACGCAGGCCGGCGGGCTCGCCACCATCCTGGTCGAGCAGAATTCGCGCGTCGCGCTCGACATCTCGCCGCGCGCGGTGGTGATGGACCGCGGCCGTATCGTTTATGACGGCGCGAGCGAGACTTTGCGCAACGATCCCGACAAGCTCGAGCAGTTCATCGGCGTGGTGAAGGCTTAGACGTTGAGGGCGGAACTGACCGCGCTGCGCCCTTCTCCGTCACCCTGACGTGGCCGCCGGAGGGCGCTTCGCGCGGACCCGCTGGCTCGCTTCTCAGGATGACGGTGCGAGTCACAGCGATGGGTCCCCGCCCACGCCCGGATGGATACGTCCCATGCATTGCGTTTGACACGCGCCGCAGGCATAGCGGTGCGCAGGAACGCCAAAGAGTAGGGACATCAATGAAGCGAAGCACTGACCGTATTCTCACGACCCATGTCGGCAGCCTGATCCGCCCGGCCGCCTTGCAGGATTTCCTGCGCTTGAAGCAGGGCGGCAAGCCCTACGACGAGAAGGCCTACCAGAAGTGCCTCGTCGATTCTGTGAACGAGGTCGTGCGCGAGCAGGCCGACGCCGGCATCGATGTCGTGAGCGACGGTGAGTTCGGCAAATCGATCAGCTGGGCGCAATACGCGCTGGAGCGCCTCTCGGGCTTCGAGCGCCGGCCGATCAAGGCCGACAAGGCCAATCCGTTCAAGCGCGGCGCCGACCGGACGAAGTTCGCTGAGTTCTATGCCGAGTTGGACGCCAAGGAAGCCGTCTCGACCACGACCGAGGCGATCTGCGTCGGCCCGATCACATACACCGGCCAGGCTGAGACCCAGCGCGACATCGACAACTTCAAGGCGGCGCTCAAGGGCGCCAAGGTGGAGGAGGGCTTCCTGCCTGTCGCCGCGCCTGCGAGCGTCATCCCCGACCGCAAGAACGAGTACTACAAGAGCGAGGAAGACCTTCAGGCCGCGATCGGCGAGGCCATGCGCGCCGAATACAAGATGATCGTCGATGCCGGTCTCGTCGTGCAGCTCGACGACGCGCGCAGCGCCGTCACCTATGACCGCATGGTGCCGCCGGGAACCTT